>JAABUK010013742.1_pt1 | contig 10051 bp, 9 predicted proteins | sample 5559141 | NCBI WGS metagenome assembly JAABUK01 (sample SAMN10711869, study PRJNA513367) | rock metagenome | isolation source: Antarctica rocks | place: Antarctica: Victoria Land, Pudding Butte nord | collected 2016-01-03 | reverse complement strand
CGCTACCTACCGACCATTCTTCGACTTCGGTCGACCCTCGGCCTCCTTGGCCGGGCGTGGTCTTAGGGTTCGCCGTCCGAACGCCGCAGGCGTGAACGACTCAACGAAGCCCCGAGGCCCGCCAAGCATGGCAAGCCTCGGGGCTTTCTGTTTGCTTGGCAAGGCCGCCCACCTCCTCGTCAACGGACCCTGGGACCCACATGGCCGACGTCGACCCCAGCGCGAACCGGATCCTGATCTTCGACACCACCTTGCGCGACGGCGAGCAGTCGCCCGGCGCGAGCATGACCCACGTCGAGAAGCTGGAGGTCGCCCGTGCGCTCGCGGCGCTCGGGGTCGACGTGATCGAGGCCGGGTTCCCGATCGCCTCGCCGGGCGACTTCGAAGCCGTCCGGGCCATCGCCGCCGAGGTCGCCGGGGTCTCCGTCTGCGGCCTCGCCCGGTGCAACGACCGCGACATCGACCGCGCCTGGGAGGCCCTCAAGTACGCCCAGAAGCCCCGGATCCACGTCTTCCTCGCCACCTCGGCCATCCATCGCGAGCACAAGCTGAAGATGACCACCGCCCAGGTCATCGAGAAGGCCGTCGCCAGCGTGAAGCGGGCCAAGGGGTACTGCGACGACGTCGAGTTCAGCCCCGAGGACGCCGCCAGGACCGAGGTCGACTTCCTCTGCGAGGTCGTCCAGGCCGCCATCGAGGCCGGCGCGACCACCGTGAACATCCCCGACACCGTCGGCTACGCGACGCCGACCCAGTACGCCGCCGTGATCCGCACCCTCCGCGAGCGCGTGCCCAATATCGGCCGGGCCGTCATCAGCACTCACTGCCACGACGACCTCGGCCTGGCCGTCGCCAACTCCCTCGCCGCCGTCGAGGCCGGGGCCAGGCAGGTGGAATGCACGATCAACGGCATCGGCGAGCGGGCGGGCAACGCGGCGCTCGAAGAGATCGTCATGGCCCTGAAAACTCGGCACGACTATTACGGGCTTGACCTGAACATTAAGACCGAGCGGCTCTATCCCGTCAGCCGGATGGTCTCCACCATCACCGGGATGACGGTCCAGCGGAACAAGGCGATCGTCGGCCGGAACGCCTTCGCCCACGAGTCGGGGATTCACCAGGACGGGATGCTCAAGGAGCGGTCGACCTACGAGATCATGAGGCCCGAGGAGGTCGGCGTCCCGAAGACCGACCTCGTCCTCGGCAAGCACTCCGGCCGCCACGCCCTGCGGGATCGCGTGACCGAACTCGGCTATCACCTGAACGAGACGCAATTGGAGACCGTCTTCCACGACTTCAAGGCATTGGCCGACAAGAAGAAGGAGGTCTTCGACGAGGACCTGGTCGTCCTGATCGAGAAGCAGATCCAGGACGTGACGCCGGTCTGGAGCCTGGTGAGCCTGCACACCGTCGCGGGGACCGGAATCCTGCCGACCGCCACGATTTGCATCCGCCGGCCCGACGGCGAGATCGTCCAGGACGCCGCGATCGGCGACGGCCCGGTCGACGCCATCTTCAAGGCGGTCGAGCGTGTCACCGGGGTCTCGGCGAACCTGAAAGAGTTCTCGGTCCGAGGCGTGACGGCGGGCAAGGACGCGCAGGGCGAGGTCTCCTTGGAGCTGGAAGTGACCAGCGACGACCGGACCTTCCGGGGCCGGGCCGCCTCGACCGACATCATCGAGGCCTCGGCCGAGGCTTACATCAACGCCGTCAACGCGATCGCCACCCGCCGCGAGCGCGACCAGCCCCGCGAGGTGATCGGCCGCCCGGGGGCGGGTGCCTGAGTCGAACTGATGGAGGAACGACTCAAGCGGCTCGGGATCGCGAGGGAATCCGCCAGGCTAGCACGCAAGGCGGCGGAATCCGAGCGATTCCTCGGCATTCACGGGGTCTCGGTCACGGCCGGTCGGGCCCTGGGACCGGCCTCGCAAGTGGATCGCCGGGATCTGGATCGTGAGTTCCTCGTCCACGAGACGCCGACCCGGGCCGACCCCTTGCATCGGACCATAGAATTGCCCATGCCGGTCGATCAGGCGGTCGCCAACCGTTTCAATAGCCTCTTCGGACGAGGGGAAATCTCATGAACAACTCGAGACCTTGCTGCCGCGACCTCCCCGACTCGCGACGATCGGCCTCGCCTTTCGACCGAATCGTGGCGCTGGGGTTCTGCGACGGCCCGACCGAGGGTTTCCTCCGCTGTCGAGAGTGCCCGCGGGAATACGTCTTTCGCTACCTCGACGTCCGCGAAGAAGCCAGCGGCGAAGGCGAGTTGCGAGCCTTTGGCCTTTCCGAGATCCCTGCCGGGTCGATCGCGGAGTTCGAGGCGGCCATGTCCCCTTTCGACAGTCCTCGAAGCCCTTACTGGGTGCCGAGATGGTCCTTACCGTCCGAGGAAGACCGAGAAACCATGGAAGTTTTGCTCAACCGGCTCATGGCCCGAGGGGCATCCTGCGGCCTCATCTTCGTCGCGGAGGAGTGGCCGACGGGAGAGATCCAGGCGGCCCACTTCGTCGTTCCCGGCGTGTCGGAGCCTGGCAAGGATTGGTTCGCGTCCCTGGAGCCGATTCGGGTGGGCGGGCCGAACGATTGAAACTCAGAGGCCAACGTCCGCGATCCGGGACGCCGCGGCCTGGTCGATCATCCAGGCGACCTTGCCGGGGATAGTCCGCAGGAGCGAGCCGGGGACCTCGGCGGTGATCGGGCCTTGCAGCGAGGCGGCGACGGCCTGCGCCTTGGCCTCGCCGAAGGCGAGGACGACGACGGAGCGGGCGGCAAGGATGGTCGCCACGCCCATCGTCAGGGCCCTGCGCGGGACGTTCGCCTCGCCGCCGAACTCGGCGGCGGCGTCGAAGATCGTCACCGCGTGGAGGTCGACTCCCCGGGTCGGCAGGCCGACGGCGCGTTCGAGGGGTAGATTCGTCGGCTCGTTGAAGCCGATGTGACCGTTCCGGCCGAGCCCGAGGAGTTGGAGATCGATCCCCCCCTCGGCCGCGATCCAGCGATCGAACTGGGCGCAGTGGTCGGCGGCGAACGCCTCGGGGACGGTGCCGTCGAGGACGTGGCACCGATTCGGCGCGAGGTCGACGTGGCCGAAGAGGTGCCGGTGCATGTAGGTCCGGTAGCTCGCCGGGTCGAGCGGGCCCATCGGGTAATATTCGTCGAGATTATAAGTCGAAACGCCCCGGAACGAGAGCGAGCCGGCCCGGTGCGACTCGACGAGGTGGGCGTAGACCCGCTCGGGAGTCCGGCCCGTGGCCAGGCCGAGCACGGCCTTGCCGGTCGCCTGGACGCTGATGCGGATCGCCTGACGGACATCGCTGGCCGCCGCCTCGGAGGCGTTCGCCGGGGTGTCGAAGACCTGGACCTGGGCGCCGGCGATTTCGAGGACGCGGAGGCGCTTGATCATGCCGGGGCTCGGAGGGCGAGGGGCCTGGGTCGGTGGTCAGGTCAGAGGACGGTCGCGTGGGTCGGGCTCGGACAGTTCTGGAGCAGGCCGAGGGCGATCTGGATCGGGTCGGTCGGGTTGGTCTCGGAGTGCGACGGGTCGTAAGTCTCGACCTGGAACAGCTCGACGCCGACGAAGCGGTCTTCGGACCGGTGGGCACGACCGGTGAGGCTGTGGCCTTCGGACCACTCGCGGGCGAGCGCGGCGTAGGCCCGGCCGAGGTGCGAGCAAAACTCGGTGTAGTCGGTCAGGAGGACTTGCGAGGCGTGGCAATGGATGGCCCACTCCTTGGTCCGCTCGGCCTCGCCCTCGTAAGTGAAATAGGCGTTGGGGCGGGGCAGTGGCCCCCAGGGCGTCCAGCCGGTCAACACCAAGGTATCGCTCAGCCCCGCGCCGACGAGGCCGACGGCGGCCAGGGCGCGGGTCATCCGGTGGGCGAGGTGGGCGTCGGTGGCGGGGGGGACGATCAGGGCCCCCGGCTTCCTGGCGATGAACCACTCGACGATCTTGTCGATGTCGGCCGGGCTGGGCTGGTAGCCGGAATTCCGGTAGGCGTCGAGATCCCAGCACACGGCCTCGGCCCCGAGGACGTTGCATTCCAGGCGGAATTCGGCCTCGCGGACGCTGACCTTGCTCTTGGCGTTGAGCCAGGGGGCGGCGACGTTGCGCTCGCCGGCGAAGACCAAAACCTCGACGACGGGGAGGCCTCTGCGGACTGCATACTCGTGGAGCAGGCAGGCCGCGGTGATCGCCCCGTCGTCGGCGTGGGGGCAGAGCATCACCAGCGGCCGGTCGGGGCCGATCCTGGGGCGGAGGGCGTCGCGAATGTCCAGCAACTGCCCGTGCGAGCCGCTAACCCGGACGGTCTTGAGCAGGTCTTCGAACGAGGCTTGCCAGTGGGCGCAACGCGAGGACATTTGCGGGCTATCCATGGGACGCGATGCTCCGGCGAGACGACTCGACTCGGCGTCCTGGCGCGGATCCGAGGCCTCGCGGCGTTCCGCCGATCCGGTTGGGGCCAGGAACGTCAACCCGGTTTCATTGTGGGGTCGGCTGATCCTCCAGTCAACGCGGAATGGACTCGGGCGACCGGATTAAAGCCTATTCGGCTTGCCCAATCCGGCGGATTGGCGCAACCTGACCCCTCTCCGGCGCGATCATCCCAACTCATCCCGGGGCCCTCGCCCGATGTCGACCGCCGAGGGGCCCCGAGCCCCAGCCCATCGGCTTCTAATGATCGCCTCGACGGCCGCGTTCGTCGTCGCCTGCGCCTGGCCTTACGCCCGCTGGTGGGCCCACCCGAGCCTCTTCGACGACGACTTCCTCCGTGTCGGCAGCCTCCGCCGATCGGACCTGTCCGAGGCCTTGTTTCGACCCTTCAACGAGCACATGGCCCCGCTTTTCGAGGTCGTCTCGTGGCTCGCCTGGGTCGGCTCGGGCCGCTCGATCCTGACGATCGCCCTGGGCTTCCAGGTTGCCTCCTACGCGGCGACCGCGACGACGGCCGCCCTCCTGGCGGCCTGGATCCGCCGGGAAGTCCGGTCGACGACCGCCGGGCTGGCGGCCGTCGACCTGTTCCTGCTGTCGAGCGTGGCGGCGGAGACGGTCCTCTGGTATTCAGCGAGCAGCTTCCAGTGGTCGGCCTCGGCCACGCTGGCGGCCTGCCTGGCAGCCTCGATCGCGGCGGGATCGGCGACGCGGCGAGGCCGGCTCGGCTGGGCGACCGGGTCGGCCGTCGCGGCCCTGGCGGCGCCGGCGTTCTCCGCGATCGGCGTCCTGGCTGGCCCGCTGGCGGCCTTGCGGATCGCCTCGGCCGTCGAGCCCGGCGCGAGGCTCGGCCGTCACCTCGCCTGGTCGATCGTCCCTCCGTGCGGGACGGCCGCCTACCTGCTGATCTGCGAGCGGTTCCAGTATCGGGCCCTGGTCTCGGCGAGCGTCCGCCAGGGGTTCGATCCGGCCGCGGCGCTCTGGGCGACCGTCGTCGCCCCGGCGGCCGTGCTGGTCCCCGGGCTCGTCGGCCTCCCCGAGCAGTCCGGCCGGGTCGACCTCTCCCTGCTGGCCGGAGTCACCGTCGCCGGGCTGGTCGGGTGCCTCGCCTGGGCGTCGAGGAGTCGGGACCGACCGCTGATCCTCGTCGGCCTCGCGATGATCTTCGGGGGCTACCTCTCGACCTTCGCGACCCGGGCCAGGCCCGGCGACCCCTGGGTCTTCGAGATCCAGCGCTACCACCTGTTCCCCCAAATCGGGCTGATCGCCCTGATCGCCGCCGCCGGGAGTGCCGGGTTTCGACGACTCGATCGGGGCAGGGCCCGAGGGCGGCTCGCCTCGGCCGCCCTCGCCGTCTTGCTGCTGATCTTGCAGTCGAGCGGGATGCGCCGGGCTTCCGACCGGGCCTTCCGCTACCCCGACCAACCCCGGGCCCTGGTCGCCGCGACCCACCTGGAACGGGCCTGCGAGCGGCGAGGCGTGACGCTCGACCAGGCGGTCCGCGCCTTCGAGCCCGCCAGGCCTCCCGGGTTTCCACGCCCCTGGCCGTTCAACCCGCTGCTCCACCTCCTGCCGAAAGGCCCCGATCGCTCGCGGATCCCCGACGACCTGGTGAGGTCAATCCTGGCGGACGACCTCTCGGCGGACGACCGCGAGGCGGTCTTCGGAGGCATGGAGGCCTCCCGCTACCTTGCCCCGTTCGACCGGCCGGCTGGCCTTGCCGTCGTCGAAGCCAGGCCGGTCAATCCCCCCCGGCCGGGGCGAAGCCGGGATGTCGTCCAGGAGTTCGCGGTCGACCCGGCCGCCGATCCGGCCGGTTCGCTCGTCCTGCAAGGGTTCCAGGGTGTTGGCGGCGTCGAGCTTTGGTGGTCGGGCGAGGCTGGCGAGTGGACGCCGGCCCGGAGCTTCCGCTGGAAACCTTCGGACGAGCCGAGGGCCATCGGCCTCGCGTTCCTCCCGCACTGGAGGCGAGGCGAGGTCCGAAGGGTCCGGGTGATCGGGCGGGGGACGAGGCCCCCCGGATCGATCCGCTTCGCTCGCTGAGCGCGGGTCAGGTCGCCGAGTCTTCGAATAGTCGCGCCCGGAACGTGGCCAGCTCGGAGGCTTTCGGGTGATCGTGGGCGTGCTCCGCCATCAGGCCGGAGATTTTGAGGTCGAGCAGGTCGAACCGGTCGGAGAGGACCCGGACGATCGCCAGGGCCAGGGCCTCGGCCGCCCTCGGGTCGTCCTTCCGAAGCTCCTCGTGGGCCTCGCGGTCGAGGGTCCAGTAGGGCAGGGCGGTCGTCGCCCGGATGGTGGCGCTGGGGACGGTCGACCGGAAGAAAGTCGTGGTGCCGAAGATCGCCGGTCCGGCGAGCGTGGCGAGGACGTCGAGCGGCCCGCCTTCGCGGAGCCGTTCGATTGCCAACGAGCCGTCGCCGACGAACCAGAGCCGGTCGTTGGGCCGCCCCTGTTCCAGGAGCGCAGTGCCGGGGCGGGCCGCGCCCGATTCGAGCCGACTCGCGATGACCCGCCTCAACTCTTCCTCGACCCCCTGGAGCAGGGGCGACTCCAGGAATGCGCCCGAGCCCTCCGCATTGGATCGCGCCATCGGTGCAGACTCCGCCTCGGTCTCGAATCGCTCGCCTCACCACGTCCCCCTCTATACGCCCTGGTAGGTTCGATGAGTCGGGTTCTAGCGGTGAAATCGATTCTGATTCTTCCCGGATTGCCGATAGCCCGGAAACGACGCATCTCGCCGCCTTTCCCTCCGATCCCTAAACAAAGGATCGCGCCGACGAGACCGGGAGGACCGGGATCATCCTTCGAGGCGCCTGGGCGGAGGGATTCGCCATGAGACGACGATGCGGATTGCTTTTGTTGACCGGGCTATGCGCCTGGTCGGTCGGTTGCGCGGGCACCGCCCGTCGCGAAGATGGCTCGCCGCTTTACGGCCCGAGGACTTGGGCCGAGCCCCCGGCCCCCGCCCAGCAGGCGGTCGCGCTGACCGCCGAGCGATCGGGCGCGGTTGCCGATCCTTCGGCTCCGAAGCCCGAGGGGCTGGCCCGCTACTTCCCCGGCCTGCGCCGGAATGCCTCCGAGGCCCCGAAGGTCGCGGCCCGGTATCGGCCGACCTGGTTCGGGCTCCGCCCGTCCTCGTCCCCAACCACCGCCCCGGCCAGCCTGGGTACGCAGACTTACATGACCGACGCTCGCCAGCAATTGAACCGGTCGGCCCCCGAGCCGACGGCCCTGCCGGTCGCGCTCCAGGTCCCCTCAGGGCGAGCTTCGTCGGATCGTCAGGTCACGCCGACGACCGCCGAAGGTCCTCCGGACGACAAGCCCTTGCCCCCGAACTGGGCGATCGACCGGATGGTGAGGCCCACCAGCGGCTCCTCGAGCCCAGCGATCTCCGCCGCCTCGCTCGACTTCGGCGGCAAGTCCGCCGCGCCCGGCGAGGACGAGGTCAACCCGCTCCCTCCCGCGACCGAGCCAGCCCCCGGCCAGGTCGTCGAAGGGACCGCCGGGACGCCCCCCGTTCCTACCGTCGAGCCCCCGGCCGCCCGACCTACCCAGGAGGCCCCGGCGGAAACCCCGCCCGCCTCGACCCCTCCTCCCGCCGAGGAGCCGGCTAACGCGACGGCCGAGGTCGCCCGGGTCGCCCCCGCCGACGCTTCGCCCGCCCCGCCCGCCCCGCCCGCCCCGCCCGCCCCGCCTGCCTCGAACAGCCCCATGACCCAGGCAACCGCGCCCGCCCCGGTGAAGCCGACGTCCGCCCGGGTCCTGGCCTCGCCGCAGGGCGAGGCGCCCAAGCGGACCTCAATGGTCGGGCCGAGCCCACATGCCGATGCCCCCGCCTGCAAGACCTCGAAGAAGCCCTGCCTTCGGAGGGTCGTCCGCAAAGTCTGTAAGCTCGGCGAGTTCGCCAACCCGCCGACCGCCGCTCCCCACTGAGCCGGGCGTTCGGACCAGGGGAGGGGGGAGGCCTAGCCGTCTCCCTCCTCCCGCTTTGCCTCATTTCATGTCCTGGAACCGCGTCACGTCGCGGAGCGGCGGGAGGTCCTCGATCGCGTCGCGGCCGACCGCCTCGACGAACCGCCTCAGCGTCAGTTCGAGCTGGTCGGCGACCTCGGGGTTTTCGGCGACGAGGTTGTTCTGATCCCAGCGGTCTTCGGGCTTCCGGTAGAGCTCCGGCCCTCGAGGCTCGTCTGGGTCGACCTCGATTGGCACGATCAGGTGCCAGTCCGGGGTGCGGATCGCGAACTCCTCGACGTCCATCCCCAGGCAAGCGTAGTCGCGGACCCGCACCTGCTCTCCCCGGATGACCGGCAAGAGGTCGTGCCCGTGGGCCCGCTCGCTCGGCGGCAGGCCGAGGGCCGAGAGGACCGTAGGGAGCAGGTCGACCGTCTGCACCAGGGCCTGCCGGCGCGACCCTCCGAATTCTCCCTTCGGCATCCTCACGATCAAGGGCGTGTGGATCAGCTCCTCGTAGAGCCAGGGCCGGAACCGCCGGACGTACCCGTGCTCGCCGAGCGGCTCGCCCTGGTCGGACGTGAACACAACGAGCGTATCATCCATCCGGCCTTGCCGCTTCAGGGCTTCGAATAGCTCGCCGAGCCAGCGGTCGACCAGCGTGACGGTCCCCGCGTAGGTCCTGCGGAGCCGGAGCAACTCCTCTTCGGTCAGGACGTCGCCGACGGCCCCGGCGGGGACGTCAATCAGCACGCGGACCTCTTCGAGGGTCGACTCGTCGTCCTCCTCGACGAGGTCGCCCTCCTCGCCCGCCTCGAACTCGTCGGGCTCGGCCGCCGCGTACTGGTCCCGATAAGGCTGGGGCGGGTCCCACGGCCCGTGCGGGCTGAACAGGTCGAGCCAGAGGAGGAACGGCGACGGGTCGACGGCCCGACGGTCGAGCCAGTCGACCGCCGCCCGGACGGTCCGGGCGACCCCGGTGTTCTCCTCGACGTCGGTCTTCAGCGCGGCCCTGTTGCGGAGGAACTGCTCCCAACGGCCCTTCCAGAGTTCGTAATCGGGGTCGTCCTTTTCGGGCAACTTCAGGCCAGGCTCGGAAGCGATCCGCACCTTCGGGGCCCTCGGGTCGCCCGGCGGGACGAGCGGGTCGTAACCCTGGCCCCGGACCCAGATCACCTCGTCCCAGCCCCGGCCGAACCCCTGGCCGGCGTCGCGGAGCAGGGGGACGTCGGAGATCAGGGCCGAGTGGACCCCTTTGTCCCAGAGCAGGTCGGGCAAGATCGGCTCGTCGTGCCGCAGGGCCGTCCAGCCCGATTCGAGGTCCGGGAAACCATAGCGGCCGGTCCACCAGCTCCGGCGGGTCGGCAAGGTGGTCAGATTCTCGGGGAAGTGATGGTCGAAAACGACCCCCTCGGTCGCCAAGCGGTCGAGGTGCGGCGTCTCGATCCAGCTATTGCCGTAGGTCCCGAGGAAACCCAGATGCAGCCCGTTGCAGACGACGACGATGACGTTCATGCCGGGCATTGTAGCGGAACGAGCCGGCGGGCCCAACCGGGCTCATCCCTCGGGCAGGAGGATTGCAAAGTCTCTTCGCTCTGACTTAACCTATTGCTCGCTCTTTGTCTTCGCACCCCTGAGGATTGGACACGGATGGCGGCACCAATCTCG
>JAABUK010013739.1_pt1 | contig 10054 bp, 12 predicted proteins | sample 5559141 | NCBI WGS metagenome assembly JAABUK01 (sample SAMN10711869, study PRJNA513367) | rock metagenome | isolation source: Antarctica rocks | place: Antarctica: Victoria Land, Pudding Butte nord | collected 2016-01-03 | reverse complement strand
AACCTCCCGAATTACCTAAGCTGGCGGAGAACGATCGAAGCCCTCGGAGCCGCGTCCAATCCACCGGCGTGGCTTATGGGAGCAGCCGGACTGGGGCCATATCAACAGGCTTCGCAATAAGAGCGTTGTATTTTGACAGCATGTCCCGCCCGGTGTCGCGCATCGTGCGGATGACCTGGTCCAGGCTCACGAAGTGGGAGCCATCGCCGTGCATGGCCAGGCGCGCGGCGTTAATGGCCTTCACCGACGCGAGGGCGTTCCGCTCGATGCAGGGTATCTGCACCAGCCCGGCAATTGGGTCGCAGGTCAGGCCCAGATTGTGCTCGAGGCCGATCTCCGCCGCGTTCTCGACCTGGCCGTTGGAAGCGCCCAATGCCGCGGCTAAACCTGCTGCGGCCATCGCGCACGCGGACCCGACCTCTCCCTGGCAGCCGACCTCGGCACCGGAGATCGACGCGTTGCGCTTGATCAGCGAGCCCACCGCGGCCGCGGCCAGGAAGAAGGTCCGTATGCCGTCCGCCGAGGCGCCTTCCACGAACCTGTCGTAATAGTGCAGCACGGCAGGGATGATCCCCGCTGCGCCGTTGGTCGGGGCGGTCACGACCCTTCCTCCCGCGGCGTTCTCCTCGTTTACCGCCAGCGCAAACAAATTGACCCAGTCGATGCCGTGTAGGACGTCGCGCTCGTTCGATCCTTGCCGTTCCAGCAGGCGGGCCTGTAGGCCCGGCGCGCGCCGTTGGACCTTGAGGCCGCCTGGCAGTTCGCCGCCCTGCGACAGCCCGCGGTGCACGCAGGCCTTCATGACCTCCCATATGACGTCGATGCCGGTGTCGATTTCGACATCCGTCCGGAACATCCGTTCGTTCGCCCGCTGGAGCTGCGCGATCCCCAGCCCGGCATTTGCAGCCAACTCGAGCAGTTGCCCCGACGTCGCGAAGGGGAACGGCACGCCAAGCGTTCCCGACGCAGCGGCCTCCTCATCGCCGTCCGCAACGACGAAGCCGCCGCCTACGGAATAGTAGGTGCGTTCGAACGGGCCGCCGGGACCTGCCGCCGTGAAGCGCATTGCGTTCGTGTGCCGGGGCAGCACCTCCCGTTTCCGGAAGATGATGTCTGAAGCAGGGTCGAAGGCGGCGCGACTCCCATCTGGCAGGGCCAGCGTGCGGCTTGCGGCAAGCTCGGCCAGCAGCCGCGGGACGTCGTCGGGATCGAGGGACGCGGGCCGGCATCCCAGCAGCCCGAGCGCTACTGCCTTGTCGGTCGCATGACCCCTACCTGTCAGCGCCAGAGAGCCATAGAGGTCCACCGTGATGCCGGTGGCCTCTGTCGATGCCGGGAGCTCGCTCATGAAGCGCCCAGCTGCCACCATCGGGCCGACCGTGTGCGAACTCGACGGCCCGATCCCGACGCGGAACAGGTCAAACAGCCCGATCCAGGGCAGCATGGTCTCGAGCATTGTTCCCCCGCTCCGGAAAAGGACTCATCAGGCAGGCTGAACCGTTGTTCCGCAAGCGGCAATGGAGCATGGCGCGTTGCTCGCGGGAGAACGGTCACGCTCCGCCGTCAGCTCAGCAGCTTCAGCGTGGGCATGGAGGGGACCATGAGGCCCGAACTAACGGAAGTGCCTTCTGTTACGCATAAGCCCTGTCGGAAAACCTCCTCAATTAGGTTTCCACATACTGTGTCGATCCGACACCGTCTTTCGACCAAGCTTTACGGGGTTTCTCGGTCCGGTCCGAGTTCGATTTGAAGTGTGCGGAAAACACCTGATGCTGTTGAAAAACCCTGAAGTGGGCACGGCGCGGTCGGACCCCTGATCATCCCCCTTGTTTTGAAGGCTCTTGGCGGCTGCCGCCATTGCGACTTGGCCTTAGCCGAACGCTGTGGTCCCGGCCTGATCCGGCAGGCCGCAGACTGTAAGCCGTGCCAGCCGCCTCAGGTTCTGCACCGCGGCTGCAAGGTGGAACTCCTCGGCCGCGCCTTGCAATCCACGCAGTCTCAGGGGTCTGGGGAGCAAGCGAACGGAAAACCTATGTAAGCCCGGCCCGCCCAGTGATTGCGGGACAGTTGCACAACTCCTAAGTTCCGCGACCGCGGCTAGATCCCAAGCGTGTGACTTTCAGCGATAAATGGCGGCTTTCCTTCAGCGCTGTGTGGCGGTCGGCTGGCGTTTAAGGGTGCGGTAGACCGTTGGACGTGAGACCGAGAACAATTCAGCTAGGTCGCTGATGGCGTAGTCTCCGGTGTCATGCATGCGGCGCAATTCCTTCTGCTGCTTGTCGGACAGCTTGGGTTGCTTGCCGCGTAGCTTGCCCCGGGCACGAGCGACCGCCATGCCTTCGCGAGTGCGCAGGCGGATCCCCTTGCGGACAGGTGTTGGGTGATCCTATCCAAGATACGCTTATCATCTGCGCCACATAGCGTTGGAGATTTCACGCCAGTTATCGCTGAAGGTTACATCCGAACGCCAAAAATCCGCAAGTGCCTGATCTGGCTTAACTCCGGACAGTTGCTGTTCCGGGTTTGTCTGCTTATACGTACCAGAAGGCACTTCCGTTAGTTCCGGCCATCACGAGCCGCCGCCTCGGACACCAGCGGGCGATCAGCCGCATCCCCCAGGCGGCCTTCTCCGGCACCGTCTGGCGCCGCCGCTGCCTCTTCGCATCGGCTCGCTCCGAACGGCACAGGACTGTCAGGAACGGCAACCCCCAGGTTCGGCTGGCGAAACCGGGCCTGACCGCCAACTGGAACGACAGCCATCGCAAGCCCTCGACCTTGACGAAGAACCCGCGGCTTGACCGCACCGGATCACGATAGATCCCTTTGGCGCGGATCTGCTCGCCCCGCCGACGTTCGATGGTGTCGTCCACGACAACCACCATCGGCTGGCCGTCCGCGACGAACGCCGTCAGCAGCAAGCCAAGCAGGATCCGCGAGCCGGTCAGGCCCGACCACACCGCTTGCGACAAGAACCGATGAAACCGACTGAAACCTTTGTCCGCGGCACCATCCACCGCCCGCAGCGCCCCGCATACCGTCCGGCGGTTCAGGCACAGCAACGCCCCCGTCGCCAGTGCCACCGCGTTCACCCACGATGGCTGGGTAAACATCGCTGTGAATGGCAGTAGCCAGATTTCCATCGCCCGGGCGCTGCCGGTTTCATCAATCTCCGCCATGGCTCGCTCCCTCCCACGAGGTCAGGTAACCCGTCTTGAACGAGACGATCAGGGTGAGCGGGCCGTCGCCAGGGCGCCTTCTCCGCTCGCCCTACCCAGTTGCCTTCCGCATCGGCTCTCGCGATGGCAACCTGACACCCACTCCCCCTACTCGCCACCAAAGCCGCCGCCAATGACCCGCACCGAGATCCTGACCCGCTACCGTCGCCTGCGTCAGATCAGCAAGCAACATCACCAGGCCGTCCTGGACATCATCGCCCCGGATGTCGTGCTGGGCTGGGCCAAGCGGCTCGGCCTGGCACAGGGCAGGACAGTGGTACTCGACAGCGAGCATGAAATGCTGCTCGCGGAGGATCTTGCCACCTACCTGCCCAGACTGGGCCGCTCACACCCGCTCGACCGCTATGCCCGGGCCGCACGGTTCGCTCCCGACTCCGATGCGGCGATCGTGCTCGAGGCCATGCACCATGCCCGTTTCTCCCTCTGGCGTGTCGAGCGGCGGCACGAAACCGCGGGTCTGATCCTACGGGACCTGCTGCGCGGCGAGGAGACCCGGCTGGTCGACGAGACGATGGAAAAGAGCGCGCCACTGGGGGTCGAGATGGCTGCGCGTCTCCTGACGCTCGAAGGCTTCGCCATGACCGCCCGTATCATCGTGCCGGTTACCCCGGATCTGATAGAAGCGGCCTTCGACAGGGTTCCCGCCTTGAAGCGTGCCCAAGGGGACGCCCTCGCCCAAAATCCACACTTCGCACTCGGTATCTACCGAGCGGCCGTGGCCACGGGAGCAATGGACTCCGTCCGTTTCAAGAGTCGATAGGAGTCCGCCTCATGCCGGCGAACGTATCTCTGTCGCCCATCCAAAAGCGCCAAACTCCAGCTTACCCTCCGGATTAAGCGCCAGGTAAGCCGGCGTCCTGTTCTCTCGCCGGTGGAAGGAAAGCGGGCGCGCTTCGAAAGCGGCGCCGGCCTCATGCAGCGCGATGTGAACGGCCATCGAGCTTGCGCCTGGTGCGAAGTACAAGGTCAGCACCCTTCAACCTTCATGCAGCAACGCTGACCTGTTCGCGAAGCAAAATTCAGCCGGACATTCGGCGTTTGAGAACCGGAGGCGCCAGTCAGATTACAAGGCACGGTAGGCGCCTTCGATTAACAGGGGTACGCACGAACTGACATCCCTCTCTGCGGCAATCTCTACGTCGCGGTGGAAGCCTCTCTCCACCAGCTCGCATCCCGATACTGACGCTTGAACCAACCGCGGCGAATCATCCCCGGCCGAGCGGAAGACGTCACGGGCGACCTGTGCCTCGGGTGAGCAGGTTAGCGCCAAGTGATGAATGACAGCACCGGCGCCCAGCAAATCCTCAATCGCCGGTCGCAGGCTGCCATCCGGCCAGCGTTCTCCAGCCGGAACCACGCCCACTGTGCCGTCGCCCGCCATCTTGCGTGCTGCCCGCGCAACGGCAGCAGCATTTCGCAGACAGCCGGCCATCACGGGCGTTCCGCCGCCGGCCAGGGACAGCCGCGAACCGTTTGGCGAGGGCAGCATGAGCTTCGTCCCAGCAAAGACGGCCAGCAAGCTGACCGGCGAAAGGCTGAGCTGTCCGCCAGCGGCCTGCCGCGGCTGCGCTAGTACGGCACCGACGCGATCTGCCGCGGCCTGTGCCGCAGCCTTGTCACCATAAGAAAATGGGAAGACAGCCGCGCCTCTCGATGCCGCCACGTCCACCGCGGTCGAAAATGAGAGCACGTCCACGATGACGAGCACAGACACCCGCTCCCGCAGAGTTTCAACGCCCGCCATGCCCCATTCTGCCAGAACTGATTCCACGCTCTGCCGTTCAACCTATGCAGGATCAGCGTAGCCCAGCAGCGTGGCTGTGTCTGGGTCGCGCTTCCACCCGCACGCGCACAAAGGACGGGTTCCGTGCGACCCGCTGACGTACAGAAGGGCTGTCCGTCAAACGAACCCTGACGGACACTCGGCTATGATGGTCCGCTTCCGATCCACGTCAGTCATTTAGACGTTGCCGGCCACTGCCCGAAACCGGTCGTCCGTGCATTCTCGACTTCTTCCCTGCGGTTAGCCGTACGCGGCCCGGCAGCTTCCGAGCAATAAAGCTGCGTTAGCTGCCGTCCGGCGAACCGCCGGTTTCGCGCTTCTGCATGCTTCCCAGCCGCGCCAGTAGGCAATGCAGAAGATGGGTGAGCGTCGAGATGTCCTGCGCGGAAAATCAGCAAGCGCGTCGTCGGCGCCGCGATGCATGATCGTGGAAAGCTCCGGCAGGCGCGCGCGGGCCTGCCCTCCGGCACCCGCCGAAGGGCACGATTTGCTGGCGTGCAGGGCGGTTAGTTGACGGGCTGGTGATTGGCGAACAGGTCAACCACGCTCTGAGGCGCGTTGTCATCGAAGAACAGCTTGAGGTTCCGGTCAGCCTCCGCAGCAGCGGACGCGCTGCGGGGAAAGAGGTCCTTTTCATACGCGATGAGCGCGGCTTCAACGTCACCTGGGTTGGCGGCGATGGCCTTCCCGAGTTCAGCGCCGTCGTACAGCGCGAGGTTGGCTCCTTCGCCGGCGAACGGCGACATCAGGTGCGCCGCATCGCCGAGCAGTGTCACCCCAGGTACGCGATCCCATCTATGCTCGACCGGGAGCGCGTGGATAGGCCAAGGCACAGGGTCAGTCTCACTGCTGGTGATGAGCGCTGTCAGCTTCGGAGCCCAGCCATCGAACTCCGCGGCGACGCGGGCCAACGCAGCCACCGGGTCGGAGAAGCCGATGTTGTCAATCCAATCCCTTGGCTTGTTCAACGCCACGTACGCGCGCAGCGCACCATTGGCCTCGCGGTGCCCGATAATGCCCTTACCCGGCGCAATCGCCATCAGCGTGACACCGCCAACCACTTCCGCGCTTGTCTTGTATCGGCCCTCGCCGTCAAACAGGTACGTCTCGATGAATGAGGTGCCGACATATGCCGGTTTTGCCTTGGAAAGAAGTGGACGAACTCTCGACCAAGCGCCGTCCGCGCCCACAAGGAGGTCGGTCGTCACCGTCGAGCCGTCAGCGAAGGTCAGCACGTGCCACCCGCCGCCGAGCGGGGAAGCCGCTGTGACCTTGTGCCCCCAGCGGATCGTGTCGGCAGGAAGCGCGTCAAGTAGGATCCGGCGAAGGTCTCCCCGATGTACTTCAGGCCGACCGCCGTTGCCCTTGTTGGGCTCGTCAAGCAGGACGTTGCCGTCCTTGTCGAGCACCCGCTGCGCCTCAGCGCCAGCGTGGATGATCCCGAGGAACTTGTCGAAGAGTCCCGCTGCCTTGAGTGCGAGCTGCCCGTTGTGTTCGTGGATATCGAGCAAGCCCCCCTGCGCCCGCGCGTTCGCCGAGGCTTCCGCTTCGTAGATCGTCGCCGCAATACCGTGGACGTGGAGGACGCGCGCAAGTGTCAGGCCACCGAGACCGGCACCGATGATCGCGACTGGAGTCTTCATCCTGGCTCCTTCGTGGTTTGATGCCGCCACTGAATGTTCGGTTCCGCCCGTCACTCTCCCGAAGGCGGACCGAGAATCAACCACCAAGTGCGGCCGTAGCTTGCCGGCAGGTGCGTGGTGCCTTGCGGGGGACCCGTCCGTCAAACGAACCCTGACGGACACTCCGGCGGGCGCAGACTGAACCATGCTGTCAGGCGTGTTTGATGAAGCGGTACGGACCGTCAAACCGATGCAACGAGGCGTTCCACCAACCGTCGTGCGTGCGCCGGCAAGGCGTCAAGCCGGCGCACGACCACCATCAATCGCCGCTCCGCCCACGGGTCATCCAACCGCACAAGGGCCAGCGCGCCGTGCCGCCGTGCTGCTGCTTCCGGCACCACGGCGACCCCCGCGCCGAGCGCCACCATCCGGCAGGCGGCGTCCAGCCCGCGCACCCGGACCCGCAACCTCATCCGGCTCCTAGTCCGGGCCGCGTGCCCGGCCAGGTGCTGATGAAGCGCGCTGTCTCCCGAGAGGCCCACGAAGTCGCTCCCTAGTGCCTCGGCAAAGGCGATCCGCCCGCGACCGGCAAGCGGGTGACCAGCCGGCACGGCAAGCACCAGCCGGTCGGTCCGAAACGGGTAGCCTTCCAGCCCGGCGAGGTCGGCGTGATCGGCGGCTACTCCCACGTCCGCCACCCCCTCAGCCACGGCGCGGGCCACCTCGATGCTTGGCCGCTCGTCAAGGTCCACGTCCACATTGGGATTCGTGGCGAGGAAGGCAGCCAACGCTTCGGGCAGATGCTCGGCCATCGCCGCAGTGTTGGCCAACAGGCGAACGTGCCCCTTCAACCCGTGCGCGTACTCGCCCAGCTCGCCGCGCATCCGCTCCACCTGCCCCATGACCGCCCGCGCGTGATGCAGCAGCGCCTGGCCTGCCGGCGTGGGCCGGACGCCGCGGCGGTCGCGCTCAAGGAGCGCGATGCCAGCCTGTTCCTCCATACCCCGCACGCGCGCGCTCGCCGACGCGAGGGCGAGGCCAGAACGCGCCGCACCGACCGTGATGCTGCCGGCCTCGCCAACATGCAGGAACAGGCGCAAGTCGGTCAGGTCGAAGTGCATCCGGCGTCTCCTCGCGGCAGACTGCCTTCGTCGGCGGCTTAGGCAAACTACGCAACTCCCGCATTGTGGTGCATGGCCCCCACGCCGCAGCATCGCCTCGATGACGGACCTTCTCCCCCACGTTCTGCTGATTACGGGCACTTTCCTGCTGGCTGGGCTGGTGAAGGGCGTGATCGGCCTTGGCCTTCCAACGGTTGCCATGGGCCTGCTCGGCTTGGCGATGCCGCCGGCCTATGCGGCAGCCCTGCTGATCGTGCCTTCGCTCGTGACGAACGTCTGGCAGCTCCTTGCCGGCCCGCGCTTCGGTGCGCTGTTCCGGCGGCTATGGGGCATGATGCTCGGCATCGTCGCCGGCACCTTGGCGGGGTCGGGGCTGATAACGGGCGCTGCCGCGCCAGCCGCCGCGGCGGCTCTCGGCGGTGCCCTGGCGCTCTACGCCCTGGTCGGGCTAGCAAAGCTGCGGCTCCCCGTGCCGCCCGCGTCGGAACGCTGGGCAGGGCCGCTGGTCGGTATGGCGACTGGGCTGGTGACGGGGGCAACGGGCGTGTTCGTCATCCCGGCCGTTCCCTACCTTGGTTCGCTCGGATTGGAGCGGGACGACCTGGTGCAGGCGCTGGGCCTGTCTTTCACCGCCTCCACGCTGGCGCTCGCCGCCGGCCTGGCCTGGCACGGCGCGCTGCCCTTGCAGGCTGTGGGCACTTCGCTGCTCGCCCTCGGCCCGGCGCTCGCAGGCATGGCGCTGGGCGGGTGGCTGCGCGCGCGGGTGCGGCCCGAGACGTTCCGGCTGTGCTTCTTCGTGGGCCTGCTGGTGCTGGGCGGCGAACTCGTTTGGCGAGGGCTGGCGTAGCCGGAACGGACGTTGCCGAAACAACATGCGGGGCGGGGTTGGCATGAAGGGATGGATGGCTGCGCTTGGCGTCACCTGTGCGTGGACCAGCCCGGGCCTTGTGCTGGTCGCCATCGTTCTTGCCCTGCTTGACCTCACCGTTGTGGCGCAGCGGTGGGCCACTCTACAGCCGTCGCCGCCGGTCCCGGTCGGAACCGTCGCTGTCACTGTCGCGGCTGAGGGTTGCTCCCCTACCCTCACACCGGAGCTGCGCGACATGGTTGGGTGCGATTGAAGGATCATGCGTAGGAGTGGCTGTCCGTCAAACGAAGCCCAGGCGGTCACCTTGCGATGATGGTCCGCTCTCGACCCAACCTCGCCGGTTGCGACGCTCTGTGCCACCCTCGGAAGCGGACGTCGATCCAAGGAGAGTTCCGTTTTGCCCACTACATCCTTCTCCGATCTCTACCGTGCCTACATCGATTGTCTGAACCGACGGGATTGGGTTCAGCTCGGACGCTACGTTGATGACGAGGTTGAGCACAACGACCGACCGCTCAAGCTGTCCGGCTACCGTGACATGCTGGTGAAGGATTTTCAGGACATCCCGGACCTTCGCTTCAACATCCAGCTGCTGATCTGTGAACCTCCACGTGTTGCAGCCCGCCTCGCCTTTGAATGCTCCCCGAAGGGGGAGTTCCTCGGGATGAGCATCAACGGGCGAAAGGTCTCGTTTGCGGAGAACATTTTCTACGAGTTCAAAAGTTCTAAGATCGCAGCGGTCTGGTCAGTTATCGACAAGACTGCAATCGAGGCTCAGCTTCTGCGATGATGGGCAGCGTCCGCTTTCTAACCGTGTGAACTCAATCTCGGACGTTAGGCTGTGCCAGTGAAGGCGTCCCACCACCCCCTAGCCTTCTGTGCGGCGCCTAGGTCCAAGTGAACAGGCCCAAGCCGGCGTGAACTTCGGCCTGTGTTGCTGCCGTCAGATCGCGGGCACGGGCTGTTCCAGTTCGTAGGACGTCCATCACATAAGCGGGGTCGCGTGCCAGGGCGGCACGGCGTTCACGGATCGGCCCCACGATGCCATGCAGCACGGCTTCGAGACGGCGCTTGACCGCCATGTCGCCCAGGCCACCGCGTTGATACCGTGCTTTCAAATCGGCGACGGCCTCGTGATCTTCGTCGAAAGCGTCAAGGTAGGTGAACACTACATTCCCCTCGACGCGGCCCGGATCGCTCACCCGCAGATGGTCGGGGTCAGTGTACATGCGATGCACGGCGGCCGTGATCTCTTGGTCTGAGGCAGACAGAAGGATAGCATTGCCCTGGGATTTGCATGCGTATTCCGGTGATCTTGAACGGCCAATCCGGTCCATCGTGAACACTCAATCCGGTGATCCTGAACACGCGCCGGACCTTGCCTGAGCAGGGCGGTGCCGGCCGTGGTGCTGGACATCGAGGCG
>JAABUK010013737.1_pt1 | contig 10056 bp, 11 predicted proteins | sample 5559141 | NCBI WGS metagenome assembly JAABUK01 (sample SAMN10711869, study PRJNA513367) | rock metagenome | isolation source: Antarctica rocks | place: Antarctica: Victoria Land, Pudding Butte nord | collected 2016-01-03 | reverse complement strand
TGATGCTGATGATGATTCTGATACTGATGATGATGATGATGATTCTGAGTGTTGCAGGGATGAGGTGGTATCGCCACAGCTGCTGCGTGCTCTTGTGGGCCTGGATGACAGTGTGAAGCTGCTTGCCGGCAGCATGGATGCTGTCGTGTTCAGGGAGACCTGGAAGGCAATCGCAGTGGCTATCAACCGCCAGATATACAACGAGGTTGCCACTGAAACCAGGTTTTCATACCAGGTACATTGCCTGCAAATATTGAGTCTTTTGTATGAAATCAAATATTCAGTCCTTTGTATGAAGTCAAGCGTTTGCTTGGTACCACGGACAAAGTAGTTGAATTTGACACTTGAGTTCTTGCCATCCTTTGACCAGTGCTTTCTGATTATGTGAGAGCCTCTGCAGTATTCATATGGCATGACCAATGCCAGAAAGCTTGATTTGCGTATTTGCAGGGTGGCAGGCAGCTGGCATGTGACGCTGAAACCCTGTTCACAGTCTTCCAACCCTACACCTTCAAGCCAGCAGCGCACTTCAAGGAGCTCAGAGACGCATCACTGCTCCTGTCGCTGGAGCCTGATGCAATGCATGAGTTGATGACAGCGTTGAGGAGCTCGTCGCCTGACATTGGCAAGGAAAGGCTGAAACAACATGGCATCTTGCGGCTTGCACCAGATCAGGCACTTAGCATTCTAGAGCAGCGAATGTGATGCGTACTTGCTGCTGTACTTGACTATTCATCCAAGTTCATGTCAAAACCCCTGCTGCTGATGTCAAGTCTCTGCCTCTGACTTATATGCAGCGTTGTCATGCACTACACATTGGGATGTCAAGGCTAGGGCTGACTGCATATGCTGCCCAACAGTGGTCAATGATTGCTAGCCTGCCATGCAGCGGCACAGCTTTGATCATTTTCAACATGCACTCTCATGATCAATCACATGTTGTGCGATTTCGGTGAACTGGTGATTGAATAGGTAGATGGAAACAAGACATGTGAACAAAACCTACCAATGGTGCAAGAACAGTTTAGGCTCCTTGAGCTGTTTGTGCCAACAGGTCCAGTCGATTGCAGTGGTCATTACGACGATTTTTTCAGATTCTGCAGGAAGCCTATGCATGACCGACACATGTTGATCATCCAAGATCATATTGATCATCCAAGATGAACTGTCACAACAGCACCGTATCTGTCAAGAAAACTTAAAGCTATTGTTGAAGTAAGTCCACGCAACTCCATGTTCGAAGTTGCTTCAATTATTTAATTGTTGCTCATGACTGTTTATGACTTTCGCTATATCGAAGTGTGCCTGTATCACACAATATGAGCATGTACCACGTTGTGATGCTACATCCTTCTGCTGCACATGCAGGACAAATTGTATATGCCGGTACCAGTGTTTGCTAGCAGAAAAGACAACGTCATAGGATACAGTATGAGTATAACAATCTCGGACTCTTTTCTAATGAACTACATGCGTAGTCTTAGTAAGTCGCTCAGCAAATGTTTGCAAGCTGTGCCTTGTTGGTTCCTTGACAATGCTCTGACAACCTCCACAGAAGCTGACTAATAAGTGACTTGTAAGTGCTACTAGCAGGTTCTAGCATGTTCATAAATGGCCTGACCAAAATGTGTAAGGGCCACTGCATAATTTAACAAAATTGCTACCCTTCAAATTCACACCAACTGCCTGTCACTGCTATGTTCTGCTCAGGATATTGATGTGATGCAACAGCTAGGTAGCTACTATAATGATCCCTGTCAGGGCCAGGATGCTGGCACACGAACTTCCATGGCCCACCCTGTGGCGATCCCATACTTTCTGATTCCCATTCATCCATTTGAAGCTGACCTTGTGGTCTGTAGACCCAACAAGTAATGTCCATGACACTATCAACGTAGCCTGCTACAGCGTGGAAAAACTTCTCTATGAGTGTGGCTTTTGCAGTTTCACAAAAGGCTTGCAGCCAAGCCCAGGACACATGCAGCCGTGTGGAGCTGTGGATCAACAGGTTTATGGTGAGCCGGTCACCCCTGCTACCACCGTCAAATTCAACATCCATGGCCCCACCCGTCATGCTGCGCAGGTCGGCGTAGAAAGAATGTGGGACTGTGGACCAAGCTGCTTTCCACATGCTTGTCAAGAACTCAGGCTGTTGAGACATGGTGTGTATGTACGGCAGAGCATCGCTTGAGCTGCCAGTCCAGGCGCAGGTTATGGTACCATAAGGGGATAAACCCCAAGATGATCTCTTAGCAATACTGTGCACTTTCGGCAGGATCTTGGCGCAGTAATCACTTTTGTAGTGAGTCCTGTGGTGTGCAGCTTCCCTGGCACATGCTTGGCAGGTAAGCGCAAGCTGGTGAGATGAGTAGATGTCCAGGTGGTGAAAGATGCTGGCAATAGCTGGGCCTGGCAGGGAGGCAAGCAAGAATTCAACCTTATTGTTCACTGAAGCTGCGCTGCCGTTTGCAGGCTGCCAATGTTTGTGCCTGCCTGCCGGTCCAACTAAGCACCAAGAATTGTCTTTGCTGTCTAACGCACTCAGTAGCGGTCCCTGCACGAGCAGCAGTCAAGGTCTGGAACCGCTACAAGTGCATCAGGCAATCAAAACTGCGCCAAAACTCAGTTTACCTTCATTGACATTCTGGGTACAACCGCGGACGAGGCTTGGCTTGCTCAGGCTTCATCAGGCTTGGGAGAACACACGCTGGCAAACACCTTTGGGACGCGTGTCAAGGCAAACAAGGGTACAGTATCTACGTTCTTGCACGCGAAAAGTCAGTCGACATCGGCAATGGGATGCCTGGCTAGCTTCCTGCTGCTGCTTCCTGCTTCCTGCTTCCTGCTGCTTCCTACCGCTAGCAGCTTCAATGACTGGCCAGCATCTTTTAAACTGATTGCAGTTATGGAAAAGCGTACCCATTTATGGCTGGCTAGCAGACGCACTGACTTCAACTTGTTGCCACCTACAGCATCATCTGTATCACCATCGCGAGTTTGTCCGTGGCTGCCATCGGGGCGGGGTCCCTGATGCTCCTGTACTTTATTAGGCGCTTACTTAAATGGGCCCAATCGTGTCGTATGCTGACACAGGCCACAAGTGGGAGGCAGGTCCTTGACTGACTTGCCAGGGTTGCAGGCTGCAACTTGCAGCAGACTCAAGAGCTGTATGCAGCGGCCGCATAGCAGCAGCATACATTCAATATAATCAACGAGTAGCTGAAAAGAACTTGCTGTCAACAAGCTTCATGACTCAGAACGCTGCACTGAATTGATGTCTGCTGTTGCAGGCTTAGTGACGTGACCAGTCTAACATCTGCTGCTACGCTTTTGCTTGCCAACTTATCTCGGAACAATGTCGAGCAATATCCAGGGCGACTACCAATAATCCTACTCTCTAAGCCTGAGCTACAGTGAGCTTTGCTGTCTCTAATCTACACCAGCAGAGCTTGCCAAGCTCCCACAGCTGTGCATCCTGGACCTAAAGGCATCATTTGGGCCGACCACTAGATTCGCAATCGGCTGTTGGCCAAACGCTTGCGAGGTTACTCCAGTCGCCATATGCTGTTCCGTTTGCCAATCAGCTGTTGAGCGGCTTTACCTCACTTTGCAGAGAACTGCACTGCATTGCAAGGAGACTGCTTCTACCTGCAGCCATCCTACCTGTTAGCATTGCTGCAGCACTTTTGACGGCAGCAACGCATGGCCTATGCCCCCAGCCCTATTTGCCAGCTCTACAACTAGCTCAAACAGCCGTGCAGCTGTTGCCGACCCCAACCCCACCAGCCAGCACACAGCAGCATCTGCACATCTGCTTCAGTCAGCTGTCTGTACCAAACACAGTGCCAGGGCGTTGGTTGCAGTCAGCCTTTCCGGCATGCTACCAGTATATGCAGCTGGGCACTGCTGAGGGCAGCATGATGTGCAGCTCCCCTGTGGTGCTGACTCGCATAAGGGGTCAATGCAATGGCAGAGTCAGCAGAATGCTGCTGAGGCAGTCAAAGCTGGAGCAAAAGCTGCCAGCTATACTGGACCTGCACCTCACTGGCAGGCTGCTGGTAGGCATGGGCAAAAAGCTGAAGCTTGTAGAGGTTTGTTCTGACACTGCGGTTTGTTCTGACACTGCGGCACACAAGCGTGGCATTAAGTTGATGTAGTCCAAGGTGCACAACAACAGCAAAGCCAGGTGGGGTCCTGCTGTCTTCTAGTTTTTTTTGGTGGCATGCAGGCTAGTACATATTGTGTTTACAATGTTGGTCTGCCTCATAAAGCAAGCTGGCATGCATATATCATGTTTGCAGTTTTGATGATACCAGCTAGCAGCAGTTATATCAGCGCACGTATGTCAGCAAAGTCTCATCAGAGCGCAGCTGTGTTGACGCCTGTGCCCTATTTCAGGCAAAATGCAGCATGCACGCTTTCACTGCAGGGTGTCCGTCTATGCCAAGCTGCACTTTGTCAACGAGACATAGACCAGTCTGTTCACGGCTGCAGTTTTTGCAGGTCATCAATGCAGTTGCAGAAGTGCTCAGCTTGGCAGTATACTAGTGTGCAAGCTATGCCCCACTAGGTGCAGCAGAGCTGAAGCTGTTATGACAGCCAGCCTGAGCAGCCGCACACCGCAAGTGTTGGCTGTTGACAGCTTAGAGCTGGACATACAGCTGGTCACAGCCATGGAGGTAAACAAGTTGGTTGGGCTGCAACAGCACGTCTGGCATGGCATGATCTCAAGATGACCGCTCAGTCTGTCCATGCTGCAACCAGCACATACGGTACAACAAGGGTAGTAATGTTAGCATGCAGATATCAACAGTAATTACCTTTGTGTTTGAGTTAGGTCAGCAGACGTACACTACAGTAGCTCTGCAGCTTTGTTTCATAGGTGCACTTTAACAACGATGGAGGAGAAACAAAAGATGACAAACAATGATATGCTTTCTGACACGCATGTGACAGCTACAGAGCACATCAAGTATGCCAGCACTTGCTAGCAGAAAAGACAACTGTTTCAGTACTCAACACAAGCTTGCACAGACACAAACATGAGTAAACTGTCGCACTGAGTAACGAACTACAAGCATTGTCATCATCAAGCCATTCAGCAACTATCTGCAACCTCTGACCTGAACCCTTACATTTTGCGCCTCTTGACTGCTTGCAACAACCTCCAGCCTTGCCTGCCACTTCTTGTTGGCTTGTTCATTTTCTTGTTGAAATAAGGATTCAGGTCATGCCTGATCAGCTTTGCAAACAGAAGGCTTGCATGTAAACCACTACGGTAACCCTTCAAACTCACACCAACTGCCTGTCACTGCTATGCTGTGCTCAGGATTTGACGCAACAGGTGTGTACTGACTAGTTAACGAACTCATGCTAGGGGGAGGATGCTGGCACACATATTTCCATGGCCCACCCAATGGTGATTCATGTTCATCAAATTCTGCAGCAAATTCATCCTCTTGAAGCTGACCTTGCGGTCTGTAAACCCAACAAGCAATGTCCATGGCATCATCGACATAGCCTGCTACAGCGTCAAGAAACTTCTCTATGATTGTGGCTTTTGCAGTTTCACAAAAGGCTTGCAGCCAAGCCAAGGGCACATGCAGTGGTGTACTGCTGCGTATAAACAGGTGTATGGTGAGAGGGCTACAATGGTTCATAATTTTAACCTTGCCACTCATTGCGTCACCCAGCATGCTGTTTAGGTCAGTGAAGAAGGAATGTGGGACTGTGGACCAAGCTGCTTTCCACATGCTTGCCAAGAAATCAGGCTGTATAGACATGGTGTGTATGTATGGCAAAGCATCACTGGAAGTGCCAGTCCAGGCGCAGCTGAGGGAACCATAAGGAAAACCGTAGTCACCAGCAATACTTTGCACCTTTTGGTAGGATCTTGGCGCAGTACTCATCCTTGTAGTGAGTCCTGTGATGTGCAGCCTCCCTGGCACATGCTTGACAGGTAAGGGCAAGCTGGTATGATGAGTAGATGTCCAAGTGGTGTAATATGCTGGCAATAGCCGGGCCTGGCAGAAAGGCAAGAGAGAAGTCACGCTCATGTTTCAGTGAGGCTGCAGCACTGGCCATTGCAGGCTGGCAATGCTTGTGCCTGCCTGCCAGCACCAAGTGTTGTCGTGGCTGTCTGACGCGCTCAGCAACGGGCCCTGCACGAGCAGCAGTTAAAGTCTGCAAGCGCTGCACGCACGTGAGGCTGCGCCAAGAACCGTTTTACCGTGACTTGATCAGGCTTGGGAGAGCGCAAGGTAGCAGACATCTAGAGGACGCCTGTCAAGGCAGACAAGGGTGTTTTACCTACGTCTTGCAAGCGAATAGTTAGACTACGCGTTGCACGTCTGCGTGAGCAGGAAGCTCACGTAACGCTAGCAGCTTTGTTATTGTTATGCACCTTGTTTGGACTCAAGGCTGTTTGAGCTAGCTGTATGGCTGATTTAAGGGCTGGGGACATGGGCCATGCCATGATGCCATCGAAATTGCTGCAGCAACGGGAGCGCTTGTCAAATGGTTGACAGGAACACAATGGCTGCAGGCAGAACCAGCTTCCCTGCAATGCAGTGCACTTCCTGCAAAGTGAGGTAAAGCCGCTCAACACCTGATTGGCAAATGCAACAGCATATGGCAACCAGAGTGAACCTTCAAAAGTTTGGCGAACAACCGATTGTGAATCTCGTGGTCAGCCCTAGTGATGCCTTTAGGTGCAGAACGCACCGTTTTAGGAGCTTGGCAAGCTCTGCTAGTGTAGATGAGAGATCACAAAGCCTATTTAAGCTCAGGCTTAGAGAGAGTAGGGTCAGCAAGAGTTCGCCTTGGCACTTGCTTAGGGTGGTCAGGGTGGTTCTGACAAGCCGGCGAGCAAAATGTTAGCAGCAGCTGTTAGGCTGGCAACAACAGCAAGCCTGCAACAGCAAAGATCCATCGAGTGCAGCCTTGGGAGTAGTGAGGCTTGTCAATACCAAGAGCACTTAAGTTTTTTATCGAGCACAATGAGTGTATGCTGCTGCCACATACAGCTCTTGAGTCTGCTGCAAATCTGGCAAGGCAGTCAAAGACCTGCCTCTCAGATGCACCACTTCTCGGGACTTGTGGCCTGTGTCAGCATGACAACCACTGCACCCATCCAAGTAAGCTGTTGATGTGGTACAGGAGCATCAGAACGCCGCCCGAATAGCAGCCTCAGGCATATCAACTCACAAGCGTGGCATTGAGCTGATATAGTCGCAGGTGCACAACAATAGCAAAGCCTGATGGGGTCCTGTTGTCTTCCTGATGCAATTTTTTGGCATGAAGGCCAGTAAATATTGTGATCACAATGTTGGTCTGCCTCACAAAGCAAGCTGGCATGCATACATCAAACTTGCAGATTTGATAATACCAGCTTGCAGCTATTCTTCAGAAGCAGTCAAAACAGTGCACCCGCCTCAGGACAGTCTCATTAGAGCGCACATGTGTCAATTCCAGCGCCCTAGATACGCATCTTTGCCCTGGACAAGACTGGCACCCTGGCTCCATTTCCTTGGTGTGCAGCCTATGCAGTCAGCCAGCATCCATACCACTCACGCAGGTGCACTTACCTGTGTGTGAATGCAGTCATGCCAGTGGCATTGACTGCTGCCTGGCTGTAGCCCAGAGCTGTCTACATGACTGCAGTTCTTGCAGGTCATCAATGCACTTGCAGAAGTGCTCAGGTTGGCAGTACACTAGTGTGCAAGCTATGCCTACTAGGTGCAGCAGAGCTGTAGCTGTCATGACAGCCAGCCTGAGCAGCTGCAGACAGCAAGTGTTGGCTCTTGACATCTCAGAGCTGCTATGAAGCTGGTCACAGCCATGGAGGGAGACAAGCTGTTTGGGCTGGTCTCTAACAACACATCTGGCATGGCATGATTTCAAGATGCGTGCTCAGCATGTTCACACTGCAACCTATTATGTAAGGTACCACACTGATACCGTAGTGTTAGCATGCAGTCACCAAGATATGCCTGTTTAGGTCAGCATTCGTACACTGCAACAACTTTGCAGGGGATTTATTTCATAGGTACACTTAAACAGTGTTGTCCTTCCAGACATGAGATAGCTTCAGAGCAAGTCCTTCAGCACTCTCGGGGTTTTGTTGAAGCCTTACGATGGAAACTGCAACATGGACCTTGCTAATTGCACTCTAGCCATCTTTAGCATGCATAACATCCTCTAGACAAAGTTGAAAACGTATGGCATGGCTCCGGCATGGCATGAATCAGGTAAAATCAGACTTGTAAGCTGAAAGTTGCTGATCATATCGTTGTCATTTTAAGCCATTACAAGTCTTGTCTTAGACAAGGCTGCAAGCGTTCAGACATACTCCAATCACGTTCAGCTAATACAAGACAAGGCTGATAGAGTTCAGACAGACATTCTGCCTATATTTACTCCAGAGTGTTCTGCTGTGCTAGAGACGAGAGAGAAACAGAAAGATACACTACAATGCCGTAGGCAGCTATTCAATTTACATTACATCATGTCACATAGTGACCTATTCAAAATCTAGCCAGTTGCCAATTCCCTTGGACTTTACGTCATTGATGCACAATTGTTGGATGCTAAATGTGCAGATTGTTAATCTTAATAAGTAGCATATGCTGACAGTCATGTCTGCGTCAACATCTGTACGGACTCCCTGGCTGAGCAATGGCATCATATGGCATGCATGTGCAGTCTTTGCACCAAATCGCAAATTTCGCAAGATCCATATCAATCATCACCATCACTGACGCATAGATTGATGCCGCCATTTCCCGGTATCCAATTCGCCCGGCCAATCACTTGTGTCCAAGGTGATGGTTTGCCCTTGAACCTTAGCTGATTTTGCCTGGCAGATTTGTTGATCCAGCTGGCATCACCTGTGATGTCACCCCAGCCGATGCTTTGATTCCCCTTGCCCCTGTCAAATTTGCAGACACAGTCGTACATCCGGCACTTCAGAACCTGGGCCACCTGGAGTAGCAGCAACACCTGAACCTTGATACAACAATATCAACATTGTAAAACTGCTGTTCATTGGCTGGTATCAGCAGAGCGCTGCGCAGGTTTTGTCACTTGAGTATGGGCATCTCAATGCAAGTCTCGCACATACCTAGCTCGTCATGAGCTGGAAAGCGAATATGTTGTTGACGTTATTGTTATTACTAATATCATTTTTATTATAATTATAATTATTATCATCATCATCATTATTATTATTATCATTGTTATTACTATTACTACTATTGTTTTTATCGTTACTATCATCATCACCTTAATGCAAGTTGTGGGCTGCTGCCAGTCAGAGCCACGCAAATTTGTGCAGTAGATCATTGTACACCACCATCATAAGTCAGGGTTAGACAAGGCATACCTCAGGGTGCTTGACCATCGCCAACTTGAGAGAGTCACAGCTGAAGGAAGCATACAGGTTGGTTTCTATAGCCCGACCCATACCCTCTACCACAATCAGATCAACGTCCTCTGCTGCTGCAACACACTCTGGAGACAGCTGCAAGAACAGACAGGGTTGACACTGCACATCATTGGGCCACTTGATCTTCTTTGCAATATTTGCTAAATGTAATAGGATTGACTAGGTCTCCACAGCTGTAAAAGCACGACGTATTTCCAGGTGTGGATTGAGCTTCACAGCACACAAGCAACCATGCTGATTGTTTCATGTCAAAAGCATGCTTGCGTTGCCAGTAGCACGTTCTTGATCTTGATAAAGCAGTAGCAGTGAGCTGTCAGGCATCAGTTCAGAAATGACAGGATTGTTCGAAATGCTTGTTGTGTTGACAAAAAGGCGTAAAGCTGCCACATTCTCACTCAATCAGAGCTTCACAAGCTGATAAATATTGGCTTGTCAGTGACATCACTGCTGAATATCCGCATCCCATGCAAGTCATGTCTTGATTTGCCAACTCACACTGTGGTCATGACCAAAGTTCAGACCACGTCAGCACACTCTATTGCTATGCTTACTGGCAAATCTGGACATTGTGCAGGGAACCCCTCAGGACTTGTATATGATTGACCCTAGGG
>JAABUK010013736.1_pt1 | contig 10056 bp, 6 predicted proteins | sample 5559141 | NCBI WGS metagenome assembly JAABUK01 (sample SAMN10711869, study PRJNA513367) | rock metagenome | isolation source: Antarctica rocks | place: Antarctica: Victoria Land, Pudding Butte nord | collected 2016-01-03 | reverse complement strand
GGGGACCAACCTCTTCGCCCCCAGCCCCTTCGAGACCCCGCGCACCCCCGACGAGGTGCTGAAGATCGTCGCGCCGTTCCTGGCGGCGGCCCCAGCACCGTCGCCGAGCCCGACACCGTCGCCCACACCGATGCCGATGCCGGGCCTGCCGAACACCGGCGGCGGCTTCGCGGCCAGCAATGTCCGCGATCTCTCCCGCCTCACCCGGTAATCAGCACGCCAATTAACCATCCGGCGGGAGGCCCGACGAACAGTCGTCGGGCCTCCCGCGTTGCCCGTATCAGCGCCGCCGATGGCCGCTCCGTCCTGCGCGCGCAGAATCGTGGCGCGGCCTGTTGCACGCGCGTCGCTCCGTCTGCCGACCGCCGACCGCCGACCGCCGACCGCCGACTATTCCCGCCGCAACGCCTCGCGCGCCAGGGCGATGAACGCGCCCGCCGCTGCGGAGTGGTAGCCCCCCGCCGCACGGGCCAGCGCGACGGTGCGGGTGAGGCGCGGGGTGAGGGTGAGCGCGGCGAGCGCGGCCCCGCCGAGGGTCGCTTCGGAGCGCGGCAGGATCGCCACCCCCAGCCCGGCCGCCGCGAGGGCGCGCACCGTCGCCGCGCCGCCCGACTCGAACGCGACGCGCGGGGTGAAGCCTGCGGAGGTGCAGGCCGTCAGGATGGTGTCGCGGATCACCGAGCCGGACTTGGTCAGGATGAACGGCTCGTCGCGCAGGGTCGCCAGCGGCAGCGCCCCGCGCGCGGCCAGCGGGTGCGCGGGCGCGACCACGCCCACCAACTCCTCGGTGAAGAGGGGCTCGATCGTCAGCGCGGGGTCGGCGTTCGGCACGTTCGGCAGGTGTAAGAGGGCGAGATCGACCTCCCCCGCCGATACCAGGGCCAGCAGGCGCGCGGTGCGCTCTTCGCGCAGATCGAGTTCGAGGCCGGGGTGGCGCGCGTGGAAGCCCGCGACGAGGCGCGGCAACTGGTGTTCCGCCAGCGAGGGGAGGGTGCCGACGACCACCCGCCCGCGTGTGGCCCCGGCGAATTCGGCCATCTCCGCGCCCGCGTTGGCGACCTCCCCCAGGATCCGTTCGGCGCGGCGCAAGAATGCCTCGCCCGCCGGGGTGGGGCGGACGCGCCGCCCGCTGCGGTCGAGCAATTCCACGCCCAGCTCCCGTTCCAGGCCGCGAATCTGCTGCGAGAGGGCCGGCTGGGCCACGCCGAGCGCGGCGGCGGCGGCGGTGAAGTGCCGCCGCTGGGCAACGGCGACGAAGTAGCGCAACTGACGCAGTTCCACGATCCCGCCTCTTTCCGCATGGCGCACAGCGACACTGTCCAGGTATAAGCGCAGCTTATCATAATCAGACGGCCTTGGTCTTTGACGTATGGCTGAGCAGGGGAGATACTATCTCAGGTAGGAATTGATCGCCGTAGACGTGCGATACTAGCCCGCAGTATGACGCCCCGTAAGACACGGGCGCTGGCAACAGCGGCGGGTCGTGGGCGACTGGTCGGGCAACGACGGAGGAGAAGAGATCATGGCTGACGGTCTGGCGAGCGCGCGACGTACCTACGATGGGCCGGACGGTGCGGTGGAGTATTACAGCCTGGCGGCGCTGAGCGAGCGCGGGATCGATCTGACCCGCCTGCCCTACTCGGTGAAGGTGTTGCTGGAGAATGTGCTGCGGCACATCGATGGCGTCAACGTTACCGAGGAGGATGCGCTGGCGCTGGCGCGCTGGAATCCCACCGCTGGCGTACCCGCGCGGGTCTTCCCGTTCATGCCCGCCCGCGTCGTCTTGCAGGACTTCACCGGCGTCCCGGCGGTGGTGGACCTCGCGGCGATGCGCGCGGCCGTCTCGCGGCTCGGCGGCGACGCGGGGCGCGTCAACCCGCTGGTGCAGACCGATCTGGTGATCGATCACTCGGTCCAGGTCGATGTCTACGCCTCGATGACGGCGCTGGCGCGCAACGTGGAGTTCGAGTACGAGCGCAACGGCGAGCGCTACGCTCTCCTCCGCTGGGCGCAGCAGGCGTTCGACGGCTTCCAGGTGGTGCCGCCCGGCACCGGCATCATCCATCAGGTCAACCTCGAATATCTGGCGACGACCGTCTACAGCCGCGAGACGGACGGTGTGACGACCGTCTACCCCGATACGGTGGTCGGCACCGACTCCCACACGACGATGATCAACGGCCTCGGCGTCTTCGGCTGGGGGGTCGGTGGGATCGAGGCCGAGGCGGTGATGCTCGGTCAGCCGATGGAGTTGGTGACCCCGGAAGTGATCGGCTTCAAGTTCAGCGGCAAGCTGCGCGACGGCGTGACCGGCACCGACCTCGTGCTGACAGTGACGCAGATGTTGCGGCGCAAGGGGGTCGTCGGCAAGTTCGTGGAGTATTTCGGCAGCGGTCTCAGCCAGCTCAGTCTGGCCGACCGCGCCACGCTGGCGAACATGGCCCCGGAGTACGGCGCGACGACCGGCCTCTTCCCGATCGACGACGAGACGCTGCGCTACATGCGCCTGACCGGTCGTCCCGAGAAGACGGTGCGGCTCGTGGAGTGGTATGCGAAGGAACAGGGCTTCTTCCGCACCGACGACACCCCGGACCCGCTCTTCAACGACTTCCTCGAACTCGACCTCGATACGGTCGTGCCGAGCGTGGCCGGGCCGCTGCGCCCGCAGGATCGCGTGGCGCTGCCGGACGTGCAGGACAACTTCCGGGGGGCCTTCCCGCAGTACTTCGGCGCGGCGGGTGAGCAGCCCGCAAGCGCGGCGGTGATCCCCGGCAGCACGCCGGAGCCGGGCGCGCACACGATCACGATCGATCCGGCGGCGAAGGCGGTGCCGGTGATGGTGCGCGGCGAGGAGGGGCAGGTCCGGCGCGGTTCATTGCGCCACGGCTCGCTCGTCATCGCGGCGATCACCTCCTGCACCAACACCTCGAACCCGTCCGTGATGGTCGGGGCGGGGCTGGTGGCGAAGAAGGCGGTCGAGCGCGGCCTGAAGGTCAGCCCAACGGTCAAGACGAGCCTCGCGCCCGGCTCGAAGGTCGTCACCGAGTATCTGAACGACGCGGGGCTGACCCCCTACCTCGATCAGCTCGGCTTCAACCTCGTCGGCTACGGCTGCACCACCTGCATCGGCAACAGCGGCCCGCTGCCGGAGTCGATCGATGAGGCGATCAGCCGCGAGGGGCTGGCGGCGGTGGCGGTGCTGAGCGGCAACCGCAACTTCGCCGGGCGCATCCACCCGCTGGTGCGCGCGCAGTACCTGGCCTCGCCGCCGCTGGTGGTGGCCTACGCACTGGCCGGGACGATCGACATCGACCTGACGACCGACTCGCTCGGGGTCGGCAACGACGGACAGCCGGTCTACCTGAGCGACATCTGGCCGACCACCGCCGAGGTGCAGGAGACGATGGCGGCGGCGGTGACGCCGGCGATCTTCGCCAAGGAGTACGCTAGCGTCTTCGAGGGGGACGAGCGGTGGCAGTCGCTGCCGGTCCCGACCGGGAACCTCTACGCCTGGGATGCCGACTCCACTTACGTGCAGGAGCCGCCCTTCCTGATGGACTTGCAGCCGACGCCGGTCGAGCCGGGAAACATCACCGGCGCGCGCGCGCTCGGCGTCTTCGGCGACTCGGTGACGACCGACCACATCTCGCCCGCCGGGTCGATCCCGGTCGATAGCCCGGCAGGCGAGTACCTGATCGGCAACGACGTGCTGCGGCGCGACTTCAACTCCTACGGCGCGCGGCGCGGCAACCACGAGGTGATGATTCGCGGCACCTTCGGCAACGTCCGGCTCCGCAACATGCTCGTCCCCGGCCAGGAAGGGGACTGGACAATCCACCAGCCGGACGGCGAGAAGATGCGGATCTACTACGCCTCCCTCAAGTATCAGGAGGAGGGGACGCCGCTGGTCGTGCTCGGTGGCAAGGAGTACGGCACCGGTTCCTCGCGCGACTGGGCGGCGAAGGGGACACTGCTCCTCGGTATCCGCGCCGTGCTGGTGGAGTCGTTCGAGCGGATCCACCGCACCAACCTCGTCGGGATGGGCGTGCTGCCGTTGCAGTTCCTGGCCGACGAGAACCGCGAGACCTACGGCCTCGACGGCAGCGAAATCTTCGACGTGGTCGGCCTCGATGGCGAGCTGAAGCCGGGGATGCACGTCACGGTGCGGGCGCACAAGGCGGACGGCACCACGACCGCGTTCCAGGCGCTGGCCCGCCTCGACACCCCGCTCGACGTGCTCTACTACCGCCACGGCGGCATCCTGCCCTACGTCACGCGGATGCTGATGCGGGCGTAAGGTTTGTCCTGCCCGCCTTCTTGCAAATCGAGGCCCCTTCCCGTCCAGGGAAGGGGCCGCTTCCCGTCCGCAATCGGCGCATAGCGTTTAGAGGGCGACTGGCAAGCGCTCCAGGCCGCGCAGGACCAGTCCACGTCGCCAGTGCAGCGCCTCGGCCGGCACGGCGAGGCGCAGATCGGGCGCGCGGCGGAGGAGCGTATCGATGGCGATCTGCCCCTCCAGGCGGGCGAGTGGCGCTCCCAGGCAATAGTGCGCCCCTTGCCCTAGCGCGAGATGCCGATTCGGTTCGCGCGCGAGGTCCAAGGCTTGCGGCTGGATGAACTGCTGCTCGTCGCGGTTGGCGGACCCAAGTACCGCCAGCACCTGATCGCCGCGCGGGATCGCCGTCCCGGCGATGGTGATCGGTTCTCGGGCGAAACGCTCGGTCGCGATCTCGACCGGGCTGGTGTAGCGCAGGAGTTCTTCGATCGCCGCGCGGCTCAGCGCGGGGGTCTGCCGCAGCAGCGCCAACTGCTCGGGGTGCTGGAGGAGGACCAATGTCCCGCTGCCGATCAAATTGACGGAGGTCTCGTGACCGGCGACTAGGAGGAGGAAGACCATCGCCAGCAATTCATCCTCGCTGAGCGAGTCGCCCGCATCCCGGACCTGGATCAGAGCGCTGATCAGATCGTCCTGCGGCTCGACCCGGCGGAGCGCGAAGAGCCGACGCACGAAGCGCATGAACGACCAGATCGCCGGGAGCGCCATGAGCATGTCGCGCTGCGCTGAGATTGCGACGATCCGACGCGACCAGTGGTGGAACTGTCGGCGGGAATCGGTCGGCACGCCGAGCAGATCGCTGATCACCGTGACCGGCAGGGGCAGGGCATAGTCGTGGATGAGGTCGAATCGACCGGAGGGAGGCACCGCGTCAAGGAGTTCGTCGGCGATCGCCTGCACGCGGTCGCGCAACTGCTCGATCAGGCGCGGGGTGAAGGCCTTTTGCATGAGCGCGCGCAGCCGCGTGTGATCCGGCGCGTCCAGGTCGAGCATGTTGCGCGCCAGGGGCTCGAGGAGGCCGGGAACCCACGGCTGCCGCGCGCGACCTTGCGGATCGAGGGCGTTCGCGCGGTCCTTCGCGAAGCGCTCATCCTTGAGCACGTCGAGCACATCCGCGTAGCGCGTCACCAACCACGCCGGCTGCTTGCCGGGCAGGGTGATGGGGTGGACCGGGGCGTCCGCGCGCAGCCGCGCATACAGCGGGTGCGGATCGGCCTTGAATTGTGGACTGGCGAGGTCAGGCACGATGATCGGTGGCATGGCTGATTCACTCCTCTGGCAGCAGACCCTCCAGAATCACCGTGGCGAGGGCGTCGGGAACCTCATCCCAGCGCTCCTGAAGCGGCGTGTCGCCCAGCAGCCGTAGCAGCACGATCCCCAGGACCGTACCGGCGAGAATGCGCGATGTGAGGACCGGATCGAGCGGGCGCAACGCTCCCTGTTCCAACCGACGCTGAAGCGCGTCTTCGCCGATGGCGAAGGTGGGCGTAAGCACCTCGCGGTAGTAGCGGTCGCGCAACTCGCGGTTGACGAGTACTTCCGAGAGCAGTACCTGGAGCGTATCGAAGCCGGAATCTGCGAGGGTGGCAAACCGCTTCGTCAGGTAGCCACGCAGGAAATCGTCCATGTCCATCATGGCTCCATCGGCGAAATGCGACGCGCGCTGCTCGGTTTCGTTCAGGCGATCGAGGAGTGCGAGCAGGAGTGCAGGCTTGTTCGCGAAGTAGTTGTAGAGCGTGCCATCCGCCATCCCCGCCGCCCGTGCGATATCGCGGATGGTGGCGCGCTCGAAGCCCTTCTCGGCGAACACCTGCGTCGCCGCGTCGAGGATCTGACGACGGCGTGCCGCCAATGGATCGGCGGGGCGTGCGTCGTCGATCACCGGAACCACCGCAGCACCTCGCCTTCCTGAATGCGGGATGAATGAATGTTCATTCATCCCGATAGTATGACGCGCTGCCGCTGCCACGTCAAGCAGTGACCAAATCCGCCATATCGTCGCTGCGGCGACCCCCTTCTGGCAGGGCAGGGGAGGCTGGCGAAGGTTCGCTGGCCGACTTGTATCCGGCGTATCGCGCGGCCTCCCCAACCTGCGGGGAGGCCGCGCATTTCATACATGGGGATGGGTGGTGTCGGCGTCACTCACCAGTAGGCTTCGCGCGGTTGCGAGCGATCTTCCGTGGCGACCATGACGTCGAGCAGTTCGGCCATGAGATCGTTGCGGCGGGCGGCGCTGGCCGGATCGTCCCAGAGATTGCGCCCTTCCTGCGGGTCGGCGGCGAGGTCGTAGAGTTCGCCCGTGCGGCGGCGGGCGGTCGCGGGCGTGCCGTGATGGACGATCAGCTTGTGGTCGCCCCGGCGCAGCATCGTGACGTGGACCGGCGGGTCGTAAGGGTGCCCGCTGTCACGATACTCGCAGATAGCCCAACCCCGACCCGTCGCATCGGTGTCGCCGCGCGCCAGCGGCAGCAGGCTGGACCCCTGCCCGCGCGCGAGGGGCGGCAGCCCCGCCGCGTCGAGGAGCGTCGGGCCGAGGTCGAGCCACTGGACGAGATCGTCGCGTCGCGCGCCGGCGGGGAGTCGCCCCGGCCAGCGGAGCATCAGCGGCACGCGAGTCGCCCCCTCGTACATCATCGGCCCCTTCAACAGTAGGGCGTGGTCGCCGAGCATCTCGCCGTGATCGCTGGTGAAGATGACCAGAGTATCGTCGGTGAGGCCGAGTTGCGCGAGGGTGGCGAGAATCCGCCCGACTTCGTCGTCCACCAGGGAGACCATCGCGTAATACGCCGCGACGATCCCCTGGATCTCGGCGGCGCTGTATTCGGCGAAGCCGCGGGCGATCCCCGCGTAGCTCTTCTGCGACGCGGCGGTCAGGATGGCGGGGCGGTCCGCCAGCTCCGCCGGGCCACCGAGCGGGGCGGGGACGGTCGCGGGATCATAGCAGTCCACCCATTCCTGCGGGGCGACGAAGGGGTGGTGCGGGTCGTAGAAGTTGGCCCAGAGGAAGAATGGTCGGTCGGGGTCGCGCCCCTGCCGGAGGAAATCGATCGTCCGCTCGCCGACCCAGCGGCTGTAGTGCGCCTCCGTGGGGAGCGTGTCGAAGCCGACCGGATCGTGCCCGGCGCGCCCGAACCCGTTGGCGGTCGCCGCCGCATAGAGGGCCGGATGTTCCGCCTCCAACCAGCGGTGATAGGCGTTCTCCGGCGAGCCGTGGGTCGGGTCATGCGCCCATTCGTAGACTCGGAAGCCGTCGTCGGGGTCGCGCCGCTCGGTGCGACCGCCGTGACAGGCCGCCAGGTGCATCTTGCCGATCATGCCGCAATCGTAAGCGGCGGCGGCGAGCGCCGTCGGGAAGCGTTCCTGGCCGGGCGGCAGCGTCACCCCATTGGCCCAGAGGCCGTGCGCGTGGGGATAGCGCGCGGTCAGCAGGCTGGCGCGCGAGGGCGCGCAGACCGGACTCTGCACGTAGCAGCGCTCGAAGAGGACGCTCTCGGCGGCGAGCGCATCGAGGTGCGGCGTGCTGATCGCCTCGTTCCCGTAACAGCCGAGCGCGTCGTACCGCTGCTGGTCGGTGCAGAGCAGCAGGATATTCGGTCGTTTCCCCGCCATCGCCCCTCCCCCCTTCTCCATCATCATCCGCAGCGCGATTGTGGCCGCATCTCCCACCGGTCGCCATGACGCATCGAGCGCGCGGTGCGCTTACCATATCATGCCGTGTCGCCGCGCGGTCCGGTGATGCGGTGGCGCGCAACGGCGGCATGGGTCGGTCGCGCCATTCATCGGCGCAGGGCACCCATCACCGCGTTGGCAAAGAGGGCCTGGCGTGGGCGTTCGTCGGACCAGCCGGTGCGGCTGGCGCGGTTGGTCAGGAGGACGCAGACGAGGTCGGCGGTCGGGTCGGCCCAGACGTAGGTGCCGCTCGCGCCGCCGTGGCCGAACGTGGTGGGCGCGGTCAGGTCGCCGCTGGGATGGCGGCGTTTGGCCCCCTTGATCTCCCAGCCGATGCCCCACTCGACCGCCGCGCGCGCGATCGGCGGGATCCCTTCGCGCAGTTCCGGCGCGAGATCGGGCGGCGCGTCGGGCGGCGCGGCCTGGATGCTCGTCATCGCGCGCACGGTCGCCTCTGCGAGGAAGGGTGTCCTGGTCGTCGCGCCGAGGCGTGGCACCCCGCCCGCCTCGGGCAGGAAGAGATCGACGAAGCGGACGAGATCGCGCGGGCGACTGAACAACCCGCCCCAGGGGATGCCCAGGCCGCGATAGTAGGCGGAGTTCGCCATCTCCCAGGCGGTGCCCTCCTGGCCGGTGCCGACGACGCTGGCGATCCGCGCCGCCCACGCGGGCGGCACGGGGATGGCGCTGGCGATCATGCCGAGCGGGGCCAGGATCGCGTCCCGCACGAAGGCGTGGTACGTGCCGACCGCCGGTTTCGTCACCTCCTGGCCGAGCGTCCCCGTCAGCGCGCGGCCCACGATCTCCGCTGCCAGCGCGAGCGCGACGTTGCTGTAGATGTGCATGGTGCCCGGCGCGCAGAGGAGCGGCTGCCGGGCGAACGAGCGGATGAAGTCATCGAGCGGGCGACTGGCCCGGCGCAGGTCCAGGTTATCCTCGGAGAAGCCGGGCAGGCCCGAGCTGTGGCTCAGCGCCTGCCGCACCGTGACCGCGCGGCGGTCGAAGGGGGTCGCGGGGGCGTGGCGGAACTCCGGCAGGAGGTCGGCGAGCGGCTCATCGAGCGCGAACAGCCCCCGCTCCACCAGCAGCATCACCGCCGTGGCCGTGACCGGCTTCGTGATCGACGCCAGCGACCAGATCGTGTCGGCGCTGACCGGCTCGTCGTCCGCTCGCGCGGTCTGGCCGAGATACGCCTCCCCCGCGATGCGCCCGCCGCGCGCGATCAGCGCCGCCGCGCCGGGCAGGGTGCCATCCTCGGTCCACCCGGCCACCAGCCCGAAGGCGCGTCGTAGGGCGTCCGGGTCGAGCCCTGCGTCCGTGGCCCCCTCGACCGTGATCCCGTGCATCGTCCCCTCCCCCACGCTACTGTTTCGGCCTTGCCGCGTTCTATCGCGGCGCACGGCGCGACGTTGCGGCGATGCTACCGCCCGCCCGCGCGGTGGTCAATAGGGCTGCCGCCGGGACCAATGCTGTTGGCCGCGAGCGACGTCTGTACTGGTAGATCGCAGGGACTTTCGGGCGGTTGTGCGACCGGTGCCGCGCCTTGTAGCCTTGAGATAGGCCGCTGCTCCGCACGGTGTGGCGGATGGGGCGACGGCGGCGCGGGGCGCGGTCGCGCGCCCCGGCGATGATAAGGACGAGAGGGACGATGGGCAAACGAGCGATCCTGATGGCGCTGGCGGCGCTGCTGGCGTTGCCGGTCTGGGCGGGCGGGGTGCGCGGGGCGGCGGCGGAGCAGTGCTTCGCCCAGACTGGCTTCTGCCTCTCCGGGCGTTTCCTCGAATATTGGAACACGCATGGCGGCCTGGCGATCAATGGCTACCCGCTGAGCGACGAGCGTACCGAGACGTTGGAGGATAACAACGCCTACACGGTGCAGTATTTCGAGCGCGTGCGCCTCGAAGCGCACCCGGAGGCCGCCGCGCCGAACGATGTGCAGCTCGGGCAGTTCGGGCGGGCGATCCACCCCGCCGATCCACCGGTTGGCGAGAAGGCCGGTGCAACCTTTTTCGCGCAGACCGGGCACAACGTCGCGGCGGACTTCAGCGCCT
>JAABUK010013735.1_pt1 | contig 10057 bp, 3 predicted proteins | sample 5559141 | NCBI WGS metagenome assembly JAABUK01 (sample SAMN10711869, study PRJNA513367) | rock metagenome | isolation source: Antarctica rocks | place: Antarctica: Victoria Land, Pudding Butte nord | collected 2016-01-03 | reverse complement strand
ATAATATTTTAATTTAGAAAATAGAAATTATATTATTTTTTCTGATTAAAATTCGAAGTGCACCCACTTCAAAAGAGAGCTAGTCCAGATCTGGATAATCTATTATATAGCCTAAAGGATTAGCTCTTAAATAATACTATTTATAGAATCTCAGCTATGATTATTAGCTCTGTATAATTAATTAAGCGTTAAGATTCTTTTTAGAATTTGATTAAATACTGATTTCCAGCTTAATTAATAATTATTTTATAGATATAAATAGACTATTATATAGAGTTTAACTAGCGCTTCTTAATGATACTATTCTTAATATGCTAGCTTATAAGCTTAATCTGCTATAATCGATTTAAGCTCTTTTTGTATTTCTGATTTTGATATTTTTAATGTCAAGACTGCACCCAATTTCTACGCTATAATGCGGGAACGCTATCCCAATAAGGAAGGGGCACAACTTCAATGACACAAGAGATATTACTTAAATAATAAGTAATAAAATATAATTTCTCATTCAATTCTTTCTATAAGAGAATTTCTTTAATAGTGTGATTACTCGCATTATATTTCATATAAATCTTCTTTCTCAAATTAAAATACTAAAGAACTAAATCAGATATTATCAATCTCTTTAATCTCTTAAACATCTCAGTATAAAATTCATCTTATATTAATAAGATATTCTTTCTTAATAAATTATTTAATAATCTCGCGATTTAATTAAAATCCTTATAAAAATGTTGATAGTAATTGATGAATCTAAGAAATTATTATACTGCACGTATATTCTTTAGTTTAAATATCTCTCACTTCTAAATTATTTTAATTTGAGCTGAATTTAATTATATTTTATTTATACTTATTAATAAATCTAAGAATTTAATCTTTATAATGTAAAAGTCATATTTCTTAATATTTATTTAAAGTTTTACTTTCTTCAAAATCTTTAATATCTTCTTAATATATTATTTATATTCTTCTCGCGTGTTATTAAATATTAGAATGTCGTTCTGATATAATATTATAAATCATCTTAATATACTTAGAAACATATTATTTATATACCTCTAATTAATTAAGAGCGCCGAACTTAATCTAAAGAATATCATTAAATAGCGATAATTCTTATATATCATATTAAATATTATTAAATTATTATCTCTAATTATAATTATTCTCATATAGTGAAACGCTTAACACATATTTATCTTTATTAAAAACTTCGCTTTAATGAGCTGTCTTAATATCTTATCAATTCTAAATATTAGATATCTATTCTTCTTTATAAGAGCGTTCAGATCTCGATAGTTCACACAAAATTAAAGTTCTTTATTCAATTTTCAAATTAATAAAATCGGAAATATAAATAATATATTACTTAACTTAATAAATCTCTTTTTAAGATTCTTTTTAATATATCTCTTAATTATATTAAGCTTCGCAGAATTCATATATTAATAAAACTGCTTTCTGAGCAGTTCAGCGCTCTTCTATAGTTTTATTTAATAATTATATTGATTTTAATATAAAAGAAGAGTGTTTAAAGTCTTTTTCAAAAAGATATAAATATATTCACGAAACTCAGACGAAATTATCTCTCATAAATTCTTCTCGATCTTCTTATTATTCTTTCTTTACTTCTTAATATTCTTGAAAATAATTATAATAATCTTTACTTCAGATTTCTTAGTCAACTCTTTAAAAGCTGCTAAACTTATTATCTTAATATTCTTTAAATTAAAAGAGATTAAGCTTTTTAAATTTATATTATCTCTTTATTTTTAAGATCTTCGAGACTTCATTCTTTTCTTTATAAAAGACTTAGTTAAGAATGAGATTAATCTTAAATTAATCTTTATCTCTTCACATTTTAAAATTCTAATAAAAGATTATTCCATCTTTTATTTTAATCTATTTAAATCTGAATATATATACTTAGAATTGTTCTTATATATTTAATTATAATTAGATATATTCTTCTTTATTTAAGAATAATTAAAGTTGTTCACATCTAACTTATTTTTATTTTTCAACATTTTATTATATCGTATATATAATAAAATAGTTGAATTTCTATTATTATATTAATAATATCTTAACTCGAAATTTATAATATCGATAATAAAATTAAGTATATAATCATGTAATCTGAATTTCAGTGATTAGAATCTCGATTCTGAAAAATGACTGAAGAAATAAGTGAATATCTTATAGAGTCGCGCTGAACTGAGAGGATATTAGAAAGAGAAGTAGATAACGCGGTTGCGAGACTTATTAAAGACATCTGAGTAATAATAAGAAGAAGTGACGAAATAATTAGAAATAGAAAGAAATGAATAGAGATAGAGTGAATAATAATTAATTACTGAGTGTAATAACTTTCAAATCTTAATAACGCGTTAAAACGCATTAGAATAGGAAATAATAGTTTAAAGACTCTCTTAAAAATTCTAGCTAATATAGAAGATCTTAAGAAATAACTTATTATGAAAGAAAGCGTCTTAAGATTATGAAATCAAGTAATTATAGATCTTTCATCCTTTTAATTATCATCTCTCATGCGACCGCACCTAATCAAAATTAAGTATAAAGAAGTGAAACTTACTATAATAGATCTGTAGAAAAGAAAGAGAAGTATAAAGATGGATTTAAAAGTAATATTAGAGAGTATTAAAATAATGAAATCTAAATAGATAATAAAGAAAGTAATAATAATAAGAAGACTATCTAATAAAGATATACTACTATTTATACTTATAAAAGAGATAAGACTCATACTTAAAAGAGATTCTAATTAGCTGCGACTAATTAAACTCTTAGTAAAGATTATTCGCGCTTTCTTTTTAGTACTTATTCATAATATTTATATAAAGATTATTAAAATAAAGAAATAAGAAAGAATAATTATAAGTATTTATAAGAAAAACAGACGTCTATATAATAACTATAAAATCATACGTATATATTAGATAAAGAAAGTGATTCTGAAGAAGAAGTGTTATAGCTCGCTTATTATTAAAATAGTAAGTCTAACTCACGTAAATATTATTATCCGCTCGAGACTAATTATAGAAGAAGAACTTAAAGAGTGCGAAAAATATAAAACTAAGAAAAAGCTTATATAATACTTTAAATATTATCACTACAGATATATTAGAAAGATATATAATAGATCAGAAGTCTACAACTTCTATATATAATTATATATAACTAACTTCTATTTTAATTAGGCGCCGGAGAGAAATAAGTGCGTAATCTATAAAGAAAACTATTTAGCATAATTCATAAAGTATAAGCTATAATAAGTAGAGATGAAGAAATTAAATATAATTAATTATAACGCGATAGATTATTCTATCTTCTCCCGTAATTAGCTTTATATAACCGCAATTCTTCTCAGCATTCAGTCTTAAAATAAAAGACTTATCTATCTCTCGTCCGATTTTAGACTTAATAAAGAATAGAAGATTATAAAAACTTATAAAAGTAGATTAATATTTCTTAAAAAGATAAGTTAAAATCTATCTTAAATCCATCTTATAAAGTCTTAATATAAATAAAAGAGAGTATTAAGCTTCCTATTAATATTATAGAATAAGAAAGATTATAAGAATCTACAATCTATAATAATAAGTATAATGAACAATATTAAATTATAATAATAGATGATTAACTGCGAATTCTATAATATAATATAAATTATAAAAAAGAAGTTACTCTCATCTTATTATTTAAAGATACGAGAGTTTATAAATTTAATATTATAGTAATTCAGAAGTTCTAACAAAACTCATTCTTATAAATAAGCTACTATTTAATCTCAGCTCTGTTTTATCTCGCGTATTTAATAAAGAATAAGACTAAAATGTGCTTCTATATATATAAGAGATTTCACCCGAATAAGTGAACTATTATAAATTAATACGAAGATCTCTAATCTCTAATAATATATTATAGTTAAGATAATAGAGAAAGAAGCTTAATAATTTATAATATCTATAATTCAAGCCTAATATTATATATAATAGTAGAGACGGGCACTCTCACATAATTTTATAATAACTTATAAGTAAACGTGAATAATTATATTATTTTAAACAACTTTAATCTTTATCATTTAATATAATCAGACATAATAAGATCTACTTAATATACTAGCGCGGATATTCTCATCAATCTCACTATTAACTTCTTACTTAAGCTTATAACTTCTTATGAAATAATCATCTAATCTATAAAAGATATATAGAGTATAATCAATCTTCTCTTTACTTTATAATAACTCATATCTAAGATTATTAAATATAGATTATAATAGAATATAGCGTAATTCTCAGATTATATTCTTATTAAGATTTAATTATATTTTTACACGTAATTATTTATAATTAGATAGAAAAGAAACTAAAAGATATTAGATAATATATATCTATTAAAATCGCTAGCTAAAAACTTTATACAGACTTAAGAGATTATAATAAAAGAATAACTTAATATAGTAATTCACATACTTATATAAGTAGTTACAAAAGTAATTAAGAAAAGCACTCTCTAATATAAAAAGATAAGATAGTTAAAGAAATATTAGTCTTAAGAATATAAAGAGATAGTAATTAATATATATTAGAAATATTATAATTTATAATAAGAGTAAATACTAGAGTTTAAGAAGCTATATTAAGAGATAAGAAGAAAGAAGATAGAAATCTTTTATAGATATAAGATAATAAGCTTTTATAAAAGAATTAAGAAGATTATAAATAACGCGAAAGAAGTATGAAAACTTATAAAATAAGCTAAAAAAAAGAGAGAAATATTAAGAGAGTTATTATAATTATCGCAACTAATAATAATGAAGAATAATAGAGAAATAGTAGTAATAAGTCTGATAAAGAAGTTGAAGATGCTGAGAGAAAAGTTTTTCTCTCTTTTATAATCAGTAGATCTTAAGAATCTCTAGCTTACAGACTTTTCTAATCTAATCTAAGTAATTATAGATATTAATAAGAAGAAGATGATAAAGATAATATATAGAATATTAAATAATAAAATACTAGAATTAGATAAAATTCTAAATTAAGTATTAAAGATAGTAGAAGAATGACTAGTTTCTCGGCTAATTATAATCTTTAATATATTAATACAGCTGAAATATTATTTATTAATCTGAAAGATAGTAATTACGCTCGCTATAAGAAAACTAAATAAGAAGAATTATAATAATTTAAAAGTATATTGATTAATCGCTCTATTAAATATAATAGAGAAACTGCTGAAACTTATAATTACTTGTAAACTATTATATCTTATTAAAACTTATTATCTTCTTCTAAATTCTTAAATAAAAATGAGAAAGAAGAGATTTACTAAAATAATACTTTAATTAATAATAGAGTAAGTTTATATTATATAAAGTTTTCTAGAAAGATTATAAGTTACGTCTATATTATATATAAATATTAATAAAGTCTTTAACTATATCATTTATAAGAGACTTATCACAAGTCTTTATAATTATAGAATTCTAATCGCACTCATCTATTAAATATAAAGCTTTCTAATTAAAAGAATAATTATTATTAAGATCTTTAAGAAAGAGTTATAATAGTTTATAACTAAGATAGAAATTTTATAAGAATCTCTAATCTCGTTAATTCTTTTTCTTTTCTTTATAACGAAACTTCTAAATATAATTAACAACTTATTATTATAAATATTTGTGATAGACTTTATAAATAATATTCACATACTTATCTACAACTACTTAATAGAAAGAAATTGTACAGTACTTAAATAAATTCATGAAAAATATATAAAATAAATAAAGAGATATAGAGTAAAATTCGCGCTAGAAAATATAAACTAATTTACTTTATTACGTAACTAAAACACTTTAATATAAAGATCATACTTAATATTAATAAGATATAAAAGAAGATAAGCGGGTTCGTTTAAGTACTAAAAGTATAGATTAATTTTAAGCTGAAATAAGAAGCTTATCTTAAAGAAATTATAAGTAAGTTTAAATTATAAAGTCTCATATTAAGTTATATTTCTATATTAATATAGAGAGTCTGTTTTAAGATGACGCGATTAGTCTACATCTTTATAATCCGGCCCGCTATTATATATAACGCAATAATATAATATAGCTCACAAGAAACCGAAATAGCTCGCAAAGAAACGAAGAAACTACTTAATATATTATAGATAAAAAGTCTCAGATTAGTCTTAGAAGTGTATTAGATTATATATTCTCATATTCTTAAAAAAGAGACTTAAATCTTACTAATTAATATTATTATAGAAAGATATATAGTAAATATAGTTAGAAGAAGAATCAGTTCTAAAACGGGATAAGTTATTATTAATGTCTGCGCACGAATAAGATTAAGAGTAATTAGATCTAAAATAAGAAAAAAGAATAGTAAAAGAATATCTAATAAGTCTTATTTATTTTAGCTTAAATCTATATTTCCAGTATAAATATAAAACCGCGAGATATTATAATAGATATTAATAATAAATATGAAGTCCCTCTCATTTATAAGCGAGATATATAAGATAGTAGAGAGAAGTTGAAAGATATGTTAAATAGCATATCTCAATACTCTTCTAAATATCCGCATAAAATCTCTAATAATAATAGAAACTAATTATAAAGAAACGCAAATCTATAAAGAGATTAATAAATTAATATGCTTATTAATAACTTAGATATAAATAAAAAAGATAGATTTAAACATGTTTTTAGTAAATTAGAAAATGCCGAGATATATAGTATAGTATTCATATAAATAAAGAAGATAGATAGTAAAGTATGTTATCCACTTCTACTCTATTCACGCGGAAGATTAGAAGAATTTATTTCAAGAAGTAAATACACGCGATTACTCGTAAATATTTACATCTTTATATAACGCAAAAACAGTAATAAGATAACTTTAATAAAGAAGCCTTCTATATTAATTTCAAATAGAATTCAATAATTAAGAATGAGATATGATTTATCATATCTCTTTATAAATAATAGTAACTACTTAATACGCAGTAAAATCTTAGAGATTAATATAGAGTGATGAGTTTTTATCTTCTAAAGAGTTTTCTCACTTAAAATTCTATAGATTATCTTTTATAAGCTAGATATAAAGCTCGATAGATGTAAGACTGAATAATAATAATCATGTAATCTTATTTACTTCTTTTCTAAAATAATAAAATGTGTTGTTTAAGTCACGTAAAAGATCTGTAATATCTATTAATATCTCATAATCATTATAAATATATAAATCGCCTGTGTTATAATAGAATATTTTCTTTCTACAAAATTCATTAATAAAATCTTTTTAATTAAATTCATTAATTCAATTTATAGTCTTTCATACAGATTCTTAATCAGTTAATAGTTTATTATTGCTGTAAGTCAATAGTCAGTATTTATTAATATAGATATATTTAGAGAACTCGTCTTTTCTTCACTTATTATGATATTTATTAGAAATAGAGATTTTATTCAATCTTCAATTACTATAGAGATAATCATAGATGACATTCTCAATTAATATTTTTATTTAAACTTCTATCTAAGCTTCTTCATAACTATTTCTGCGCTCGCAGATCTATTTACAATGTCTTTATAATAAACTACTCTTTTTTTAATTTCTTTAAAATATTAAAGTCTTCTTTCTTAATAGCTGTTAAGCTTAAGCAGTTTCTGATTATATGTTTTAATTATTGATATTTATAATATTTAAACTTTTTCTGATTAACTTTCAGTGTATAAATAAATGCTGTCTTCGCAAGCTGAGTTTTATCTTTTAACTTTTCAGTTAATCTTCTCTTTCAGAATTCTGAATCTGTTTGAATAGATTGAGAATCTTTCGCATATTATCCTACTTTTCGTAAATTCAATTTCAGAAATTGTAAATTCTTCACAATTTTCTTAATAATTATATATCTCTTTAAGATTATAATTAACTTTAAATTATTAGATATCTTTAATCTAATATCTCTAATTTAATTCTTCTCTGAAATATTCGCCTCTATAATATATTGAAAGAATTCTTCAAGAAAATTAAATAAATTCTTATTTAATTAATACAGATAATGATAATTATCTCGCGCAGTATTTCTTTAAAAGAAATCTTTAAATCGATTTAATAATATCTATAATAGATTTTTAATCATAGTTATTTAGAATATCTTTAAATATGATTTTAATAGATTGTTAATCTCTTTCTTAATTCTCAATCTTATATAGATTATATAATCTATTTTTATAAAATATCGATCTTTATTCATAAGCAACTTCAGCTTTAATATTAATAATTATATCGCGAATTATTGAGAAGTTCTCATCTTAAAAATATTTAAATTTAATAGCTTCTCACTCTTATTATACTAATCACTTATCTATATATTAGAGATTACTTCTGACGTTTTTTAAATACTTTCCGCACTATTCTAATATAATAAAGAAGCTGTAGATATTATAGATCTCGCTAGTAAATTCTTTATCAGCATCTTTTTATTTTTCAGCATTTTCATTAAAATCTAATTCTTTTAAATTAGCTGTTTTCGTTCAGTTATTTAGATATCTCTTTCTTCCTATTAATAATTCTGTAATTTATAAATTATTTAATAATTTTCTATTATCTTATCAATCTCTTCATTATAAGTCTTAATTATCTTATTATATAAATCACAGAATTTCTTAAATATGCGCAGTATATTACTCACGTTATTCTATATTCTCGCAGTAAACTTTATTACTTTTTAATCTTTAATAAGCTATCTTAAAGTCGTCATCTTTTAAATCATTTCTATCTCAGTGTTCTTTATTTATAAAGAAGATCGTTATCAATTTATATTTAGATTATTTTATGGCGCAGAATCTTTCTCTAATCTTTCTTAATTAGATCGAGTTATATCGATATTAATTAGCTTAGAAATCGAATTTTAAATTCTATTTTTAATCACACTATTTTAAATACTCTTAAAATTCTTTTATTCACGAATATTAATTATTAATTAATAGATTTCAAATCTATTAATTTAATTCTCAGATTATCTTGCTTTTTTAAAGATGTCTCTGATTTCTCTCTCTTCAAAAATAGATAATCGAACTCAATATATTAAATCTGTTCACGAAATCTATCTCGTTATTAAAAAGTCTGAAGATGATTTGAAGAAGATTTAATAGAGATAAGTTAGTCTGCTTAAAATTTAAATTAATTAAAGAATAATTATTTTATATTTATTTAAATAGTAAAAGAGAGTGAACTTAAATATATTATAACAGCTTAAGCTAGATATATTTAATAGTTTATAAAAATAAATACTTAAATTGTAAAAATTAATTTAGCTTATAGAAAAGCTATAGAAATATTAAATGCGCATTATAATTACTAATCTTAATATAGCCTCTTAATTTTAAAGTCTAATTAAGAGACGTAACTCTAACATATTAAGCTCGCGTGCTAAGTCTCAGACATTTCGCCGTATCACATATATAATAAAATAGTTGGATTTTTATAATCAAGTCTGTAATTATCTCTTATATATAACTATTCTTTATAGCTGTAGTAACTTATAACATTTATTATATAAAGTTAAAAAGTAAGTTATAATAATAATTAATATAATACAAAAATATATTAATAAATATTTAGTGAAAGTATTTAGAGAGATTAAATATTATTAAAAAAGTAATAAACTACTCAATTTTAAAAGCATTATTTTAAAGATTAATAAGAGAAATCATTTTTAATAAGACTAAATCTTAAGTCTGAAGATAATAAGTTTCTATAATTAATATAATATAGAAGTCTATAAAAACATATTTAATATCTTTCTTTAAAGATATAATTATTTTATTTCTAGATTATAATAATGATTAATATAATTAATAATTCAAGATATAAATCTTTGCGTAATTCATATTAAGAGAATTATTATTTAAAGCAAGAATATATAATTAATTAAAAGATTGAGAGAGAAAAGATAATACTTAGAATAATTATCAATAATTAATTAGTTGTAAATTATATAATTAATAAATATA
>JAABUK010013733.1_pt1 | contig 10058 bp, 18 predicted proteins | sample 5559141 | NCBI WGS metagenome assembly JAABUK01 (sample SAMN10711869, study PRJNA513367) | rock metagenome | isolation source: Antarctica rocks | place: Antarctica: Victoria Land, Pudding Butte nord | collected 2016-01-03 | reverse complement strand
TCAAAAGAGTCTGGGTGCACATGCGAGATTTTGCTGCATGCAGAAAAGGGGTGTTGTGACATGATAGTCCTGCCAAACGCTGTAACAGCCATGCTTACCTAAGGGGGGCATCCAAAAAACTATGGTCTGCACACCAGCCACCAGCCAAACCAAATAGAGCATACACAGAGAGGACGAAAAACTACACTGCCAACAAGGCTTGCGTTTGGAATGCTGTCTATGTTGTACACAGTATGATATGCCCACCACATAGTGACAAAGCATGCACTGCAGGCAGGGTCAACATGGCCCACTGGCATGCATGTTGACCCTGCATGCAGCAACACAGATAGTTGTCAAAAACTGACGCCAAATAGATCAATTGTGCCTGACAAGGCATCTCCACAACAAACAGCATGCTCAGGGATCAACCTGGTGCTGTGAGAAAAAAATCAACGACTGCGATGTCAGTCCTTGCAGCTGCATTGCCAGACCCAGAATGGCTGGATCATGTTTGGCAACTCCAGTCACAGCCTTGTCAGACTACAGTCTCTGAGCCATTTGTTGGTGTGAGCTCAGTAGTGGCAGGAATAGAGTTGTTGCTTTCAAGAATGGAGGCATCTGAAGACTTGACATTGCGCCCTTTGCCAGGCTTGCCTTTGCCATTAGCAGTGGCAAGTGCTGGGAAGTTGGTCTGTCCCAGGTCTCTCTGACTACCTGCAATGCAATTTTGCAGCTCAGCCATTGTCATTCATGTCGCCAGTCATTGTCCACCACAGAGTGTACAAATCACCGCTGTTAGCAATGTCTCAAATCTCAATTTCACCAGCCACTTACAACATCACATCATGTCAACCCCCAAGGAACAAGCAGTTAACGTCAGCCACACTTGCAAGTGGAGGTTGATGCATACCCATGACACCAGCTGCCTTGAGCTTTGCCTCTTCTTCAGCTGGTGTGCCCCCAACCAGCAGGTACTCAACGTCATTCTTGAGCATGACAATGATGAAGAGACCACCCAAGACAACAGCTTGAGCAATGATGTTCTTGTACGCAAGACTGGACAAAAACATGCCAATGAAGATGTTGGCAATCCCCAAGGCCACTGCAGATCTACCCAGCGTCCAATGAGTCAGATTCCAGACGCGCCGCAGGTTTGATGTGTTAGGCACTCTAATGAGGATTCCTGCTAGAACCTGGAAACCATACAGGTAATAAGCCCTATGCCCCAGAGTCTGTGATTGAGAGTCAGTTCAAGAGCCCTGGCTAGTTGTAGCACAGATGGACACACCCCAAGAATTGCTGCTCCAGACAAATCAGAAGACAGACGCTACTAACACATCCAGATGTTGACAGGCCAAGCCTGACATGCATGCCTATCACCCAGTGCCAGATGTGCCTGCCAAAGCAGCCTGAGTTGCATGTCTTGCACAACAAGAAAGCACGTGTAACCTTGCAGCTTGATGACCAACTTGGCTGCAGGCAAGACCACCTCACTAGGTGTCATCTGCCACATGGGATTGCACTATGGCAAATGTACTGTACTTCCTGACAACCACATGCAGTGGCAAATGTACTGTACTTCCTGACAAGCACATGCAGTGCATTGCTTGCCAAGTGCACAGGACACACCCTGGACTAAGGACAAACACGAGCAATCCATATGCTGTGCAAAAGTTAACATAAGTCTTACCTGCACCAGGGCCAGCACGTTTACAACAACTCCAATGATCTTATGCTGCCAAAACAGGCCCCCCTGACCAGGGTCTAGGTACACTCCAACTGCCAGGCCAGCAAGGCTGACTAAAAACCCAAGAGTCTGTAGAGCCCTGTGCAGGTGAAACCACCAGTTGCCCATGCCGCGCACAGTACGGAAACATGCAATGACCACGCCTAGCGGTATCAAGAAGCCCCACGATAGGCACATAAGCCACCCATGCACCTGCAATGCATACATGCGCTGAACACTTCAGCATACTTGCCTGCAGACAGACCACCCTATGCCATCATCATGCCAGAATAGGGGGAGTCACTGAAGCTGGCAAGGTCATCATTGGGAAGCTCGAGCAAGCTGATGGCCAGCTTCAAAAGAGGGCTTACATGATGCAGCTTATTTTGGTGCGCTTTTGCTGCTGGACTGGAGTCCTCTTGAAGCAGGTGCCTGCCAGAGGGATGCCGCAAGCTCCCAGCACCCGGCTGCAGGGCAAAACTTCATGCTTTAAGACAGCAATTTCAGCATACAGTGAGCAGGACACCGACAACGAAAGGCCTCGCCGAAACTTGACTACTGAGGGTTAAGTGCCGAAAACACAAATTGCACTTCTGAGCCTTTGTCCCTTAGCAACCTCACAAGCACACCTGGAGATTTCCGATGATGATGCAAGTACACAGACCACCCACAAGAATAGTGGCAACGACGCTGGCGAACAACGACGCAATGCTACGTTGTGATCTTAGAGACTTCATGCCGGATTTGCCCAAAAAAATTAACGCTTGCGACAGGGGGGGTCAGCAGTTGATCGTGGTCGCACTGTATGTGGTCCGAGGTAAGGTTGTCGTCTGGTGAGTGCTCCGCCGAGTTCGCTTCCACGAGCAGGCAAGTCGTATGGCGTGGCGTTACCTCAGACCGGTGGCCACGTAAAAGCTTTCATGCTGTCTGTATCTCGGCGTTCTGGTGCCAGGTGTGGTGCCGCCAAGACATTGCAACCTTGTTCTTCGACAGCGGTATGGCCCGAGCACTGGTCCTAGATGATGCAATGCATTGAGATAGAAAGCCACCTGGCACTTTTGACAAACAGTACTGCATGATTTCTCATTGGACTAAAGTCCAGGGACTCACAACTCAGACATGCATATGCAGACAGCATGATGACAGTGCACGGCGCCGAGCTAGGCCTGAACAGCGTGCGGTAATCACCATGATCACATAGCTGAAATCAGTTCCGAAGCTTGCAGCTTGATTCGTTTCAATGTCAGACTTTGTGCAACAAGGACAGCATTCAGACTTGCATGAATGTCGCTCTGTGACAAACAACCAGAAAGGGCTTTTGCCAAATCCTGCTGCCCATTGCCAAGCGCTGTCTGTGTTGCATGCGCCATCTGCGGCTTTGAAGGGGCCTTCAGACGCACACTCACTGCATCAATGACTCCCTGCAGACTTTGCATCATTGCTTGCTGCATCTGACCCAACTGGTCTCTGACCTGTTGCTCCCCAGGATGACCCTCATCAGGGGCTGCATCAGTCACCCCAACCCCGGCCTTACTCTTCTTCCCTTGCTTTCTCTTGACCCCCCCAAAAAGCTGCTGCCACGCAAGAACACACAGACTCAGCCATGTCGCTGACTCTGAAACCAGATGAACAACAGCCAGTACTGTGTTGCCAAGCAGCATGTGACCTGAGTCAGCCTGCAACTGCTGTGTCGCCTGCTGACAAGATGCCATGAATGCAGTCTGAACAGCTGCTAACCGCTTGGTGAAGATGCTGGCTTGTGCTTGTATGCTGTCAGAGCTGCTTTCTCCCTTGCTGGGATGACACTGCTGCCAATAGGCCTGCAACCAGTAAATGCGTGGGTGGTATTTTGGTCACAATAACATTCTTTTGTCATAACCATGCTGCTCTGCCATGATCTCTGCAAGTCATCATGAGCATGTTAACCAGCATGCAAAGTTGACAATCAGACAAACGCATGTTAGCCAGCTGAGCCATAAAACAAGCAAATTGGATATGGCAGCATCTTGCATTGTACACATTGCACTCATCGAACTCACTGCATGGCAGCCTGATGAGCTGCTGATCAGAGCGAGCAAACAAGAGACAGTCAAGAGCAGTGTAAGTGGTATGTTTCTCTTGCAAGTCACCTTGCCAGCATCAGCAGCAGCAAAAGTAGCCAGGCTGATGAGCTGTTGAGCTTGCAGCTGAGAGTGTGAGTGATCTTCTTGGCCTGGTGGCCACTGCTGAGGCAGCTGTGGCGAGGAGGCTGAGACTGAGTCAAGCCAGAGGCCAAGATCTGAGTAGGGCACTCCCATGAGGGCACTTAGCTGTGGCAGGGCTGGAGCTGGCTCTGTACAGACACACATGCAGTCAGAGATAGCAGAAAAGGACTGGCTGTGATCACGTGAGTTCAGGTTTGTAATACACATTCCATTGGCATGTGGTGTGGTTAATGCATCAATATTCACATGTGCACTGTGTTTCTATGGGAGGCAAGCAGATCTCCCACAGAATTGTTTTTTGCTCAAGTTGCAATGACTGACACAAGCATTCAAATCAGTCCAGATGAGCTGTGAACAGCTGGCCGTTGACAGCTAAATGACACAATCAGCTGTGCAGATTTAGCTGTCTGCCATGCTGCTTGTTCTGAGAACCCTAAGCACTAAATCTTAAATCCTGAACCTCACCTGCTTGCTGCTGCTCCATGCCATTTGCATGGCCATTGTCTGGCTTTACAACCCCTGCATCAGCCTGAGCTGACTCAGGCTCAAACGAGGTCAACTCAAGCATGGCTTGAGGCATGAGGCAGCGTATCTGCAGATGGCGACACCTGTCCTGCCTCAGAGCTTGTGCGTCCTGATGAGGCAACTCGGCTGCACTGGGCTGAGCCCACCAACACCTCCCATACCCTGAAAAGCAATCAACAAGTCATAAACCAAATGACACAGCTGGTGACACAATTTGTGATGAGATAACCTGGATAAGATGAACCAGATACAGAAGCAAAGTGGCTGATATGCATCAGGTTGGCAGGTGTTGCAAGACCATGTACTGCACGTTTGCATTGCAGCATGCATTCACAAAGTGTGACTGTATATCAGGAAAATGGATTTGTGTGACTGCGAGGTGTGGTCAGCCACCGTCCCTGTCATCACTTTCATGTGACCTGCAGCCCTGCACCTTGGGTCTTTTTGCACAGCGATTCAGTCCTTTTCATCTCAAGGAGGAAGAAATATTGTATGTACCTGTATCAGTTGTATGTGCTTGCTGCTCCCACCATCCCAAGAGGGATCCTGTGACAGGACCCCTCTGAGGGGGCAGCCAAGCAGGTCGGGTACTCAGATCCTCATTGAACCTCATCTGCTCAAGCCTTGGGAAGCCTGAGTGCTGAGTCAGAAGGGAGGTGGCTTTCAGACTCTGGCAGGCAGCTTTGAGAGCTGACTGGACGTCCGTGAGACCCCGCGGAACTGATCTTCTGATCTGGATCAGGCTCTGCTCTGATCTGGCAACTGCCAGGGCATGCGACCTTTCAAGGCGCTCTTTGAACTCAACAAACTCGATGATCTGCATTCCACTTTACAACATGACATACATCCCAGAAACATGGCACAACATGCACTGGGGTAGTGGCAAGAGTGACTCTGTGATCCTTGACTGCCAAGCAGAGTAAGGCATGAGTTTGCAGTGTTAGACCGACCCTTGTGATCATTAACTGCTGGTGCAAGTGCCCTTGTGATCATTAACTGATGGTGCAAGTGCCCCCGTATCATTAACTGCTGGTGCAAGTGCCCCTGTGATCATTAACTGCTGGTGCAAGTGCCCCTGTGATCATTAACTGCTGGTGCAAGTGCCCCTGTGATCATTAACTGCAGACATGTAGCTGTGGTGGCAGAGATAAGGCTTGAATGTTAGACATGATGATGGAGTGTAAGGCGGACCTTGGTAAATGTGCCCCGGTCAAAGGCCATGATGAGGGTGTCGCCAGCATCCCTGTCATGGTCCTCATGCAGCAGACTGGTCTCGCTCACCAGTCTGTCCAGTGTTGGTGCATCCTGGCATCCCAGAGCCACTGGCAGCATGTGATGACCTGAGCGCACATACCTGTCAAGATTTGAGCTTAAATGCAAGCATTAAGATGCTGGCTGCTTAACATGCAAGCTTGAAGGTGATGGATTACTGTTGATGTGAGAGTCAGGTACTGTGTTTGCCTCATGGACAAGGGTGTCAGGGCAAGTGCATTTTACAACAGCGCAACAGTTGTTATCACTCATATCTAGTACCATTGAGCCTCACGTGAAATGGAGTCATACAGGGCATCTAGGCTAGCTATGATGAAAACACTGGCAGTATATGCATGCTGCAGAGCAAATCATGTCTAAAAACAAAGACAGTGCTCAGTTGTGTATGTTCCGAAGTCAGCTATCACAGCGCCAAATCCATATACAAAGAATGCTTCAGACATTTTTTGTGTCAACGAGTCTGTGTGTCACCTGTAATGGAGTCGTGCTGGATATGCTTGATGGCAAGGGCGTCAAAATTGGTGGCTGCTGGGCCTGCTGCGCCCAGCAGGCCATACAAAGCACAGCATGCAAAGCGCGTGGCAGCATACACGCTGCTGCGCTTCTGAGCTGCTTCACAGACCAGCAATGCCTGCATGTCAGGTGCAGCTTGTAACAGTCACTCAGCCAGGAAACTGAGCAACGCCTGCATGAGAGAGGCAGCTTGCAGCAGTGACTCAACGACACATGAATGAGCTTGTGTAAGGCAGTCATGTACAACATGCTGTACGCCTACCATTGCCACAACAGGTATGAGAAGAAGCATGGTGCAAAATTGGCAGTCGTGTATGAGATGCTGTATGCCAAGCACTGCCACAAGAGGTGCGGCAGTAAGTCTGGGCCAAATTTTTGCTCACAACTAATCTCAGTGGTCTGCATGAAACAAACCAATACCTGTTTGCAAAGCTGATCTCAGGAGTCTTGAGAGAGGGCCTTTGTTTGTACAATGAATAGTATGCCTGATGAAGCAGTGTAAACATGATGATGAGCACGGACTATGACGACAGCACGTCTACATCTCAGTCTTCACAGTGAAGCCTGAAAGCAAGAGGGGCAACAAGAACCACACCTGCAGAATGCGCCTTTGCATCAGTTTCTGCTGTTCAGTGCCGCTGTCTCCACCAGATTTTGAGTCCAGCCCTTCTGCCGTGTCTAGATTCCTAGCCGCCATGAGGGATGCCACTGCCAGTGGGATAAGATCATCCCCAGGAGCCTTCTCCTTGGGGTCTAGGCCCTGGCACAGGGTTAGACTGTGCTTGTACAGGGTCAACAGCTCCAGAGTATGGGCTTCAGCAGCAGCTGCTGTCCCATGAGTCAACCCCACATCATGACTGATCTGCAGAGCGAAAACGAGGTGAGTGCTGATTACAATGATCTAGGTAAAGCCCAAAGGTGCGTGTACAATGTGATGAGCTTGCTGTTACGCTTTCTCTTGCACTTTTTGTTGCAGCTGCAGCACTCCAGCTGTCCAGCAACATTGTGTTGTGTCAGATGTGTATCAACAACAGAAGCCCTCTTCAAACCGGTGCAATGGCTACAACAGGCTGCACAGCCCTGCAGTGGCCATATACTCAAGGCTGGGTCACAGTGGTCCATTGCTGAGAGGCTCCTGCTTGCGACTTTGCTGCATCAGACAGGCAGTAGCAACAGCAGTTTGTCTTTAAGCACCAGTAAATCTACCGGCTCATGCATGGTACTTATACTTCAGGATTTAGTCGCCCCAGATTAGGCTGTCAAGCTAATTGTAGCAGCAGGTTTCGTAGTAGCTGTGGATTGTAGTCAACTCTTTACGCATGGTATACAGCGCAATTTTGTGTGTACAGTGACAGCCTACCTGATAGGCGGAGATCTGTCGCCGCAGCTGCAACAGGGCAGCCATATCAGGGCTGCTCTCTGCAGCCCTATCCTGCCCTTGCCCCTGCAGCTGCAGTTGCTGCTGCTGCTGCAGCTCAGCTTGCAAGCTCTGCAGCTCAATTTGGAGCTGCTCGGCAAGCCACTCCCTACTGGGACCCTCTACCCTTCTGCTGTATGACCTGTGCACCAAAATACGTTCTCCACGGTGAAGGGCAAATGTAGTCTCAATATTGTAAAGATGTCAGTGGCTGCAGTGGTTGCATATTGCTTTGTGAGTGCCAGCCTGCTGCTTGCAAAACACTAGTTGGGATGCTTGTTTCTGATGGAAGGAGACTTTTGGCTGGGCAGAAAACCTCCACGTATACTGCAACCACTGCCTCTTTTGTCTCTTAATGTCTGTGCTCAAAACCCAAGATTTCAAAGAACTGACTTTATCTGCCAAACTCACCACCCCCCCCCCCCCCTCCTCGCTGCAGAAGAAATGAACAGAAGGGCCACATTCTTGTGCTTGGCCATCTGGAAGTGCTTCTAGCGCACCACTTACATGTTAACTACCCGCTATTTGCGCATCACACATAAATGGTGCTTGTATGGTAATGTCCACGCTGCCTGACAACTGGTCACTTTCTTTTCTTTAACCTTCCTTGAGAGTTGTGTGACACTAAGCCAGATACCTGAGGTCCACAGCACAGCTGAGCATGTGGCCCAGCTCTTTGTAGTAGCTCAGAATTGCCTCAGCCAGTGCCCTGGTCATATCTCCTTCTGGGTTCTTGCCATCCTGCCCTTCATCTTCAGTTTGCTCCCCTCCCTGCTGAGACCCTTGCCACCCACTGTCTGCTTGCTCGGGCCCCTCTGTTCTTTCACCAGTCTGGACAAGCTTTCGCATTTGCAGCTCAACCAGGGCTAGCTGGGGCCCCCTTATCACCCCCCGGGCTGCATCAGCCTTCATCTGGGGGTCTGAATTGACCTTGTCTAGCAGCTCAAAAACTGTGTTTTCTGCTGACTGGAATGCTGTCTGCATGTGACAACAGGGGCATTAGCATTGTGATCAACGCATATGTTGCAGGATGGGTGCAGGTGAGAAGCAACAAATAGGACAAGGTAAAGACCAAGAAGATAGCATGCATGCCACAGACTCTGTCTGAGTCCAATTTAGACTCTAAGCCCTGTGAGTGACAGCCCTGTGACTTACTGACCCAGGCACATGTAGCATTTAGATTCAGTTCAATCCAGATTCAGCTCAATCCGCACGAAATTGCATCTGCTTTTGGGTCATGTAAGATGAAGACTAACGGCTCTGTACCTGCTGCTGATTTTGCAGTGACAAATCAGACATTCCATTGCTGAGGTTTTCTTGGTCCCCGCCACCATACGCCTGGTCCCCGGTGCCTCCAGCAGAGTCCCTAGCACCACTGCCATGATCCGCAGAGCTGATGGTCAATGTGCAGTCCAAGTACTGCTGAAGAGAGGTCCAGTCATCTGGGTTGCCCATGAGGGCCTCTCGGAACAGGGCAGCTGCTTGTGACAACTGCCCTAATTCAATCTGCATACATTCAAGCATATCAACCGTGAAGAGGATACACTGAAGTTCTAGAATGCCCTGCCATACAAGTCTGCATGCGAGAATTACTTCAACAGAACACACATTATGGCCACAGCAAATGCAAGCACATGGGACATGTCGGACTTGGTTTGTGACCGTGTCCTGACCATCAACCTTGAATGAAATTATTGAACAAACAACTACATGTCTGCAGCAGCAGCAGAGCTGCCATCAAACATGCTACTGTTGTCCCATCCAACATGGCAATAAGTTCTCAAAGGTGGCAGCACGCAGCCGAAGCACAAAGCAAGCAGAGTGAGGCATACGTGCAAGGAAGCCCTTAAGCTGCGCCTGTCAGCTGCCATTGACATCACGTCTCCCAGTTTGCCTTCCACCGTTTCCAGAGCCTGCTTGTGCTTCCCTTGCGCCTGCAAATGCAGCAAACGTTCACACTAGACACATCAGCTTTCCACATGATGCTTACTTGTTCTGGGATGAGCCGAACTACCTTGATGATAAACTTGGTTGCTGCTAATCAGCCTATGTGTGCGCTACAACATGTGTGCTTTGAAACATCAGCTGTAGCGTGTTTAGAGCTGGGTACCAAGCCACAACCTGCTGAGAGCACCAACTGTGTCACAACAAGCTGCTTACACAGGCAGATGCACTCTGTGGATTACGCAATGTGTACACCACAACAGGTTCTGAAATTTGCATGCAGTTACATGACACTTCAGCTGATCATGTATGTCAAGTAAATGCAGTCACAGTGAAGTTGATGTTTATGCATGCTCTGGGAGCATCACTGCAAGCTTGTGTAACTTTAGCAAGCAGGCAAGCAGGCAGATGCCGTATTACAATGGAAACAAAGGATGTTGGAATTGTGTGGATGGTGTAAAAGCAAACCTGCAGA
>JAABUK010013732.1_pt1 | contig 10059 bp, 4 predicted proteins | sample 5559141 | NCBI WGS metagenome assembly JAABUK01 (sample SAMN10711869, study PRJNA513367) | rock metagenome | isolation source: Antarctica rocks | place: Antarctica: Victoria Land, Pudding Butte nord | collected 2016-01-03 | reverse complement strand
CAACTCCTGCAGAGACAGCTGCTCCTACACCCACACCCACCCTTGCACCCACCGAGGTCCCAACCCCACCACCCACAGCCCCATCTATTGCTTCAAAAGTGCCACTGCCAACTGCTACTCCTGTGCCGGCACCCCCCAGCCCAGAGATGCTTTCCCCTCTTGCTGCAGCTGCCCCTGCTGTCAACAACACACCAGCAGCAACAGCAGCTGCTACTCCACTTGCCACTCCAATTGAGACGGTGCCTCCAACACCAACTGCTACAGCATCCCCAACACCTGTTGCAACCCCAGCTGAGACCCCAGCACCCACCCCAGTGCCTCCAACACAAGTTGCCACAGCATCCCCAACACCTGCTGCAACCCCAGCTGAGACCCCAACACCCACCCCAGCTCCTACAGAGGCTCCCACAGTCACACGCACTCCTGCTGCCACACCAGCACCAACTCCAATTGAGACAGCATCACCGACTCCTGCTCCCACAGAATTCCCCACACTTCTTCCTACAACATCCCCAACACCACTTGCAACTCCAGCACCAACTCCAGTTGAGACCATGTCACCAACTCCTGCTCCTACAGAGTCTCCCACAGCTGCAGCCACAGTGGCGGCGACGCCTGTTGCAACTCCAGCAATGACCCTAGCTGAGACCCCAATGCCAGCACCAACACCTACTCCTACAGTGTTACCAACCCCAGTTGCAACCGTTGTGATACTGTCAATCCCAAATGTGACGGCCACCCCAGTCCTCACCCCTCTACCAACACCAGTGATCGCACCAAACGTCACAGCTTCACCTGCAGCTATACCGGCAGCTTCTCCAGAAGCTACATCCAACGCTACAGCTGCAGCTACTCCTGCAGCCTCTCTGGCAGCCACTCCAAATGTAACAGCTTCGCCAGAAGCTTCTCCAGCAGCTACACCAAACGCCACAGCTGCACCAGCAGCAGTTGCCACCCCTTCATCTACCCCATCTGCCATCCCTGTAGTCACACCAGCAGCCACCAGTTCCTCTGTGCCTGTGGCCAACTCCCTGGGCCTGTTGCCTCTGCCTCCCTTGGCTAATGCCACAGCCACACCCAGTGGTGGAGCCCCTGCGCCTGCCCCAGTTCCAGGCTCTGCTGCAGGTCCTGCTGCAGCACCTGCATTGGCAGCTGCTCCAACAGCTGCTCCTGCAGCTGCTCCAGCAACCGCTCCAGCTACTGCTCCAAGCACTGTTCCCGCCATTGCCCCTGCAACTGCCCCAGCAACTGCTCCAACCGTTGTGCCAGTGGCAGCAGCACCAACAACTGCACCAGCAATGGTGTCACCAGCAGCACCTGCAACTGCCCCAGCAGTGGCACCAGCAGTTGCCACCCCTTCATCTACTTCCTCTGTCATCCCTGTAGTCACACCAGCAGCCACCAGTTCCTCTGTGGCTGTTGCAAACTCTGTGGGCCTGTTGCCCCTGCCTCCCTTGGCTAATGCAACAGCCACACCCAGTGGTGGAGCCCCTGCGCCTGCCCCTGCGCCAGTCTCAGTTCCAGGCTCTGCTGCATCACCTGCTGCAGCACCTGCCTTGGCAGCTGCTCCAACAGCTGCTGCTCCAAGCACTGTTCCCACCATTGCTTCTGCATCTGCTCCAGCAGCTGCTCCAACCGTTGTGCCAGTGGCATCAGCACCAACAACTGCACCAGCAGTGGTGTCACCAGCAGCACCTGCAACTGCCCCAGCAGCTGCTCCAACTGTTGTATCAGCAGTGACACCTTCAACAGCGCCAAGTGCGCAATCAACAGCAACAGCAGCTGCTCCAGCGGGTGCACCAGTCAGCAGCCCAGGAGTGGCGCCAATCTCTGCACCACCAACGCCGCCTGGCTGTACTGATGTCCAGCCATCTGGCAGTCCTTTCACCTGCCAGCAACAGGTAACCCATGACTAGCTTTCTTGTCTGTCTATGATGTCTGCCATCTTTTCCATGAAAGAAATGAAAAGAAGAGACTACGCCTTTCGGCGTCAAGTTAATGAGAAGCCCAGGATTATACCGGGCTGCCCCATGCCACACTTTCCATGTATTTTAATCTGACAAGCCGCAAATCTGTATTGAAGGAGACAATGTGTCTAGACCACATGCATCTGTGTGAGCGAGCTGAACATGCAGATGTGTAGAGGCATTCCGGCAAGTAGATCAGGCTCACCTTGTTTGTGGTGCCTGCAGAAAGGGTTTGGCAAGTGCAATGCCCCCTTCATGCTGGCTGGCAACTTCTGCCAAACCACCTGTGGCAGATGCCCTGGCACTCCAGCACCTACTCCAGCAGCTGCACCGGCAGCTGCTCCGACATCAACCTCTTCAACAGCTGGGTGCACTGACGTCCAACCCACAGGCACCTCGTTCACATGCCAGCAACAGGTACTCACATGCTTCAAAGGCTAGTAACAATACTGATGTTTGACACAGCATTGTTACAACTACTTGCAAATCTTCAAGCTTCATAATCACAGTGCCTGTAAGTCTACTGTACAACAAGTGCCTACAGATGCTTCTGTGAAGGTTGTATGATAGTTGTGTTGCAAATGTCACAATGCCTGACTAGCTGTGTCCTTGAAACCAAACCCTCACAGACTTTGAAATACCTGAAGCATCACAGTTTGCCTCTGCAGTATACTTCATGCAACATCCAGATGACCTGCACTATACTCAGCAGCTGCTTGTTTGTAGTGGCGGCCACTGCAAGTGTCAGTCTGCATCAAACTGTTGGCGTATGCAATGCCCCTTCGTGTTGCCGAGTCGATGAGTAGCTGCCACAACATCTCAAAAAGTTACAGTGAGCTGGTTGGTCAGCCTTGGGCAGCAGCATCAACAATAGCTGTTTGCAACCTTTACTAACTGCCTGTCTCTGTCAATGACAGGCAGACCTGCATTTCGACACGTTGTTGCATGGCAGCCCGGACAGTACTATCTGAACAATTGCCCATCCTATGCTTCTGGCCCTGAGCCATGCACTCGTATGCAACAGACACACACACCTCAGCATTCGTTGCGAATATGTGACGCCTGCAGAAAGCGTTTGGCAAGTGTAGTGCTTCTTTCATGCTGGCTGGCAACTTCTGCCAGTCCACTTGTGGCAGATGCCCCAGCCCTGCTGTGCCTGCTGCGCCCGCTGTGCCTGCTGCATCGGGCAGTGGGTGCAGTGACATACAGCCACCTGGCAGCTCCTTCTCATGCACTCAACAGGTCAGTGGCGTAGCAGCATATGTGTCACTTGAATGTCATGTTTAAGTCACTTGCCAGGTCATGGCCTGAGCTTGCCCATCTGTCACTGCATTCAGCAGTCTACTTTGTTGAAATCATTTGCCACATACAGCAAAGTTGCCTGAATGGAGCAACTTCCTTTCCATCAAATATGCTGCTATGCAGTAGCTGGCAGCCTCTGCGTGATTCAAGGTTATAAGGCCACTTTAAACCTTTGGCAGTCTACAACTAACTGACTGATCACATTACACCCTGATGCCTGTTCTGCTGTATAAAGTTAGGAGGTGCAATGCTGAATGCATTACATTTGGTGCTGGGTTTGTGGCTGGCCCTGAATAAATCTGCAGAATGCAAGTGTCTGGTTGACTGTAGCGTGCTTTTGGGAAGTGTGATGCTGTGTTCATGGTGGGACCTGGGGCGCCAGCAGGGGGCTACTGCCAAACCACCTGTGGCCGCTGCAACAGCCCTACAGGTGGCAGGAGCCCTGCAGGGGCCACTGGGGTGGCAACTGGGGGGTGCTCAGACAACCCCCCTGGGCCCCCTTTCATTCCCTGCCCTCAACAGGTGTGCCAGCTCATACTTGTCAAGTTGCAACCATTCTTTTTTGTCATGCATGCTCCACTTGCAGACTAGCTTACAGCCTGCTACATCAGGTCAGTAGTGGGACAGCACAGCATTAACGCATGGCGTAATGCAGACGTTTGTGTTTTTGCCAAAACCAAGTGCTATAGTATTGTTTCTGGGGTGCTGTGCACCAGTTTCTGTGAGCGGTACCAAAATGCCAGCTCATAGGTACTGCAGACTGATATGCGCCCAGCATTGCTGGAGCATTGGGAGTGCTGTCTGTGTGAGCAAGCCTGTTGTGTCAGCAAGTGTGTTGTGTTAGCAACCTGGTTGTGTTAGCAAGCCTATGTTGCTGGACCTTTCTGCTTGAAATTGCAGCATCTGTATCTTGTCATTGGGCGTGCATCTGTGCCGTCCAGCGTACCTCAGCGCCTGTTTGACATGAGTTTCCAAAGCTGTCTTGCATATCATTCAGGCAGGCCAAACCTGGGAGTGCTGCTGTAAACTTTGCAGACAACTCTGAGCATGTTCACTTTTCTCCCTGTGTTGTTCAGGAAGGGCACCACTGTTTATTGTGAAACAATTCAGTTTCAGCCCACGTCTCCACTGCCCTTTCATCAGGAGACATTTTCTCTTACTGACCTGTCTACTTTTATTTCACACATGAAACAGCAGCTAGATGTTTCATGCAACTGCAGGCCATGTTAGGCAAGTGTGATGCGGCTTTCATGACAGCCGGGCCCTACTGCCTGCAATCATGTGGCCGCTGCGGCGGGCAGCCACCTGCCACTCCATCCTCACCCCTTCCGGCTGCTGTGCCTTCAAGCCCCTCTTCTACTCCTCTTCAGGTATGTGACCAACTTGGGAGGGTTTGGACCCAAGCTTACAAATTCACGTGCCTGAAGTGTAGTAACTGCTCCATGAGGGCACTGCAGCGAGCCACACCTCTTTGCAGTGAGTTGTGAGTTGTGATGCTGCTAATCATGCCCTCTTCCTGCTGTTACAAAAAGGTATTCATGTGTCTTTGTGATACACAAAAACACTAGTGATTCTGTGTGCGAGGTAGAGGTGTGTTCAAGCAAAACATGGTGTGTTTCAAGGCTGCTTTGCACAGGCTCTGGACAAATCTGCTGCACTGTTAGCCCTTTGGTTTGCGTTTATCATCAACACCAACCATGTGGTCACTTCCATTGCCGTTACTGCTGTGTTATTGCAATGACAAAGAGGCCTCCTCCTGGGATTGGGATGCATCTTAGCCTCACCATGGCTTGGCATATTACCCGACACTCCCTCAGTAAAAAGCGTTTGACTTTCATTTGGTGGATTCACAGGTATCCACCCCTTCACCTCCATCAACATCAGCTTCCCCAACTACCGTGACAGCTGCATCGCCTACAGCACCAGCTGCAGCAGCAGCTTCTTCACCATCTGCATCACCGCCTTCACCAGTCTCACCACCATCAAACTCCACTGCAGCATCCTCAGCAGCTGCCACTGCAGCTGCACCACTGCCAGAGGCCACACCTAATGCTACCATGGCAGCTGCATCTGCAGCTGCTACTGCACCTGCTGCGACGCCTGAGGGCACACCAGGGCCGACGATATATCAGTCACCCCAAGCACCGCTGGCCATAGGACCAGCAGATGCTGCAGGCCCTGTGTCCGCCAACAGCTTAGGCTTGCTTGCCCTTCCTCCTCTTGGAAGGCGCCATTGAGCAACTCTGTTGCAAGCACCGCACCAGTTTGAGTCCTGGATAGCTGCCAGACCTGAGTTGTCAAGTCTTGATTACTGACACAGAAGTTTGTCAGCTTACATGTCCTACCTCACAGCATGTACGTAGCCCCATGGGCCAGGGATAACATCAGGGTATAGGAACGATCGAAAATGGCTACATTTTTGTTACATACCCCATCACTCGCATAAGCCAATACGGCTCACACTGGTTGCTATGTACGCATTTCGTTTACACTGCGTTATGTAGATCAAGCTTTAGGAACATGCAGTCACATTGCAATTTGAATCTTGTGTGCGGGCAGCAGTCTGTAGCAGAGCTGAGATAAAAGGTGCATTGCTACACAGTCCTGCACTGTTACACAGTCCTGCTGTGTATGACTGCCAAGCTCATGGACAATGAATGCAGGATTGCTGCAAACTTTTACATTTGGCAAGTTTCAGAAGCAATTAATTTACAGTCTAGCCAGCGCATATATATTGGCCCAAGTTGGCTGTGCAAACTGCAGCTGCCTTGTGTGCTGTAATTGATGGTCCTGCATGTCAGCACTTGACTCTACGACTGTTCTGGTGACAGCAATGCAGCACAGCATTGCTTGTACAAAAACATTCCTACACCAACACCTTCATGTGCAACTATTGGCTTGTGCTTGAAGCCACTCATGCATAGCTCTGGCTGTTGCGAAACAAGTTGGGGTTGTTGGATGATTGCTGCCATCCCTGGGACTCAAGCTGCACATCACTGTTGCTCTGAAGTTCTGGTCAAAGCCCTCTTCCTCACTGAGCCAGCTGTTTTTAGGGGATCACAATTGCTGCTGTATCACTGCGAGGCACAGCCTGATGTAGCGTGTGCAATGACTGCGTCATCAATCACCCCTTTGAGAGCCTCCACTGACATGCTCTGATGTACAGTCAAAGTACCTTGCTGTTCCTTGCAGCACAAAGGCTGCCTGACATCAGTAATGTTCTTGGATCTTTCAGCCTCTGGACACTCACTTCATTGAGGCAGGCACCCCTGCATGCACAACTTGCTATGGCATATAGCATGACCTACAGTCGATCCACACAACAGATAGCATACGTACGAGATTTGCAGGAAGCACATGTACATAATCTGCCGCAATCATTGCGGCACAGCTCTTGTTCTAACAGCAGGCAGCAATCATCAGGGCATCTCCAATGCAGCAGCACATGTTGCTGGCACTTCTATAGAAACTAGCACCCCTTGCATGTGTCAACATCAAATTGTCTAGTAATGCACTGTGTGTGTGAGAAACAACACTGCACAACAATGCCAGGTAGTTGGTAGTTTAATGGTCTGAACGCGGCAGCTGATGTTCTGAAGGCTCTGTGGGGCATCTTAAGCCAGGCTGACACTGTACAATTCGCTGCTACATGCCAGCACTCACTGTCAGACCTAATTAACCCCATTGGCATGGATGGTTGCTCAACGAGCTTGATATGGCTTTGGCTGCCTAGTTCAAAAGACTGCTGCTGAGACAAGCCTGACTGCTCATGTCTGCTCATGACATGATTTGTGCAAGCTGGCATTGCAGCTGACTCAGCACTGGCAGCTAGGGCCACAAGTTCACAGCGTGTGCACAAAGATATTTGGTTGTTCATGCCAGCCTGCATGTGTGCCCTTGTCCAGAGAGCCACCCTGCTGACATCCAAAGCCTGCACACACAGCTGCTGCTTGCATCTGAGGCTTGTTCAGATGCTCTGTGCTGCAGACATGCTTGCATAACGCATGTGTGATACATGACAAGTCTGTTGCAGGCAACTGCCATGAGCGCTGACTGCAAAACAGACACATCCAAGGGTGGCAATAGTAGGAAGTGCAGCGTACTCAACTAATGGGCAGCGTCTTGTTCATGAATGGTATGACTGAAGTCAAGTACCAGCTCTGAACACTGCTGTACATGTTGGGCAGCAATAGCAGTGAGAAGCTGCAACCATGGTTTATTAGACAGGCTGGCAGGGTAAAAACATAACATGACATAGAATGACATGCAGACAAAGTTGACTTAGTTGACGGGGCAAAAGAAGAAGCTGACAAGGCATCGAGCTACCAAGGCAGAGGAAGCTGAGTTGGGCACAAGCTGACAGGGCAAGAAGAGGAAGGGACTGACATAGAATGCGCAACTGACTAAGCAAAAGAAGCAGCCAGCACGAGTGGAGAAGAGGACGGGGCTCACAGGGCGCTGGACCTCGCTGACACCTCCTGCTGAATCATCTGAGGTCAGCATTTGCTGCAGAATGCCAATTGCTGTAGCCTGTAAGTACAGGAGTCTGTTCAGGGCTGCATGGCTGGCATACAGCCAAGCAACAACGAATTCTTTTGTTGTTGACTGAGATACTATGCAACAGCGCGCATGATGGCTGACTGCAAGCAATGAGCTAGCGTATTTGTGCATACTCACACTCACAAATCCTTTGGCAGATCTGCAGCACACTTGATGCAGCAGTGCTGTCACGCTCTAATTCCTGTGTCACATCGTGATCAAAATCATGTAGGACATAAATAGCGAGTAGTTGTAACGTCTGGGATGCATGTATGGGCTCTGCAATTCCCATGACAACAACCTTTTACTGCAGCAACCTTTTACTACGCAACCTTTGACTACAAAGGCAAACAATAATTTCGCTTCTTGGTTCACTTGCTGGACTGAAAGGCACAGGCAGGACCCTGGACCTGGCAGCCCCCCTGGCGCGCATCTAGAACATCACTGTCTGACTGCCGCCGTGATAGCTGGCGGTCCTCAGGCCCCTTGCTGCCCTTACAGATCTCGTGAACGTTGTACACGCGCAGTGTGACTCGGCAACACCTCAGGGACGGGTGCTTTGTGCACGAGTATCTCTAGCTAGCTATAGCCAGCTGCGTTACGCTCATGGGAAGTCTGTCTTCACATTGAGCATTTCGTAAAGTGGTGTATGACTGCAGCTGATCTATGCTCATAGGGAGTGCAGCAAGCGCCTTGAGGTCATCCCATCATGGTCCAGCCGGCCTCGTCGTCATCCAATTGTGTCACTGGCTTCTACTGGTCGCGGCTGCACCGGACTGACTGAATAAAGACGCCGGACCGTCTCGCCATCTCGAGTCAAAGATGGGTCGCCACAGAAAGCCCTTGAAGGGAACCTAAAGTCACCCATAAGCGGGACGTCCATAGTCCGCCAAACTGAGTCTGCAAGTTGAGCAGCTCTGCTTTTGATAATCCTTTAGGGCAACATGGACAGTGAGCCATGGATGTACGAGTGGAGGACACTGTCAAAGGCAATCTGTCTCAGCGAGCTGTGGTTTCGGTGTTTAGGGATGGGATGGAAGGGATGGGCCCACAAATTTGTGGGTGGTCTTCTCTTCTGTCGCCATCGCCAGTTGCCTTGGCATTCGCTTTACGCTAAATCAAATGATGTCCAAAAAAAAATGCACTGAAACTGACTCACAATGCATTGCATACTCAGGCGTGGTCACCAAGCCCCCGCTCACACATGATCCCTCGCGATTGCGCTTCAGAGTTTTTTAAAATCAAATGATGTCGCAACCACCTTCAACACAACAGCTCCACTCGCCACAGTTGAAATACTTGGTATAAAAAACATAAGATCTGCTATATAGCACAACACCCATCTTCAGCACTTGTACAAGACTTTGCAAAACGGTAAGCATGCCTTCAACGCTTATCATCACAACCAAGTACGTGAGACCTGTGAAGGTCTTGTTAGTACAGAATGTACGGACTCTGTATCAGTGATTACTTGCCCTGGCGCGTTGTCGTTGGCACTGTATTTAAGGCTTAACACCTGGGCAGCCCGGTATAATTCTGGGCTTCTCATTAAGTTGATGCCGAAAGGCGTAGTCTTTTCTTGTCTTTTTCTTTTCTTCAATGTAACGACACCAAGGCAAAGCAAGAGCCACACAGCAAAGCAACAGCCACATTTGGGTCAGTGTTTACACTGACATGGATGTTATCACTGCTGGTGTCAGCAGCTATTTTAATTTATCATGCCTGGAGGACCTTCAAACTAAAGAAGGTCAGTGATGCCAGTGAAGCTTGTATGGCCTTATGCTGTCATGGTCAATGAGGTGGTTTCTTGACAATGCCGCTGGCCAGCCATTTGTCTGCTTGTCAGTCAGTCGCTCAGATCTGTTGACCCATCATTCAGTCTGCAGCTGCCTGCCTACCTGCCTGCCTGCCTGATTCTCTCAGCGCATGAGCATGTGTGTCTGTGACTGTCTCACGCAATGCATGCCAGGTGTCTTGGCCTCCTTGGTGTGATGGGCGTCTAATTGATCACAACACAGTTTGGAGGTAGCTGTTGCCCTGGAAAATGACACCTCAGCACTTGCTATAGCACTTGATTAGCTAATCAAGCGGCTTTGTGATACAGGCCCATTATGGTGGCTTTCTTGGGCTTGTCACAGCTTAGACAAGGGTCACCAGCTTCAGCCCATGCCAACCGTACAAGACTATACATGGATTGGTCATTGAGCAAAGTTCCAGAGCCGGAACACATGCAAATTTCATAAGGCCCTTT
>JAABUK010013730.1_pt1 | contig 10059 bp, 2 predicted proteins | sample 5559141 | NCBI WGS metagenome assembly JAABUK01 (sample SAMN10711869, study PRJNA513367) | rock metagenome | isolation source: Antarctica rocks | place: Antarctica: Victoria Land, Pudding Butte nord | collected 2016-01-03 | reverse complement strand
GGGATCCCCACCCCACCCCACCCCAGCTTGGAGTGGGGATCGAACCGCGATCCCCACCCCACGCCCCACCCCACCCCACCCCACGCCAGCATTCCCTCTGGGGATCCCCACGCCAATCCGAAGCGTAATCTAGGGCTGAGTTATAGGGCCAGCCTAGTTATAAAACTTAACTACTAAAACTATAATCTCTTAACCACCGAATTTTTAACTCCTAAGTTAACGAAGGCGGTAAAGTACGTTAAGGTACCGGCGTTATAATAACTACTATATTAAAGTATTATTACGGGTATTATTAGGACGGTATAATAACTACGTTAAAATATTTTAGGGCTAGTATTTAATTAGCTAGATAAACTACTATACCGTTAATATAATAATTATAGTAAGGGCGATTCTAGCTAGTTACGGAAACGATAGTGTACTACCTTAGTATAGGAGGGTGAAGAAACGATATTTATTAAATAAGGCCCTACGCCCGGGCTTATAACCTATCAGAATATAAAGTAAATAATATTTATATTATTACTATATAGAGATACTAGAGCGACTAACTATAAGGACTATCAAGGCCATATTAATACCGCGCTATACGCGCGGCTAGTAAGGCTAATTAGCTCTCATTTCGATATAAGAAACCCTAGTTATAATAGTTATAATTAAAGATCGACCTCGATAAAAAGGAAATAAACCTATTAAACCTCGCAAGATATATAATTTTTATAAAGAACTAGGGAAGAAGTATTAATATCTTAAAACTAAATACTAACACCTATATCCGGAATAAAAGCCCGATAAATTTAAAATAAAAACTAAAAAGGCGGCCTACTTAATTAATAAAAAACGAAAGCTATTTAAGATAGAGGAGGATAATTCTATTTATTTTATAAATAACCTAGCCTATTTAAAAGAACCGCCCGACGATTATTTTATTCGGGGTACACTAATACTAATAATAACTACCTTAAAGATAAATATCTTTTATTTATATATTATTAATAGCGGATATACCCGAAGCTCGGTTATGAACTAGTATAATTTTATTAATATACGGCCTTATTCCGGCCTATAAGTTAAAGGAATTAAAGGCTATATATCTACTTTATATAATATTAGAACTATTAAATTTTAATATAATATTAATAATACTAAACGTACCTTTTTTATATCGGGTATACCATATATACCTAATATAGAGGTAAATTTATTATTTATAACCTATCTTTTAGATATAAAAGCGAAACTTAACCTCTTTAAATTAAAGGGCTAAATATTCGCTTAAGGCGCTATTTTTATAACTTATTATATATATAAATTATTCGCTTTAAATTTATAATAACCGCTAGTAGCTCTAAATACTTATAATATTCCTCGCGTTTTTACGAAATAATACTAGTATGCCCGTATAGGTTATATAGGGTAATAAAATATTATTAAATTATTTTTAGTCGCCTTAGAGGTCGATTTTATTTATAAATTTAATAATGATTATACTTATAAAAGCTATATAATAGGTCGCTAATAATCGGCTCTATATAAAAACGAATATTAACCGGGAAAGTCTCTACTAGACTTTATTTATAATAATTTAATTAACCCGCTAACCCTTATCGGGTTTAGCGGCTATAGGTACTTCGTAACCTAAAGATATAATAAGATTAAATATACCGAAATTAACCCACTAATACTTAAAAGAAAAATATTCGGGTTATTTAAATAATTTAAAGTTAAATATAAATATAGCGACCGGAAGATCTATCGCTTATATATTAATAATAATAACGAATATATCTTTAAAGAGTTTTAAAGCTACTTAAAAGATAAGGGGATTATATATAAATTTATAGTACCTAGAAATCCCTAGTAAAACGGTAAATCGGAGTATTTTAGTTATATTATAATAACTAGGCTTTATCCCTTAATTATTAACTCCGGCCTCCTATATAGTTTATAGCCTAAGCTCGTTTAAATAGTCGTTTATCTTATTATTTATAAACCCGTTATTAGGCTACCTCTCTCGCCGATTAAAATATTTTTAAGTTTACGCCCGGACCTCTCTTACCTATATATTATCGATTTAATAACCTAGGCTATAAATCGGAAGTAGAAAAAACTTCTCGATAAAAGTATACGGTACTTTCTTATAAAATGTAAAAGGAATTATATCTTCTAGTTACAAAATTTAATAATAAGGAAAATAATCTATTTAAACTTTTATTATATTTAAAAAAAGCGCCCTCGATATATTCTTAATTAAAATAGCGACCTATTAGCTCCTAATCCCCTTATTAAACGCTAATAATATATGACTCTAAAGGAGGAGTAGAACGAATCTATTATTATTAATATTATTTAGGATAATAAGGCGCCTATATTAAATCTATTTTCTTCTAATACCTTTAGTACTCTGTTATCTTCTATTCCTTTTAGTACTCCCTCTTCTAGTAATATATTAGCCGGTAACTCCCTAACTATAACTATATAAATCGAATTTATTAATCGGGTTATTAAGGATTACCCTAATCTCGATTTATTAGAATATCGATCGTTATCGCTAGATCTATTTAACTTATTCGTATTTTTTTTTAAATTATTAATAATAAACCCTATAAATTTAAGACCTACGACGAGGTTATTCGGGGTAGTTATAAAACCGAATAATAATTAATAATAAAAGAGGAGCTAAAATTATTTATTTAAAATAATATATAGTCGCTAGTTAACCTCCTAGTTATAAGGAAAACTTTTACCGGTAAATAAATATTTACTCTTAAACGGGGCCTAAAAATAGGGGAGATCCTACGATATAAAATATACTAAATAGTACGGGGTTTTAAATAATATAAAAGTCTCGATTACTACGAAACCTTTATATCGGTAGTTAAACCGATAAATTATAAAATTATTTTTACCCTAGTAGCTACCTATAACTAGGACGTTAAATAAATAGATATTAAAACTACTTTTCTATACGGGGCTATTAAGGAAGAACTTTATATAAAATAACTTATAAGAGCGAGCCTAAATTTACTAGTATATAAATTTAAAAGAGCCTTATATAAACTAAAATAATCCTTTAGAGTATAATATAAGATCTTTACTAAATTCCTTTACTCTCTAGGTTTCGAATTAATTAGTACCGACTTTAATATATTTATTAACCCTAGGATAAATATTATTATTATTATTTATATAAACGATCTTCTTATTATCGGCCTAAAAATCGCCGATATTAATTCTATTAAATTAAAATTAGATAATTACTTTTAGATAAAAGACCTCGGCCTATATATTGGAATATAGGAGTGTAGGACTATTTAGTTACTACTGACTAAGCAGATACTTAGTAATGCTTGGCATTAGGGTCTTATACGTATAATCGCTCTTATCCTCTATAGATAATTAATCAAGAAGTATTTCTACTTATTATAGTTTAATAGGTTATGAGCCCGGGCTCTGTATATATATCCGCTACGTACTCGCTATATTATTATAGTATTAATGGTAGTAATACGGCGTTATTACTTTATCGTAACTACGTTTAGGACGTATTAGATTATGCCCGTAAGAAATTTTTAAATAAGAAGCTTGGTACCTAGAATATAATTCCGCCGGCCCCGCCCCTACTAGGAAATAACCCGATAGACTATATATATAACTACTAGAAAATGGTTAATCGCATTATATAGAATATACTAGAGAGTAGCTAAATCGTTTATAAAGAGTTTATACACCGCTAGAAAATAATTAATAAACGAAGTACGTTACTAGAAAATAACTAATTATTATACTAGGGAGTAACTAATCGCCGTAATCGGCTAGTATTAACGTACTTTATATATACTTTAATAAATACCTTAGGGGTAGCTATATATAATAACTATTTATTATTATTAATACCTTTATATAATTTATTATAATCGTTACTAGCGTACTATAGCTTTAAGCTTATAAGGTCTTTTTAAAACCTAGAATAATTATAACTAATTACCGCTATAGCTCGCTCACCGCTTTAAAAAATAAATATTAATAGCGTTAGTAGCGTTAGTAGCTAAAAATAAATTTATAACTCCGTAGTCGGGGGGAAAAACACTATAAACTATAATTATAGGTCGTAGTTATAATTATAACTTTTATTATTAAAATAACTACTAAAGTTATTCGTCTTTATTTCCTTATATAGAGTAATAGCGAGCTAAACCCTAGATATACTATCCTCTAAACTTCTAGCCTCGCCGTTTAAAATAATTACGATAATAATAATTATTAAAACGAAAGTAAAATCTGGAGTAGTTTAAGGCTAAACCTCTTTATTTAACTATTAAATAATAATATACCCTCTAAAGACTCTAGCTCCGTACTTTTCGGTAGATTAAATAAATAATCGACTACCTCCGTAATAAAGTATATATATACGACGATAAAAGAGACGTTAATATAATATATATATACTATTATTAATTCGACTCCCTAGCTAGCTCTAGTTATTTTAAATTAATATTAGAACTACCTAGTAATATTAAATTATTCGGCCTTATACCTAGGTTACCGCTAGTATATCGGTATTCGTAAAGGCTATTTAGGTATTTATTAAAATTGAAACTTTAAATTTAATAGAAGGCTTTATTAAATAGAAGTAGGATATACGTAATAATTTTAACGTAATGAATTTATAGGAATATTTCGAAGATTTATTTATTATAGCCCTAGAACTAGACGTAGGTAAACCTAACTATAATATCGATACTACGTATTAATAGTTCACTAATAATAAGATAATTTATAATATCCTCCGTTGTATTATCGCCCCTATAACCTACGCTAAAATTAAGAATAATAAGATCGTTATTATAGCCTAGACGACTATTATAAACGAATTTAAACCTCGTAGCTCCGGCTACCTATATAAGGTACTAACTAAATTTAATTAATTTATTATTAGTTAGTATAATAATCCTAGCGACTACGCTAGTAAATTTTAGGAGGTTTATAACGAGCTCTATAACTTTAACTACCTTAAATTTAATAATAATCTAATAATCTAATAATTCTATCGTAACCTTAGCTCTAATTATTAACGTTATTATAAAATATTCGCTAAAGACTACGACCCTTTTAATATTAACGGCACTATTAAGACTACCCTAAATATAGCGATCTCTCGCTTCCGTAATATACTATATTTATAGGCTAGTAGTATTAGTTATAATTAACTAATATTTATTATACGTACTTTAACACTATAGCGTATCTAAGGGCCTAATTAGGAAGAAACTATTCGATCGTACCCCTATTATATTAACTTTATTAGGCGGGTATACTACTATACTATCTATAGTAAGCCCTAGTATAATAATCTTAATTATAATAATTAACGCGACCGTAGCCGGCGCGGTCGAGGTAGCCGCGGTAAAGGCGGCAGTAAAGATAATAATAATACTATTATAAAAAATAATAGCGATAATAATAAAAGCCAAAATAATAAGAGTAAAGACGATAAATCCGATAAATCAAATAAATACTAGAGGTCTAATACCGAAGGTAATTCTAATTTAAGAAATATAAAATACTACTACGCCCTCGTAGGTATTATAATTAATATTTCTAAACTTTAGGTCTTAAATACCGGTATTACCGTTTATATTAACTACGATCGCTTTATTTTTATAGAATACGATAAGCTTAAGGGCGCCGATAGTATTAATAACTTTAAGGGCGGCCTAATATTATATAATAATAATATTATTCGGCTACTATATTTAGGCGATAAAAATATATAATACCTCGAGGTTAATAATATTATATATATTCCTAATAGCGGTTCTAACTTTATTTCCTACGTTAAGCTTTAATAAGCTAGTTACCCCCTAGGCTTTATTTCTAGGGGGATCTCTATCGGATCTAAAGGAATTATTATAATCCTATAAGACTATAACCTCTATGTTCTATATATAAATTAGTAGTAGTTAATACTAGCTATAATTAACGCTAAAGCCCTAACCTAATAATACGAGAGACTCGGTTATTTGAGGAAAAATAACGTAGTATAATTATTTAAAATAACTAACGGTATCGACTTATCGAAGGTTAAGGGCGATAACGGCTATAAGACCTATAACGTTATAAAGATATATACTTATTCGTATAAACATAGCCTACGAAAGGGCCGTTTCGAATATAACGTTATTTATAATAATATTATTAATCTTAGGGCCTATAACTTCGGCTTTATAATTACCTATATTAATAATAAACTTAAATATAGCTACTACTACTTTATACCTAATAAAATAAATATATTTAGCGCCTTTTATAACTATAGGTTCATTAAAGAATATAACGACTACTATATCCATTACCTCTATACCGATAAAGATCCTATATATATTAATAAGATATTCGCCGATTACTAGTACGAATATAATATCGTCTAGAGTTACTCTATCCCTAGGAACCCTTAAATAAATAATATATTAAAACGCGTTAACTAAATCTTATTTTAGAAGGTATACGCCCTACTAGATAATAATAACCTTAATAAGATATTAATTCTAGAACTTATCTCGATTATAAACTAGCTCCGAAATCGGTCTTTTATCGTTATAATAAATATTACGCCTTATAAAGGCTCTACTAGAATACGTCCTAAACTATCGTATTTACGTAATATTAATTAAATCGGCCTATATTAGGATCGTTATATTATAGGTAAAAACTAGTAGAAATTTACTTAACGTAATATTAAGGGCGCCTTTATTAGGTATAAAGGTAATTATTTTTATCGAATATTAATATTTACGGGTAAAATACTTTACTTTACCTAGATTTAATAGACCGAGGAGCGCTATACTAGAGATAAATATATTATAATATAGGTACCGCTAGCTAATAAGATCTCTAGAATAATTCCCCGTTAAGGGGGCGATATTATAATAAAATATAAAAGTACTTTAAGCTTATATAAACCTCCTATTAATATAAAATCAAATATCGACGACTACGGATATAATAATAGTAACTTTAAATTTATTATAGCCCCCTTATAGCGATTTATTAAACGTATTATCTCGCTATTAAAATTAAGAGCTAATATATTTAGCCCTAGCCTATAGGCGCTATAGCCGCTACTATTTATAAACGACGTATTATCGCGAGCGATAATACTAGAGTCCTTAAGCTTTAATTTATTAGACGATATAAATCCGGCCTAATATTCCCCCGCCTCCGCCACGCCCGTAATATTAATAAGGGTATTTAATAGGTATCTAGAATTATATAAACCTACCTTCTCCCCCGACCTAATAATACTATTAGTTAAGATATTATTATATAAATTATACGAGCCTAAGACGTATAAGGAAGTTATAGTTAATACCCTAAATAAAATATATTAATAACTCGGAATAAAGGCCGAAATTAATTTACTCTTAATTAATAGTACCTAAATACTAACTAACCTACCCTATAATCGAAAAATCCTTCGCGGTAAATAGGTTTATAAAATTAAATATAATATTATTAGTAAAGTTACTCGCTATAAAGCCCGCTAAATAATACGTAGTTTTAAATAATACTAAAGAATCGATTTTAACGAGATATTTACCTCTATAATAAAGCCTATAAACTATAAAATATTATTCGTTATTATTACGGCGTTCGACCTAGAGCTCGAATAAATAGACGTATAAACTACGTTTCTCTATAGCGAGATCGATAATAATAAAATCTATATCGAATAACCTACTAGTTTTAATATTAGTTTAGGTTATATATACCTACTAAAACGTACCCTATATAGGCTTGAGTAATCCCCTTGTATATAATATACTACTTTTATTACCTTCCTCGCTAAGTTAGGATTTATACCTTTAAATACGGATTTTAGTATCTTCCTTAATTATAGTACCTAGCTAATCATTACCCTATATATTAATAATATATTAATTACTAGTACTAGGAAGGCCGCTATTACTTAGTTTAAATAATAACTAAACGATAAATATAAAATAATTAATCTCGGGCCTATTACTTATTATTTAGGCCTTAAAGTCGCGCGCGATCGCTTTAATTATACGTTATCCTTTAGCCAGGAGGCTTACCTAGAAAGGGTATTTAAAGATTATAATATATAAAATACTAAAGCAAAAGCTATAGGAGTTCTAATAAACCTAATAATTAGATTTATCTCTATGGATAAAAGTTATTAGGTTAAACCTACCTCTTTAACTATATACTAATTAACTATCGGATCACTTACATATATAATAATAAATATACGGCCTAATATCGCCTTCGCGGTATTAATAATAAGCCGCTATACTTCTAACCTTAATAAGATTTATTAAATTATAGTTAAATGTATATTCCATTACCTACGCGGTATATTATACCTAAAGTCTATATTCTAGGGTTAACTCGCCTTATTAGAGGGCTATATTAATACTAATTAGGCTAGCGACTATAATACGCGACACTTTACCTCTAGCTATATATTTAATCTTAGTAATATAATTATTAACTAGTAATCTAAGCGCTAATTAACCGTTATATTATTATTTTATAAAGCCGAATATACTAGTTAAATATAAACTATTAAGGAAGCTATTTAGCTTAAAAAGTTATTAAAATAATTAATATTTATTACCCCTATACCCTATACTAGGGGGAAATCTAAAGACTATATACTAATACTACTCGCTAATATACCGTATATATTTATTACCTTTTCAGCGATACCTATATACTTCGCGCTTATTATAGTTATTTTTTATAATAACTAGGGTATTATAACCCTAGCTAAAAACCCCTAAGATTACGGTCGTACTAAATATATCGATTTGTAATACTATTTCTAACGCGAAAAGATCGTATTAAGCGAAATTAAATTCCGTTATATCCCTATAATAGATTAAATTATTAATAAGCTTATTAAAGCCCTTCCTAAAATTAAGTTCGATATCTTTCGGGTTACTTTAGGCCTTTAATAATTTATATAAAAACCTATTAATACTCTTATAAAAGGATTTTTAAATCTTTATATACTAAAATACGACTCTACGGGCGTACTTAAAAAGCCGTATTTAAAGTTTAACGCATACTTAGCGCCTTCCCCGTAAATTAAAAATTAATATATGATTTAATACTAATTAATAACTACCCTATAAATTACCGTTAAATCTTTAAGGCCTTATCTAAGGCCTTTATAAAGTATACTCTCTAAATTTCAGCTAAATCGCGTCCGTACGTATAGCGGTATATCCTAACTCGCTCTAGGCACGTTTTAGGCTATACGCGGCGACGATAAAATCGCCTTATAATTTATCGTTCTTATTTAGCCCTCCTATAACCCTTATTAATAAATATATATATTATTAGAACATCCCTTAAATATCCGTTATAATTATATATCGTTATACCTATAGTATTTAACGCGGTCCCCGTAGTATCCTAGGCGGTCTTTATACTCTTAATAATCGCTTCCCCATAAACCCTATAGTATCCGACTATTTCTAATAATTTTTTTATAATATTTATATCGCTTATTAATACTCCGACCTAGTTACTACCTAAATTTAGCGTATATAGGTTAGCTATCAGATAAAAAATTTAAAATACCGTATTTTATTAAAAAACGGAATTTTACTCCCTTAGCCCCTACCGACGTGGCTTAGCCCTATAGCTTAGCCCCTATCGATATAACTTAGCCTTATAGCTTAGCCCCTACTAATTATTACTTAGGCCTATAACTTAGCCTCTATAAATCATGGTTTTAGCCCTTATAACCTATTATAACGACCCCAAAATAAAGGGAATACGGGGCTATTCATCTACAAAAGTGCAAGCGACTCTGAGAATCCTGGTTTGCTCGGAGCGCTTAGGCCCGCTCGCGAGCGCTAAAATAGCTTAGAGCTAGGTAAGAATTCTCAGGCCCGCTTAGGCTCGCTCAGGATTATTTAGGATTCTCAATACCGGCTTAATATTCTCAGGGCCGCTCAGGATTATTTGTTTACATGGCCATTACTACTACTATAGATATACGCGCATACATGGCCATTACTGCTG
>JAABUK010013728.1_pt1 | contig 10061 bp, 12 predicted proteins | sample 5559141 | NCBI WGS metagenome assembly JAABUK01 (sample SAMN10711869, study PRJNA513367) | rock metagenome | isolation source: Antarctica rocks | place: Antarctica: Victoria Land, Pudding Butte nord | collected 2016-01-03 | reverse complement strand
CAAGGAGAAGGAGACGCTTGGATATCTGACGTGTGTCGAGCCACCGGAAGGTGTTCCGTGGGACGATGGCGAGGAGGCGGATGGGATGGAGGGTCTTGAGTGAGCGTGGAGTCGTCGGCGGTGAAGTTTGCATGAGCCACTGTTCAATCACCCCACTCTGATTCAATGCAATGGAGGCGATGAATCTGGACGTGAGATGGGGCATGGTGGCGATCACTATGATGAGATCAGATCAAGATACGCGTGCTGGGGCTCTGGCCACACACATGAGCTCAATGAGCAGCCGAGGGTCTCTACAGTAGGTAATATGCCTCACTCGTAGGTAAGAGGAAGAAGCTCGGTGGGTAACAATATGCTGCTTCTCTAATTACGTGCTATCCCCTCCACTTCAAAAAGCATTGCTCGTCACCACTGAAACAGCAGATACTTTCGCCGCCACAGCGGTCACCCTCGCCTCCCAATTCCCACTTTCACATGAAAAGATCGCCCGGCTAAATCCCGGCGCCGCCATGGCAACAGATATATACAACTATCTCCTGCTTGCTTTCCAACCAATGAAGTAGCAAAACCAAGCCGCGCGGTGGCTGAGTTTAACGAGCTCTTAACCCATCAAATCTTGCAAGACATCTCATTAAGCAGAATGCAAGTTGATGAGCCACGACCCGTCTTTGGGTGAGAGCTATTTCACGGGACACACCCTTCGGGGTGTGTCTCAAACAACCGATGTGCTTCATGCACATCACCGGGGCTTCTCTTTCTTTTGCTTTTTTCGTGTGAAGTGAATTCGAATCGGTGCTGGTGGTTTGCGGATATTTGTTTTCGGTTGAGCCTCCAGAAAGGCGGTAGGATGAGGTGAGGTCGATCAAAGGCAATTGAGTGCGACATTCTTTTTGCAATGACTGTAGTCACATGATGCTGATCTTCCGCCTCTGCTCACAAGGCCATCCGGAATCTCCGAGCCCACAGTGCATCCTCGCTCTCAATAAAGCCTGGTCTTGTGTCTCCAGGAAGCTGGAGTAAAGACGCTCTCTGATGTGAGTTGCCGACACCGACCTCGAGCTGAGTGTCATCGCTTCATGGTATGATGCGTGCCTCCTACGTTTTCAGGGTATCTAGGTACGTGGCTCCAGCCGTTCGTGGCTTCCGCCAGCTGCACATGTGTCAAATTAAAGTTCCAATTCTTCAAATCGGACTGCCTTCTTGGGCGCCGCGGCCGTCCCATATCAGCTGTATGCGAATCTCACGTGGCTTGGCTAGCACGGTACTCCTTGCCCTCCCTCCGTAGTTGATCGAAGTCTGGGAACGAAATATAGCCATCTCGCTGCTGGCTGCACTCTTCCCAGCTTACTCGTCGCTCCATGCCAGGACCATCCTGTGGAGATGAGCTCAGGCTTTCTCCGGCGCTATTCCGTCGAGGTGATGCCGATCTCATTGCAACCTTGGAAAGCACGGATGTGGCATCCGTGGGAGAGGTGTTGCCTGAACTGGGCTTCGTATGGGAGTGTTGGCGATTGATGCAGGGTGGTGTGACGGTGCCTTTGGTCGCCGTACTCAAGGGCGCTCGCTTCAGCGTCCTGGCAGCCATGATATGGTCAAGTGGATGTTGAGATGGTCAGAGCGATAGTTTAGAGACGTGTGGTGGAAGGAAAAGCAGGTCAAGCACTGGACCCAGCGTCTTCCAATTTTTGCTCATATAGCAATCGCAAGTCAAGCAACGTTGGGAAGTAAAGTAAACTCGATGAGCGTAAACGCGACAATACATAAGATGTACTTGCTCAACTGTAGCCAAGTATCTACCCGATCGGTACCACCGATGCACGTCTTGCATTCCATTCCACAGTCCCTCCCAATTACGATGACGTTGGGCAGCATGGATGTGCTGTCAAGCTGCTTCTGGCTTTTCGCGGGCCGCATGTGCAAACATGTTGCAGGGTCACGTACGAGTCGCGTGCTCTGCGAGCTTGGTGACGAGGTACGAGGAGCTGTGTCGAAACACATGGCGCCTCTCGAGCGACGCGGTGGCTTAGTCCGCGGAGGATGGAGATACACCGTGGTCGAGAACAAAGGCTTAAAATCTGCCCGACAACCGTGCTTGCCAACGAACATATGCCGTGCCTGGAGTGTGGACGCCCTGTCGACTGTTTGGGTGCAAAGGTCGCCGAGTTGGGGTAGTGGTCAAGGGCTAGAGTGGCTAGAGGCTGACGGCAACGTGGAAAGCGATTCCAAAGACGGGGCAGTCGGGACGTCCAGACGAACTAGACGTAGCTTGCAGCAAGCCTCGCGGCGCCTTCCTATAGGTAACTTCGCATTCTCTTGGAGACAGAAAGTTCATACACCGACTTTTAGTGGGAGTGATTGGGCACAAGTTCCACAATTTCCATGGAGAATGGAGATGCAGCTGTGGGCTACAGAGTCCTGATCTTGCTTGCTAGAGTAACGGTGTGAATCGTGGACGAGATTGAAAGGTGCCACGTGGTACATGGACAAGGAAGCAGGAAAACGACATGCGGGTGTGAGACCAGGGTGGTGTGCTGTAGCCAAGATGTCGTTCCAGCCCTTCAACCCCGCTATGATTTCTGCATCCAGATTAGGCAGTTGTGAGCATCTCTGGAAGCCGCGGCAGTACCGTAAATATAGCACCGATATATCGACGGACATGAGTAATTGCCTTATAAGCGGGACGTCGGACTTGTCAAGCACATATCTATCGCACGATTTAGTCTATCAGTCAACACCCTAGCGAACCCAATAACTCCTCTGTCGTAAAGCTGGTTCGATGATTGTAGCCTGCAGGAAGCCTTCAGCACAGAACAGTACAAGAATGTTGTGCGGCGTGTTGAGATACCACACATGTTGCGTTGTACCGGCATGAAGTCTTGCAGTGATGGTGGTAGCAATCAGCAGTAGATCGGTTGGCCAACCCGACCTGCAAACACAGGCATTGCGTCTACTGTGTTCCTCATCGAAACGCTGTCTCAACCGTGGACGAGCGTTGTCAACCCTCTCACGCCGGTAGCGTTGGCGCTCAAATTGTCTCAATGCTGGAGACTGTCAGCATCCTCAGGTCTATCGCTTGTCAATGGCCACTTACATCCACATCATCCCACGGACGACCATGTACGTTGCCCAGCTCTTCCATATTCATGATCTTTCCCGTGGTGACTGTACAGAAATTAGCGCTGCCGCGGACATGAGACAACGGGCCCAAAGTATTACTCACAGTAGCCAGCATGAATCTTCGCATCAATTTCGACTCGACTATCCTCTGGTATCATGTCGTCAGGAATAGGCACCTGTGCAGAACATTAGCGAGCCGTTCTACTCAAGCCCAAACCCGTATGACATACCCTCTCCAGAATCGGTATCCCCTGCTCGACAATAGCATCATGCTTCATATTCGACATACTCATCATCCGATCGATTTTCGTGATCCCCAGCCAGTGCAGCACATCAGGCATGAGCGCTTGGAACCTCATATCCTTTACTCCAGCAATGTTCTCCGTTCGCTGGAAGTACTCGCTCGCTTTGTCAGAGCCACGTTTTCGTGCGTTGTAGACGAGATACTTCGTCACTTCTCCCAATGCTCTGCCCTCCTTCCGGAAGTAGATCACAACACCACTGCCGCCTCGCTGTGCCTCTTTGACAGCTTCTTCAATTCCGAAGATCAGATAAGGCCGACATGTGCAGATGTCGGAGCCGAAGACATCGGAACCATTGCACTCGTCGTGGACTCGTAGAGAAAGCTTGACGTTTGGATCGCTCATCTTGGCCGGGTCACCAAAGCAGTAGACCGTCAAACCACCTATGGGTGGCAAGAAGAGCTTGATGTCGTTGCGTGTGATGAGCTCGGGATAGCTACCGCCAGTGTTCTCGAACAGCGAGCGACGTAATGCGCCCTCCTCGATGCCGAATCGTTCCGCAACACCTGGAAGGTACCAAACAGGCTCGACCGCGAACTTGGTCACGCTCAACTCTCCAGTTGCATTGAGGCATATTTTGCCATCAGGGATGAGGCGGCCAGCGCGAACGCTCTCTTCGAGCTCGGGAATCTTCATATGGGCTCTTGTGATAGCGATAGAGGGTCGAATGTCCACATTTTCGTCTTTGATAAGGTCTTTGAACAGCCAGGGCGCTAGATGACCATACGGGTCCATGGCTACGATCTTCTTCGGATCGCCCCATGCTTTGAAAGGGCCAAGATCGGCAGCTGGCTCTGTGTTGGTGAAGTCGGGCTTGTGGTCGGTGTCGAGCTGATGCGACGCGACGGCTAGAGCATAGTAGAAGGCATAGGATCCGCCGTGCGCTCCAACAGCATTTCGTCTCCTGATCGTAGAAGGACTTCTTGACGCTACTACCGGGCCTCGTTTCGTAGGATCGCCTTCGCCCCATGACATGGGTACAGGGTCGACGCCAGCTTGGCCCGGATAAGAGGTTAGTATGATCTTTGATTGCGTGGTGCTCCCTTTCCTTGGCGTAGGTGATGTTGAGGCCGAAATGTCTTTGCCATACCCGTCTATCGAGCTTGTGCTGCCTCGAGAGGGATGTCCTCGTGGTGCGAGTCTTGGACTCTCTGCCTCGATCTTGGGACTTGGTTGAAGTGCATCCTGGACGGTGCCGTTTTGAGCTTGCTTCGCGCCTGAGAGGACGTTGACTCGGCCATTGGTTGCGTCGACGACGGAAGCCAGATGAGCTTGCTCTAGTCGGAGGGTGTTGATTGAAGCGATGATGGCATCAAGCTTAGCATCGAGGGAGGTCTGGCTGGCGGCTTCCATGCTGTAAGACTGATGGCGAAGTATTGTGAGAGAGCTTTTTCAGGAGCACAGCGTTCTCAGGGGCTGATAGTATACTGTATATGCGGCCTTGTACAGCTGCGTAAACAATGGTGATCCAGTTGCAGCGTTGTCTATTCACTGTGTGTTTCCATCAGCAAGCAGCGCTCTCGTAGGGGATCATGCAGGCATCACAGTACTTTGATCTCAGAACGAACATCGGATATTTGTGTTTGTAGTCGCAACAACAACTCTGGATGGTCTCAAGATAGCCAAAGATATGCGCATGCACGTGCTCGATGATCCACCTTTGTGCCTCAGGCTCGTCACAGCCAGGGTCGTCGTTCCTCCAGTTCTCAAGACAACCTCGAAAACAACATCCACAATCTATTTAATTTTCGACAAACATGGTACGCGCAACAACCCCCAGCTTGGTGGAACACGTAGCTAACAACAACAGGGCAAACGAAAGGCAAAGGCGCGCAAGCCAACCGGTCCCAAGAAGGTACAGTCTCACTCGACGACCTGCTCGGCCAGTGCACAGCTCATATGTGAACAGCGCGAACCTCTCGCCACGACATTCCGATGTGTCTTCTGCAATCACGAAACGTCCGTCTCCGTCAAAATCGACAAAAAGGCCGGCGTGGGTAATCTGAGCTGCAAGTCGTGCGGACAGGCGTTCCAGACCGGCATCAACTGTACGATACACGGCGCGTTCACCCTGTAAACCCTACTGACCTACGACAGATCTCACACAACCCGTCGACGTCTACTCCGACTGGATCGATGCCTGCGACGCCGTGGCCAAAGACCAAGCGACTGTCGCAACACCATCCATGCCTCCGGCAGTGAGCCAGCGATCAGGAAATACATCGGCGCGCGCAGGCCTCGCACCAGGCGAAAAGTACACTGCGGAGGATGACGGCTTTTTAGTTGAGGACGAAGAAGACGCAGAAGCGGAGTTTGCTGATGATGAGTGAGCTACACAGTCAAGCAACGCTGCACGAAATATCTCAGGCGACGGGCACTTATGCGAGGAGTTGGGAAACAAACGACGTAGCAGTGCTACAGTGGATGCGGACGACAGACCGTGAGCTGTCATTACACTCGAGGATCGAGCGGAATGTGCAGGGCGACGAAGAAGCTCAGGCAGACACGCCCATGGATGAAGCTCAAGGCGTCCGTGGAGACGCTCCTCAGTCGAGTAATGACGACGATGGGATGAGGCAGACGAGACGGTCTTTGAGACGTCTTATGTTACGAGAAGGCAAGGAATGATTATTCATATCAGTGAACCACCAGCAGTCCAGGAATCCTTGGCAACAGCCTGATATCGGTACTGTGTCAAATGCTCCATGGTTCGTGGTCTCCTTGTAGGGCAGCTGGTGGGTCTTCAGTCATGATGAATGAGCAATTCGGCAAGATGATCATGACCTCTGGCCCAGCCGTGCCATCAAAGAGTCAAACTTCGCACGCTTCCGCACGTGAGCCCGGAGAGTCGTTGTAACTCTGCTTACCACCTCGAGAGTTCATCAAGCTACCAATCACTGCAACCACATTATCACTCCAGCACGCACAGCCTCTTTTTCAAGCTTCCCACGAATATGTTATCTTCACTTGCAAGACCTTCTTGCCACTCGTCACCGCCACCAATTCAACAACAGGTACAACAACTCAACACCACCATCACCACAAAACGCAAGAATGGTCCTCCGCCCACCCCCCGCCTATGCAGGCGCCGCAGACCCCAACTTCTCCCCACCAAACTACTCCCGCGGCCTCTTCTCCAACTACCGCGCCAACTCCAAATCCGCCCCCGTCGACATCGAACTCGGCCAAGCGTCAGCTTCAGCAGCCCCAGCCTCTCAACCAGCTGCGCCAGCTGCCCAGCCCGCTCGCGAAGTTGCCGCCGCACCAGTCGTCAAGCGGAGCTGTGCTCCACCGGGAGGCAAGCGGGCGTGCTGTCTCGTGATCCTGGTGGTGGTTGCGTTCTTCGCTGGGCTGCTTCTGTTGTTGTGGGGAATCGGCACGCTTGGACCTAGCGCGCCGGATTGTAGGGATTATCCGAATAATGAGGGGTGTGTTGTTTATCGTCGGTAAAGGGGCGTGGTGGGTGAGGAATGGGTGGGAGCGATGGATGGAAAGGGAGGGGGGTAGGCTATGGAACGGGTGGCTGTCGGGAGAGTGCCATTTGAGGAGTGTGAGCAGTCTTGCATCCCAGACATGCTGAAGTCGAGCGGCGCTTAGGAAATGATTGTATTCCAGCTTCTCTTCAATAACACATCATTAATGAGCTCGTCCATCTAACATCCTCGAATCGTCCTTGTCGTCATAGCTCTCGTCGTCGCTGCCATCTGCCAAGGTGGTGTCCACAGACTCGTCAATCGCATCGTACATCTTCCCGCCCCGAGAACGTGCAGGCGCTCGCCACTCCATACCAGCCGCTCGGCTCCTGAACCGCCACATAGCCCAGCACATCAGTCCGCCGACGGACGCACAACTGAGCACGCCCATGAGGTAGATCAGCACTGGGCTATCGAAGGCGGACGTAGGTTTTACGGCGGCATGCTCCCATCCTTCCTGCTTCGCTATCTTGGCTCCAAGTACCACAGGATGATTCGGGCTTGCGGGCGGCATGGTCTTCACAACCGCCGAACGACCTAGCACCCGATCGTCTCGATCAACCGCCTCGAGAACAAGATACTCCGCAAAGCCGTCGTACGCTAGCAGCGTTTCCGAAACCATCGCGAGGCACTGAAAGCAGTTGTTTCTCATCCTCGCCGTGCGCCGTAGTCTCGTACAAATTCCAGCCTACGGCCTCGGTAGCACCGTTCCAGCTCACATACACTACTGTCGCCAGCTTCGACGGAGACATCGCGACTGCTTCAGCATGCACATCCGGCGGTTGCGACGGCAGACCGACCCACGGGAATTTGAAGCTTCGATATGACTTCAGCTCTGGGATCCACTCTGCCTCCATCAGGACCGTGTCGTTGGGCGAGTGTTCGCTAATCAGCGACTTGGTCCACCAGCTCGCGAACACGTTCCCACTGTCGAGGACTTGGAAGGAACCTCTGCCGGGCGAGTAGTCGCCACGCGGGTGGTTGTATGTTTGGAGAACCGCTGCGGTCATTGGGTAGGTGTCGGTGCGGAGGGACATGATGATGCCGCGGGATTGGGAGTTGGTGGTGTGAGGTGTTCCAGGCCGGATGGCGTTGTCGAGGAAGGAGAGCACGATGTGCGTTGAATTCTGGGATAGGACGCGGGAGTGGTGCTGGCCTGAGAAGTGGCCGTCGATCTTGAAGTCGGAGGTCTTGCCACCCAGCCGCCAGACAATATGGCCATCGTCGCCAGAGATCTTATACAGTGTGTCGGTGTGTCTGCCGGAAAGTAGATAGTCTCCGTCAGGAAATTTGTCGATGGAGTTTGCGTGGCTGCCGTCAATGTCAGTTAAGCCATGCCAGATCAGGAGAGGAATGGACTGACATAAAGTCCCACCTCTTCTTGCAAGAAGGCTGAAGATAGCTCTCATTGATTGGAATACGGTCTGCGCCGTCCCACTCGAACAGCACCTCCCATGTCGCCGTATCGTACTCCTTGAACCCACTCGTTATAGCTTTGCATTGGCCATCGAACCCGACCGCCGCGGACTCCTCGGCCGATGCCTTGTACCGATGAATATTCATTTGTAGCGCTCGCGTGCCGTTCTCAACAACATTGAAGTCGTGCATATTGATATTCGCTTTGTCCAGCGGCAGCCTGTCCCGAAACTCGTAATGTTGGTTGACCATCGCATCCACGCCGTCATGCCCGTATATTCCGGTGAGGACCTGCTCTCCATTCACGTACTGCACGCGGAAATCGTCACGTTGTAGCCTTTGAATAGTGGTGCTCCGCTCCAGATCAGTTCACCACGGCGGTCGTAAATGTGCGGTCCAACCCAGGCGCGGTTGTCCTTGTCTCCTTGCTCTACCCACTCGTAGGTAGCTACGAACCAGTAGCCAGGGTCGAGGGCTTCCTCGTCATAGATCTTGACTTTCCACCGCGGAGCGTCGATGTCGGGCCGCTATGGTCGACCATTAGTGCTGGTTTGGTGAGTAGGTCAAGCAGCAATACTTCCACCTACCGAAATGAAACTGAAGAACTCGCGGCGATGGACCTGCTCATCTTCATCGATCATCGAGTCGCCAGTATCGTACATGCCCTGCCGTCTGGCGAGTGCCGCTGAGACCGTTGATGGCCGAGCTGTGACGTTCCGGACAAGACTGACGAGAAGAATGGAGAAAAGGACATCTCGAAGGTACGGACAACGGCATAGTGGAAGCAACATGAGGATGGTAGAATGAGTGACAACCGTCGGTCCCGGAGAGCTCAAAAAACGAACGAAAGACGGAAATGTGGTACTCCACCAACACCTAGAACACTCACCTTATATCAACCAGATCGAACAGCCCGCGCAGCCCGTCCCTCATCTCGCCAGGCCGTTCAATTTTTCCATTGTGGCTTTGTGAGGGCGTCTTGATACCGCACTATACACCAGCCCGTGAATACTGTCCCCTGCCAGGAGTATAAAAAGCCACATCAGGTACAAGGTACGAGAAGGATGTAGAAGAGGAAGACGCCTAATTAGCCAAGCCGTCGACAAGAGGCGTTTTGAAACAAGGTCTAGCGGGTGATATCCTCCGCCACAAGTGAAGGAACAACACGTGCGGAAAGCTTCTTCTGGCATCTCAGTGCCACATTGGGTTGGAGATGGTGTAGCCAGGACGGGCTGGGTGTGATGAGTATCGTCGAGTGCAGCCGAGAGGAGCGGAGCGGAATAGACGGGAGACCCCTTTGAATCTTCCTCCAAACGGAAGCGGGCGAAGTTGTCTCCGGAAGGCAATTGCACGTGAAGGACTCGCCGGAAGCTGCGGTTGAGCAGGCGTCACTGCCTTGATGTGATTACATTTATATATCTCATATTCCTCCGTCCCACTCCCTAGCAGTATATGTACATGTACTCTGTGACAATGCGCTCAACCCACCGACCCTGAACCCTCAAGCCTCCTGATCGACGCCCAACCTCGAAACCGGGTCCTCGGGACCGGCCGCATATGCAACAGAATATCAAACGACCAAACTGATACCACACCACCTACAACCGCATACCGCACCCAAACATGCGCCGCGGCATCCTAATCTTCCTCCTCCTCCTCCTCGCCTTCCTCCTCCTCGCCCTCCACCAAGTCTGGACCCTCCTCTCCCTCCTCATAGTCTCCGGCCACCAATACGGCATCACCAAACCCTCCC
>JAABUK010013727.1_pt1 | contig 10062 bp, 7 predicted proteins | sample 5559141 | NCBI WGS metagenome assembly JAABUK01 (sample SAMN10711869, study PRJNA513367) | rock metagenome | isolation source: Antarctica rocks | place: Antarctica: Victoria Land, Pudding Butte nord | collected 2016-01-03 | reverse complement strand
GAGCAACGCGAGAACGAAAGGCCGGGACATCGCCATGGAGCCTGTATCGGCAGACCGGACGAATGGTTGAGTCCGGTCCGCGTCAGGCCATCGCGGCGCGCCGCATCACGGCGATCGGCGCCGCGCGCCCAGACCATCGCTCGAGGCTGAGTGCCCCCTGATGCACCAGCACCTCGAGACCGTCGACGAACCGCGCACCACCGTCCCGCGCCCAACACTGCACGGGCGTGGGCGTATGGCCGTAAACGAGGTCGACCACCACCCCGGGCACCTCGACACCGGTCAGGCCCAGCTGCTCGATCCCCGCCGCCGGATCACCGTCGGCCAGGCCGACTCTCGTACAGTTGACCAGCAGATCGCAGGAGCCGGGCCGCTCGGCCACGCCGACTCCGAGCTCAGCCGCCAGGGTTTGCGCCCGCTCGGCGGTGCGGTTGACCACTTCGACCCGGGCAGCACCGGCATCGACCAGGGCCCAGGCCACAGCACGCGCCGAGCCCCCGGCGCCGAGCACTACTGCGTGCAGGCCGGCGGGGTCGGCCTCCAGGGCCGCGAGGAAGCCACCGGCGTCGGTGTTGTCGGCGGCGATCGTGCCATCGGGCTCATAGGTCAGAGTGTTCGCGGCGCCGATGGCCCGCACCGCGGCCGAGCGGGTATCGGCCAGCTCATGTGCCGCTTGCTTGTGCGGCACGGTCACGTTCAGGCCAAGGAAGCCGGAACGGCGCAGCGCCCGCGCGGTTTCAATGAACAGGGACGGCGGCACCGGCACCTTGACGTAGCTCCAGTCGAGGCCGAGCTCTGCCAGGGCGGCGCCCTGCATTTGGGGCGAGCGGCTGTGGGCGACGGGAAAGCCGGCCACCCCCAGCATCGTCGGAGCCATCAGCAGCGCGTTGGGGACTTGCCGCCGCGCTTGGCGCGTGCGTTGTTGTAGCGCGCCACGTCTCGCTGGAACTCGGCGTCGGTGCGCGAGAACGCGTGCTGGCCACACTTGCCCGGCTTGACGACGTAGAAGAGGAACTTGGTGCTCGCCGGCGCGGCGGCGGCCCGGATCGAGGCGATGCCCGGGCTGCCGATCGGCCCCGGCGGGAGACCACGCCGCGTGCGCGTGTTGTAGGGGCTGTTGATCGCGAGCTGCGACTGGGTGAGGGGCCGGGTCCGATTATTGGTCGCGTATCTGATGGTCGCATCGATACCGAGCGGGATCCCCTGGCGCAGCCGGTTGTAGATCACCGACGCGATCACCGGACGCTCCTTGGCCACTTGGGCCTCCTGATCGATCATCGACGCGACGATCAGAACGTCGTAGGCGGTGAGCTTGCGGCGCTTCGAGGCCTTGAGGTCGATCCGTGCGAAGTTTCGCTTGAACAGACCGAGCTGCTCGTCCACCAGGGACGTAGCCCGGCTGCCCTTCTTCAGCTCGTAGGTGGCCGGGAACAGGAAGCCCTCGAGGGTGGCGCCACGCGGCGCGCCGTAGCGGCGCACGTCGAACGTCTTGGAGCTGCGCGTCTGGTCGAAGTAGTCGCCCGGAAGCTTGCCCTTGACGAGCGCCGCGACCTGGCGCCGCGCGCGGCCCTCGGGAATCGCGATCTGGGTTACGTCGGGCGGCGGGCCCTTGGAGATGGCATCCATCGCAGCGATATGGCTCATGCCCTTCTTCAGGGTGAAGTTGCCGGCCTTGAAATCGTCGCGACGCCCGGCGATGGTCGCGCGCGCCTCGAAGAAGAACGCGCTCGAGATCACGCCGCGGCGTTCGAGCGAGTGGGCGATGTCGCCCACGCTCTCCCCCTGGGCGATCTTGACCGGCACCGAACCGGATCCATCGCCCTTGAAGGGCTGGAACAGCGAGAACGCAAACCACCCGACGCCGGCCACGAGCACCGCAAGCACGACGAGCAGTGCACCCGCGCCGACGCCGATTCGGCGGCGGCCGGGGTCGCGGGTCTTCCCGGCCTCGCGCCGGCGGTCGAGTGCCTCTTGCGCCGCAGCGCTGCGGGTCTCCGTCGTGGCGAGGGACGGCCGGTACGGAGGCGGCGCCTGCGGTGGGCGAGCAGCGGTCGCTTCCGGTGCTCGCCGGCGGCCGAAGCGGCCGCGACGCGGCTTGGCATCACGAGCGGGCTGCGGCGTACTCGGTGCCGGAAGCGGAATGGGTGTGGCCGGCGGGGGCGCAACCGGAGCCTCCCGGTCGCCGTGCGGGAGTGGGTCGAAGTCATCGTCTGGCGGTGGTTCTGGAACGGCGTCCAGATCGGGCTCGGTGTCCTGATCGTGGTCGACCGCGTGCGCTTCTTCGACGGGCGCCTCGGTCTCGGGCTCGGGCTCGATCTCGGGCTCGATTTCGGGCTCGATTTCGGGCTTGGGCTCTACCTCGCGGACCGGCTCGAGCTCGGGAATTGGCTCAGGTACCGGGACCGGTTCGGCTTCGGAGATCGGCTCGGGGGCAGGCGCCGCAACCGGCTCGGGCTCTGCAACCGGCTCGGGCGCGGGCGCGCGGGGCGCAGGCTCCTCAGGTGGCAGCTCGGTGGGCGACAGCGCCGTGGGCGGCGGGCGACCTTCGCGCGCGGCACGCTTTGTCTCGCGCTCCAGCCGAGCGCGCTCGCGCTCCTCTGCCGTGCGCTCGCGCTTCACGCTCTCCCCTCCCCGTGGCCGCGCATGGTCAGGTAGCTCTCGAGCAGGTGCGCGGCGGCCACCGAGTCCGACAGGGCCGCCCCGCCCGTGGCGTCGGCCATCCGGGTGGTCAAGCGCTCGTCGTACATCTCGACGGGCACCTGCACCCGAACGGCCAGCTTGCCGGCGAACGCCCGGGCCGCGTCAGCCTGGTGTCCCTCTTCTCCCCCGAGTGTCAGCGGCAACCCGACGAGCACGAGCTCTGCTTCGAGCTCCTCCGCCACCGCCGCCACTCGCGCGACCCCCTTTCGGGTATCGGGTCGCAGCACCACGTCAAGCGGGGTTGCCAACGTCCCCGAAGGATCGGACACGGCACAGCCGCAGCGGGCCTCCCCATGGTCGAGCGCGAGCACTCGCACGGAGCTTATGTAAACGACTGGTCGATCGCTTTTCGAGCGGCGTCGATGGCGTCCTCGAGTTTGTCGGGATCCCGGCCGCCCGCCTGCGCCATGGTGTCGCGGCCCCCTCCCCCTCCGCCCGCGATCTGAGCCGCGACACGGATCACATCGCCGGCCCTCACCCCGCGCTCTACAAGCGCGGGCGCGACCTGCGCAACCAGGTGCACCCGGCCATCGACGGCGGTCCCGAGCACCACCGCCGCATCCCCGAGCTTCTGGCGCACGCGGTCGGACAACGCGAGCAGCTCCTTCGCGTCGGCCACCTCCGCTGTTGTCGTGAGCACGGCAAAGCCTGCGACCTCCTCCGCGGCATCCACCAGAGCGTCGGTGGTCGCGCCCGTGTCGGGCTCGGCGGGTCGCTTCTCGACATCGCGCACGCGCTCGCTCAGGCGGTCGACCGCCCGAACGAGGTCGTCCTCCGGTGCCTTGAGCCGGGCCGACAACTCACGCAGGCGAGCCGTCCGCTCCTCGAACAGCTGCGTGGCAACGGGCCCCGAGACCGCCTCGATCCGCCGCACGTTCGACGCGCTTGAAGTTTCGTTGGTCACGTGGAAGAGGCCGATCTCCGCGGTGGAGGCCACATGGGTGCCGCCGCACAGCTCACGCGACACCGCGTCGACCTCGACCATCCGCACCCAGTCGCCGTACTTCTCACCGAACAGGGCCATCGCTCCGAGCGCGCGGGCCTCGTCAATTGCCATCTCGAGGGCGCGCACCGGCTGGTTTGCCGCCACCCATCCGTTCACCCTGTCCTCGACAGCGCTCAGGTCTTCGGCCGAGAGTCGCTCGCCGTGGGTGAAGTCGAATCGCAGCTTGTCGGGTCCCACATAGGATCCGGCCTGGCGAACGTGGGTGCCAAGGCGCTCCCGCAGGGCGGCGTGCAGCAGGTGGGTGGCCGTGTGGTTGCGCATCGTGGCCTGGCGCGCGCCGCGCTCGACCACCGCGTGTACGCGTTCGCCCTCTACCAACTCGCCGTCCAGCGGCTCGAGCTCGAGCGCCTGATCGGCTCCGAGACGGACCACCGACGCAACCCGCGCGCGCCCTGACGCGGTCTCAACCACGCCGGCGTCGGACACCTGGCCGCCACCCTCGGCATAGAAGGGGCTGTCACCGAGCTTTGCCAGCAGGGTGCCGTTGTCGCGCTCGAGCGCGCGGACGACCGTCTCTGCCTCGGTTGCTTCATACCCCACGAAGTTCGTCGTGAACCCAGCCTCTTTGGCAAAGCTCGACGCCCGGTCGCGGGCGCTGACCGCGCCGGCCCCGCGCTGCTCGCCACGGGCGACCTCGCGCGCCCGGTCCATCAGCACCGCGAACTCGGCCTCGTCGACACGAAGGCCTTGTTCAGCCAGCAGCTCCTTGGTCATCTCGAACGGATAACCGAAGGTGTCGTGCAGTTGGAAGGCGTCCTGCGCGGTGATGAACCCGTCGCCCGCGGTGCGCGCCCGCGCAACCAGATCTGCCAGCAGGCGCTCGCCCTGGACCAGCGTCCGCCCGAAGCCCTCCTCCTCGGCCGCCGCCCAGCGCTGAATGGTGCCGCGCTCCTCGAGAAGCTGGGGATAGGCGTCGCCCATCTGCCCAACCACGACATCGCAGAGATCCGGCACGAAGCCTTCGGCAATGCCAAGCACCCGACCTTGCTGGATCGCGCGCCGCAGGATGCGCCGCAGGATGTAGCCCCGGTCCTCATTGGAGGGGACCACGCCGTCGGCCAGCAGGAAGGTCGCGGCCCGTCCGTGATCGGCCAGGATCCGCAGCGCCTTCGTGGTGGCGAAGTCCTGGCCGGTCTGGCGCCCCGACCGCTCTTCGCCGAACGCGATGAGGGGCGCAAACACGTCGGTCTCGTACACGGACGGCACGTCCTGGAGGATCGCCGCCATCCGCTCGAGGCCCAAGCCCGTGTCGATGTTCTTCTGGGGCAGTTCCGTCAGCGAGCCGTCGGCGTGCAGGTCGAACTGCATGAACACCAGATTCCAGTACTCCAGGAAGCGCTCGGTGTCGTCGCCGGGGCGGTCGTCTGGTCCGCCGAAGTCGGGACCGCGGTCGAGGTAGAGCTCTGAGCACGGTCCGCACGGTCCGGTCGGCCCGGACTGCCAGAAGTTGTCCTCCCGGCCCAGGCGAACGATGTGGTCCTCGGCGACGCCGATCTCGCGCCAACACGCGAGCACTTCGTCGTCGACGCCGACACCGATCTCGTCGTCGCCGCCGAACACGGTGATCCAGATGTCGGCCGGGTCGAAGCCGAGCACCTCCGTCGAGAACTCCCACGCAAACTCCGCGGCACCCCGCTTGAAGTAGTCGCCAACCGAGAAGTTGCCGAGCATCTCGAAGAACGTCAGATGCCGCGCGGTGAGGCCGACGTTCTCGATGTCGGTCGCCCGAAACACCCTCTGGCACGAAGTCAGGCGCAGGGAGGGAGGCTCCTCCTCGCCCCTGAAGTAGGGCTTGAACGGCTGCATGCCCGCGGTGGTCAGCAGCACTGTCGGGTCAAAGCTCGCGGGCACCAGCGACGCCGAAGGCATGCGCCGGTGGTCGCGCTCTTCGAAGAACGTCAGGAACCGCTCGCGAATTTCCGCCGCACGCATGTCGATGAGTCTAAGAGGCGACGCCCCGTCGGACCCGCAGGAGTAGTTGTGCACGATCTACCCGCAAATGGGTCAGGACACGGCGCAAAGGTGCCGCGGCGATGGAGGGTAGGCCTACCGAAGCTGCGCACTTTCCGCACCCTTGGCTTGACCAAGGCCATTGCGGCCGAACATGACTGGTAATGCTGCTCGCCGAGCAACTGGTAGGCCAAGCGCGTGACCGGCGTGCTCGCGGTATGTCGCAACGAGAGCGCCTCGTAAGCAGTGTTTCGGCGGCGTGCTACGTCGCGGTGGCAGTTGCGGCGCTGGTCCTGCTGCCGGATGAGCGGAGCACCGATCCGATCATCGGAATCGTGCTTCTCGTGTGCTACGCGATCGCCTGTCGGGTCCGCTTCGAGTTCGGCGACTGGTACGTATCCTGTGAGCAACTCCTGTTCGTTCCGGCGCTCTTCCTGCTTCCACTGCCGTGGGTTCCTGCATTTGTCGGACTTGCCGCCGTGCTGTCGATGCTGCCTGACATCAGGCAGCCCAGCTGGCACAGAGATCGCATGCTCGCCTGCTTCGCCGACCCTTGGGGCTTCGTCGCGCCTGTAGCCGTCCTCGCATTGCTCGCGCCCGGGCCGGTGGATCTCGGTCACGCCGCTGTCTACCTGCTGGCGCTTGCCGCTCAGGTGATCCTTGATTTCTCCTGGGGCCTCATCCGCAACCTTCTCCTCGATCGAACCCCTCTCCGCGAGACGGTGAAGAGCTTCTACGGCATCACCCGGGTCGACCTAATCATGTCCCCAGTGGCTCTAATGTTCGCCGTGGGCGCACACGAGGCTCCGCTCGCGCTCCTCACCCTGTTCCCCTTGATGTGGCTGTTCCAGGAGTTTTCACGCGACCGGCAGGCGCGATACGAAAATGCCCTGGAGCTCCACCGCGCCTATCGGGGGACCGTTTCACTCCTCTCGGACGTCGTCGAGTTCGACGATCCGTACACGGCCGAGCACAGCCGATCGATCGTGGAACTCGTGGACGCCATCGCCGAGAGGCTCGGTATCCGGCGCGAGGACCGTCAGCGGCTGGAGTTCGCAGCACTCCTTCACGACGTCGGAAAGATCGCCATCCCCACAGAGATCTTGAATAAGCCCGCGAGCCTTGACCATGACGAGTACGAACTCATGAAGACGCACACAGTCGAGGGCCAGTTCATGCTCGATCGGGTCGGTGGCTTTCTCGGACAGATAGGAGAGATCGTTCGGTCCTGCCATGAGCGCTGGGACGGCAAGGGATACCCGGACGGCTTGGCTGGTGAGGCTATTCCCCTCGCCGCTAGGCTTGTCTTCTGCTGCGACGCCTACAATGCGATGACCACCGACCGCGTTTACCGCCCGGCGATGGCACAGGCGGAAGTCATCGCGGAGCTCGAACTACATGCTGGCACCCAATTCGATCCGCGCGTGGTCAGGGCGCTCGTGGAGGTCATCGAGGAGGGCGAGCCAGCGGTCGCCGGCAGCGACGAGATCAGGATGATCCTGACGCGGGAGACCATCGCCCGACCCGCGAAGGCGTCGATCTGACGGGCGGGTGGCGGCCCCAGCCAGCGAGTTCTGTGCTGCCTCGCTGCCTGCTTCGCGGGCCCAGACGTGCCGGAGCGCAATGACGGCACCCGCCGCCGTGGCTGCACTGCCTAGACCTGCGACAAGTAGCACGGGTCGCACTCCGAATGCCTCGACGAGCCCTCCCCCAGATGCGAACGCTAAGCCGAACGCCCACGCGGTCAGGGCATCCTTTACGCCATAGATCCGGGCTGCCAGGGTGTCGGATATCACCGCCTGGATGATGAGTCGCTCGTGCACGAGCACTAGGCCGTTGCCGAACCCCGTTGCCACGAAGCAAAGTGCGGCGGCCCATATACCCGGCGAGAGCGCGGAGCCGATGAATCCTGTCGAGAGCACAACGAGCCCGGCCAGATAGCCACGCTTGAGCCTGGCGGTTGTCCCTCCTCGCGCGCCGGCAAGGGATCCACCCAGAAACCCGAACCCGAACAGCGCGGCCAGAACCGAGAAGCCGGAAGCCCCGGCGTCGAGCTCATCCTGCGCGAACAGTAACTCGGCCACGTTGAATACCCCGCAAAACAAAAGGGTGACCGCGGAGGAGATCATCACCACCCGCAGCCCACGCTCCGCCGCCGCCGCTCGCATGCCCTCCCGCGTCTCGCGCAGTAGCGACGGCATCAGGCGCCCGGGAGCCGGGGTCACGTCGGCGGCCGGCCGCGCACCGAACGGTACTCGAGCAAGCACCAACGCGGAGATCCCGAAGGTCGCGCCGTTGAACGCGGTGACTGTCTCCGCGTCAACAACCAGCAGCAGCCCCGCAGCGAGTGCCGGTCCCAGAGTGAACCCGATGTCGTCGACCCCGCCAAAGACGGCGGTGGCGGCGGGAACGCGCTCGGGCCTCACCAGGCTCGGGATTGCGGCGAGCGCCGCGGGACGGAACAGACCGTTGCCGAGGCCCGCAACGGCAGCCAGAACGACAGTTGTCTTGAGATCGCCTGTGAACGCGATACCCCCAAAGGCGACGGCTCGGAGGATGTCGGAGATGACGACGCACCACTTGCGCGAGAACCGATCCGCGACTGCCCCAAGCAGCGGGCCAAAGAACATCGCGGGCAGAAGGTCTGCCATGAGCACCAAGCTGATCGCCCATGGAGAGTGATAGCGGTCGTAGGCGACTAGAAGCAGCGCCACGTAGCCGGCGCCATTGCCGAGCGCCGACTGGGTAAGCACCCCAAAGAAGAGGCCCACCCGTTCTGTTCGAAATAAATCTAGCGCCGCTCGCAAAGGGGTCCCCAACGGAGCGGGGCCGCATCACATGCGGCCCCAACATCCTCACAACATATGACGACTATCGGCGGATGATCATGGGCAACTTCCCTCCCGTCGACGGTTCTCGATGTATGACTGCACGGCCTCAGCGTCCCGAACTTGTGCAACGTGTGGGACTGTCGCACAGATGCAGAGTTTCCGCCAACTTTCCTGCACGATCCTGTGCAGGGGGAGGACAACTACCCCCGATCGGGGTGGTCAGCGGGCGGAAACCCGGCGCGGATGGAGCCGCGCTAGGCGGCTGAGGGCAGCTCGTCGCCGGCGCTGTGCGGGCTGGCGTCGGAGCGCGTCGCGACCGAGATCTCCTGCTCGGTCACGTTGAGTGGGTGGTGGCAGGCGGCCTCGTGGCCGCTCTCGTAGCGGACCAACGGGGGCTCCGCCGTCTTGCAGATATCGGTAGCTCGGGGACAGCGGGGATGAAAGACGCAGCCGGATGGCGGATCGATCGGGTTGGGCGGCTCGCCACCGACCAGCACGCGCTCGCGCTGGCGGTTCTCGCGTGGATCCGGAATCGGGATCGCGTTTAGAAGCGCGCCCGTATAGGGATGGATCGGCTTGGTGTAGAGCTGCTCGGCCGGAGACACCTCCATCAGCTTGCCCAGGTACATCACGGCGATCCGGTCCGACACATGGCGTACCACGCTGAGGTCGTGGGCCACGAAGAGATAGGAGAGCGCGAACTCCTCCTGGAGGTCCTCGAGCAGGTTCACGATCTGGGCTTGGACGGATACGTCGAGAGCCGACACCGGCTCGTCGAGCACGATGAGCTTGGGCTCCAGCGCCAGCGCGCGGGCGATCCCAATTCGCTGGCGCTGACCGCCCGAGAACTCGTGGGGGTAGCGGCCGGCGTGCTCGGGCGCGAGTCCCACCGAGTCGAGCAGCTCTCCGACGCGCTTCGAAGCATCCGCCTTGGGGGTGCCATGCAGCCTCAGGGGCACGCTTACGATCTGACGCACCGTCTTGCGCGGGTTCAGGGACGCAAAAGGATCCTGGAACACCATCTGCATCTCGCGCCGCAGGGGCTGCAGCGCACGGCGACCCGCGCGGGTCACGTCCTCCCCGCGAAAGCGGATCTGACCGTCGGTGGGATCGAGCAGGCGCATCACCGTCCGGGACAGCGTGGTCTTGCCACATCCCGACTCGCCCACCAGCCCCACAGTCTCGCCTTCGGCGAGCTGGAAGCTCACATCGTCCACGGCGTGCACCTGTCCGACCTGGCGGGCCAGGACGATGCCCTCGCGGATTGGAAAGTGTTGCTTGAGGTGCTCGACCTCGAGCAGCGGAGCGCCGTTCTCGCTCACGCTCTCGACCCCTCCGGAGCGCGGAGGCCGATCTGCCCGTCGACCTCGCGCAACTTGGGCTTGGACTCGGGATCGAGCCAACAGCGATCCAGATGTCCAGGAGAGGTGCCTCCCCGATGCTCGAGATCGGGCGTCTGGGAACACCGGCCAAAGGCGTGAGGACATCGCGGTCGGAAGTGGCAACCCTCGGGCCGGTGAGCCAGAGACGGCGGGAGGCCGGCGATGGCCGGCAAACGCTCGGGACGCTCGCGAT
>JAABUK010013726.1_pt1 | contig 10063 bp, 11 predicted proteins | sample 5559141 | NCBI WGS metagenome assembly JAABUK01 (sample SAMN10711869, study PRJNA513367) | rock metagenome | isolation source: Antarctica rocks | place: Antarctica: Victoria Land, Pudding Butte nord | collected 2016-01-03 | reverse complement strand
ACCCGCCGCGGCCGCAACCATCACCGGCTACCTGTCCATGCTCGCGGCTGTCGGCGCCAAGGTCGGCACCATGAGCCGGCGGCTGTCGGCGATCAAGTTCGCTCACCGCGCCGCCGACCACCCCGACCCGACCGACAACGCCCGCGTCATCGCCGTCTGGGAAGGGATCCGCCGGCTGCACTCCGCCCCGCCGGAACAGGCTGCCCCGCTGATGCCGCCGGAGCTGTGGGACGTCATCGACCTGTGCCCCACCGTAAAGAACTGGAAAACCCGCGGACGACCCGCGGAACCGGACCTCGCGGGCATCCGCGACCGTGCCCTGCTGCTCACCGGCTTCGTCGGTGCGCTGCGCCGAAGCGAACTGTCCGCCCTGGACGTCGCCGACATCGCCGAGCACCCCAGCGGACTCGTGCTGACCCTGCCACGGTCCAAGACCAACCAGCGCGGCGACCGCAGCGAACTGGTCGTCCTGCCCCGAGGGACCAAAACCGGCCGCTGCCCCGTCACCCTGCTCAAGGAATGGACCGAGCGAGCCCAGATCTTTGACGGGCCACTGTTCCGGCCGGTCAGCAAAGGTAACCGGCCACTCCCCCGCCGGCTCTCCGAAGGCGCCGTCAACACCTTGATTCAGCAGGCCATCACCCGCGGCGGCCTCGAAGGCGACTACAGCGCGCACAGCCTCCGCGCCGGGTTCGTCACCTACGCCCACCTCCGCGGGGCCTCCGACCGGGCCATCGCCCACCAGACCCGCCACCGATCACTAACCTCGGTCGGCACGTACATCCGGATTCACACCGCCTGGGAAGACAACGCCGCCACGCAACTCGGGTTGTAGGGGCTATCAGTGAACGTCCACCAAGCCATCAGACCTCGTAACGGGTTTTATGCCAAAAAACGTCTTAGTGACGAATCGTGCCATTACGGGTCGTTATATTTAATAGCGCTTGAGCGCTTTCGAGGGCCACCCACCCTGGTATCTGCAGATCATGTCCTTTCAAACCCTCGTGGCAGGATCTGAAACTCGTTGCTGATTTGATCCTTTCCGCGCCTGCGGACTATTTTGAGTTCGGCCCGCATCATGTTGACAACCTCGTCGTCACGGACACGGAACACTCGGTCAGCCTCTGGCCAATCCGGCATGATGCCTGATCTGTCATCTCTGACGAGAGGCACGCCGAGGTTCCTACCCATCTGCCCGTAGGCGGTGAAGGCATCGAAGAAGCTGTCGTGGGTCTGCTCGATCTTCTTGGACATCGAGCCGGAGGCGTAGAGCTGCAGAGAGCTCGCTGCAGCCCGCATCTTGTTGTAACTGTCCCAGCAGCGCTCTCGGTAGGGCTCAAGGTCAGGTCTCAGGTGGCCGTCACGAGCGAACTCCAGGTCATAGATGACCTTTCGAGCTTCGCTCAGGCCAGCGGAGAACTCTTCGAAGAACTGAGCTCGCTTATCCCTTATCCACAGACTGTGCGCCCGCTTGGAGTTGATGAACGGGTTCAACGCGTTGCCCAAGACGACTGCCGCGGCACCGAGCAGCGCAGCGGCCAAGGGCACCCACGACGGCGTCATGCGCGAAGACTATCGATCATCGACGGCCCAGTCTCCCGGCCGGTGAGCAAGGCAACCGGTTACTCCTCCGCACCCTGACCGCCTGCTCCATGAACACTCTGATCCAACAAGCGACCACTAGCGCCGGCCTGGACGGCGACTACAGCGCGCACAGCCTCCGCGCCGGGTTCGTCACCTACGCCCACCTGCGCGGCGCCACCGACCGCGCCATCGCCCACCAGACCCGCCACCGATCACTAACCTCGGTCGGCACGTACATCCGGGTCCACACCGCCTGGGAAGACAACGCCGCCACGCAAATCGGGCTGTAGCAAAGTCAGCAGTAGATATGGCGCGAAGTATGTGCAACCCTGACGAGGTGACCACACTGCCGCTCGCGGACGCCCGCAACCACCTCTCCGAAGTGGTCGACTCGGTGACCCGCACCCACGACCGCGTGACGATCACCCGCCACGGCCGGCCCGTCGCCGTCGTCATCTCACCCGACGATCTGGAAACCCTCGAGGAAACCCTCGCCTGGATGAGCAACGGCGGCATCGCCGCCCACCAGGAAAGCCGCGCCCAATTCGCCGCCGGCGACACCGTCGACCTGGAAGACCTCAGGGCCGAGTTCGGAGCCAAGAGCACCCCCACCGATGGCACCTGAGCGACCGCGACACCCGCCCGGTCCCACACCCCACCGTCGGCGATTGTTCATAGGGCATGACCACACAGCCCGATCGCTACACCGTCCGCCTGTCCGCCCGCGCCGTCAAAGACCTCCGCGCCCTACCGGAGAAAATCACCACCGCCGCGTTCGAGTTCATCGACACCGTCATCGCTGTCAATCCCCAACGCGTCGGCAAACCCCTGCGCTCACCGTTCGACGGCAGCCACAGCGCCCGACGAGGCGACTACCGCATCATGTACCGCATCGACCCCGACCAACACAGCATCGAGGTTGAGCGCATCAACCGCCGCGCCGACATCTACCGACCATGACACCCAGCCACCGAATCCAGCCAGCCATCCCGTGGGTCCCGATCGACCTCGGCAGTGTCGGCAAACCATCCTTGCGTATCAGCGTTCATAACTGAACGGAGAACGCTGGCCGCACGGTCGATCCCGTCGCAGATGCACGCCGTCGCGACCTGACTGTGAAAGGCCAGGAACCCGAATCTGACCCATCGGCGGTTGATCAGAAGCGCCCGTCGCCGGTGACCAGCGTCCGGGCTTCGACATCGACGTCAAGTTCGTTAGTGATGGATGCAACCATGGTCCTCATGGAGTTCGTTCGATTCGAATCGCCGACCCCGAACCGGCGCGGCGCACACATCGGAATCTTCGGTCTGGCCAACGGGCTGGCACACCGGGATTTGCTAAGTGGCCAGGATCGAGAGTGGCTCGCATTCAGCAACGCCTGGGGAGACGCTGCCTACACCGATCCGGCAACGGTGGACGCCACCATCTTCGACAAGGCCGTCCACCCGCTAGCTACGTGCTGGTTCAAATCAACTGCCGAGCACCTATTGTTGCAAGTCAGTGGGTATCTGGATCTACTCGACCGGTACGGCGTCGAGTGGCGGGAGCAGCGGTCGGCCGACCCGGGTCGGCGCATCTACGAAGATGATGTGCAGGTCGTGGTCGTCCCCCACAGGATTTGATGGCCGCAACATCCGTCGCGCCGGCTCCAGTACCTTGGGTTCACCCGAGATGCTCGCCCCGTGACGAACGAGGCAGTGCAGCCACCGGACCTCGGCCCCTGGATCGGTAGCTTGCGATTGGCCATCAGGGGATCGTCTTAACAACATCGGCCTGGCAAGTAACTCGTGTTACAGATGAAGTGTCACGTGACTCGTGCACGCATTAAAATGTCTCCTAACCCCTAAAACGGCGCGAACACGGGTTGCGTTACAAACGAGCTTATCTGTAACGGATCCGATCGTATTCGTTTCATTGCTGTTGCTTTGTAATGTATCTCGTGTACGGATGAGATCGTAGGTTGCTTTACAAAGTAACGCGTACACGAGTTGCGTTACATTCTGACGGCGCATCGCCGCCCGCTAACGCCTAACTGAGTCGTCGGGTTCGTTCGGTATCCGGTTGCTAACGTCACGGCGGTGCCTCGCCAAGGTTTCAGGCGCAGATCAGCGCGGCATCCGCCTCTTCGTAATGCTGTCCTTCTGCGCTTCGCGCAGTCGGCCGCAAGCGCCGCTGGGTGGCCAGCGTTCATGACAATGAAGGTGTGGTCAGCTGTGCTCGACCGCCGCCCGTTCCACTGGTAGTGCTGCGACGTAGCGTCGCATGAACGCATCGAAACCAGCGGCGTCTTGTGGGTTCGGCTCGGCCGTTTCCAGCTTGCTGTCGGCGAAGACCTGGCTGCTCAAGAAGTCTGCAAGGCTCTCTTCTGGTGCGCGGCCAACGCCGAAGGCAGCGAGGACTGCGATCCCCCAGGCACCGCCCTCGGCGGCGACTTCGCCGACCGAGACGGGGGTGTGGATGGCGGCAGCCAGGAAGCCCTGGGCGACGCCTTTGGTCTTGAACAGGCCGCCGTGCGCGAACATCCGGTCCAGCCGCACTCCCTCGTCCTCCTGTAGAACGTCCATCCCGATCCGGAGGGTGCCCAGGGCGGCGAAGAGATGCACACGCATGAAGTTCGACAGGTTGAAGACACTGTCCGGTGAGCGCAGGAACAATGGACGCCCTTCGTCCATCCCGGTGATCGGCTCGCCGGACAGGTAGTTGTAGGACATCAGTCCGCCGCAGTCAGGGGCACCGTTCGCCGCTGAGGTGAATAGCGTTTCGAATACCGTGGATGGGTGCAGGTCGGCGCCGACTGCTTCGGCGAACTCCGCGAAGAGTCCGACCCACGCATTTAGTTCACTCCCGCCGTTGTTGCAGTGCACCATCGCCACGGGGTCCCCGGCCGGCGTGGTGACCAGATCCAGTTCGCGGTGCGTCCGGCTCAACTCCCGCTCGAGCACGATCATGGCGAAGATGCTGGTGCCGGCACTGACGTTCCCGGTGCGGGGAGCGACGGAGTTCGTCGCCACCATGCCCGTCCCGGCGTCACCCTCGGGCGGGCACATCGGGATGCCAGGATCAAGCTGTTCAGTTGGGTCGAGCAGCCTTGCGCCGGGCGCGGTGAGCTCTCCGCCGGGCTCTCCTGCGAGCCGAACGGTGGGCAGCAGTCTGGCCAACTGCAGGTCGATTCCGCTCTCACCGGCGAGTTCATCGAACTGAGCCAGCATCCGCTTGTTGTAGGTGCCGATCGTCGTGTCGATCGGGAACATGCCGCTGGCGTCACCGACACCGAGCACCCGCTGCCCGGTGAGCCGCCAGTGGACGTAGCCGGCCAGCGTGGTCAGGTGTCTGATGTGGCTGACATGATCCTCGCCGTCGAGGATGGCCTGGTAGAGGTGCGCGATGCTCCATCGGTGGGGGATGTTGTGTGCGAAGAGAGTGCTTAGACGCTCAGCGGCCTCGCCGGTATTGGTGTTTCGCCAGGTCCGAAACGGCGTCAACAGTTCACCGTCGGTGTCGAGGGCGAGATAGCCGTGCATCATCGCCGATACGCCGAGGGCGCCTACCTTGGTCAGTTCGACGTCGAACCGTTGCTGCACCTGCCCGACCAGGGAGGCGTAGCAGCGTTGAACTCCCGCCCAGATTGCATCCGTGGAGTAGGTCCATTTCCGGTCGACGAACTGGTTTTCCCAGTCGTGGCTTCCCAGAGCGATGGGTGCATGGTCCGGTCCGGTCAACACTGCCTTGATTCGGGTTGATCCCAACTCGATCCCGAGGGCGGTACGTCCGCCCGTTATAGCCTCCTTGGCCCGCATCGCTGGGGTACTCATCACATGCGCCTCGTTTCCCATCGGATTCAGCCGGTTATCACAACGCGTGGTCGGTGGGACGGGTCGGCGGTTGTGGTTGACGGTGGCCGCCTTGGCTCCGTTCCGTGGTTACGCCGCCCACGCTAGGCGCCTGCCTTGCCGCGCGTTCACTGCCCGTACACGTTTTGGTAGCGGTGGTACAGGCTGTCGATGTCGCGCTGGTCAAGCCTGTTCGGCGTCCCGAGTTGTTCGGCAATGTGGGTCGTTCGTGCGATGTCTTCGAGCATGACGGCGGCCTTGACCGCTGAGGCGGCGTTCTTACCGATGGTGAACGGCCCATGTCCGGCCATCAGAACTGCCTTGCTTCGGCTGTCGCGCAGGGTGTCAACGATCCCACGCCCGATCGAATCGTCGCCGATGAGCGCGAACGGACCGACCGGCACGTCCCCGCCGAACTCGTCGGCCGCCATGGTCAGGACGCAAGGAATTGGTTCGGCGCGGGCAGCCCAGGCGGTGGCATAGGTTGAGTGAGTGTGGACCATGCCGCCGACGGCTGGCATGTGGCGATAGACGTAGGCATGAGCTGCGGTGTCGGAAGAGGGAGTGTGGTCTCCCTCGACTAGTGCGCCGTTTAAGTTGGTGACGACCATGGCGTCTGCTGTCAAGGAGTCGTAGGAGACCCCAGACGGCTTGATGACAAGAAGGTCGTGACCCGGCACTCGGGCAGAGATGTTCCCGGCGGTCCAGATCACCAGCTCGTATCTCGTGAGTGCCTTGTGCAGCTCGGCGACGGTGCGGCGTAGCTGGTTGACTGTCTCGCGGACGTCTTCGGTGACGTTCATGTCAGCCCCTTGTGCAGCACCAGGAAAGCAGGGCTCTGGATCCTTGAACGTCGTGGCCGACTAGCACTGTCGTCGGCCGACTTCGAGGGCTGAGCTAGCTGCGGACGGCGTGGGAGCGCCTTCCCGCCGGGAAGGGCCTGGTCGAGCACGGAATGTGCGTACGCCGATACGCCGCTGCCCAGCTGCTGTCCATCTCCAAGTCCTACGACGACGGCGCGTCTCAGGAGGGTGCCGTGGTCGACCCCGACGACGCCCACGTCGTTGGGCAGATCTGTTGTCGATTTAGCCATCGGCTGCTCCTGTGGCACCTGGGATTGTCCAGCGTGGTTTGCGGTTTGCACGCCGGTCAACTGGTGATCGGCGTGATCCGCGGGACGTCGGTGTTGATGTCCGGACCGAAGAACGTGATGACTTCGAGGTCCGTCGACCCGGTGTTGACGAACTCGTGCGGCTGCACGGCGCGGTCGTGCACGATGAGCAGCTCGTCGCGCCCGGGTTGGCCGCCGGTCACTTCCTGTCCGTCCACCGTGCCTTCTCCTTGCCAGACCAGCAGGCTGTACACCCCTCGTTCGTGGGTGACAAGCCGGGCGCCTGGGGCCAACACCAGTCGTTTACCGGTGAACTTGGTTGTGTCGTAGTAGATCCAGTCCTGACGAATCCCTGGCTCGTTGAGAATGGGCTGCGGGGACAGGTGATGGTTCTCGTAGAAATAGGGGTCGCCGTTGGCTTCCCAGTCCACCCACTCCAGCAGGTATCGCTCGCCGAACCTGGCGCGGTCCTTCGCGGAGACGTCCTTGTACAACAGTTCCTTGGAGATGATCTTGCCGGCGTTGAGGGCCTGGAACATGGACAGGCAGTCGGAGTCTTCCTGGAGTTCGATGGTGAGGGCTGTTCCCGGTGCGTGCAGGATCCCTGATGGGAGGTGAAATCCCTCTCCCGGGACGTTGACGAACCCTCGCGCGTGCCGCAGGATCGCGTCGGAGTTCCAGTCCTGCAGGTAGGGTAGAAGTACCTCGTATGCTTTCTCCCTGGCGATCCACGGGTGGACCCCGAAGAATGTCTCTGGGTGCGCGCCCAGGTCCACCCCCTGCGGGAAGTAGTAGGCCTCGTCCTTGGGGTTGCGACCCACTCGACGGCTGTGTTGGAGTCGGGGGTGGATGTGGTAGGGAATGCGGGCGCCGAAGTCGTAGATCTTGGGCAGTCGCCCGAGACCGGTGTGGGTAGCGGCGTACTCCGTACCCATTACCAGATCTGGCGCCGACGTGACCGCGTCGGCCAATGTCATGCGGGTGCCGTGGTCGTCGACGATGTAGCTGAGGCCCTCGTCTGGGGGGCCGACGCGGTTGTCTGCGCGGGTGGTGGAACCTAGCCAGCGCTCGCAGATGTAACCACGCTCCCCTACGTGATAGCCGTCCTCAGGCAGCCCGAGGCGGCGCCCTGGCGGCAACCAGTCTCGCGCCACCCAGGCGGGCTCCAGGCGAAGGACGCCGTTCGCCGCGCCGATCAACCGGTCGGCGTCCAATCGTTGGCTGGCAGCTTGATCCGTCCTAGCATCCATTGTCGGTTCCTTCCACGGTCTGTGACCGAGTTCGTTGGCCAGCCAGGGCTGCGGGGTTGACGGTGATGTCGAGCCAGTAGCGACGCTGCTCGCCGGGTGCAAGCTCGACGAGCGTGCCGCGGCGACGTTCCGCGGCGCGGCCCTCGTCGTGACAGTTCGACGGTTCCAAGGCGGTGACGTACGAGCCGCGGCTTAATTGCTTCCACACCACAAGCCACGGCATGGTGTCCGCCGACCAGCGCAGGGACACCGCGAGGCCGCCGGCCAGCGTGTGGTTTGTCAGCGTCGCCGTTGCCTGGTGGCCGTCACCGGTCGGGTCGACGGTGTAGACGTGTTCCGCGCTGGGTCGCGATGGTGGCCAGATGTCTTCCAGCCTGCCGATGGCCTCGGCTGAGGGTTCGTCGCGCGGCTCGACCGCTTGGGCGTCCAGTGCTATGCGCGTGTCCTCGCAGATCAGGGGATAACCGAAGTTGCAGTGGTAACGGAACATGTGTGGTGTCGCGGTGGCTCCGAGGTTGGTGACGACGTCTTCCACGCGCAGTTGGGGCTGCCCGAGGGTCGTGGTGATGCGTCGACGCATCTCCAGGACCGGTCCTAGGGCGGAGGCCTCCCTGACGCAGCCTTCGATGGTGATCTGGTACTCGTCCTCGAGCCACTCGCCAAAGGCCCGCACGGCGTGCGCAGGCGCGGTCGAGATGCGGCCATGCAGGCCCAGTCGTTGCCCGGCGTCCTGGCTTGGTTGTCCCACCGTGCTGAGCCCGCAGGTGGTCAACAGCCCTCCGCCGAAGACGTCTAACCAGCCAAGTCCGTGCTGGTCGGCAAATGTCGGACTCACCTCGCCGGCTGGGGACCGCCAGGCCAGGGGCACTCCCAGGTACTCGGCTCTGCCGATGTCCAGGCCCCGGTCGGCGATGACGACGAACGAAAGGCCTCCTGGCGAGCGGACGTCGATGGTGCGTACGCCGTTAGCCATGCCCTCGCTCAGTACAGCCGGAACCGGGCCACCGAGCTGGGATATGTCCCCGACTCTGGCAAGGACCTCGGTCCGCGTCAGTTGTTGCCCCAGGACGTTCACGGCGCGGCCAACGGTCCTAGGAACGGTGGAACGATAGGCGGCCGTTTTGCAGCCCCGCCACCACCAGAGCCAGGATCAGCACCACTCCGATGGCGACGTACTGCCAGTAGGAGGTGACTCCGAGCAGGTTGAGCGCATTGTTCAGTGCTGAGAACAAGATGGCCGCTGTGAAGGTGCCCAACAGGGAACCTCTTCCGCCTTCGAGGCTGGTGCCACCCACAACCGCGACCGCGATGACGGTGAGCTCGAACCCGAGGGACATGTCGGCCGACGCCGATGACAGTAACGCTGCCAGTCCCACGCCGGCGATGGCGGTGAATAGCCCGACCAAGCCAAAGGTGATGATGCGCGTGCGGTCAACCGGCAGGCCGGCCATCCGGCTGGCCGGCTCACTGCTGCCGATTGCGCGCAAGTTTCGTCCTAGTCGGGCGCGCGTCAGCACAAAGTGACACACCAGCACCCCGACCACCATGACGATGAAGAGCACGGGGAGGCCAAAGATCTGCGCGGTGGCCAGCGGTAGGAACCCCACCGCAGCGATGGGCACGGTCGCCCCAGCGGTCCAGATGAACGCCGCGGCCAAGTACAGGTTCAGCATGCCGAACGTAGCGATGAACGGCGGGAAGCGGAACTTCGTCACCACCACGCCGTTGAGCAAGCCGAGAACCACGCCCAAGACCAGGGCAGCTGCGACCGCGGCGCCGACGGTGGTGTGTGGCATCACCGTGGCAACCATGACCGCCGCCAGCCCGACGATGCCGGCCACCGACAGGTCGAACATTCCGGCCACGATGAGCAGAGTCATCGCGGCGGCCGACAGACCGGAGAAGGAGGCCTGGAGCAGCACACTGCGCAGGTTTCCAATCTGGCGGAAGTTGGGCTCGAGTAGGAACATCACGATCAGACCAAGGACGGTGAACAGCTGCAGCGCGTACTTTCCTGCCAGCTGCCCCATCGACGCCCGGCCACGGCGCCCCTTCACCGGCTCTTGCTTGAGCTCACTTTGTGAGGACGCGGTGCTCATTTCAGGCCTCCGGCGAGCATTCGGTTGCGCACACTTTGGCGTACCGTGTCCAGACCCAGTGCCAGGAGAAGCAGCAGGCCAAGGGCGAGGTACTGGTAGTAGCCGGGGATGTTGCGCAAGTTCAGTGAGGCACTGATCATCGCCAGCAGCAGGGCACCGACAAAGGTCCCCGGGAGGTTGCCCGCGCCG
>JAABUK010013725.1_pt1 | contig 10063 bp, 11 predicted proteins | sample 5559141 | NCBI WGS metagenome assembly JAABUK01 (sample SAMN10711869, study PRJNA513367) | rock metagenome | isolation source: Antarctica rocks | place: Antarctica: Victoria Land, Pudding Butte nord | collected 2016-01-03 | reverse complement strand
GGGAAGCGAAGCTTCAATCGGCGCGCTGGCTCTGGTCGGGCTCCGCCCTTCCGCCGCCAGCGCGCCGACCGCTCATCCTAATTGTCGCGCACCGCTCATCGTAATTGTCGCTGGGCACCGCACCCTCCGCCAGTTCCGGGCCGAGGCGGCCGCTACGTGGGAGGAGGCTACGGCCGCGTGAGCTTCGAGCCTGAGTTCGTTCGACGGCCGCCCGCTTTCAGTTCCCGTGACAATGCCGGTGCGGCTGCAGCCCGTGCCTGCGCCAGATGCGCTGCACCGAACTGACGCTGATGCCGCTCGCCTTGGCCATCGCGGCGCCGGTCTAATGGGTCACCTGTCCTCACCCGCCTATGACGATGGCGCATCGGAGGACGAATTGCGGCGGGCCTGGACGGACCGCTTCCGTGTCCTCCAGCCGGGCGGGCGTTTCATGGACTAATCGTCCCGGCGATCTCGGCAGTGCCTTGCGCTGCGAGCAACGTGTTCGGCCAGCAACACTACAATACTACGAAGGAGCGGTGCCGTTTCAGGCCCGAAGATCGGCTAGGGTCCGCCGCTGCCGGCCTTCGCCGTCGAAGTTGGATGGTGAGAGCCATTGTTCGAAGGCCGTCTTGACCGCGGGCCATTCGTCGTCAGTGATCGAGAACCACGCCGTGTCCCTGCTGCGGCCCTTGACCACGGCGGCGTTCCGAAAAACTCCCTCGTACCTGAAGCCGTAGCGGATTGCGGCAGTCCGCGACCGCTCGTTGAGGTTGTCGCATTTCCATTCGTAGCGGCGGTAGCCGAGCTCATCGAAGGCTCGTTTCATCAAAAGGTAGATCGCTTCCGTCCCGGATACGTGCCGTTGCATGAGCGGCGACCATCTGATGAAGCCGACCTCAATGGCGTCGTTTCCGGGATCGATACGCATATGGGCGGCCGTTCCGACGGCCTTCCCGCTACCGGACTCGATCACGGCGTAATGCAACGGGTCCGGCGACGCCGCCATGCCGGCGAGATAGGTAGCGAAGGCGGCCTTGCTCGTAGGTCGCTCCGACGGCAGATAGGTCCAGTCGCGGTCGTCCGGTGCAGCGCTGTAGGCGGCGAAGAGATGTTCGGAGTGACGCTCGACATCAACGGGTTCGACCCGGCAAGTGCGCCCAATTAAGGGCGTGCGGGGCGGCAGGGAGCGTGCGGTCCAGTTCTCGACGACTGGGCCGATCAGCTGGCCGTGAATGTTAGGTTGTGTCATCCTCAAGCCCTTGCAGTGCCAGCAGCCAGGCTGCTTAAGGAGCCGTTGGTGTCACTTTTCGGTCCTTCCTGCCTCAAAACCAGAAACATAAGCAGCACTAGGTTGAGGACGTTGAATGCGACACCAGCGCCGAAGGCCGGGGCGTAGAAACCGAAGTGGTCGTAAAGCCGTTCCGCGAACCAGCTTCCGAACGCCATCCCGCTCATGGACGTGAACAGACGAGCGGGATACGCCACGATGCCTCGGACGACGGAAAAAGGTCGCGGACCGCCACGACATAGGCCGGAATGATGCCGGAAAACCCAAGCCCATAAACGGCGGCCACGACGAACAGCCCGGCTTCGTCCTGGGTCAGCAAAAAGGCGCCGATCGCCACCGCCTGAAATGCGGAACCCGCCAGCACGGTTTTCAGGCCACCGTGACGATCGGCGAAGACGCCCCAGAACTGCCGCGAAAGGAACGCACATCCCAGCATAACGGACAGCATGGCGGCTCCCGTCGCCGCACCAATGCCGATGTCGCCGCAGAACGCCACCAGATGCGCTTGCGGGATGGCCATCGGCACGCAGCAGCAGAAGCCCGCGCCGCAAAGGATGGCCTGCACCACATTCGGCCGCAGCCCAAGCACCCGGGTGGCGGCGACACGTTTCATCCCGCTGATCCCCTGCTTGGCACCGGCTGCCTCCGGAGCGGGATGCAGGAAGAGAGCAGCCAGCGGCACCACACCCACCAGAACGATAGCCCCGAAACCCAGATAGGTCATACGCCAGCCCGGCCCGGCGATCAGCCGCTCGAACCCCGCAGGCCATAGCACTCCGGCAATGTACTGACCGGACGAGATCAGCGCGATGGCCGTGCCGCGCCGGCGGTCGAACCATCGGCTGACATAGATGAGCAGCGGCGGATAAATCGCTCCCTCGCCTAGGAACCCGATGAGCACGCCTTGGCCGGGGTAGAGCGCCCAGACGCTCCCAATCGAGGATAGCGCCAGGCCGAGGGCGATCATCACCGCGCCGATGAGCACGATTTTCCGAGTGCCGATGCGGTCGGCCAGCCAACCCATTACGATGCCGCCCAAACCCGTCCCGACCCAAGTCATCGCCCCGGCGAGCGCCAAAGTCGAGCGCGACACGCCAAGGTCGCGTTCCATCACGCGAAGCCCAACCACGATCAGCAAGGTCGAACCATACGCCACGGACAGGATCGCGAGCGCCACACCGGCCGCCACCCATGATGCTCGGCTCTCAATAGACAGTATCGCCGGGGCCGACGACGCCGAGCTAATATTGTCAGGCGTCACAAGAACTCCGGGGGGCTGCATGGCAGTGGAGGCGCCGTTCACGGCGGTGCCGTCGGTCACCGCGCGAACAATCGTGTCGATGTGCAAGTAGTATGCGTAGTGAAGGACCAGAGCCTTCGCCGTCATCGCCTCCATGCAGCCTTTCACGGATCACGAGTGACCGGCTCGGTTAGCTTGAGTGTGGCGCCGAGCAGCGTGACAGACACAGCTGCCAGCACAAAGGGCAGGAACGCCAGCGCGAGCAGGCCAGTCAGGTCCCATAGTTGTCCGGCCAGCAGCGCCGCCCCCATCGCGATGCCGTAACTGACGGTGAACATGGCCGCGGAAAGGCGCGGGACCTCGGCCGCATCGCCCAGCAACGACGGCAACGCGAGAGCAAGCGTCAGCAGTACCGCGCCTGCGAATCCCGCAAGGGCGGCCCACATCACGGCGAACGGACCGGGCATAAGGACGATGCCCAATACGCCTGCCAGCAGCAGGGCGCCCGCGCTGGCATAGATCGCCGGCCTCCGCACCAATCGTGCCGCGAAAGCCAGCATGAGAAGCGAGGCCGGGATCTGCGCCAAGTTCAGCGCGACCAATGCCGGCTGCACCAGAGTTGGCCAGCCGTTCGCGGTCAACCAGCCCGGCACAAAGCCGTTCAGCCCGAAATAGGCGGCGTTCACGCCGCCCAGCAGCAAACCACACCTCCAAACCCGTCCGTCCCGCCAGTCTGGCCACCAGCCAGTCGCGGACCTGCCGGTCGCTTGCGGCCGGCGACCCAGCACGAACAGCAATACCGCCGCCACGATCACCGGCATTGCCCAGACCACCAGGGAAGATCGCCAACCCCCGCCAACCACCGGAAGCACCGGTTCCGGTATCCAGGCAATCGGAATCACCTCTCCTATCAGCAAGCCATTGGTATAGACTGCGGTGGCGAAGCCGATCCGGGTCGGCGCCCACATTCGGACGAGCGGCGGCAACGCCGGCTGCATGATCGCGATGCCAAGGCACATGAGCGCCGTCGCCGCCTCCAGCCCGAAGGCGCCAGGCACAAAGCCTCGGGCCGCGGCGCCGGTGGCATTCAAGGCCATCCCGACCAGGAGTGTGTTCACGACACCGAAGCGGGCGATCAGCGCCGCGCTGGGTACCGCCGCCAAGGCAAACAGCAGCGGCGGCAAACCGGTCAACAGGCCGATACTACTGGCATCCAGCCCGAGATCGGCGGTGACGCGCAGCAACACAGGCGGCAGCGCCAGGATAGTCACCCGGAGCGCCGCACCCGAGAGCCACAGCAGCACCAGATTCCGGACCATCTCGCCGGAGATCATGGTCCGCCCCGATGCTTCACCCGGTATCCTCAAGCAGCTTCCCGTTGGACAGAGACATCGGACACGACCAAGAGTGAGTAAGCGCGGCAATCGAGTGAAGGTGGAAACGCTCGATGATGTCGTTCGAGAACCTCGAATTAGCGCAAGGAGGGACGTGCCGTAAGGTCAGCCGCGGGCAAAGCTCGCCTGGCAGTCGTGTTTTCCCGAGACCCTTCAATGATCTTCGGCCAGCAGTTCGATATATCGTTGCGCCGAGTGCTCGATGGCGGCGCTGCCGTCGTTCATGATCTGGCGGCCGGTGGAGAAGCCATAGACCCGGTCGACGTGCCATGGCTTCAGATCATCGGCGATCCGCCTGACGGTGCCTGCTGATAGAGGGATCCTGTTCGGGTAGCTCCATAGGAACGTGACCCGACGCGGGTTGGCGACCACCTGGAGCGTGTCGCCGGTCAGCAAGACCCCATCCTGGCTGGGGAGCGTGGTCCAGTATGCCACGGTGGCGCCGGGAAAGTGGCCGCCGAGCCTGATCAAGGTCAGGTCCGGGTTGAGAGCGAGCGTGTTGTCCTCCCAGAAGCGGATTGCCGGGTCGGGCCTCATGACCCAGTCCCGGTCGGCGGCGTGGAGGTAGACGGGACAGTCGAACGCCGCGGCCCAGTCCTGGCATGTGGTGTAGTAATGGGGGTGGGAGATGGCGATCCCTGCCAGCCCGCCCAGGCCGTGGATTAGCTCGATCGTCGCCTCGTCGATCAGGGCGAGGCAGTCCCATAGGAAATTACCGGCTTGCGTTTGGATGAGGAGCGCTCGCTGGCCGATCGCGAAGTCGGGTTGCGTGTGGATCTCGAACAGGTTCGGCTCGAGCCGTCGCCACGCATTGACGTGGCGCGCACTCAGTTCGCCAGGAGTTGTCCATGCCTGCCCGGTGATCGGCACATACTGCCGTTCATCCTCGCAGATCGGACAGCAGGCCGGGGGCGACGATGCTTCGGCGTAGGAGGTGCCGCACTCCTTGCAGATATGGATTGGCATGACCGGTCCGCGTCTGGCTGGTGGAACGTTGCGGTGAGTGGATGCGTCGCTACTTCGCCACAAGGTCCTGCAGCTCGGGGTGCCGTTGGAGGTAGGCAGCGACGAACGGGCACTCCGGGACAATCTTGAAGCCTCGGCCGCGGAGGTCGGCGAGCGCGCCGGCAATCAGGTTCGAGGCAATGCCCTGCCCCTCAAGCCCGCCCGGCACCTTGGTGTGGGTGAAGGTGACAACGTCACCCGCGCGGATATACTCGGCGACTGCCGTTTTACCGCCGACCTCCGCCTCGTAGCGGTTGGCCGCCTGGTTATGCCGCACCTGAACCATTTCGCTCGCCGCCTCCTACGCTCTCAGCCGAACAGCTTGGTCGCGGTACGCGCGACGACCCCGCCCTGGTAGCGCGCGCCGGCCAGCTCGATCGCCGAGGGCTGGCGTGAGCCGTCGCCGCCGGCGATGGTGGTTGCCCCGTAAGGCGCGCCCCCCGCGACCTCGTCCAGCGTCATCATGTCCTTGAAGCCATAGGGTAGGCCGACGATGACCATCCCGAAATGCAACAGGTTCGTGATAATGGAGAGCAGCGTCGTCTCCTGACCACCGTGTTGGGTGGCGGTGGAAGTGAAGGCGGCGCCCACCTTGCCTTCCAGCGCGCCCCGCTGCCACAGGCCCCCGGTCTGGTCGAGGAACGCCGCCATCTGCGACGAGACCCGTCCGTAGCGGGTCCCGGTGCCCACGAAGATCGCGTCATAGGTCTCCAGCTCGGCAACCGACGCCACCGGCGCATCCTGGTCGAGCTTGAAGTGCGACGTCCGGGCGACCTCCTCGGGCACTGTTTCGGGAACGCGCCTGATGTCGACCTGCGCCCCGGCGTCGGTCGCACCCTGGGCGACGGCTTTCGCCAACGCCTCGACATGACCATAGGACGAATAGTAGAGGACCAAAACTCGTGCCATTCTCAACTCCTGTTATATTTGTAGCCGCCGCGGTCCGGACGGATCGCGGATTACTCCTCCAACACCTTCATGCCTTTTCCGACCGCCGGCCGCGCCGCCAGGCGCGCCATCCAATCGCAGGTCGCAGGCGATGCGCCGAAGGTGTCATCGAGCACGGCGTCCATTCCTGTGCGCGCTGCATGGAGCCACGGATAGGAGACGATGTCGGCGATGGAATACTTCTTCCCCGCGATATAGGGCGACCGGGTGAGCCGCTTTTCCAGCACGCCGAGCAGCCGCTTGGCTTCCGTGCTGAAGCGGTCAATGGCCAGCGGCGCCTTGTCCTTCGATCGGACGGCGAAGAAGTTCAATTGCCCGAACATCGGGCCGATGCCGCCGATCGACCAATGCAGCTATTCCAGCGTCGACCAATGCCCCGGCCCGGCGCTCGGCAGCAGCCGCCCGCTTTTGACCGCGAGATAGGTCAGGATGGCGCCGCTCTCGAATACGGCCTGCTCGCCCCCGTCCGCGTCGTGGTCCACGATCGCCGGAACCTTGTTGTTGGGAGAGAGGTCGAGGAACGCCGGGTCGAACTGCTCGTCGGCGCCGATGTCGACGCCTCGGACCGTGTAGGGCAAGCCGACCTCTTCCAGCATGATCGCCGGCTTACGGCCATTTGGCGTCTTCCAGGTGTGGAGCGTGATCATCTTGCAAGCTCTCCAGCCACGACGTGCTTCATGGTCGATCGATACGTCGGTCGGGGAGTTTCGGTGCAGACGTGATTGCGTGCCGATCCGCAAACTGCGTCTTCACCCAGGGCACGCCCTGCTCGCCGAGCACGATGCCAAGCAGGCCGACCAAGGCGACCAACGGAGGCGCGGGCGATTTGACGCCGATCAGCGCGTAGGTGACGCCCACCGCTATGCCGACCAGCAGGGACAGGAGCCAGGCCATTCAACCTCCTTTTGATCACAGTCACCGATCTCGTCCGTCTCGCGCTATAACAGCGGCGCGACGACTGCCGTAATTGGGATTTCCAACACCGTCGGCCGGCTGGTCCGCAGCGCGTCTTGTAGCGCTTGGGCCAAAGCTTCTTTTGTCGCGACTCTGTAGCCAGCGCAGCCATAGCCCTTCGCCAGCGCGATGAAATCTATTCCAGGCAGCTCCAGCCCTGGCACGCCAGGCGTCTTCTGCTCGTCGGCGAACGCCTTGAGGATGCCGTACTCCCCATTGCGGAGCACGAGGAACACCACCGGCAACTGATGCTGGGCAGCCGTATACAGCGCCTGGATCGAATAATTGGCTGCACCATCGCCCAGGACAACCATTACCGGCCTGTTGCGGCCCGTATCCCGCTCCCCCAGCGCAAAGCCCACGGCAGCCGGCAGTGCCCAACCCAACCCGCCGCTGGAAAACAGCGTAAACGAGTGGGGCCGGGTGATCGGCACCCATTCGTGAAACTCGACCGCGTTCGACGTCGACTCCAGCAGCAGAACCGCATCGTCCGGGCGATTGGCTTGCAAGGTGGCGAAAACTTCGGCCGGCACGAGCACGGGACCGGGCGGGTCAGGCAGATCGCGCTTCATTTCGCGCGCGGGCACGGCCGGATAATCACCTGGCTGCAGCAGATCAAGCAAACTTTCCAATGCTAGGCGGCTATCGGCGAGCAAGCCGTCGCCCACGGGCGCGCGGGCGGCCTCTGCCGGATCATCGGTAATGTGCAGCAGCTGCGTTCCCGCCGGCAGGTAGTCCCCCGGCACGTCGGGATAGTATCGGAACACCGGCGCTCCCACCACGACCACCAAGTCATGACCTTCGAGCTTCTTGCTCAACGGCGCGATCGCGAAGGGCAGGAATCCCTGGAAGAGTGGATGATCTTCGGGAAATGCTGCGCGGTCGGTTTCGGGCGGCGCCCAAACGGGCACGTTCAGCTTTTCGGCCAGCTGCCTGGCAGCGTCCCAGCCGTCGCTGCGGTCGACGGAGGCTCCGATCACCAACACGGGGCTCCTGGCCTCGCCGATACGCCTGGCGAACTCCCGCAAACGGGCCGGGTCAGGCCCCACGCGCTCACTGAGCGTCCGGTGGGTGGGAGGACTAGCCAGCGCCGGCTTGTCCCAGTCGTCCATCGGCAGAGACAAGAAGGTCGGTCCGGCGGGCGGCTGGACCGCGGCCGCGAAGGCTCGCATGAACGCGCCAGGAATGTCCTGGGGCCGCACGGGTTCATAGCTCCACTTGACCGCGGTGCGCGGCAACTCCACGGCATGGGCATTCGACAGATAGGGTTCGAGAAGCAGCATCTCGCGCGTTTGCTGCCCAGCCGTGACGATGAGCGGTGTCTTGTTCATGTATGCGCAGATCAGACTGCCGATCGCGTGGCCAACGCCAGCGGCAGTGTGCAAGTTGACCATCGCAGGTTTGCCGGTGGATTGCGCGTAGCCGTCGGCCATGGCCATGACCGACGCTTCCTGCAGGCCCAGTATGTAGGCGAAGTCCGCTGGGAAGTCCTGCAGGAAGGGTTGCTCGGTGGAACCGGGGTTGCCGAAGATTGTGGTGAGGCGCAGCTGCCGCAGCAGGTTGTAGGTGGCCTCTCGAACGGTCGCCATGTGTGTTCAGCTCCTGAACGTATGCGCTGGAGAGGCCAAGTCCTTCGAGGCTACTGCTTCATGAACGCCATGGTGTCGGCGATCATCTGGTCGGAGTTGGTAGCGTAGAAGCCGTGCGGGTGGCCTTCGTATTCGATCAGCTGCGAGTGCGGGATCATCGCGTGGGCACGCCGCGCGGTCGCGTCGATCGGCAGCGGCTTGTCCGCGGTGCCGTGAATGATCAGCGTCGGCACGGTCATGGCCGGCATGTCGTTTTTGAAGTCGCCGAAGGAGAACGAGTGCGCCATGTCGATCAGCGGCTTCATGCCACCGGCCAGAGCCGCGGTCACGGCGGCTTCGAGCACGTCGTCGCTGGCGGCGTGGCCAACACCCACAACGGACATGGCGGTCTTTCCGTAGAACGGCGGCAAGAACGTGTGCCGGAAAAAGGCGGCGATGTCCTTCTCGATGCCGGCCTTGATGTCGTCAAAGCCGGACGCCGGATTGCCGTGCGGGTTGTCCTCCGACTGGAGCACGCCCGGCGTGACCGAGGCGTAGAGGCCGACCTTGATCACGCTCCTGCCGTCGTGGCGGCTCATGTAGCGGGCGGCCTCGCCGCCACCCATCGAGTAGCCGATGACCGTCACATCCTGGATGGCGCCCGTCGCTTGCATGACGTCGGCGAGGTCGTCGGAAAGCGAGTCCCAGTCATATCCCTGCCAGGGTTGGCCACTGCGGCCGAGCCCGCGGCGATCATAGTTGATGACCCTATGGCCGGCTTGCCCAAGGTGCATCGCGAGCCGATCGAGACTGTCGGCGTTCAGCGGCCAGCCGTGGATGAGGATGACGGGGCGACCGGTGCTGTCGCCCCATTCCTTCAGGTAGAGTTCAGTTCCGTCGCGTGTCTTGATCGAGGGCATCGTCGCTTCCCCAGTGCTTGCAGGTTCACGTTTGGAGCTTGTTCTCTCCGCGGACATGCCGAACCGTGGTGTCGCTGCGGCTGGCCGTGGCGATGATGTGGGGAAAGGTCTGGGCCAGTAGAACTGGGACAAAATCGAGGAAGTCGTTCCACAATTTCGAAGTTTCAACCGACGATCTTCGATCATGTTGGAGCGCAGCATCGAGATTTTGTGACTTATCGGTCCGGGCGCATTGTACGATTCCTCGCTCGCCGGTGGAGTTGCGATCGTTTTGATGAAGCCCGACATCTCCTCGCGCGCTGCCCTCGCCTTGTTCTTGACGATCGTTCTTGTGTGGGGCGTCAACTGGCCGGTCACGAAGACCATCGTCGCGCATATCCCGCCTCTTTGGACGGCCGCGATCCGTACCGCCATCGCCACCGTGGCCCTCTTTGGCCTGCTTGCGGCGCTGAGGAAGCTGAACGTCCCCAAGCGCGGCGACCTTCCGGTTGTGGTGGCGATCGGGGTGTTTCACATGGTGCTCTTCTCGGCCCTGATGACCGCCGGGCTGAAATACGTCCCAGCTGGGCGCTCCATCGTCCTTGGCTACACGACACCGCTATGGGTCGCTCCCGGAGCGTGGCTGTTCTTGAAGGAACCGCTGCCGGCGAGGCGCATCGTGGGGATCATGATCGGGCTTGCCGGGTTGGCGGTGTTATTCAATCCGCTGACGTTCGAATGGGGCGATCGACAGGCCGTCTACGGCAACGCGCTGCTGCTGCTAG
>JAABUK010013724.1_pt1 | contig 10064 bp, 13 predicted proteins | sample 5559141 | NCBI WGS metagenome assembly JAABUK01 (sample SAMN10711869, study PRJNA513367) | rock metagenome | isolation source: Antarctica rocks | place: Antarctica: Victoria Land, Pudding Butte nord | collected 2016-01-03 | reverse complement strand
ACGCATCCGCGCAAAAGCTGCTGTCACCAGCCACCTCCGCACCGGCTTTTGGGGCCAGCGCTGCCCGCCTAGCCCGTCACCAGACCCGCACACTCTCGCTGAGGCCGCCTGAGTTAGCAAAAACTAGAGAGACAAGGGAGCTAGCAATGTCTGGATGCAGTTGGGCAATCGCCCTAAGTTTGTTCATCCTGCTAGCGGCGGTCGGATGCGGCGCAGCACCCACGGTGGCACCAGCCGCAGGCGCGACAGCCAGCCCACGGGGCGCGATACTACAATCGCCGATGACTAGTTCGCCACCGCGCATCGGCTCCCCATCGGCGATCGCCTCGCCCGCCCGCGGAATGGGGGACCAATCGGGCTTCGCCGACCAGCTACGCAGCAAAGGTCTCACAGTTGAGTACATCGCCGAGGCATCGCAACCCTTCCTCCGCACCGTCGGGGCGCGGCTGCGCCTCAGCAGCGGGGCGCTCGCACAACCGATCGAACTCCAAGCCTATACCTACGACGATCCCGCCCTGGCGGCGGAGGACGCCGCGCGTGTGCAGCCGGACACCGGCGTCAGGTGGACAGAACGGGATGGCAATGTGCGGACGATCTCCTTCGCCTGCGTGGCCCCGCCGCATTTCTTCCGCCGTGAGCGCGTGCTGGTCCTGTACACCGGCACCGACCCGGCCGTGCTCGCGCTCCTGACCGATTTGCTCGGTGCCCAGTTCGCCGGACGTTAAAGACTATTACTAGCGGCGCGCATTGACTCGTGAAAGATCGGCTCACCCGCACACCTGGTGCAGCTCGCCCAGGGTAGGCCCAGGCGACCCGATCCTGCGGCCTTTGGGGACCGGGGCGGGGCGGGGCGACGAATGCGCCCTGCCACGCGCGGTGGCGTTGGGCCGCCCGCGCCGCCACCGCCTCACCGCCACCGCCTATCGCGAGACCAGAGCAAGACGCTTTGCCACCTGGCGGGCGGTCACCGGCACCCCGGCGCTGGCCTGAGCCTCGGCACGCCCGCCTTCAGCAGGCCCGCGTTCCTCGGCAGATCGGCCAGCCCGACTTTTAATTGACAACACCAGGCGAAGGGCCAGAGCCGGGAGCACAATCGGAACTCTATGCGCGGCGCTCGATCACCGGTACGACGCTACTTTGCGGCTGGTGACAGCTTCCGTAACGCACCCCCTGTCTGACGCAACCCTGATCCGTGTGCCCGGCCGGTGTTCGCGGCGGCGCGCTCGTCGTCACGAAGGGGACGTGCCGAGGCCGAAGAAGGTGGCGATCTCCTCAGCGGCGACGAGCTGAGTGGTGGAGCGGCCCATGATGAACGGCGCGCGCTGCGGACCCGGGACGACGTGGCCGCCGCCGTGGATCGTGAACAGGGTGACGGGGGCGTGGCCGTCCTGGCGGTAGTCGGTGCGCTCGATCGTGGTCCGCCCGTTCCCGCCGTGCGGGGCGAGGCGCTGCGACTGTGGCGCGGCGGTGATGCCGTTGCGCGCGGCGAAGTAGTCGGCGGTGGCCGGGGCCGACAGCCCCAGGCCGCGCGGGCGGAAGCCCCACAGGCTCGCCATGCCGCCCCCGTAGGGGACGAGCGGGTCGCGCGTGCCGTGGAAGATGACGAGCGGCAGGGCGGCGGGGGGCGCGTCGTTGAGCAAGAAATTCTCGGGGACCGGCTGGGTGGCCGCGATGAGCGCGGCCCCGGCGAGGAGCGCCGGGATCGCGTGGACGAGGCGGATCACCAGCGCCCCGCCCGCCGAGAAGCCGACGGCGTAGACGCGCGACCGGGCCACGCCGTACTCGCCGACGAGGCGCTCGATCGTGGCCGTGGCGAAGGCCACGTCGTCCACGCCGTCCCGGCGCGCGGCGAAGGCGGACGAGGCGCGCGCGTCGTTCCAGTTGCGCCTGTAGCCGTCGAGGTAGGCGACGACGACGCCGCGCCGCGCCAGGGCGTCGAAGGTGCCGCCGGTGAAGGCCCGCCCGCTCGCGGCGGTCTGGTTGGAGCCGTGGAAGTAGAGGATGGCCGGGGCATCGGCGACCGGACCTTGCGGGCCGACGATGGTGACGGCGCGCTCCCGCCCCGCGACGGTGAGGCGGACCTGGTCTCCTTCGCGGGCGGCGACGCGCGCGGGGCTACCCTGCGTGGTGCTTGCCATGTGACCTCCAGCTATCCCTGCAAGTATCGCCGATGGAATGTCAGCAGACAGTATGCCGTGTCGCCCGATCGTGGTGGGCGGGGGCAACATGCCGCTGGCCGCGCTCGGTGCCCTATGGCCGCAGCACGATCTTCCCGGTGACCCGACCGGTGCCGAGTTCCTCCTGCGCCGTTGCGGCGTCCGCCAGCGGGAAGACCCGGTGGATCGCGGGCGCGATCGCGCCGTCCGCCAGGAGCCCGATCAGCTGGGACAGATCCTGCCGGTACCAGTCGGGATGGGCCGGGACGATGGCACTCGAGTTGTAGCCGGTCACCCCGACGCCGCGCTGGAAATAGGTGAGGTAGCTGGTACGCGGTGCCCGCACGAGCGCGCTCAGGAGGCCGGGCAGGTTGCGCCGACCATCCTTGAAACCGGCGGCGGCCCCGTAGATGACCAGGTGGCCCCCCGGGCGGAGGAGGGGCAGCGCCCGCCGCCAGCTGGTCCCGCCGAGGCCGTCGAAGACGGCGTCGATGCCGTCCGGGGCTTCGGCGCGCACCCGTCGGGCGTAGTCCTCGCCGCGATAGTCGATCGGGATGCCGCCGTGCGCCGCAACGAACCCGGCCTTGCCGGCGCTGGCGGTGCCGAACATCCGCAGCCCGCGCAGGGCACCGAGTTGCAGCAAGGCACTGCCGACGCCGCCGGCGGCGGAGTGGACCAGGATCGTCGAGCCGTCGGCGATCGGGGCCGCGCGGGTGAGCAGCTGGAACGCCGTCAGGTAGTTCAGCACGAGGCTCGTGACCAGGGCGGGGTCGAGCTGCGCCGGGTAGGGGAGGACGGCCCAGCGCGGGGCGAGGACATGGGTCGCGTATCCGCCGGTGTCGCCGCGCGTCTTGACGGCGACGCTGTCGCCCGGCTGCACGTCGGTCACGTTCGTGCCGACCGCGACGACAACGCCCGCCGCGTCGTAGCCGGGGATGGTCGGCGGTCGCAATTCGCGCCGCAGCCCTTCGCGCAGCATGATGTCGCCGAACGCCACCCCGGCGGCCCTGACCGCGACGACGACCTCGTCCGCGCCGGGTGCCGGGATGTGGTGCTCGCCGATCTGCAAGACCGCGGGGCCACCCCACCTGGTCGCGAAGACGGCACGCCCGGGGAAGCCGCCCCGGATGGGATGTGGGGTGCCGACCGGGGTATCCTGGGCGGCGGGGTCGCGCTTCCCCTGCATCGGCTCGGTTGTACGCATCGATGGTGGCCCCTCTGATATACTTGAAATATCCAACGATTGGAGTATCGGAGAAAACCTTGGGATTGTCAAGTATTGGAATGATGAAGGAAATGGGCGAGATAGACGGGATACCGCCGCAGGCCGATGAAAACGCGTTGCTGATCGTCTTCTTCAGCGTGGCGAAACGCTCCGAGGCGCAACTGGCCGCGACGTTGAAGCGGCTCGAACTGACCGTGCCGCTCGCCGATCTGCTCCATCTGCTCGACCCGGACGCGCCCCCCCCGGCGATGAAGGCGCTGGCGGCGCGGCTCTGCTGCGACCCATCGAGCGTGACCTTCCTGACCGACCGGCTGCTGGCGAAGGGGCTGATCGCGCGCACGGAGGATCCGCACGACCGGCGCTCCAAGACGGTGCGCCTGACCCCCGCGGGGGTGCGCGTGCGCGGCGCGTTGCTGACGGCGATGCGCGAGCAATCGGTACTGGCGGCGCTGGATGCGGGGGAGCAGGCGGTGCTGCTGGCGCTGCTGCAGAAGGCGCTGGCGGGGTGAGCGCGCCGATGCTCGGGATCGGGCAAGCGGCGGGTGGGGGCACCGGGCCACCCCGCGCTTGTGGCGGCGGCTTGGCCGCACCGCGCGTGTGCTGGTCCCCCGTGTACCGCTCGATAGATCCGGCCGACGGGCAATCCGCCGTAGCAGATGAACGACTCGACGGTAGTCGGATCATCTTCCGCAAAACACCGGACGCCACCCGCGCGTGCTGCGCCATGCGGTAACAGCCCTGAGGTCGGGGATACCCCTGGCGCGGTTGGTCGGGCGGAAGGCGTGTGGAAGTAGTGAGGTTGGCCCGTTGTGTTCACTTCCGCAGTTGCACTTGGCTGCCCGACGTCGCATTATGCCCGTTGCGGTGAGGGGGTGGCGATGACAACGACAGTCGATCACGCGCCGGTGCGGGACCGGATGGCGGAACTCGATTTGTTGCAGGCGCGGCTGACCCCACGGGTCGGGCGGGCGAAGCCCCGTCGCCGGGTGCGTACGTATATCGAGGGACTGCTCTGACGCCTAGATACACTGGGCACACCAGCGGTGCGACAAGGGTCGGCGCAGCCCGAAGGACATGCTGGATGATAGCCCCTCGACGGGCCGACGCTACCGCGTGTTCTACACCGTGCGCTTCGGGCGCGTCCTGGGCCCCGGGAGCGACGCGCGATTCCGGCATTGGATGAGCTACGGCGAGCATGGCTTGGCCGGGCGCACGGTCAGACTCTGGCTCTACGGCCCGCAACTGACACCGGAGCACCTGGAGGAGCCGCTCGCCCAGTATCGCGTGACCTACGCCCCCGGCAAACGCCACTTCAAGGCGGTCGCGCTCCATCGCTTCTTCGCGACGCCGTTTCGTTCGCCGCAGCCCCAGCCCCTCCCCCTGGATGACGAGTAATGGCGGAAGGCCTGGCGTACGGTGGCATACGCGCCGCGGCGACCTCGCCGCATGGCAGCAAGGCAACTGTCGCTACTCACCGACGACGCGCTCGAAGCACTGTCCCAGTACCCCGAGCCGCACCGACACTGGCCCCTTCACCTGCCACTCGAAGATGCACGCCGGTGTCACCGAGGCCGTGGCCGAGCGTGCCACAAAGTACCGCTACTTCACACCTCGCCACGTGATGTCGGCTCTGCGCCATTTCTGGTGACGGCAATTCGCGTATTTTCCGTGTCACGACAGCGATTGTGCACCCTGAGGTTACGGGGCTCTGGATGACAGATTGCGCCGAACGGTTCAGGGCGTCTCCACGGCCCCAACGCACGACTCGGCAGCACCAGAAGTGGCGCAGAATCATGATGTCGGACACATCCCAGCGTGTTGAAAAATGGGTTGGTGGTGGGTAGCATCGCTCTCGATAGTGAGTGAGTGGGCGGGCGGCCGCCATGATGGGGACGAAGGTCCGCGAGTTCACAACGCACACGGACATCTCGGTGGAGGCGCTGGTCCCCAGCGCTAACTGCTACCGCCACCTGGAGCGGACCCTCGACCTGGCCTTCGTGCGCGACCTCGTGCGTGAGCACTATGCCGCCGGCGGGCGCCCGGGCAGCGACCCGGTGGTCTTCTTCACGCTCCAGCTCATCCTCTTCTTCGAGGGTCTCCGGTCTGAGCGGCAGCTCATGTCCGTGGTCGCCGACCGGCTCAGCCTGCGCTGGTACCTGGGCTACGACCTTGACGAGGCGGTTGTCCTGGCTACCGTCGCCATCCGGCCTGCATTCTTAGCAATCCCGGGTGACGAGTGCCAGGAGTACGCCGCAGATGGCGCCGGTAGCCAGGACAGGTGATCACCGACAAACATCCGGCATATGCCCGCGCCATCCGCGACGCGGTCCCCGGGGCGACGCACACCCAGAGCGGGCCGCACCGTGAGAGCGGGCCGGACACCACACCGGTCGAGCGCGCGCACGTGCCGACGAGGGACCGGTCGCGGCCGATGCGCGGGCTCCAGGCGATCCGCACCGGGCAACGGGTGCGCGAAGGGAGCGCGCCGACACGGGCGGTGCGGCGGGATCCTATGACGGTACCCGGTGCCGTGACGGACCGCGACGCCGGGCCACACGCCCGGGCGTGAACGGCGGCGATCTTCTTCGACTGGCTCGCGGACGGCCTGCTCATCGCCACCTGCGCGGGCCACCGCGCGAACCGGATCGCGGTTTGACGCGCCACCACGTCCCGGAGCCTCCCTGAACTTCGCGGTCTCCTCCATAGGGCTCTTGGGGAGCATGTCCGCCACGTGACCGTGGCACGATTGCTGCATGCGTGCGTGATGATGTTAGCGCGGACAAAGTGGTGCAAGGGGAGTGCGGCGATGCGGCGAGGGTGGGGCGGGCATGGCCTAGCGATCGGTGCGCTGGCGCTGCTCCTGAGTATGACGCTCGGCGGGTGCGGCCTGGGGTCCGCGACCGCCCGCACGGCGACCGCGCGGAGCGCCGACATTTCGAGCCCGGCACCGGTCGGTGCGAGCGGGAAAGCGCCAACAGTCCCGGCAGCGGCCCCGGGCGGGAAGGTCGGCCCGCCGAGCCTGTACCCAGACCCGGCGCGCACCCCCGGTGATGTCCTGCCCGGGGTGACGGCGCAGGAAGTCTGTGCCCCCGGCTATAGCACGAGCGTCCGGAACGTCTCCGCTGACGAGAAGACGGCGGCCTACCAGCGGTATGGCATCGCGAACGAACCGGGGAAGCACGAGGTGGACCACTTCATCTCCCTCGAGCTCGGTGGCAGCAACCTGCTGACGAACCTCTGGCCCGAGCCCTACGTGACGCCGGACGCCCCGAACGTGATCGGCGCGCACGAGAAAGACAAAGTGGAGAATTATCTCCATGATGCGGTCTGCAAGAACGCGATGACGCTCCAGCAGGCGCAGGAGCAGATCCGCATGGATTGGTACGCGGTCTATCTGAAGATCGGCAAATAACGCGACGAAAGAGGGGGCGGCGGATGAGTTTCACGATTCCCGAAGCCGCGCGTCGGGACATGCAGCAGCAGGCCACGGCCGCCGGGATGCCGTACGGTACGCTCGTCGGGCAGAAGGTATACGACCTGCAAGGGCTGGTCGACGTGCTGACCGATGAGCTGAAGGCGGCGCAACAAGGGGGGGATACGCAGCAGATCGGTGCGGTGACAGGGAAGCTCACCCGCCGACAGGCCGAACTCGTCGCCTACCAGGCCGAACAGCGGGCCGCGGGACGCAGCTAGAAACAAGACCGTGTAGATAAGGCGTGCGCGGACCCTCCCGACGATACTGGTGGTGCTACCGACCGGTTCGCCACAGGAGTCCGCGCATGGCTATCGCCTGTCCTGCCGCTCGCGGCGCTCGATGCCGCGCTTGCCAGCGATGCGCGCCCGCGTCGGCGCCGCATGCTCCCCCTGTCCTGGCTCCCGTGCTCGTCCGTACCGGATGTCCGTGCCCTTCCCCATGCGCTATGCTGCCGCAGGCCCGACGTGCGCGCGAGCCGCTGCGGCGCTGCCGCGACGGAGGGGGAAGGGAAGCAACGCATGGTCATGACCATCTGGGCATCGATCCGACGACTTGCGCGGCCGGCGCTGCGCGCGGTCCATCGTCGCTTCCGCGCGTGGACCAGGCCCACGACCGGGCCGCGCATCGGGAGCACTGTCGGCGATCTGACCAGGACGAAGGCCGCGTTGGTCGCCGAGAACGCCTTCCTGCGCCAGCAACTCGTGGTCCTCGCCCGCCAAGTCAAGCGGCCCGCGCTCACGCCCGTTGACCGCCTCCGCCTGGTGCTCCTCGCGCGCCTGGTCCGCGGGTGGCGCGCCGCGCTCCTCATCGCGCAGCCCGAGACGCTGCTGCGCTGGCACCGGCAGAGCTTCCGCCTGATCTGGCGCGCCAAGTCGCGCGGTACGTCCAAGCGCCCGCAGGTGTCCGCCGAGACGGTTGCAACGATCCAGCGCCTGGCCGCGGAAAACCGGCTGTGGGGTGCCGAGCGGATTCGCGGGGAGCTGCGCAAGCTCGGCATCCGCGTGGGCAAGCGCACGGTTCAGCGCCATATGCGTGCCGCACGTCCGCCGCGACCTGCCGGTGACGGGCAGACCTGGGCCACCTTCCTGCGGAACCACGCGCACGAGACCTGGGCGTGCGACTTCCTCCAGGTCGTCGACCTCGGGGTCCGGTCGCTCTTCGCGTTCGTTGTCATCGAGCTTGGCTCGCGTCGCGTCGTCCATGTGGGCGTCACCCGCCACCCGACCGACGCCTGGGTGGTGCAGCAACTGCGCGAGGCCACGCCGTTCAGCACCGCCCCGCGCTTCCTCATCCGCGACAACGACCGCAAGTATGGACCCGCGTTCGACCGCATCGCGGCGGGCAGCCGGATCGCCGTGCTGCGCACGCCCATCCGCGCACCGCGGGCGAACGCGACTTGCGAGCGCTTCCTGGGGAGCGTGCGGCGCGCGTGTCTCGACCACCTGCTCGTCCTGGGCGAGGGGCAGCTGCGACGCGTACTGCGGGAGTACGTTGCGTACTTCAACACCGCGCGGCCACACCAAGGCATCGGGCAGGCGATCCCCGGTGCCGCGGGGCCAGCGCCACCCTCCAGCATGGCTGCACCCAGCGCCTCTATCCCCGTGCTGGGAGGGCTGCACCACGACTACCGCCGCGCGGCGTGACCGCCCTTTGCCGCGACACGACGCCACGGATGGCGACGGGTGCCAGCACACGAGGTGGAGGCGCTCCTCCTGCGGCTGGCCAAGGAGAACCCGCGCTGGGGCTACGGCCGGCTCCAGGGCGAGCTGGCCAAGCTCGGCCACACCCTCGGGCGCTCGACGGTCCGCGATGTGCTCAAGCGGTGCCAGGTCCCGCCGGCGCCGCAGCGCAGCCGGCGCGCCAGCACCTGGCGGCAGTTCTTCGCGCAGCACCGCGATGTCCTGCTGGCCTGCGACTTCTTCACCGTCGAGACGCTCGCCCTCAAGACGTTGCACGTGCTCTTCTTCCTCGAGCTCGGCACGCGCCGGGTGCACCTTGCTGGGTGCACGGCCCACCCGACGGCTGCGTGGGTCACCCAGCAGGCGCGCAACCTCGCCTGGACGCTGCAGGATGAGGACGGCACCTTCCGCTACCTCATCCACGATCGGGATGCGAAGTTCCCGGCGGCTCTCGACCGCGTGTTCACCGACGAGGGGCTCGAAGTCATCCGCACGCCGTACCGCGCGCCGAACGCCAACGCCTACGCGGAACGCTGGGTCCGCTCGGCCCGCACGGAATGTCTCGACCACCTGCTCGTCGCCAGCGAGGCGCACCTGCGCCGCGTGCTGAGCGAGTACGTCGCCTACTACAACCAGGCCCGCCCGCACCAGGGCCTGGAGCAGCGCTGCCCGGTCGCGCTTCCTCCACCGGTGCAAGACGGGCCGGTGCGTCGCCGGGATCGGCTCGGGGGCCTGCTGCACGACTACTACCGGGAGGCCGCCTGAGCCCCAGCGCCTCCTGCGGATGCACTTTCTGCACGGTACGGTGCCCGTGCGGGCGATGACGAGACGAGCGCGTGGGCCATGCGCCTACGCGACGGGGCGCTCCTCGACTTCCTGTACAACCGCGTGGGCCTGGAGTTGAGCAAGCAGGCCCCGCTCACCCTGACGGTCGGCAAGACGAACAAGCGCGACGTGGTGCTCAAACCGTATCAGGGCGTGCGGAACGCGAGCGACGGTACCTACGACCAGCTCGCCTTCTTCGGCATGACGCGGGCCGAATATGCGGCGTGGCGCAAGCAGGAGATCGCCACCATCCGGGCGCAGAGTGGCAAGATGCAGGTGATCCAGGTGCTCGACGCCTTGTGGGAGGCCCACCCCGACGCGCCGACGATCCGCGACCTGCTGCTGGCGGCGGGGATCGACCTGGGCGGGCCGCGCATCCAGCTGGCGAGTTAGGGTATGTTTGCAGGGGCAAGGCAGGGGGTCGGGCCGTTTGGCCCGACCCCCTGCCTTGGAATGCGGGACAATCACGAAACGCTATCGTGGTCGTGGAGCGGACAAGCCGCCCGCCTGTGGAGGTGGACTATGCCAGAACTCGTCACATACCGGCACGACGACTTCCCGCCCGCGCTGCACTGGTGTAGACGCCGATTGTCAAGATGCTGCTGGCGAACCCTGGCTGAGCGGCGCGGCCTGGTCGCGGTGGTAGAATAGCGGCCCGCCGGGAGCAGTGGGCGATGCTGGCGGGTCGCGAGGGGAGGCCGCCG
>JAABUK010013723.1_pt1 | contig 10064 bp, 10 predicted proteins | sample 5559141 | NCBI WGS metagenome assembly JAABUK01 (sample SAMN10711869, study PRJNA513367) | rock metagenome | isolation source: Antarctica rocks | place: Antarctica: Victoria Land, Pudding Butte nord | collected 2016-01-03 | reverse complement strand
CAAGCCGGAAGCATTGTGGTCTGAGCTAGCCCAAGCGCCAGAAGGCGCTCAGGAGGCCTGGTACAACAAAGCAGTAGCATACTGGGACTCACAAGAAGCCTCTGTCAACGGCGTTTTGGGCGGATATGGACATGTCTCAGATGATGACATTACGGAAAGCCGCAAGTTCTTGTTCAAGGTTGGCAAAAGTAGTTCAAAAGGCATCCAGCAGATTCGTTGCTGTTGCTCCTGGGCATAGCAGAAAATTGCTAAACTGGGATTGTGCTCATTGTGACCAGAATGTTTGCAGGCCCTAAGCAAGACCGGCCAAGGTGTTTTAGGGGGATGTGCTGCAGGTATGTTGTGTTAAGCCAGCATCGCATTAAGCCAGCAAGTTGTCCTCCAAAAGCGTGCTGCTTTCCTGCTGCAACCACAGCTGTTTTGTGACACAACCTGCTTTGATCCGCATCCGGCATGGTGCCTACAAAGATGTCTCTGAACCTGCGCACAAGTTCATCACGCACTTGTGTTGCTGAATTGAGTGCATCCAGTCAAGTCTGTCAAGCTAAAAGGCTGCATGCTATGGATCCCCATCTCTGCATTAGCGATGGTAGACACTGATAATAGACACCGATGGTAAACGCCAATGGCAGACACGAACTCATTTTGTGGTGCAGATTGTGGTGCTGGTGTTGGCAGAGTATCTCAAAACCTGCTGTTGCATCACTTTCAAGAAGTGGACATGGTTGAGCCTTCTCACCACTACATTGAGTCTGCTCGTAAGGCGTTGAGTGGGTCCAGTGCCCAGTCATGGCCTTCACAGCATAAGGCCATCAACTTCTACGAAGTTGGCCTGGAAAACTGGACACCACACAGCGAGAGGCAAGACATACTTTGTTTGATGAGTGAATGGCCATTGTCGTAGTGTTGCTCAGCAGCAGTCTTTGGCACAGCTGTTACCAAGGCTCATTTGTGGTCTGAGCTACACAGTGATGCAGTCCAGCACCCTAAACCTAGCATGCCAGAAAGCATGCTGATCGATATTGGATGTTGGTGGCAAATAGTGGCCTGCGCTCAGCCATATAGAGCAGAAAGCTTTTTGCTGTTTTACAGACATGACATGCAAAGATATAATCATGGTAATAATATTAGTATTTCTTATCATCATTACAGACATGACATGCAACATCATGCCCTGCAGGTACGATGTCATTTGGATACAATGGGCTTTGCTGTACTTGACAGATGGTAAGAGTGCATGCTCAATGTTGCTTCCCATGGCTGCCTTTCTGCATGTGACCTGTGATGACATCCAATTCTGCATGGATGCATGAACACATTGCAGCTATCTTACTGGTGACATTGTAATGCAGATGATGCTGTGGCTTTCTTCGACAGATGCAAGGCTGGCTTGAAGCCTGGTGGCATCATAGTAGTCAAAGAGAACATTTGCAAACACACTGAGTTTGTTGTGGACAAGGAGGACTCTAGTCTGACAAGGTCAAACAAGTACATGTTACAGTTGTTTGCCAAGAGCAAGATGTTGGTGATGTACAATGTCCTGCAGCGCAATTTTCCAAAGGAGCTGTTTCCTGTGCGGATGTACGCTATCAAGCCAAGAACAGTCACTGCTGAAATCAGCCAGAACTGAACTGCTGTTGAAGCAAAATGACAGGTTGCTGTCTAGGCCAGAATAAATCTGCTACTCAATGAACATGACTTGCGATTGTACTGAGGGTTTGAGTCACATGTGAGCACTTGTCCTGTTGCTGGATCCCATGTTTTGTCACACCAGAACAAATCATCTTTGCCATTATGGCCAGCCTGTTGTTCCTCATGCTGCCTGTAGTCTGACCTTGAAGGCAGGACTGTGAAAGTGCCCTCTATGACCTGTCCCCTGCTGTGCCACAAGCCAGGACGAGCAACGAGCTCTTGCTCTTGAACAACAGTGTGCTGTAGTAGCACACGCCCAATTGGCAGGCTTTGCAAGTCCTCCCTACACAGCAATCAAGACTTCAGATTATGTTTTGTCTGTGCCATTGTGACTTGCCAATTTCAATAAAATTTAAAATTGCATGTTGCCAAGCAGCAATGCACTCAACATCCAGAACAGTTTCAGGTAAACAAAGACAGGGGGCGCATGTTTTGCTGACGCCTAGCAGTAGTATCAGCTTCACCATATATCACAATGTTGCACTGCCATGGTAATGTCATAATATTGTGCATGCATACCTGTCATCAAAGTAGCCATGCTCTACCCAGAGTCCCTGATCATCAGGAAGTGAATAGCAATGCACCAAGTTGCAATATGCCTCCATGCGGTCCCCATTGTCTAAGTCTTCATAGTATACCTGAAAAGAAAAGACTATACAGTTTGGCATCAATTTCATGAGAAGCCAAGTGGCATACCGAGCTGCCCAGCATATTACACCTGCGCTGATACACCTGTGCAGGTGTGACAATCTCGTGATGCACCAGCAGGGGAAAAACATACACCTGCAGTGTTGCAATGCAGCGTCTGGCTACAGTTGCATGCTGCTGGAGCATGATGTTCACAGCTCTAAACGCCTTTACACGACGTTCATGTCTTTCCCTGCAGTGTAGGGACACACTGAAAGACAACCTCAGAACAGGGTACTCATGGTGAGACAGCAACTAATGCACTTAAGCTTGCCACAGCAGAGCAGTCACTGGTACCCCTTTTTTTCATGCAAATGCCTACGCAGGGTCTGGGATCCCTGGGATGCATCCTTGTAAACATTTATCAGATAAACTTTATCTGACATCCGAAGTAGCAAGGAATCCGGATCTGACCAGAGCTCCTTGTGTTTTGTCTCTGACATCAAAGCAATGCCGAGTGCCGTATTCATCAGTGACTTCCAAAGCCTGGTAGAACGTAACCCCATACATGCTGTGTAGTCCATGATACTGCTTCACAGAATTCCCCCTTGGAGCTTTCTTCAGGGGATGTAGTCCAACCACATCCACAGCAGGCGATCTAGCTCTTGAGAAGGGCTCTTTTGACTGATCTGCTGATCTTGGATCATCCTGATCTGGGTCATGATCATTGCTGGATGCAGCTCTGGTGCCTGAGTGAGCAGTTGGACTGGTAATGGCTGGAGTGATGGAAGGGCTTGCATGCAAAGTGATAGCAGGAATTGAAAGATTGCTGGTGGTTGGCAGTGTCTTTGTGTGAGTGTCAGGTATGGGGAGAGCTGGAGCAGCAACGCTGCTGTTCAGTTCAGGAGAGCTGTTATGACCCCTCAGGAAGGAAGCATTGCTGTGCTTGAAGCTGGCTTGTGAGGCTCTGCTGAAGCTGCTGAGTGTAAGAGCAGTGGAATCCTGTGGTGGACTGCATTTGATATCCCTGCATATATGCAGTAAGACTGGTCAACACATGTTGTCCTGAGGGCTTTCTCAGCACCAGGGCTGTTGGCTGTTCAGCTCTGAAAAGCCAAGTGCAGGCAATCAGCTTTTGCAGCTGACTGTGCTGATTAGGTCTGACTGTGTTTGGCAGCAGGAAGACTTGTCAGGTGCACAGTAAACAACTGCTCACCAGTGCACGTCTGACACAGCTGATGTCTGCGGTGCAGAAGCAAGGCTAGCTGTGCCAGTGCTAAAGTCGGGGGTGGACAAGGGGGGTGACGCGGGGGAAGGGGGTGGCATGCCTGGGGACAGATCTTCAGGGTTGACTTGCTCTTTGGGATTGCTCTTGACAGATACCTTGGCACCTGAAGGATAAATTGTTGAGTTATGGAGTATTTGTGATGCATATGCTTCATATGACTGATAAAAGCATCAGCAGAAGAACCTGATGCTGGACTCAGAGTTGTGGAAAGGAGCAGGTCTGCAAGCTGGCAGTTTGTTGGTGAATCAGCAGCGCGCAACAACTCAACCTCCTCATTGTCGGCTGCATGAGACTGAGATATGTTTGAAGACGCCAGCTGCTTGTCAAGCATGCGTTTAGCGGTTACGTGCTTGCTTGTCCTTGCTGTGACTGTAGCTGGTGGTACACCCTTTGCCAATATGGAAGGTGGGACCAAGGCATACTTCTCAGTCAGCAGCACAGTTTGTGTTGCAACGCTGTCGAGCAGCCAAGAGTGGTCTACCACAGGTATACCCCAGGCTTCTGCCATTTTGACTTTCTCAGTGATAGGTTGTGCAGCATCTTTGCACACCAGGTGCGTGGTGACACCGTGAGTCAGATCGCCGCAGTACGCAGCTCCCAAGCGCCATGCTAACTGCCTAACCTCTCGACGTGAGGCTCCGAAGTAGCCTGTGCCGGTTACAGTGACCTGATCAGCTTGAAAAGCAGTCTGCATCCTTTGTCGATAGGTCATAAGCCACAGGTCGGCATCAGCTTCTGCACGCCGTTCGACAGCCTGAATGGTCACGAAGGCATGACACCAGGTCAATGAGGTAGCACATATCGTTCAAATCAACTTCCGACTCCCTCATTGCAATACCTGAACCAACTTTGTTTGACTGAGGTTTGACCTTGCAGACCAGCTGTTCTTGCCCGTACGGCATGTCCGCGGCTGAACACCATTCATTAAAGCTTGTCTGCTTCGGCGGAGCTGCATGCCAATCGAGCTGCACCGCCATCAGCGCCTGAGTCAAGGTCCAGTTGTCTTTAGCCTGCAGACAATCTATTGACAGCAAGGTGCTTACAAAAGTGTTGACATATGTTCCAAGACAGGGGTATGCTGTCTTGAGCTCTTCATTAAACTGCGGCTCAGATATACCGACTTGTCGTTGCAATCGAAATGTACGCTGCAGGTGCAAAGCAGGCAAAAAGCTTAGATGACCTTGTCGACCGGGCGCTTCTCCACGACCTGCAAGGCCAAGAAAGCCAATTTGCACTGGTAAAGTGACCGCAGCCCTGGCACGCTTGCAAAAGCTACTTTAAAAGCTGTTTGTGAAACACTTGGCTCAACCTTGCAGGAGCTGCCACTTGAGGCCACAGTCCTCAACAGGCTGGCAGTCCTGGAAGTTCTCTGCAAGAGTCAGGCACAAACCATCAGCATTCTTCAAGCTGAGAATAGCCGCCTGAACAGCAGCCTTGCAGCCAGCACATCTTACACTGAGGTCTGCTCAACACTGCTGTACCCAAGACTTGGCTCTGAGGTTTTTGCCACACAGTCAAAGTGCATGCTTGCAGATGCCATGCAAGACTTGTCCTGATCCTGTGAAGGGTCACCAGCAAGAACATGAAAGTACAGAAGAAATTCTGCACCCCAGCTTTGTGCCATTCAAGGGCAGCTCACACATGTTGGAGAGCTGTTTTGCCGATTACAAACCATCCAATGCAGCCTTCATTCCTGCACGGCATCATACAGTATCCCCTCAGCAGGTGCACTCGCCCAGCCCTGTGCACGCGCTCAGCAGTCCTGCTTCACCACTAAGACCTTTGCAACGGCATCATTCAAGATCCTCTCAGCAGGCACACCCGCCCAGCCCTGTGCACACGCTCAGCAGTCCTGCTTCACCACTAAGACCTTTGCAACGGGAGGAGTTTCTTGCCAAGCTCCCCAAGGTGAGCCTTGGTCAAGTTTGGGCACATGGGGCTATCTGCCTTGATAGGGCAAGCCAATGTATATTGTTTCCCCAGTTATTGTCTATTGACTCCCCTGATGAGTCTTCAAGACAAGAAATGTAATCGGTTGATTGATCCAGACGTGATGACCTGATTGACATCTGCATTTAGTTTGGTTGTGGTTAGCCTATTGTACAAGGCTACCCGGATTATTGCCAGCATAGATTTACAAGTCCTGCTGAGGGTAAGGCCCTACCCTGTGAGGGGGCATTGGCTCTTGCAGCATGGGGGCTATCTGCCTTGATAGGGCAAGCATCCAGACATGATGACATGATTGACATCTGCATTTAGTTTGGTTGTGATTAGCCTACTGTACATGGCATACCCCGATGGTGCCTGGCACAACATTACATTCCTGCTGAGGCCAAGGTTCCACCCTGTGAAGGGGCATTGGCTTTTGTGTTTGACATCTGCATGCACATGCTTTGTTCTGACACCTGGTCTAGATAAGCACATAATTCATAAAGTGGCAGTTAAGCACATGTTGTACAAAGTGGCAGTGGCACAGACCCTCACACCTCACAGAGTTGAATTGTACAGCGTGAGCTGTGGCTGCAGGTTGTTGTCAAAGGTGGGCAGCTTCTGCCCATCAGAAGCTGCATTGAAGCCTTCCTCAAGGGAGATGAAACAGCACTGCAGGCTACAATGGGTCCCTCATCAGCAGAACTGCAGCAGATGTTGGCGAGGATGGTTTGGGCTGCAGATGCAAATGGTGCAGCCAACTCAGCAGCTGCCGTCTCAGCTGCAGGAGCAGCTTCAGCTACTGCAGCCCAGGCCAGCTTTAACACCTCCATTGCATCGCCAGCTAGTAATGCAGGCCATTTGCGTGCTGATTGTGATTCTAACTGCAGCTCTTCCAGCAATGTCAGTGCAGCATCAGAAGCACAGGCAGCAGAGAGCACACCAGAGGCAGCTTTGAAGGCACCAGCATTTGCATCTGCATCAAGAGCAGAGGTGCAGCTCTGCGAGAGTGACATGTCAAGTCAGAACCAGCTGGCTGCAGGCAGCTCCGATGATGGTGGTGCGGCTGAAATTGGCCAGATTGATCATGAAGAGGAAGCTGGATGTGATGTGCTGGTCAAGTTTTTGCTGAGGGAATTCTTGGGTGGTGATCAAAGCACCCAGCTTTGATCTGCTGTATGTTATGACTCGTAGCTTCTTTCGTGCAACTGGTAATTCCTGGTGTTTTGTTTTATGTGCGTGCTGATTCTGCCGATTGGCCATATTTCTGCAGGCTGTTACAGCAGACGAGTACAGCCTGCCTGCGTTATAATCAACGATTGCACTACCATGCAGACTCACTGTTTCCTGTGGCACCAAGACTTCACAAATAACCAGCATCCAATCCGGAGACACATGAAACCTGACATCTTCACAGGAAGACTTATCAAAAGGCAATAGAAGCAGAGATCCAAAAAAGACAGTGCTTCAGCCAGCAGGTGGCCTCGCATTTGTCTGGGACGCTAATGTTACAGACGAACAGGATCTTGAGTGCACAAAAACTGAGCAGATACTACTGCAAATGTTGCTGCACACAGACAATAACAATGCGCCGCAAAAACAGCTACGACCTACAAAGAGATTATCAAACAGCAAAGTCTACAGGCAATTTTGAGGCACTACCGGAGGCATCATACGTTTGAGAACGCAACAGGTATCATTCCTACATGGTGTTCTTTCTGCTGTACAAATAGGCAATGGTAACGCCTCACAAGTCACTGAAATTCCCACATTGTATGCTGCTCCTACAGAGCACCTTGCCCATCAAGCTTATTGCTTTCACATGTCCCGTTTGATGTACACTGGATGGATGGCCCAGTCTTTCCATGCAGTTGACGTATTCTCTACTGCAGCGAGCACCCATCTGATTCTCCCAGCATGTCAGAAGCTGCTGATAGCCACCTCAGTGCTTCAGGCTCCCACTGCTTGAGACCTCCATAGTATACAACACATGCATGCGGTAACTCCATGTACGAAAAATGCTGCTTGTCACAGGCCCTGGGCAGCCCAGTATAATACTTGGCTTCTCATTAAATTGACGCCGAAAGGCGTAGTCTTTTCTTTTCTTTTTCTTTTCTTGCTTGTCACAGGGAAAGGTGCCTGACAGGTGGCCTTGCAGGCAGCTGCATTGGTTCCTCAATAACTATTGGCCTCTCCACCGAGCCAGGCTCAATCTGCTCCTGCAGCCAGTCACGCTCTGCCTGAAGCTTGCGTACCTGCAGTGAAGCACCAGAGAATTTATCACATAAAGGCAAATATTCAACAACTTTGGTAACTGATGTTTTCACAAAAGTTTGCATCATGCATTATGATATTGTCATGCAAGCTTGGCTCACGCTTACGGGAACTAACTGTTGCAGATGTAAGCACTGCTTTTCCTTAGAATCTTGTTTATGTCTGGTTTGATGATTTAGTCTGGCAAGCGGCTGTGGGCAAGGCTTCACTAGATGCATGAAAGCTTGTGGTGTTGCTATCAATGCATGACATATGTATGGGACATGCATTCATTTGCATAGCAGGCCTAGTAGTACACACTGCACACTGATAAGCTGCAAAACAGAGGGAGCTTGGAATGGGACAATCTACAAGTACCTTGTGTTCAAGGGATTCTGTATAAGCCTCCCTCCTTGCTCTGGATGCTGCCGCTGACGCTCTGTTCTTCTCTTTCCTAGACATCATCTTCCAAGCACGGGAGTTGAAGTCAATACCGTCTGCACAGAAAATGACGTCTGCACTGCTGCTGCGTGAAGACTTGTCTCCACAGAGGGCCTCAGAGGCAGCCGCAGCAGCTGGCAAGTCCCCAGAGGAAGTGTCGGTGATCATGTCCTGGGCGGAGGCACTGTGACGCATGTTGGCGGCAGACAACTCCGCAGGGAAGCCCTGAGCCTCAGAGGTCAATGGCGCGCTCGCAGCGCCGTGCAGGGCAAACTCAAGGCTAGTCGCCGGACTGAACTCGACAGCAGCGGAAGCCTGCTTCTTTGGAGGCACAGGTGGCAGCGAGAAGGAGTTCTTTCTGCTGCTGCGATCACGCTTGAACTTCCTGCCAGGCTGCGGCGGTGGTGCTTGCTGGCTAGCCTGGTCTTGGATGTTCTCCTTGGCACTGCCGGCTGAATCTGTCACACCTGGAATGCTTGGCATGGCATTCTGCTGCTGCTCCTGAGCAGGCTCTGGTGCAAAGGAGACGACCTTGCCAGTGATGGTGGTCTCTGACGAGGTGACAGGTTTGCTAGTCAGCAGCACTGTGCCATGGGAGATTGAGCTCTCAGGTTCTGCTGTCTCAGCTGCCCGCCCTGTGACAACATGAGCTGAAGCACCATGACCCAGCAACACTGCACCTACAAAGCTGTAGGTCGATCCTGTGCACAGTACATCAATGCCTTGCCAGAGTAGAAACACTTGTTGCTGCCCTTGGGCTGCAGACTGCTGACCAGCACAAGTTGGAAAAGCACTAGCAAATGGGAACAATGCAGTGGCATCAGAACCAGAGGACAAAGTCACCTGGCATCTGCTGTGCAGGCTGCCGCTGCACGCCAGAGAAGCCTGCACTCATCATTGGCCCAGTCACTGCAGCTACAGGAGCCCCAGGGGCCGGACCAGGAATGCCCCTCCAAACTAGACCACCAGGGCTTTGACTGAGTACACCTCCAGCTTGTGAATTTGCTGGCTGCTGCTGCTGCTGCTGCTGGTGGTAAACAGCCTGGAAAGAATGCTGTGGTTGACCAGCAACGTTCTGCTGCTGCTTGGGCTGCTCCTGCCATTGGTGGATGCCAACAGAAGGGACTGCTTGATGCTGTGACTGTGCAGCATTGGCAGCAGCGCTTTCATGCGAAGTATGACCAGACTGATATGAGTTTGACTGAGAAGAAACAGAGTGTGATCTCTGCTCTAGGCTTTGTGGCGCGCTGCTGTATGGCCCATCAGCAGATGGGAACAGTTGACCCACAGGGGGAGGGATCAGGAAATCAGAAGAAGACCGGAAAGCTGCATGAGCAGATGGATCAGGCGCATCCATTACTGACCCATGAGCATAGGGCTGCTGCCCTTGTTGCAGAGGTTGTTGGCCCTGAGGGTGCACTAGCTGCTGCTGAGATTGCAGCTGCTGCGGCAGCTGCTGCTGTTGTTGCAGAGGGAGCATCTGCTGACCCATACCCTGACTAGACTGCAGAGGGAACATCTGCTGACCCATACCCTGACTAGATTGCCCATGGTAAGGGTGACCATAAAGCATCTGCATGGGTTGAGATCCACCAGCTCCATGCTGTGCTGGAAACTGCATGGGTGGGTACATAGAAGAGGAAGTCTGGCTGGGAAGGTACTGAGCAGAAGAAGAGGGAAGACCGCCCATCACCACATGCTGTGGTGCTGCCATCTGTTGCTGTTGCTGCTGCCTGTATGCATGGATTGATTGTGGCTGCCCTGCGTCTGTCCGAGCAGGTGTCATCTGTTGCGCTCTGGGCACATGGGTGGGTGCGTAGCTGTACTGCAGTTG
>JAABUK010013721.1_pt1 | contig 10065 bp, 9 predicted proteins | sample 5559141 | NCBI WGS metagenome assembly JAABUK01 (sample SAMN10711869, study PRJNA513367) | rock metagenome | isolation source: Antarctica rocks | place: Antarctica: Victoria Land, Pudding Butte nord | collected 2016-01-03 | reverse complement strand
CTACACCGGTGCGGGCACTCCCGTGTTCGGCGATGTGGCCGACACCGACAGCCTCGCCGCAGCGCTCGCCGGGGTCGATGTCGCTTACTACCTCGTGCATTCGCTGGAGTCGGCAGACTTCGAGAACAAGGATGCCGACGCGGCCCGCAGCTTCGCCAAGGCCACGGCGGACGCCGGCGTGGAGCGGATCGTCTATCTCGGCGGCCTCGGTGTGGACGACGGCGGCCTGTCCAAGCATCTGCGGTCCCGGCGCGAGGTCGAGCATCTGCTCGCCGATGGCACCGTGCCCGTGACCGTTCTTCGCGCGGCGGTCGTGATCGGGCACGGCGGGATCTCGTGGGAGATCACCCGCCAACTCATCGACCACCTGCCGGCCATGCTGACGCCGGCCTGGGTCAACACCCGCACGCAGCCGATCGCGCTTCCCGATGTCGTCCGCTATCTCGAAGGCGTCCTCGAGAACCCGGCAGCGCGGGGAAAGACCTTCGAGATCGGTGGCCCCGACGTCCTCCGCTACATCGAGATGCTCGCGCGCGCGGCCAAGGTGCAGGGCAAGTACCTTCCCAACATCAGCGTCCCACTGCTCACCCCGAGTCTGTCGTCGTGGTGGCTCGCCCTCGTCACCGACGTGGACATCCCGACCGCTCGCAACCTGGTCGACTCGATGACGAACGAGGTGATCGTGCACGACCACTCGATCACCGACGTCGTCCCCGGCGAGTGCATCGGCTACGACGAGGCGGTGCGACTGGCACTCGCCGAGCGCTCCGAGGCACTGGGAGATTTGAGTGGCAGCGCGCCGGGTACTGCATCTCGGTGAGCGTGATCGGTTCGGTTCGGACGCGCCTCGAGCACGCAGCGGGGCGCGCTCTCATCGACAAGGTCGACCGCGACCATCAGGAACCGGACGAGCGGTTCCGCCGCCGGCGGGTCGTCATCGTGATCGTGCTGGTCATCGGCGCGGTCCTCCTCGGCTTCTCCCTCGCGGCACGACCCGGTGACACCATCTTCTATTTGCTCACCTTCGCACTCGCCGTGACGTGGGCGGTCGGAGGCTTCGCGTCCGGCCCGCTGCACCTGGGTTACATCCCGTTCCGGGGGGCGATGCGACGACCGATCCTCACCGGTATCACCCTCGGGTTCACCGCAGCGGCGGTGTTCATCGCCGGTGCGCTGGTGGTGCGGCAGATCCCCCCGCTGCACGATTACGTGGAGAACGTGCTGGCGCACGCCCGGTTCGGCTCGATGGGACTGGTCACGCTGGTCACGGTCCTGAACGGGATCGCCGAGGAGATCTTCTTCCGGGGTGGCCTCTACGCGGCGATCGGCCGGCGCTACCCGGTCCCGATCTCGACGGCGATCTACGCGATCGCGACCCTGGCCACCGGCAACCCGATGCTGGTGTTTGCGGCGGTGACGCTGGGATTCGTGCTTGCAGCGCAACGCCGCGCGTCCGGCGGCATCATCGGACCGGTGCTCACGCACGTCACGTGGTCGCTGGTGCTGCTGTTCGCGCTGCCGCCGCTGTTCGCCTGAGTGCAGCGTTCCGGCAGGCAGCGACCCGTGCGGTCTGCGCGAGGTCGGGCCTCAGTCGAGGACCTCGACGACGCAGCCGATCCCGGGCGCTCGCGACAGTCGTGCATCCGCGGTGACGAGCACGAGGTCCAGCGCCTCAGCGAGCGCAACGTACGCGGCGTCAAACGTCGTCACGGTTGCTCGAAGGTCCCAGCAGCGGGCAGCAGGGCACGGTGCGAGGCGCGGTGCAACGGGAGATCGAGGAGGTCCTGTAGTGCCAGCACAGCACGGCGCCGGTCGACGCGACCGACGGCCACCTGGGCGGCGGAGAACCGACGCCACTTCGAGGTCGATGAGTTCGGGCGCGGTCAGCCTCTCGCCACGCAAGCGACCACGAGCCGCGTCGCCAACCTCGGTGTCGTCTCCCGGTGCCGGGGGCCAGAACACTCGCATCAACGACGATCACGGTCGCTGCGCACCGCCTCGGTCGCTTCGCTGAAGGAGATCGAGCCGCCAGCACGACCGCCGGCCCGATCAAGGACCTCGTCCAACGTCGGAGTGCCTGCCTCCTCGACAAGGCGAGCGAGCAAGAACTCCTGAAGCGACTGATGAGACATCGCGGCACGACGACGAAGGATGGCGTGAGTCATGTCCGGCATGTCCTTCATCTAGATGCTCGGCATAGCGCCATTTTGGCGCTGGGGCGCCAACATGCAAGCAATGGTCGTCGACGCCGGCACACCGTGGACGGTCAGCTGGTGGCCCCGAGGCGGGCGAGCTCCTGTTCCTTCAAGAGTGCCTGCCTGCGTACCCGCTCGGGCACGATCGATTCGCGTGCCTGCGTCGGTTCGAAGTGATAGCTCTCGACACCCAGGCCACGCAGGACCGCCCGCTCCACCAGCGAATGCTCGGCGGGGTCCTCGCGATCGAAGCGCATCGGCTCGGCCAGATGCACCGGTGGGTTCGTGATCAACCGCGGGAGCCGGCGGACGTTCTGCGCTTTCGCGTGCAGGATGAACGGATGCAGGAGATAGACGTCGCCGACCTCGCCGGTGGCCTCGGCGAAGTCGGTGCACTGATCGATGATGCCTGCCTGGGAGAACGTGTCCGGAAGGACTCCTTCGGGATGTGCGGCCAGGAAGCGTGCGATCGGCCCGACCGAATCGGCGGCGGCGAACGTTGCCCCGCCCTGGTGCTCGACATCCGACCAGAGCACCAGCGTGAGTAATCCCTGTTCGGGCGAGTCGAGGAAGTGCCGAAAGAAGTCGCCGTCCTTGTGGAACCCGGGCGACGTCGACGACGCGTCCGCCCACGGACGATCCGACCCCTCGTGCAGGTTGACGATGAAGCCGTCACCCCAGCCGAAGGGTCGTTGGATCCGGTCGGCGCCGCCGACGAGTTCGCATGCGGCCTGCCACGCGCGCGGCGCGAAGTCCTCTACGTCGAGATGACGGTGGGTGGGCATGTGGATCGACGGTTCGACCCAGGTCGCCTCGTCGTTCGGGTCGTACCCGAGCCGGGTCCAGACCGATGCCGTCACCTCGGCGGCCGCCTCCGGTGTAAAGCAGCCGGGCACGCGCACGAATCCCTTCGCCAGGAACTGTTCGCGCTGACCCGCATCGAGAACCTCGTACTCCACAGCTCGACCTCTCATCGAATAGACGGTCCTTCATCGAAGCACGCGGCGGCCGCCGGCCGGCCGGACCGACCGATTGACGTCCGACCCCGGACTCGTAGCCCGTGCTGAATTCACGGGTCACTCCCCCGGGACACCAGGTGTCGGCGTGGTGATCAGCTGCCGGAGCAGTCGGTCGAAGGTGGCCCGCTGGCGGTCGGTGAGCGGCGCGAATGACTCGGCGAGCACGCGATCCAAGATCTGGGCGCCCTCCCGTCGAACCTCGAGTCCCCGGGTGGTCAGTCTGGGACGGACCGCCCGGCCCGGGCCGGGCACCCGTTCGAGCAGCCCACGCGCTTCCATCCGGGCAACGAGTGCCCCGAACGACTGATCGCTCTGGAACGTCAACTGGGCAAGGTCGTGCAGCGAAGCGCCCGGGTTCTGATCGAGGTGTCGAAGGGCATCCCACTGCACGAGGCTGATGCCCAACGCGGCGAGTGCGACGTTGGCGGCCCGATGGTGCTGCATCTGCAGGCGCTTCACGGACAATCCGGTCTCCTGCAGCGATCTCTCCATACGAGTCAGCCTAACAGTAGGAGTCAGCATCGTTATATCAACTTGTTTGTATAAGCATGTTTGTATACGGTCACCCCCATGACCCCCGACACTGGACGAACGGACGGCTTGACCATCACCATGGCAATCGAGGTCGCCGACGTGGGCGGCGTCCCGCTCACGATCACCGACCGCGGACAAGGGCATCTGATCCTGCTGCTGCACGGCGGCGGCGGTCCGCCGACGGTCTCAGGGTTCGCCGACCTGCTGGCCGGCTCGGAACACGCCCGGGTGATCACACCCACCCATCCCGGCTTCGACGGAACTCCGCGACCAACCTCGCTCGACAGCGTCGGTCGGCTCGCAGCCCTTCACGTCAACCTGCTCGACGAGTTGAACCTCAGCGACGTCACCGTGATCGGCAACTCGGTCGGCGGCTGGATTGCCGCGGAGATGGCGATTCTGGGCTCCGAACGGGTCAGCAGCGTGATCCTCGTCGACGCCGTCGGCATCGACGTGCCCGAACACCCGGTCGTGGACTTCTTCTCGCTGACCATGGACGACGTCGCCCGGCTCAGCTATCACGACCCGGACACGTTCGGCATCGACCCGACGAAGCTCCCACCGGCCGCGCAAGCCGCGATGGCGACCAACCGCGTGGCCCTGGCGGTCTATGGAGGCGCGGGTATGACCGACCCAGGTCTCAACGCTCGGTTGTCGGCGATCACCGTGCCGACGCTCGTACTGCGGGGTGCGAGCGACCGGATCGTGGACCCCGACTTCGGCCGTGCGTTCGCGTCGGCCATCCCCGCAGCGACATTCCGCCTGCTCGAAGGAACCGGACACCTACCGCAGATCGAGACACCGGACCTGCTGCTGCGAGCCGTCTGGGAGTTCGCTGCAGCACACGCAACGAGCCGTCCAGCCAGCTAACTACACGTCGTAACCCCGCGACCGTCGTCGTACAGCCGTCTACCGCGCCTCGCCTGTTCGGCACACGGCGGCGCATCAGTGTTCGCGGTAGTCCTTCGTGCCGGCGGCGAGGAGATCGACCATCGTGGCGATGCGTTCCGCTCGCAACTCGGGGCTCCGCTTGGTCGCGTCGATCCAGCGGAGGTAGCCACGTCGATAGAACTGAGCGAGGGCATCGAAGAACTGCCCCGCTCCCAGGTTTGCCGCCAGCGCGTCCGCGACGTCCGCGGCAAGGTCTGTTCGCTGTGGACCTTCCGGTTCGAGTTCGACTCGAACCTCGTCGCCTGGCGCCAGCCCGTTGTCGCGGAGCCAAACGGGGCCGAGGAGAAGACCCAAGCCGCTGTCGGTGAGTTCGACGACTCCTCTCATCCGCATCCCGTTCACGGTCCCGCCGATATGGTGACGCGGCTTGACGCCCCAGAGCACATCTGGAGCCAGTGGAACCGGGATCAGCATCCTGCCAGCTCCACCATCGGCGGCCGTCACGGTGAACCTCTCCACACCCATATCGTCATCCTGCCAGTCGAGCTGTGGCCGGGCCGCCCTTCGTGAGTCCGGCCTGTGCCTCCATCAGAGGGATGATCGGGGTGAACATGAAACCGCCCGACACCCATCGCCGACGCAAGCGCGGCTCCCGTCTGAGCGGCAATCGACCAGCCCGAGCGCGTGAGCGCGCGTTCCCCGGTGACGGGCACGCCCACTTCGCGGTTTGGGTCAGGTCGTGTGCTGCTCGGGCTTGTCCCAGAAGTACGTCGACGGGTCATAGACCGCAGGCGTCGGATACTCCCACCCGTTGACCGACCCACCCAGCTCCAGGTCGTCGTGAGTCGGGACGTTCATGAGTCCGTTCTTCACTACGACGACCGCCGGGTAGTCCGCCACCACCCCCATGAAGAACGGCCCGGACTCCTTGTGGATCTTCACGATCTGGTAGAAGGTCGCCTGCCGCTTCATGGCGTCGGTCTCGGCGAACCCCTCTCCCAACAGCTTGTACAGCTGGTCGATCGGCCCGCCGGGCTCGGGCGCCACCCGTGGGGGGTGCCGCTTGTACGGGTCGACGTCGAGTTCCGTCTTCGCCGTCGGCGTTCCCCGCAGCGAGTACATCTGGCCCTGCAACGGCGCCCAACGGCTGGGCTCGGTCGGCACCATCCACTGAAAGTTCAGCAGGCCTGGGCCGGGCGGACCGGACACCTCCCAGTCCGAATGCAACATGTACTTCCCGCTCTCCCAGTTGGCTTCGAAGGCCGTCGGCGGCACGCGATTGAGCTTGGTGTTGATGCCGACGGCCGCCCAGTCGCGCACGAGCCGCGTGTCCTTCTGCACGTGCTCGTCGTCGGCGTCGGCCTGCAGTTCGATCCGCAGCGTCAGCTTGCTGCCGTCGGGGAACTCGCGGAAGCCGTCACCGTCGGCGTCTTTGAGGCCGAGGCCGTCGAGCAACTGCTTCGCCTTGTCGGTGTCGTAGGCGGCGAAGGAGTCCCGCCAGCCTTCGTATGCCGCCTTGCCGTCGGCGCCGGTCGTGAACTCCAGCGTTTTCGGGTTCACCGTGCCGGTCGTGATCTCGCCCTGCTCGAAGTAGATGACCTTCTGCGCCTCGGGCCGGTTGAACGCCAGCGACATCGCCTGGCGGAACTTCGGATCCCGAAACAACTTGCGGTAGTTGGCCTCCTGGTAGTCCTGAGAGAAGAAGATCACCGACGCGGTACCGCTCCCGGTGTCCCAGAGCCGGACCTGGTACCCATACTTGTCCTGGTACTTCGTCAGCGTGGACACGTCGGCGAGCTGGATCGAGTTGAACCGTCCGTGGCTGAGGTCGACGCCCCCGGTGGAGATCTTGATCTTGCCGACCTGCGGATCCTGCACCGCGCTCTGCTGCCAGGTGTCGATGTAGGGCAGTTGGTCGCCGTCGGATGTGACGAGATAGCTGTAGGGGTTGCGTTCCCAGCTCAGGCCGTGGCCCTCGTTGTAACTCGTCAGCCGAAATGGAGCGAGGGTCGGGCACTTCGGGTTCCGACGGTAGCTGGCGTGGGTCTCCCACAGCCCGCCGACCGCGGCCCACGTTTCCGGGACCTTCTTGTTGTACTTGGGGTGGAACTGCTTGACGTAATGGCTGGGCACCATCCACGGCGCACCAGCCGCCTGGTACCCGTTGACCCACTCGGCGACCTTCTCGATGAACAGCGGCGAGGGCGTGTCGAAGGTGATGACGAGGGTGAAGTCATCGGTCGCGGCCAACGTTGCGACGGTGCCTTTCGAGGACTTGCACTCATCCGGAACCCCACCGCCAGTGAACTTCGCGTCGTTGGCCATGTCGTTCCACCAGAACATGATGTCCGCGGTCGTCCACGGCTGCCCATCCGACCAGCGCAGACCCTTACGGAAGTGCAGCGTCCAAACGGAGGTGTCGGCGTTCGACTCCCACTTCTGCGCCACCCCGGGCCCGACGTCGAGGCCTTCGTTCAGGAACCGCACGAGCGAGTACTCGTAGAACCACTCGGAGATGTCGTACCCGTTGGTGTCGCTGACCAGCATGCTGAGGTTGCCGCCATAGTTGCCGCGCTTGACCCACCCGTGCGGGACGACGTAAGGCTGCTCGGGCAGTCGCTGCTCGACCGGCGGCAACTTCCCGGCCTTCACCTGAGCCGCGAGCAAGGGTGACTCCGAGAGCGACGCCGGCTTGGCCAGCGGCTCCTTGGCCGAGCCCTTGGTGGCTGAGTCGGAGTGTGACGCCTTCGCGTTCGACGCGCCGCCGCCGGAACCAGAGCTCGAACACGCAGCCAGAGTTGCAGAACCGGCGGCCAGTGCCGAGACGGTCAGGAAGCGGCGTCGGCCGACTCCGTGCGAAGTGGCAGGCGCGTCGCTGCGCTCGGAGTCCTCATTGATGTAAGGCATGTGGTGGCCGATCCTCCCGTTTGTCGTCCGGGTGATCGGCTCCATCGGGCTCACGAGACTCGATCACATGCCCGAAAGTTAGATGCCGTCCGGCACCCCGACAACGGTGTCGCCGCTTGCGGCCACGTAACGTGATCGAGGCGTTACCTTGCCCACGGTTCGACGGTCTTTGCGAGTCCCGGCGGGACGACTGGCCATCACGAGCGGCACCGAACGCGGCTATGCAGGCCAACGACTCGCCGTAGAGGTAGTCCCGCCACTTCCCGATCTGGCGATACTGCAGCCACTGTATGAGGGCGAAGCAGTTGAAGAAGACGAACAGCGAGACGAAGGTCCCGTAGACGAAGCCGGGCGGGCTGGTCGCAGTGCCCGGGCTCACGAGGTAGATGCCGATCGCGATCCACGGTGTCACGCCAGCGATGCACCCCAACCAGAACGGAAGCGTGCCCCACCGGGCTTCTCGTACTTCTCCTGCAGCAGCCCGAACAGGATCATCGAGACGTTGACGCCGAACAGCGCCACCAGTGCAGCGAGCGTCGAGGGGGGTGCGGCCTTCGAGCCCGGTGGCCCAGTCATGAACGCGGGTCCGTCACCGGAAGGGCGAACGACGTCGCGAGAGCGAGGACGGCCACCGCCTGGGCGGCGCGCAGAACGCCCGTCAGGAGGTTGTAGCGCCGCAGCCGGGTGAACCGAGCCGCCGGAACGACCGTCGTCCGACGGTCGTTCCGCGGTAGCGTCCGCGACGCCGATGGTGTGATGAACGAGGCGGCCCGTTCCCGGGTCGCCGGAGCCTGCATCGCCGTCACGGGGTCATCGACGCCATGCTCACCGCCGACCGACGCGTGCCCGCACAGCAGAATTCTGATGACAGATGATCAGGTGGGCCAAGGTGAGGACCTCAGCCGAGGTCAGCATCGATGCGCTGGTTCCGATCCGTGCAGCGTAGTCGCGGCCTTCGACCGCATACCTCGAGGCGAACTCATATCCCGGTCCAGCACTCGAGGATCGCGAGGTGACCGAACGTGTTGGGCAGCGAACTGTCGTCGCCGTGGTTCACGGCGCAGGTCCTGATCATTTGGAGCCAGGCACGCCAGTCCTCGACCGGTCGATGAGAGCGTGTGCGCGGGGGTCAGCGCCCGCCGCGGTCGGGACGCGGGACGGATACGACCTCCACCATCTCGCCGATGCCGGCGAAGTCATCGGGGTTCGTCGTGTAGAGCGGCAGCCCCTGAACCGCTGCCACAGAGGCGATCATCAGGTCCGCGACCCGGCGTCGCGGCGTACGCCCGGCATCCTGGACCGCCGCGCTGATCCGCCCGAAGGCTCGTGCCGCGCCGGCGTCGAACGCGATGGGGTCGAACTCGTTTTCAGCCCGTTGCAGGACATCGGTTCGCCGGGCACGCTCAGCGCGGGCCTCCGCTTCCTCGCCCCGGACGAGGTGAACACCAGCGGACAACTCGGCGAGTGTCACTGCGCTGATCGCCAACTCCTCGGGCAGCGAATCCGCAACGATCCATCGGCGCAGGATGAGGATGTTCGTGTCGAGCAGACCTCGGCGGTGCTCAGCGGGCATAGGGGTCGACCGTGCGCTGGTCGTAAGCCGCGTCCTGGTCGGCACGGTACGCAGCGAGGTCGATCTCAGGGGCGCTGCGTGATGTCTCGACGAAGTCAGTCCTGGAGACGAAGCGTCGTCGCCGACGAAGCGGGACCAGCTCGCCGATCTCGTGACCGTCACGCGTGACCGTGAAGGACTGGCCATGCTCGACCGCGTCCATGATCTCCTTGGACCGCATCCGTAAGTCACGTTGGCTGATCTGGGGCGGAACGCTCATGGCCACGAGGGTAGCAAGCAGTGCCACACCGTGCCACCCTTCGAGCGAAGCACCCTTCCGAGAGCCGGCCGACGGCCATCACCGGAGCAGTGATCGGGTCAGGCTCAGCTCGTCGCCGGCAAGTGATGTGTTTTCAGCTGTGGGTGGGTGAGTCGCAGTAGCGCGCTGATCGGCACCATCACGAGGGTCGCGAGGTCCGTGCAACAGCCCCGGCGACCAACGACCTCGTAAGTACACCGACAGCCCCTTGCATGAGGCTGTCGGTGCATCGGAGAGTCTGTCGGACTCGAACTCACCGCCGCTGTCGACAGCCGCGGCGAGCGGCAGTGGGTGCAGACATGCAGAAGGCCCCTCCACCATGACGGTGGAAGGGCCTCTGGACTGCACTTACGGTTGTAGCGGGGGCAGGATTTGAACCTGCGACCTCTGGGTTATGAGCCCAGCGAGCTACCGAACTGCTCCACCCCGCGTTGCTCCGCCAACCCTACCGGCTGCCGTCCGGGCTGCCAAACTGCGCCCGGCGTCGGCGGGGAGTGGCAGGGTTCGGTGCCATGGCGTCCGCACCTCAAACAGCGTGGGCGATCCTGCATATCGACCTCGACCAGTTCCTCGCCGCCGTCGAGGTCCTGCGCCATCCCGAGCTGCGCGGCAAGCCGGTGGTCGTCGGCGGTGACGGCAACCCGAAGC
>JAABUK010013717.1_pt1 | contig 10067 bp, 14 predicted proteins | sample 5559141 | NCBI WGS metagenome assembly JAABUK01 (sample SAMN10711869, study PRJNA513367) | rock metagenome | isolation source: Antarctica rocks | place: Antarctica: Victoria Land, Pudding Butte nord | collected 2016-01-03 | reverse complement strand
ATCAGCGCAGCAGCCATGAAGTGTACTGCCTGCAACTGCAGTGCGCTCTACTTGCAACAACACTAAAGGCTGTTGCTCACGCCTGGTGTGGAGCCAGGAGTAGCATCACAGCTTCTGCATGCAGCACGCTGACTGATACAAAACGGTGCAGGCAAAGCGTGGCACCCCATGCTACATGGCTCCAGAGCTGTTCCAGGATGGGTCCACACACTCCAGTGCAGCAGATCTGTGGGCCCTTGGGTGCGTGCTGTATGAGTGTGCTGCTGGCCACCCTCCCTTCGTCAGCACCTCCTTCAACCACCTTGTCAATGACATCCTCACTGGAGCGCCTGCAGATCTGCCAAGTAAGCTGTCGATTTCTCCTTCCCCAGGACCCCTGCTTTGCTGGAGTTGAGTGTATGTGTGTAGGGCTGACGTCAGGTGGTACTGCTTGACAGCTTGAGTGTGTACAAATGCTGATATCATGATTGATGCTCAAGTCTATCCTTCCTCAGCTGTTCAACATACAGCCACCCATCCTGCCATTGTGAGCCAGGACCATCACTTGGACTATCAACACTGAAGATGATTGAGTGAGGCTGCATTGCTAGTGTTTTATGTTTCCTTGAGCCCAATCCTAACAACATGGTCACTCGACCCTGCGTGACAACAACAAATGCAATGAAGCAAGCTGCATCAGTGCCCTGCTGCTTGGCATCCCACGTCAGCTTGACATGACCATCCAGCCTCCACAGCAAACATTTCAACCTCTGTCACTGCCCAACAAGAAAAGAAAAGAACAAGAAAAGACTACGCCTTTCGGCGTCAATTTAATGAGCCAAGTATTATACCGGGCTGCCCAGGCACTGCCCAACAACCATAGATATCATGAGAACCACAGTTTGCTCTTGCTTTGGTAGCGTCAGACCTGGTGCCTGGTGAGTTGTGTTGAACTCTGAGTCAAGATGGGAAACTACCCTCCTTTGCATGTTCTGGCTAAGTACGCACTGCTGTTATTCATGAAGCTGCGCTCCTTTGCAGATGCATCCCCAGACTTTCAGGACCTAATATCCCAGCTTCTGGTCAAGAACCCAGCTACCCGCTTGACCTGGAAGGCCATGTGTGAGCACCCCTTCTGGCAGACCCCCCTCTCCCAGCGCCCCATGCCCCCTGAGCCCATGCTGGATGCCTTCATCAAGCGGCATGGGCTCCGCCCTGTTGCCCAGCCTGCTGCTGTGCAGCCAAATGGGCAGCTTGAAGCGCATGTCAAAGCAGCCCAGGTAAGCTACAGCAACTCCAGGTTGTCACAAGCGCATGTCAAAGCAGCCCGGTAATGCAGCAAGCCCAGTTTGTTATGAAACACATAACAAAGCAGCGCAGGTAAGCTACAGCAACTCCAGTTTGTCACAAGGCATGTCAAAGCAGCCCCATAACACAGCAATTCCAGTTTGTTATGAAACACATATCAAAGCAGGGCAGGTAAGCTACAGCAACTCCAGTCTGTTATGAAGTGCATGTCAAAGCAGCGCAGGTAAGCTACAGCAACTCCAGGTTGTTATGAAGCGCATGCCAAAGCAGCCCAGGTAATGCAGCAACTCCAGTTTGCTGTGGAACGCATGTCAAAGCAGCCCAGGTAAGCTACAGCATGATGTAGACAGCAGTGCATTGACCTAACCGTACACTCTGGCCAGACCCTGTGAGAGCTGGTGCCTCAGTTCCTCCATCTCATCCTTCTTTGGGTTCAGCCCAGCGCGGGTGTCTCTGAGAACGCCTTCATTGCTGGTTTATTTGCCCACCACTTGCTGCAGCTCAATGCCCCTATCCTACACACACCAACAACGCTTCCAATACAGCAAATGCAGTTGTGTGAAGCCATACAATGTTTGAGCACCAGCAGCTCGGACCCCCCATTGTACTTGGCATACATCTGTTGTCGGGGCTCTGACATTTGCTTGGGTGTCCAGAATTAGGCATTGCTTGGTTCACACTGTGCAGCTGTTACTGTCGACTGGCTTGGCAGTACTGAAAGTCAGGTCAATCATCCTGGACTCTCCATTGCCTTTTGGCCTCAGGCAGTGTTGTCGATCTTCCAATCCCCAGCTGCAAAATTTGCACATCACACATTGAATACCACAGAAGCAACTCTGCCCAGAAGGTGGCACATCAGCATCACACAAAGGTGTCACTTTCCCTATGTGGCTCCAAGCAGAGTTTGTCTGCACAGGTACCTGCATGCTCTTGACTGCAGACAAAACCACACAACAGCTGCTAGAATTGTCATGTCTTGTACGAGACGCACGCGTCTGTCAGAGTGTGTGACCCTGTTGGCATGCAGGTGCAATTTGCTTATAGGCTGACTGCCAAGATGTGAATTCAGACACAGCGCTGTTTAAAGCTGTTGGTACCTGATCCTAGCAGAAGACATGGATCAAGTAAATGAATACAATAACAAATACAGAATTGAGTGAAGGAATGACATGAGCAAAGAAGGAAGGAAGGGAAGAATCAACAAAGAAACCAAGAAGGGACGAGCAAAGTTTTTTGTGAATGAATGAAGGAGTGAATGCTGTAGGTGCGAGACAGCACGGTGGATGTGATGCGGCTGTCCATCATTGTGCGCAACAATTTGGAGAAGGAGACTGACGGCAGTGAGTACCATGCTGCCAGCAGCAGTGGAGCTCCCAGTGGGGATGTCAAGCTGAACCACACGGATGCTGAGCTGGACTTTGAGGAGCAAACAACAGATACTGCAGGTTGAGCACGCTTTTCTGTACTTACTGCATCCAGGTTGGAAACACAATGCGCCTTGAGGGCTGTCTGATGAGTATTGGGTCAGGGCACATGCAAGGAATGGCACATGCAAGGCAGGGCACATGCAAGACAGGGCACATGGAAGGCAGGGCACATGGATGGCAGGGCACATGCAAGGCAGGGCACATGCAAGACAGGGCACATGCAAGGCAGGGCACATGCAAGTCAGGGCGCATGCACACCTGTTCAGGAGCATATACTCTGATTCTTGCCATAGACGTGAACAAACACAACTGCTTGGCAGGTCCAGGGTCCAATGAAGAAGAGGAAGGCTTGTCCCCCATGGCCCACGTCATGGACGACAGTGGGGCCCCACCAGCAGGGACCTTGGACCCTGGGGGTGCCAAGGGGGTGGTGGAGATGCCTGACTCAGAAGCCCTGCGCCGCAGTGTTGCTGCTGCAAATGCTGCAGAGCATGAAAGGCAGCTTGCATCCAGCAACGCCAGCCAGCCGGCCTTTGAAGGGGAAAGAGGGCCTGTACCTGCCACCTCATCAGGTATGTCTGCAGCGGCATTTTCAGTTGTGCAAACCTTGTGAACAGCTGGCAGCGTGCTGCTGCCAGTGACTTAGGTACAGTGCTTGTAGTAAAGGCAGTGTCAATGAAGCATTGTACATGTGTGTTCATCCATATTATCATTCGTCAAATATGTGTCTGTTTCTGCACTTGTGGATGCTGAGTGTGCAACAGTACTCACCAGCGTCACCAAGCAGTTCCTTTCCCTGTTTCAGACTTTGAGAGGCCAGCAGTTCAGAACGAGGGCCCTGCAGAGCAGCCCTCCACATCCGGAACCCCCCGCCCCTCTGTATACGAGCTCATCTGGCACGCTTCAGATTCCTCTGTGAAGCCAATTGTGGCCAACAGGAGGATTGAGCGCTTGCCAGAGCCCAAGTGGGATGCACAAGCCCTGCCCTTCAAACCCCTGGTGGGTCCTAGGGTTATGTCCTAAACCCTGTATAGTCAAACTTCACAGACTGGACGGTTTTGCCTTTTGGGGATTACAGCAAATGGGCACTGCAAACTCTTGTGTTGATGCTCTGCTGACCACTCTTGCCTTACAGTTGCATTGCCACACTTCTTGGGTGCAATGTAGTGTCCAATGTCAGTAGGTGTTGCCAGGCAGAACAAGATCAAGACACACCTAGTAGATACCCAACAATGGCTAGCACACATGTAGTTGATGTTGTAATCAGGGCCCTGGGCAACCCGAAATAACACTTGGCTTCTCACAAAGTTGACATCAAAAGCTGTTGTCTTTCTTTTCTTTGATTAATCACGGCAGGTACCATAGACGCATCAGCAAAGAGCAGCCACTCCTATCATCCAATGCAGAAGCCTGACAATTCGGCATGACAACCACCGCTTAAACCTGTGACCTGTAGCAACAAAGCCTGCCAACTCACTGTTGCATTGAATGCTACACAGCATTTGGCTGTGTGGACATGTCACCTGGCATGAGCATGTGACTACTTCTCACTAACGGCACAATTGCACGGTTCTCAACTTAGTCATGATTGGCCTATTATACATGGCATACCCCAATGGGTGCTGCCATAAACTTCCATCCCTGCTGAGGCTGAGGCCTTACCCTGTGAGGGGGCATCAGCTTTTATACACTTGTACAATTGTCGGTGCTGGTCTGTTCCCGCTGTGGATGCTGCAGGCATCGTGCAAACTGTTGGATTGCTAGACCTTGTAGAGATGCGCAAGACAGACTGCTTTGGAGAGACAAGACTTGTCCTGCATGTATCTAGCTCATTATGAGCCAGAAAGTGATTTCATTATTAATATTACTGTTATTGTTGTTATTATTATTGTTACTATTGTTATTATTATTGTTGTTGTTATCAATATTTATCATTATAATGCTGCAGGCGTTACAGGACATGCTGTCAGCATCGCAGCAGGACCTGGAGGCCTTCCTCACCCAAGTCTACAGGGCTATTGCGGGCGCTGCCCCCCTCAAAGACAAGGTCAGCCCTGCTGTCTCACTCAACACTTCATACACCAAGCATGCACAGTCAGACGCCTCAGGCGTAGCTCGCCAGCCTGCGCTTGATTCAACTTATCTTGCGCATGTGCACGTTTTGCAGCATAGCCTGTAAGCAACCAGCTGTTTCCCACCTTGGGGGTGGCAGGGATCGCCAAGTGGCAATAGTGTTCACACAACTTGTCATTTCAGCTCAATAATCTGCTGCGAGGTATACCTGTTGAGAATCACCACGTTCCCAAGTCTGTGCTTGAAGACCTGGGCGACACGTGGGGCTCTGCAGGCATTCGCAGAAGGCTGAGTACACAAACAGAAGCAGCTTTGATAACAAAGAAGTGGCCTAAGAGATGTTGTGACTGGAAAAAGCAACAAATCTACCCCCTGCAAGTGTTGCATGATGAGCCCATGATGCAGCATGACCAGACAGCAAAACTTGCATAGTAAATCTTGCTTTGTTTAGGCGCATGTGGATCTAATCTGCAAAAGCTGGACCTATCTGTGGGCTGGGTAGAAAATACAATCTGAACCCATGATACAGCTTGGTCATGCTTGTGCTTGCAGGTGAATGTGCTGGCATACTTTGAGACGCTGTGCACCGATACAGGGGCAGCCAATGTGCTGATCAACTCATCCCTGACCATACTCATAGTGCGCATGCTCAGAAACGCCAGGGCCCCAACTCTCAGAGTGCGCCTAGCGTCTGCACTGGGGCTTCTTGTACGGCATGCCACCTACATTGCAGATGAGCTGGCCACCACAGGTGCTCACAATCTGCTTGCACCTTTGCTAGGCAAACCTGTCAGAAATTGAATGCATGAGTGGAATCAGCGCTGATGGTGGAAAAACTCTCACTTGCTGTCTATCTGTCTGTGTATCTGTGAATTTGTCTGACTGCCTGCTTGTCTGTCTGTCTGCCCATCCGTCTATCTGTCAGCCTGTTTGTCTGTGTCTGCATGAGGGTGTTTCAGTCTTGGTGGCATGCAACATGCACACCACAGCTTTGGTATGCTTTGTCCTTTGGGCGCAGGTGTGATTGAGGTGCTGACAGAAGGACTGAAGGACAAAAACGAAAGAGTCCGGCGGCGCATCATGGCAACTTTAGGAGAGCTGCTGTTCTATGTTGCCACACAGCAGCAGGTAAGCCGCTGCTTCACCAACGTCAGTGCATCACCAAATGTGTTGCACTGACAAACACAGCAGGGACTGTTATGCCTGTCTGCAAGGAAGCAGTTCTGCTATGACTACGCTATTGCTCACTTGCTCGCTTTGGTATGGACAGGTTGTTTGGTTGTGCTGTCTCACAGTTACACCGTGAATTTCCCTCGTCATGTTGCCACCTTTGCTACAGAGAAACCTGTAAATTACATCAGCAGCAGCAGTAAGTTGCACAAAACCTTGAGATTGTGAAATGATGAGATTCTGATCAACAGACTCACGTTTAGCCTTGCTTGCAAAGTAGCAGCCAGACAGGGCAACAATCAATGGTAATTCCCGTCGTGACAACTCATCAGGGGAGCCAACAGACAATGACTGGGAATCTCATAATGACTATACACTCAATGTTCAAGGCAACTTATCATCGTTAGGGCATAACTGTGATTATTATGATTATCATCATCAGTATTGTCATTATTGTTATCATCATCATTATTATTATTATTGTTATTATTACTATTACTATCATTGTTATGATGTGTAACGCAGGATGCCAGTCAGACGAGTCAGTGGCAGGTTCCAGCTAACACCATCACGCTGGTTGGCCGCATGCTCAAGCCTGGCGAAGACGAAATAGCACAGGTACTAAACAGCCCCTGACTCCTGACAGCACAAAAAGCTTTTCATGGTCACAACATCAGGCTTTTCTGGATGGGGGGTTGGATGCATGAATGCATCATTCTTCAGCATGCTTTGCCGGCAGTAACTTGTGCAATGCCAGCCCAATTGCATGGATCACATGGTCTCAATCAGAACCCGATCTGTGCAAAATGTCAAAGCAACTTTAAGCAGCTCCAGAGCCTGCCACAACTTCTTCACAGAAAAACTACAATGCTTCGTCCAGCCAGCAATTCTAGCTGCACATTGGGGCATAAGGGCCAAATGTTGACAGCTTTGCATGACATATGGCTGAAGCCCATCACAGCCAAATGTTGACAGCTCTGTGTCACATTCGGTCAAATCATGTGAGGGCCAAATAGTTGACAGCTTTATGCCACACTTGGTCAAACGCTGTATCACAATCTTCTTCCATGTGCAGCATTACGCCATCAAGACCATAGAGAACATCGGCAGCCAGGCAGGCACCTGGGCGACGCAATTTGGCAGCAGTGAGGTGGTGTCCTACCTCGTCACCATCTGGCAGGGCTCCAAGAATGACAACATCAGAGCCACTGCTGCCTCCACACTGTCGCGTCTCATGCGCCACTCACCCCCCCTGCTGGCACCCACACTTGAGAAGTACTCCCTCAAGCCTGTTGTCCAAGGTACGCACACTTTGCGGTCTGCAATCACTAGGTCTAGGAAAAGTGCGTGCTCTTGTGCATAACGAGTTGCCACAAATTGCCATGAAGTTACAATGTAAAGGACAATTTGCTATGACACCAGGTTGTGCTCCCTAAAAAGCAGGATCCTAGTTGAATTCCGCGGTATGAAGCCGAAATATGTTGTTCATCAACTTGTGATGGTGGGGGGTGCAGGACTGGCGGATGACAATGCCAAAGTGCAGGCAGCAGCTGCCAACATGCTCAACTTGGCCCTCACCCTACCTGATGCTCCTGCTGATCTGGCCTCTGTTCTGGTAAGGTTCAACATGAACATACTCTGATTGCATTCCTGTGTGGAGCGTCTTGCTTAGAGCTCTTGCGTTGGGTGCTGTGTACTGCCCTATTCTGGTCACAGACTAAGGAAAGCTGACTGTATCTCTTCAAGCAGATGTGGACTCAAAACATTTCTCGTCCATCTTGCAACACTTGCTTGGCCCTATGCCTAGATGCCTCTGTACCGCTACTTTTGTTTTGTTTGTCAGGGCTGGTTTTGTAAAGTACTGTTTGTAACGTACTGTTTGTGATGTACTGATGTGCTGTACAGGAGGATTTGCAAGTCGTGCCGGGGCTGTTGGCAATGCTGGAGAGCCCGGTAGCAGCCCTCAGGGCAAAGGCCCTGGTGTCTTTTGCCCTGCTCACCCAGACCCACTTGGTCCTGCTGCTAGCTGCATTCCAACTCAAGCTGTCACCCCAGGTATGTTGACATATGCTGCACCAATATGTGCAGCCTGGGATACTCTGATATGGGTATGCTGCAATCCCTGCAAGCCCAAACAGAACACTGCTATAATGCCTGGCTGCCTTTTGCAGCATAGACACATAGAAACGAGCAGAGTAGGACATTTGCGCCAACCACAAAATTTGTTTAAGCAGCTTCACAGAATTGCCTCACAAAGCGCTGCAGTGCAGACACCGTCAAGGCTGCTCACTTAGCGACTTATTGCCTGCTAGCGTCATTGCCAGATATCTCGTTCAAGCAGCGCTGCTCGAGCTCAAGGCATCAGCGTCTCTTTCTGTCAGACACACTTTTGGGTGTTCATTGCATAGATGCATGTGGTGTACAAACAACATGGCTGTGAGCATGTGTCATGCAGCTTCTGTCTGCTGTACAGGTGGAGAAGCTGCAGAGGGTGTAGACCCTGTATGGGGTTAAACCCTATATATAAACCCTAAACCCTAAGCCATGCAGCTAATGTCTGGTGTACAGGTGGAGAAGCTGCAGAGGGACACAGACCAGTACACCTCTTATGCCATGGCTTCCTTCTCAGCTGCCGTGGAAGCTGCTGTGCCAGTGCTGCTACAGAAGGTGTGCCTGTATCATCCTGCATCATTGTGTGACTGAATGTAGGCCTTAGTTGCACATGCCATGTCATTTCCTATGCAAACAGATGGATATGTTGCACCTTGGAGACAGCCACTGGTCACTGCATAAATTGCATTACCACAGATGTCATGAAGGCTGCCTGGGGCTCGATGGACCCAATAGCCTCACCTGACGACCAGTTCTGTCCTTGAAAGCAACCCTGCCCCCCCCCCCCCCTTTTCTCTCTCCGCCGATTGAATGGGTTACATAAAGCTGGTGGCAATTGTGCTTGTTGGCTCAGTCTGACATGTGACACCCTCCCATGTCCTGGCAGGTGTCCAAGGAGCTGGCCACAGGGCACTCCGGCCCCAAGAGCCCTCACCAGGCCACTGATTTCGCCCTGGCTCTGTTCCCTCTGCTGCAGCAGCTCCTCATTTGCCCCGTCTTCAGACCAGTGGTGGTCTCAGATGCCCTCATTGCAGACCTGTCAGCCTACCTGGCTGCCTCTGCCAGCGCCTCTGTTGCAGACCTTGGTGGCATTGCACAGTTTCAGGTCCGTGCCTGCACCTTCTGCAGTCCATCTGCACCCAGATGTGAGGCAGAAGTGTTTTCAGCCAAAAAGCCATACTGTGTCAAAAAGTCTATTCACAGCTACCACATTGGCATGGCAGACTTATGTGTACGCCGTACACGTACTATGTGCTTGTGCTACCAAGACACTGTTGATGGCTTTGCAGCTTCAGATACAGGATTCTGTTGCTGTCTGCACATCGGAGGTAAGACAGTCTTGATGGGAAAGCTCAACATGCCCCAGCCTTGCCTTTTGTGAAACACTGAACATCATAATCATGTCCTTTCTCTCTGAATGTTTGAAAAGAGGCTCGCCTGCACTTGAACCTACATGCTGCTTCATGGAAAAATTTCCTGCCGCAATCCTGATAAAACGAAAGAAAGGAACACCTCAAAACAATCAATACCCTGTCCTTGCAGGCAGTGCTGCTCCAATGCCTGGAAGCCTTGTGTCAGTACAGTGACCAAGTTGTGGTGCATCACAAAGCAGTGCTGGCGCACTTGCTGCCAGCCTTGGCAGCAGCAGTGGGGCGACAAGGGGAGTCCAGAGACAGCCGCTTCCTGTGCCTCAAGCTGCTCTGTGATGTCATACTGCATTTCCTGCTGGAGACCGATCTATATAGCGCGCCAAGTCAACAGCAGCAGAGTCAGGCCCACCATGCAGGTAAGCGTATCAATGACACGCAAGCATTGGTACGTAGAAAAGTAAGGGGTTGTGTGTCAGGTGTATACCTGCAAAGCCAGGGCACGCATTCTGGGAAGCATGTATACGAAGTGCAAACATTGATATGCTGCCAAAAAAGAAAAAGAAAGCATTCAGAGTTTGCAGTATACATTCACACACAGAGGTTCAGCTCGTGCTGCTCAGTGAAAATG
>JAABUK010013715.1_pt1 | contig 10068 bp, 8 predicted proteins | sample 5559141 | NCBI WGS metagenome assembly JAABUK01 (sample SAMN10711869, study PRJNA513367) | rock metagenome | isolation source: Antarctica rocks | place: Antarctica: Victoria Land, Pudding Butte nord | collected 2016-01-03 | reverse complement strand
AGAGTGACATTCAGGCCACCGTATCCCGGGCGCTGCGGCTGGGCGTGGCACCGGCGAACGACCAGCAGACGTTGCTGGCGCAGCTGGCGATCCGCGCCGAACAGCAGCCGGACCGCAGGCATTTCGTGGTGATCGCACCGGATCGCTACGTCGATACCAACCCGGCGGCCGCCGCGCAGACCATCCTGGCCGAGCGCGGCAGCGCCTGGGGCCAGCCGGTCGCGGTGCGCTCGGCGCTGCGAACCGCCACTCCGGTGGATCGGGGTGCGCTGCAGACCGGTGCCGAGGATCCGGCGGCCGAGCTGAGTTCGAGCGACATGCTGGCCCTGGGTCAGGTCGAGCGGCAGGTCGCGTCGATGAACGGGGCACTGCACGACAACGCTGCCGCCGCCGAGCTGCTGGGCAGCTACGGCAACGGGATTCGCCGGGCCGAGTCGAGTGCCTGGCGCCGCCATCGTGCGGCCGGTTCGCAGGCGGTGCGGAATCTGCAGACCCGGATCGGCCAGGTGACCTCGGCGGTGCACCTGGTACAGCCCGCGGTCGGCACCTACAGCCTGTCGTCGGTGGACTCGCCGGTGGTGGTGACGGTGTCCAACGAGCTGTCCCGGCCAGTAACCGTCCAGGTGTCGGTGGCCCCGTCGAACGGCGCGGTCGGTTTCCGTGCCCGGCCGATGGCATTGCAGACCATTCCGGCTCGCAGCATCGCCACCATCCGCGTCCCCACCCATGTCGACCGGCTGGGTAAGTTCCAGGCCGTGGCAGTGCTCAGCACGCCGGACGGCCGGCAGCTCGGTCAGCCGGTTCAGCTCAACCTGCGGGCGACCTCGATCGGGACGGTGACCAAGACGATCACCATCGTGGCTGTGAGCGTGCTGGTGCTGGCCCTGTTGCGCCGGCTGGTGCAGCGCCTGCGGCAGGGGTCGAGCCGGGTTCCGGGCACAGCTCCGGGAGCCGTGACGTGACCGAGGACTGGTCACCGCCTCGGATCTACGGCACCCCCATCCCGCTGCCCGGCGACGGCTCGGCCCTGGCGGTCGAGACCGCGCAGCCCGACGGCGGCGACGCCTGGAGCTCGCCGAACTACCACGGCCCGCGCTGGCACCGGCCGCGCTCGTTCAACCAGCCGGCGACTGCCGCGCCCGGCCATCAGCGCTCCGGTGGCGTCCAGGCGCCGCCGAGGCCGGCCATCCCGGAGGCCGATGGCGGCGGCAGTCCCGAGCCCGACGGCGGACCGCATCGCCGGGGCACTTCCGTCGCCGACGGCGAAGCGGCAGGCCGGGCCGGCGCAGCCCCGGCGGTGGGCGCAGCCCCGGCGGTGGTCCCAGCAGCAGCGGCAGCCCCGGAGGGCGCGACCCCGGGCGACCAGGACGAGCGGGTCGCCCCCAGCCTGATGGCCAGCAGCCGGACGATGGCCATCGCCAGCCTGGTCAGCCGGATCACCGGCTTTCTACGCAACGTCGTCATCGCCGCCGCCGTCGGAGCCGGCGCCTACAGCGTCGGAGATGCCTACGGCCTGGCCAACACGCTGCCCAACATGGTCTTCGAGCTGCTGCTCGGCGGCGTCCTGACCAGCGTCATCATTCCGGTGCTGGTGAAGGCCCAGCAGGACGACCAGGACCGCGGGCTCGCCTACACCCAGCGGCTGCTGTCGATCGCCACGGTCGGCCTAGCCGGCTCGACCCTGCTCGCGGTGCTGGCGGCGCCCTGGCTGATCAATGTCTTCGGCGGGCCGCCGCAGTATCGCTCGGTGGCCTCCCTGTGGGCGACCCTGCTGTTGCCCGAGATCTTCTTCTACGGCCTCGGCGCGATGTTCGCGGCGATCCTGAACTCTCGCCACATCTACGGCTGGCCGGCCTGGGCGCCGGTGATGAACAACCTCATCACGATCTGCGCGGCGCTGCTGTTCCTGCTCGTTCCCGGCCCGCGCAATCTCGGCACCGCCAGCATCACCGACACCCAGATCCTGATCCTGGGCATCGGCACCACGCTGGGCATCGTGGCCCAGGCGCTGGTGCTGCTGGTGCCGTTGCGGCGCAGCGGCTTCGTCTGGCAGTGGCGCTTCCGGGCCTCGCCCAACGAGGCCGGCCGGATGGCGGAGTTCCGGACGCTCACCCTGTGGGTGCTGGGCTACGTGGTCGTCAGCCAGATCGGCGTGGTGGCCATCAATCGGGTCGCCAACCATCACGGCGGCGTGCAGATCTTCGCCTACGCCGACCTGCTGTTCCAGGTTCCCTACGGCATTCTCGGGGTGTCGCTGCTGACCGCGTTGATGCCCCGAATGAGCCGGTCGGCGGCTCGGGGCGACACCGCGGCAGTGCTGGATGACCTGCGGCTGGGCACCAGGCTGTCGGCGGTCGCGCTGGTGCCGGTGTCGGTCGGGCTGATGGTGTTCGGGCCGGCCTTCACCAGCGTGGTGCTGCTGGGCCGCTTCGGTGAGGGCAACGCCCGGCTGACCGGTGTGGCGCTGGCCTGCGGCGCCTTCGGGCTCGTGCCGTTCGCCCTGGTGATGCTGCAGCAGCGGGTCTTCTACGCGATGCGAGACGCCCGGACGCCCACCTACATCAACGTCGCGATGGTCGCCACCAAGGTCGGGCTGATCCTGCTCGGTAGCACGCTGCTGCATGGCAAGGCGATAGTCGTGGGCCTCACCGTGTCGACCTCCGCGTCCTACTTGGTGGGCTGTGTGGTGGGTCACCAGCTGCTGCGCCGGCGATTCGGGCAGCTGCACTTCGCGTCGGTGGCACGGACCGTCGGCTGGATCTCGCTGGCCGCTGCCGGCGGTGGGGTGGTGGGCCTGCTGGTGGTGCTGGCCGGCAATGTCGTGCTGGGCTCCGGACGCATCACCGCGCTGGCCGAACTGGTGGTCGGCGGGGCGCTCGGCGGCCTGGTCCTAGGTGTCCTGGCGATGCGGCTGCCGCTGCCCGAGGTGGCCGAGATCATCGGCGCGGTGCGCCGACGGGGCTCAGCGGGCGAGCGCGACCAAGCTCCGGCGGCACCGTAGCCGCCGGTGATCGCGCGCCACCAGGTGCCGGAATAGCGGTCCCCGTAGACTCGTTCGGGCGATGCCGGCCCTGACGGGCGGGCCGAGAACTGAGATCGAGGTAGCCGTGAGCGAGAACCACCGCAAGGTGATCGTGGTCGGGTCGGGGCCGGCTGGTTACACCGCGGCGCTGTACCTGGCCCGCGCGGACCTGCAGCCGCTGGTCTTCGAGGGCAGCCAGTACGGCGGCGCACTGATGAACACCACCGAGGTGGAGAACTACCCCGGCTTTCCGGAGGGCATCATGGGTCCGCAGCTGATGAGCGAGATCCGTACCCAGGCGGAGAAGTTCGGCGCCGAACTGGTCAGCGACGACGTCGTCTCGGTCGAGCTCGACTCCGCGGTGAAGATCGTGCGCACCCACACCGGTGAATTCAGCGCCGACGCGGTCGTGCTGGCGATGGGTTCGGCGTACAAGAAGCTGGGTGTGCCGCGTGAAGACGAGCTGTCCGGCCATGGGGTGTCCTGGTGCGCCACCTGCGACGGCTTCTTCTTCCGCGGCCAGCACATCGTGGTGGTCGGCGGCGGGGACACCGCTATGGAAGAGGCCGCCTTCCTGACCCGGTTCGCCGAGTCGGTGACCGTGGTGCACCGGCGCGGGGCGCTGCGGGCGTCGCGGATCATGGCCGAGCGGGCGCATGCCAACCCGAAGATCAGGTGGGCCTGGAACTCCGAGGTCGCCGAGATCCACGGCGACACCAAGGTTTCGGGGCTGACCCTGCGCGACACCCGAACCGGTGAGACCCGCGAGATCGAGGCGACCGGGCTGTTCATCGCGGTGGGCCACGATCCGCGCTCGGACCTGGTCAAGGGGCAGGTGGAGCTGGACGACGAGGGCTACGTCCTGACCGAGGGCCGCTCCACCCGGACCAACCTGGCCGGCGTGTTCGCGGCCGGCGACGTGGTCGACCACACCTATCGGCAGGCGGTCACTGCCGCCGGCACCGGCTGCCAGGCTGCCCTGGACGCCGAGCGCTTCCTGACGGCGCTGGGTGCCGTCGGTGACGCCGAGCTCGCCGCCATGGAAGGCTGACTCGTCGGACAGCTGACTGACTCCGCCTCGGCAGGCGGGCCGGGAAGGGTTGCGTCCCGCCCGGTGTTAGGGCTTCAGCACATCAATCGAACCTAGGAGTTGCTGTTATGGGTGCCAACACTCCCGCCGTCACCGATGCGACATTCGCCAAGGACGTCCTGCAGTCGGACAAGCCAGTTCTGGTCGACTTCTGGGCCGAGTGGTGCGGGCCGTGCCGGCTGGTCGGCCCGGTGCTGGAAGAGATCGCGAGCCAGCACGGCGAAAAGTTGCAGATCGTCAAGCTGAACATCGACGAGAACCCGAACGTGGCCCGTGACTACCAGATCATGTCCATTCCGACCATGTCGGTGTTCCAGGGCGGCAAGATCGTCAAGACCATCGTCGGCGCGAAGCCGAAGGCCGCGCTACTCAACGACCTGGCTGCCTACATCGCCTGACAGGCCCACATCGCCTGACAGCGCCGTGCACCACTGATCGCCGCAGCGAGAAGCCGGTCCGGGGAGTCGAGATCGACTTCGCGGGCCGGCTCCTTCCGTTGGATAGAACCGGTGATCCGCGGCCCGTCGGCGGCGACGGGTAACGGGCGTTCGAGCGGCGACCTCAGCTGACCGGGGTGAGGGCCTTTCCGACCCCGGTACCGAAGATTCGCTCGAGGGCGTATTCGACGTCGTAGCGCCAAGACACGGTCGACTTCAGTTCCATCCGCAGGCGTGGGTAGCTCGGGTGCGGCCGGACCGTCTTGAAACCAACCGAGCGCAGGTAGTCCGCCGGCATCAGGCAACCCCGCGAGGACGGCCCGGTCGAGCCGAATGCCTCGACCGCTTTCACGCCGCGCGGCACCAGCTCGGCCGCGACCGCCTGCGCGAGCATCCGGCCAATGCCGCCGGAGCGCCACTCGGGCAGCACGTTGGCATTCATCAGCAGCACGGCGTCACCGGAGACCGGCGAGGTCGGAAACGACAGGGCGCGCGGCACGAAGCCGGGCGGAGCGAAGAGCGCGTAGCCAGCCGGCACGCCGGCCACGTAGGCGATCTTGCCGCAACTGCCCCAGTCCAGCAGCGTCGCCGACAGCCACGCCTCCTTGGCCAGGCTAGCCTCGTCCGGCTGCAGCGGCCGCGGGTCGGCCAGCGGCCCGAGTTCCCAGAACAGGCAGGTCCGGCACGGGGTCGGCAGATCCCCGAGGTTGTCCAGTGTGAGTGGCACTATCCGACGCGACACCGACATGGCACTAGCTAAGCCGACCGGGGTCATAGCTGTCCAGGAACGTTGCCAGCCTCCCGATCGCCTCCGTCAGCACGTGTGCGTGCGGCAGCGTGACTATGCGTAGATGGTCCGCGTCCGGCCAGTTGAACCCGGTGCCCTGCACCAGCAGGACGTGCTGGGCGCGGAGGAACTCGAGCACGAACTGCTGGTCATCGACGATGGGGTAACGCTGCGGATCCAGCCGCGGAAACACATAGAGCGCACCTTTGGGTTCGACGCAGCTGACCCCGGGAATGGCCCGCAACGCGGTCACCGCGGCATCGCGCTGCTCCAGCAGCCGGCCGCCCGGCAACACCAGGTCACGGATGCTCTGCCGGCCGCCCAGCGCGGTCTGGATGGCGTGCTGGGCCGGCACGTTCGCGCACAACCGCATGTTCGCCAGGATCGTCAGGCCTTCGAGATAGTTGGCCGCCTGGCGCTTGGGACCTGCGGCCATCAGCCAACCGGCCCGAAAGCCCGCCAGCCGGTACGCCTTGGACAGCCCGTTGAAGGTGAGCGTGAACAGGTCCGGCGCGATCACCGAGAACGGCGTGTGGCTGGTGTCTTCGTAGAGCACCTTGTCATAGATCTCGTCGGCCAGCACGACCAGGTCGTGCTCGCGGGCCAGCTCGGCGATCTGCTGCAGCGTCTGCTCCGGATACACCGCGCCGGTGGGGTTGTTGGGATTGATCAGCACGAGGGCCTTGGTCCGCCCGGTTATCTTGGCCCGCATGTCTGCCAGGTCGGGCAGCCAACCGTCGGACTCGTCGCAGCGGTAGTGCACCGGCCGGCCGCCCGACAGCGAGGTGGCCGCCGTCCACAGCGGGTAGTCCGGCGCCGGCAGCAGCACCTCGTCGCCGTCGTCCAGCATCGCCTGCAGTGCCATCACGATCAGCTCGCTGACGCCGTTGCCCAGCCAGATGTCATCGACGGTGACGCCTGCATCCAGGCCCCGCTCCTGATAATGGCCGACGATCGCCGTGCGCGCCGACAGCAACCCCTGGGAGTCGGAATACCCTTGCGCGTCCGGGAGATTTCGGATCACGTCGACCAGGATCTCGTCCGGCGCGGTGAAGCCGAACGGTGCCGGGTTGCCGATGTTCAGCTTCAGGATGTGGTGGCCCTGCTCCTCCAGCCGCTTGGCCTCGACCAGCACCGGGCCGCGGATGTCGTAACACACGTCGGCGAGTTTGCTCGACTGTCGCAGCTCCACCCGGCAAGGCTTTCATACCCGGATCGGGGCTCGCACCCGGATAGCTCGCCGGCCGTGATAGACACCGGTCATGGAGTTCGCCGAGGTCGTGCGCAGGCGCCGGATGGTGCGCAACTACGACCCGGACCGGCCGGTGGAGCGTTCCGTGCTCACCGAACTGCTCGAGTTGGCGATCCGAGCGCCGTCAGCGGGGTTCAGCCAGGGCTGGCACTTCGTGGTGCTCGACACCGCCGCGGACCGCAGCCGATTCTGGACCGCGGGCATCGAGGCGGCGCGGGAGCCGGACCGGTGGCTGCTCGGCATGCAGTCGGCACCGGCCCTGATCGTGGCACTGTCAGACAAGGCGGCCTATCTGGAGCGGTACGCCGCTGCGGACAAGGGCTGGACCGACCAGGACGAGGCACGCTGGCCCGTTCCGTACTGGGACATCGACACGGGGATGGCCAGCCTGCTGATTCTGCTGGGCGCGGTGGACCACGGCCTGGCCGGCTGTTTCTTCGGCGTGCCCGCCGAGCGGCATGCCGCGGTGAAGAACGCGCTCGGGGCGCCTGACCGGCTGTCGCTCGTCGGGGTGATCAGCCTCGGCCACCCGGCTCCGGATCGCAGGTCACCGTCGTTGAAGCGTGGCCGGCGCGGACTGGACCAGGTCGTCAGCTACGGCCCGATGACCGCCGCGACCTAGTCAGTACGGGTCGCCGGTTTGGCAATGGAGCCCGTGTGCACTGTTGACTGACGTTCAACTGCGCAGACTGGTTGCGTTGCCAACTGCGGCTGCGTTGCCAACTGCGGCTGCGTTGCCAACTGCGGGGCGATAACCGCGATGATGCGTTCCAGGTCGTCGATCGAGCCGAACTCGACGGTGATCTTGCCCTTGCGCCGGCCGAGCTCGACACGCACCCGTGTTTCCAAGGCGTCCGACAGCTTGTCCGCCAGCTCGGCGAGGGCCGGCGCGTTGATCTGGCGCACCGGCTTCTTGCGGCTGGCACCCGAACCGGCGCCCGACGCCGCCATGGACACCAGCTCCTCGGTGGCTCGCACCGACAGCCCTTCGGCGACGATCCGGCTCGCCAGTTCGTCCTGCGCGTCCCGATCTACCAGGCCCAGCAAGGCGCGGGCGTGCCCCGCGGACAGCACGCCCGCCGCCACCCGCCGCTGAACCGGCACGGATAGGTTCATCAACCTGATGGTGTTGCTGACCTGCGACCGGCTGCGACCGATCCGACCCGCGAGCTCCTCGTGCGTGACGTCGAACTCCTGAAGCAGCTGCTGGTACGCCGCTGCCTCTTCCAGAGGATTGAGCTGCGCGCGATGAATGTTTTCCAACAGGGCATCGCGCAGCATCGCGTCGTCGGCAGTGTCGCGGACGATCGCCGGGATCCGCTCCAGGCCTGCCGCGATGGCGGCGCGCAACCGTCGCTCACCCATCACCAGCTCGAAGCCAGCGCCCTGCGCGCGAACCACGATCGGCTGCAGGACCCCGAACTCTTTGATCGAATGGCTCAGCTCGGTCAGCGCGTCCTCGTCGAAAACCTGCCGAGGCTGACGCGGATTGGTCGTGATCTCGTCCGGCCGTAGCTCGCGTAGCGTCGCGCCAGGGACCGGCGACGGTTCGAAGTAGAAGTCTGTCGCCGACGACCCGGACAGCGCTGATACCGAAGGCACCCGGTTGACCACCCTGACGGTGCTACCTGGCGTACTCGATGCCTGCGATGCCGGTGGGATCGCCACTGGCGCCGCATCGGCCTGGACGGTAGTTGACATAACAGCGTCCGGATCGGCGGTGATACCGGATGATTCGACCGGGGCGCGCTCCCGGGCCGGTAGATCGTCCTGAGGCGCCGGTCGTGGGGCGCCAGTGGGGATCAGGGCGCCCAGGCCCCGTCCCAGACCGCCATGTCGAGGTCTACTCATCGCCGAACTCCGCGTCCTGATCGCCCTGATCGTCCTGACTCAGCTCTGGCTCCGGCTGCGCCGCGCCACGCTCGGCGACCTCACGCGCAGCGTCGAGGTAACTGACCGCACCGCGGGACCCAGGATCGTAGGTGATCACGGTCTGGCCATAACCTGGCGCCTCGGAAACCCGGACGTTACGCGGAATCACCGACTTGATGACCTTGCCGCCAAAATGTTGCCGCACCTCGTCGGCTACCTGGTCGGCCAGCCGGGTACGGCTGTCATACATGGTCAGCAGGACGGTCGACACGTCCAGGGTGGCATTGAGCTGCGTCTTCACCAGTTGCACGGTGTTGAGCAACTGGGCCAGGCCCTCCAGCGCGTAGTACTCGCACTGGATGGGAATCAGGATCTCCTTGGCAGCGACGAGCGCGTTCAGGGTCAGCAGTCCCAGCGCCGGCGGGCAATCGATGATGATGTAGTCGGCCTTCTCGGAGTACTCGGTCAGCGCTCGACGCAATCGATGCTCCCGCGCGACCTGTGATACAAGTTCGATATCGGCACCGGCAAGGTCAATCGTCGCGGGCACGCAACGGAGCAGTGGCGCGACCTCCACCTGCACGGCGACCTCGGCCAGGGTTGCGCCACCCAGTAGGACGTCATAAACGGACGGCGTTCCGGCACTGTGCGGTACACCGAGAGCGGTGCTGGCGTTGCCCTGTGGGTCGAGGTCGATCATCAGTACCTTCAGGCCATGCTGGGCCCACGCCACCGCGAGGTTTACCGCGGTGGTGGTCTTGCCGACGCCACCCTTCTGATTTGCCACGGTCATGACACGCTGACTGAGCGGGGACGCCCAGTGTTCCTGGCGCACATTGCGGACCTGCACCGCCTGCATCGCTTCCCGAGCGATAGGCGTATCGAGCGGTGTTTCACGTGAAACCAGAGACGCTGTGACTCCCGCCAGGCGGGTGTGCAATTCGTCGTTCCTGCCGCTGGGAGAAGGTGTTTCACGTGAAACCGGGCTAGGCGACGTCTCAGGCGATGCCGCGACGTTCGGCATTTTGTGTGACACAGAATCGGAACGCGCAGCGCCACTGACGGAGCCAGTCAAATCACGCTCGACTAAACCCTTTTGTCGACCAACTTGGACACGAAAAGCAGGCGTTGGGCCGAACAGGTCCGACATTCTGAAGGTCACCTCATTGCCCTACGTCGTTTGCATCGCGGTCGTTACCTGCGTACCAGGTGCGCTACCCGGGTCGGTGGATCCACAAGCTCCGCACCGCATTGGATGACCCCTTTTATCTCGGCCCGCATCCTCGTCAGGAACCGCCGGTTCTCGGTCAGCTCGTCTTCAGCGGCGGCACCCCTGATCGCCAACAGGCTGCCACCGCGCCGGAGCAACGGAAAGGTCCACCGCACCAACCGATCCAGGGGCGCTACCGCGCGGGCCGTCACGAACTCAGCTGAACCTACCGTGTTCACGACCTCGACGTCCTCTGCCCGGCCGCGAACCACCCGGACCCTGTCCGTCAGGCCCAGGTCGGCGATCACTTCGGACAGGAACTCGGTGCGGCGCAGCATCGATTCGACGAGATCAACCTCTAGGTCAGGACGTACGCAGGCGACTGCTAGGCCGGGAAG
>JAABUK010013713.1_pt1 | contig 10068 bp, 14 predicted proteins | sample 5559141 | NCBI WGS metagenome assembly JAABUK01 (sample SAMN10711869, study PRJNA513367) | rock metagenome | isolation source: Antarctica rocks | place: Antarctica: Victoria Land, Pudding Butte nord | collected 2016-01-03 | reverse complement strand
CAGTGCAACCAGAACAACAGGTCCACTGTTGATTGGTAGCGGTGCTTATGATACTGTCGGCTCTGGTGCTGTGCATGCTGTGGGCGGCTGGGCTGGCCTTGCAGGTAATTCACCTGCCTATGTCCTGTCCTTTGGGACTTAGATTTGCCCTTACAGTTTGCCCAAAAAGTGCCTATTGAATGCCCAAAGATTGCCTATTGAGAACCCATATGAGGTATGGACCCTGATGCTACATGAGGCAGCTTGCAGAGAGGTGCTATGCATATTGCATCAAACCAGTTGGCCTGGTCTTGTTTTAGTCTGGTGCGTTGTCCAATGTACAGCATTGTGCAAGGTGCTGCTTGTTACTTGTGTGTGCATGCATGTCACTGAGCGTCTGAAGCATTGGTGCATGGCTTGCTGCATTGCTCATTTGGAGCCAGCATTGACCTTCCCTTTTCAGTCATGTGTGGCTTTGCCTCAAACAGTGATGCTAAATCCAAGGCCACTGCCTCAAGCATGACCTAGAGTGTTCACAGGTGTCTGACTTGTACCATCTGGCACAGTAGCAGCTTTTAAAAAAACCTGAAAAGAGTACACTTTTTTGCGTCAATTTTGTGAGAAGCCAAGCATCATACCGGGCTGCCCAGCAGCAGCAGCTCTACTGACCTGAGCAAGCTGTTGCCAATACCTTCTAAAGTTGCGCAAGACAGACTGCTTTGGAGAGACAAGACCTGTCCCGCACGTACCTAGCTCATCATGAGCTGGAAAACAAATTTATCATTATTTTTATCATCAGTATCATCATTATTATTGATGTTATTTTATTATTGTTATTAAAGCTGTTGCCAATGCAGGTGCTCTGGTTGCCGGACCACGTCTTGGACGCTTTGACAAGAATGGCAAGCCCAGGCCTATGCCCGGACACAACTCGGTCTTCTACATTTCTGGTGCTCTGCTTCTATGGTGAGCTGGCATCATTAAGTAGCCTTATTATGTTTTCATCATGCTTCACCATGTTTCACCATGATTAGCCCAATTTAAACCATATGCCTGCTGCTGCTGCTGCTGCTGCTGCTCTGGGCTCGCACACAGATTGATTTCAGCATTAGCAGTACCACATTTCTCTCCAGTGGTGTGAGCCCTGATGCACTTTGCTCATGATGGTAAGGATTGCTGCTCAGCTTTGTGTTCCTCAGTACATATGGATTGACAGGTGAAGCATTGTGTATGCAGGTATGGGTTCTATGGATTCAACCCTGGCACCATGGGCATGATCATTGCTTCTGATGGTAGCAACTTTGCAAATGTAAGTCTTAGGCTGCAACATGATCATCTGAAAGTTCAAACCCTCTGCTGAATTTGTCATCTGCAGCTATGCTAGAAATGTAAACGCCACTCTTCAGCATGCCACTGACCTTGTGCTACCACCTATTTCTGCCTCGCCAGTCTCACAGCATGTGAGTAGAGACCATGTCATGCTTATGTCATGAACTGACAAGGTGCATGTGAACTTGTACATGTGATTCATAACTTTTTGTACAGGTGGTGGGCAGATGTGCAATGAGCACAACAATGGGGGCCTGTTTTGGGGGGTGCACAGGGCTGCTGGTCATGCTCATCTACACCAGGCTCACCACAGGTCATGCCATGTGGGACCTCACCATGTCAACCAATGGAGCCCTGACTGGCATGGTGGTAAGTTCAACAGACTCAGTGTTCAAATGCAAACTTTGTCTCCTTTCATATATTCGATCAAGTGTCTTTTCCTGGGATTGAACGCATTTGATGCAAGGTTCTGTTTTGGCAGCCAGGGGTAGTAATGATAGTGTGTGTGTGTGTTGATGTGCCTCAAGTTGGACTGACCAAATTCATGCTAACCTCCGCAACTGAAAACAAAGCATCTGCTGCCCTCGACTCTGTGGAATAAAAGCTTCTTGGGCAGTGTATTTTGCTCAGAAAAAGCTCAAGCGGAGTTGCAACCACTGTAGAGATGAGACTTGAACTGACAATGAGCATTGCTCTTTGATCTGTCATGTGGAAATGATCATTTGCTTCACCGCCAGTGTGTCAGGGGATGGCATCAATACTTTTGTGAGTATGATGAAATCATCTAGTTGGTCCCCCTTAAGGAAGGAGCCACTAGCATGCAGCGCTTGTGTAAGGTCCTATGCTGCAGACTTCTTACAACTACATCAACAATGGCCAGTTTGCCATACTGTGTACAATACTTTGTTTGTTTGAAATGCACACTTCTTCACTTACGTCAACAATGGCCAGCTTGCCAGACTGCATATAATGTTTGGGTTGAGATGCTAGGAACATTCTTGACCCAAGAGTGTGCTGCAAGCAGTCTAGCTCCTGGCAGCTTGAAGTGAGTTGCCAACTTTGGCAACAAGAATCAGCTCTTGCACCAAGTTGCTATGACATGGCAGTTTGTATTGTACATGAGGGCATGACAGCGAAGTGATTGGTTGTTGACCCCTGAGATGAGTCCCAAAGATAGGAAACATATTTTTTGCTTGATGAAGCTGACCCCTGCTGTACGTCCTGCAGCTTATAGCATCTGCCAGTTGCACTGGCCAACATGCAGTGTATTTCATTTGTTGCTTGCTTGCCTTGCTGCTCGAGTGCTTTTGAAAGATAGTGCCCATTAGAGGAAGGAATACATGATTCTGCATTAATGCAGGTGATCACATCAGGTTGTGCAACCTATGAGCCCTGGGCCTCCGCCCTGGGGGGCATTGTGGGGGGTCTGCTTGTCCTGCCCGGATCCTTGTTTGTGCTTCATGTTCTCAAAGTGGATGACCCTGTGGACGCTGTTACGGTATGTTACATTGGCATCATAACACTGTTACGGTATGTTACGGTATGTTACAGTATGTTACATTGGCATCAAAACGCATGCACAACATGTGTGTTGCATGGTGCAAATAGCGCCAAACGCACGAACACAAAGAAGTGAAAGATGCTGGAGCTGATCAGTCTGCATCACTTCATCACAAACTGTTGATGCACAATGCATGGTCTCTGCAAATTTCAGCCTGTCATACATACCACAGACAGTCTACATTTGCTGAACAGCTTGCTTACGTTGATCTGCAGCAAGCGAGAGATGCTGAATCATGTTGCAATGATTTCAGGTACATGCTTTTGGAGGGACGGCGGGTGTTCTATTTTACTCTTTGATGGCCAGCAAGAATTATGTCTATGAGCTGTATGGTAAGATACTATCTTTGGATGTTGCCCAGTCATGCGTTGCTGCTTTGCTAATTTATGGAATAGGGAAGGGCCGTATTCCATAAACTTACTAACGTCTTGCTGTTGCCTCTGCTTCTGGTGGCATGATCACATGCCCTTCAGAAATGCTTGTTGCGTCAAAACCATGCTTGTGTTGTTGACATGTATTTGAGATGTCTTGTTGTATCTATCACCTGCTTCAGCCATTCAATTCTTTGATCCTTGATTTTCCTTGACATGGTGCATCTGCTGTTAAGTGTGCATGCGCACACACGCACGCATGCACGCACACACACTGTATTTACAGTCAACTGCAGTCCTGTGGGTATCACACAGGTGCAACAAACTCGTGGGATGGGGGCCCAAGGCATTATGGGTGGTTCAGGGGTGACACCCCCCACACCTTTGCAGCCAATGTCATCTGGGTGTGCGTCATCTTTGGATGGACCATGGGCATGATGTATCCATTCTTCTGGGTCCTCAACAAGTTTGGCAAGCTGCGCATCAGCCGAGAGGAAGAAATGGTGAGTCATCCACCATGTTGACCGTGAACTACAAAGCTTCCGGTTCCTGATGCGCTTGGGCAGCTTTGTGTAACAATAGCTAATGTTTCACAATGATGATGACAGTGATACAGGCCAGATTTGCCTCACAGGGCCTGTCAGGCAATGTTAGCACCCAGAGAGAAATACAGCAAAACCACAACCTGTTAAATGCAGCCTGCAAGACTGAACCCTGCACCCTCGGGGTGCTGTCATAGTCAAATGTTGAACCCACATGATGCTAAGAGAGTTTGTATACTCAATTTGCATGTATCTTACTGAGTTGCTTGTCACACTGCCTTTTTGCCTTTTGGCTTTTGATGATGCTGAAAGGCAGATAGACTTTCCTCCATATTCTTTATTCATACTGCTGGTGGATGCAGGCTGGAGTGGATGTCTCCAAGCATGGTGGACATGCCTATCCCGGCATGGAAGATGTGTACAATGTTGAGCTGCAGCACATGGCCGGTGATGATGTCATGACTGATGTACCAGACCACAAATTTCATGGTTCCAGTGGAGTGGACTATCCTGGCAGTCATTCCTCCAAGCTACAATCACAGGTCGGGTTCAGTCACCTTTTCAGTGTGAAGTCCCTAAAACATTTCCACAATGTGGAAACTGCTTTAACTGTCCCCAGACGTTTCTGACTTTGAATTTGCAAGTAGGGATGATGTTTCTGATTTACAATAGACGCTTCGGGCTCAAATAGACCTGCATGATGACCCTAACCCTAGCCTGCACATTCTTTTTGTTAGCTACAATCACAGAACAGGTTTAGGCACCCTTTCAGTGTGAAAAGCTTGCATAGACCCTAATCTTAGCCTGCACTTTCTATTTGAAAGGTACAATCACAGGTTGGGTTTAGTCATCCGTGCACCCTTCCAGTGGAAAACGCGGGCGCCTGATTGATGACCTTTGAAGCAGCCTACACTCTCAAGCTGCATCTAAAGACTGCACGCAAGCTGATGTTCAGGTGGTGATGCTGCAGATTGATCATCTGAAGGCAGAGATGGCAAGGCTTGTAGCCCTGGTTCCAGGAGCGCAAACTAATGGCAAGGACAGCAATGGACTGGTGCCAAACACTGGCAAAGATACTGTTGTTTGATTGCACTCTGTGAACAACTCGAAGTGGGTTTTTTGCTTTCTAGGCAAAGCTGAGGTGTACTACGTGAGCAAATGCTGCAAGGTCAGCTGACTCAGTGAAGCTTGTTGTGCCAGACATAGCTCTTTGGGTGTGATACAAGTTTGTACAGATGCTGTATTACAAGTGTAAGTCTCGTTCTGCGAGCTGCCTGGCCATCTACCAGTGTCATTCAACATTCCACACTGCAGAACAATATGTCTCAGGACACGGCTTGGGCGGTACTTGCAGCCAGCGTCTTGCATTCAATCTTTTAGATGATGCCACAGTTACAGAAGAACATATGCTACTTTAGCAATGGTCACATGATGCAGCTGCTTTGCCTGCTGTGTGAGTGTCACTTCCGTGTCATCTGACCTTGTACACACTACATCACTATTTGCACAGCATATTTTTTGGCAGACTGCTGATACATTTTTCTGCTAGTACATGAATGTTTGAAACACATATTGAGTTTGGCTGTGTATCTGTCTCAATTGATGTTGTTTGAGGTCAGACTCTGACAAAATGCCGTGTAATGAAACTTAGTTGGCAACAGTGCAGATCGGATTTCGCATCAGTGCAATAGTCGTGCTAGTCGCCATGATCGTTAGCCACTGCCATCAATTGCACACAGTCAAAGCTCACACAGTTAGGGTTTTGCACCCAAACCCCAGCAATTGCCTTGCAAGGACAACGCTCCTTGAGCAAAGCCATTGGACAGGCTTCATGTACTGCTGAGGGAAATAATAATAATATAAAATTGTTGCAAGTTCAAGAGCAGGTTGGCCACATCAGTGGACAACAAGAAGAGCATCAAAACGAATGCCCAACTTTCATCACCAACCCATTGGCAAATGCATCAGGTCCTGAGCAAGAAGTCAGACCAGGTTCAGATGTCACTCATGCCAGCTTGCAGGTCTTCTTGCAGCGTGCATGGAGCATTGCACAGCCATGGGAGCAGTGCATTTTATCAGCCTCTCGTGGCAAGTAAGCAAGCTTGAATTCCAAAAACAGCAAATCAGGTCAATTGTTAATGGCGTGCCAAATAGGCAAGCTTAACAGTAAATCAGGTCAGCTTCTAATGGCGTTCAGACGGGCTTGCAGGTCCTCTGCTTCAGCATCTGCTGCTTCATCTTCCTGTGTTGGGGCAACAGCCCTGGCAGGTGCGGCCTTGCTTTTGGGGGCTGCAGCCATCTGCTCCAGGCTCTCTCCAGCAATCTCTGTCAACACCTGCATGACAATGCCAATGACAACAAGACTGATGATAACAATAATGACAACAATACGAATGCCAAATACCAACACTAGCATCTCTGGCGCTTTCAAGCCAGAACCTCTGTTGGGTCGCACCCCACTGAATGAAGATGGGCTCATGCTGCATAGAACAGGTTGCTTTGGAGAGACAACACCTGTCCTGCATGTACCTACCTCATCATGACACCAAAACATCAACTCACGTCAAAGAACCCGTATACATTATCTCCTACTACAATTACCACCATTATCGTTAGTATCGAATTTTAGTAGGAAATAATGTAAACGGGTTCTTTGACGGGAGTTGATGTTTTGGTCTCATGATGAGCTAAGTACGCGCAGGACAGGACCTGGTCTCATCTCTCCAGAGCAACCTGTTCAATGCAGCATGAGCCCATGTTCGTTCAGTAATCTCCAGTCTGGGCTACAACCCAAAAGAGATCCTGGCTTTTGGTACATGGCGCATCAGGACTGGCTTTTAGTCACCTTACATTCTGTGCAAATATTACCTTGTGGAGTTGCGCATGCATGCGCTGTGAGATCAGGATACATCACCATGGCAGATGCCAATTCTTCAGCACGCAGCAGACATTGCAAACAGCAGTTTGCCTAAGCGTTGACATTGAAGCATGTCATGCTGGTTTCAAAGCTCTGCACAGGTTACTCTGCACTCACAAGGAGAACTGGATTCCCATACCATTGCACACATGCTTTTCACAAACTGGCTGAACTCAGACTCATGCATTGCAGTCACATGGTGCAGAGCATTACTGCAAAGCAGATTTGTACAGATCATCAACATGCAGCACTTAGGTTTGTATTCCCACCTTGTCCACCTCAGCATCTGCGTCTTCCTCAATGTCATCAGTGTCGAAGACATCATCCATCATCTCTCCCATTGTTTCCTCTATCAGCCCGGCCTTCATCATCTCCTTGGACATCTGCTGCATGGTCTGATTCAACTCAGGCACCTTGATGAGGTCATTCACAACTTTCATCACCTGGAAAGAACAGAAAAGACTACGCCTTTTGGGGTCAACCTTTTTTTCTTCTTAATGAGAAGCCAAGTAGTACACCGGGCTGCCCAGATCTTTCATCACCTGCATGACAGCAGCAACAGCTTGGCTGTAAGCTCCACCCTGTTCTCTGACGCACCTGCTGCCACCTCAACAGGTATGTTGCCTTTGTTCTGCATAACTTATCTGCATTCCAGCCTTTACTGTGGCATGCAGAAAGTATCCTTGCTCTGCAAATCTGCTGCAGTGTTTGTTGGTTTGTCTGTCTGCCTGTCTGTTGCATTGGTCTGTTTGGCTGCTGATTGGGGACGTTGTTTGTACATTGGACATTGTGATGGCACCAATCACAATTTCGCTTAATGACCTAAGTCCTAATTCACCTAAAACTTAATTGTTATGATACCACTTGCAAGGGTGGTATCATAACAACAATTTTGCAGCAACCTGTGGACTGGCTGACAAAGCATTGTCGCTTTGGCATCATTTGCTCGACTGTCTGAAGAACTCACAAGCTGCAACAAGAAAGTCACAATCTCCATAAGAATTGTAGCAGTGCAGTGACCCACTGCCGGGCAACATGCCAAGAACAGCCTTCTGACATGAATCTGTTACAAAACAGCATGATCAGCTGGCTGGATTCAACCTCAGCATGCCATCTGCAAAAGCAAATATCACACCATGTCACAAGATTTTTGCTTAATGGAGTTCGTGCTACATACTGTTGTGGAAAAAGAAGGTCCAAGGTGTGACTCTGATAGGCGTGAGACATGTTCTGAACAGGACCAGATTCAACTTGACTCGCAGAGTGGACATGACTCTCAAGAGAGAATGAGTGGCGTTTAGCTCAAGAGATTATCGGTGGCATCTAGCAGGATTTGTACAAGTTGTACCTGAGTGCTCTGCTTGAGTGTGCCAGCAACCTTGACCATGCCAAGCTGTTCAGTGAGCTGTGAGTTCATGCTCATCATGTGAGCTTTGTTGGTCCAAAGCCGGGTGGTCATTCGCCGTGTGTGCACCAGCTCCTTTGCCAACGTCTTGGCTGAGGCCATGTCATTTCGCTTGGCTGCCTCACGGATCTGCTTTTGAGCAACTTTTTCAAGGCGTGAATTGTCCCGAATCTGTTTTTCAAGGTTACGCTGTTCTTTCCTGCATGGCATGTGTGAAAGTAACTCCAGCGCAAACTTGCTGACAAACAGCTGTTGCCGAGTGATGCATGGATTGAGACTCACATATATGAGAAGTCAGCAAGTTAATGGCAATTCCAAAGGTGCGCAGCAAACAGACTTCATTTGCATGCTGTGGTGCGTGCTGTGCAAGCAAATGCGGCACAGAAGGTGATTGGCTGACCTTATGTCAGACTGCCACTTGCGCACCAACTCTTTGGGATCTGGGGGCTTCACAAAGAACTCTTGAATATTCTGTACCACCGTCTTCCTTTCGCCAAACATCTTACAGGAAGACCTCCTTGTTGTCCTGGTCAGGGAGCCATACCAACCAGGAGCCCAGTGCTTGATAGTGAGAAATGCACGCCAGGATGCGTCTTGTTTGCGGGTATCCCTTCAAATCCAAACTGTTACACTGCTGGAGGTAATGTTTAGAGGCTGACTAAAGACCTGCAAAATTCAAGCTGGCGTGTTTGCTGCCTTTGGTTATGGAAACGACAGCGAGAGCACGAACGATGCAATGCATGGAGCAAGGATGTCCGTCTCACCTGCCCAGAGTAGCTTTGTGCTTGATCAGACTTTGGTCGATCGGCTCGAGAGGCCGATAGGTCAGAGGCCAACGCGCCGTGCGACGACTTACAAGTTCGTTTTAGGTAACTAGCTGCGCGTGATTTTTTTTACCAATTGGGCAGGTGACAGGAGTACATGTCTTTTGTTAACGGACAGCCAAGCTCACCAACTCTAGCTAGAGTTGACTAGGCAAAAGTCAAAACTCATACCAAAAGCTGCTGCAAGCCTGCGTTTAGCCATCGCGCAGAGCCCATGACGCGCCAAGGTATTTGTGAAATAAAACACCCGGCGTCTGACTGACAGTCACCAGCTGCTTTGTCCAATACTGTCTAGCATGACCTCGATTGCAGCTGTACAGAGTGCCATACAAGCACTATATGGAACAGATGAGGGCCAGCGCCAGGCGGCCAATATCTGGCTTACTGACTTTGCCAACTCTGATCAGGCCTGGGAGAGCCTCCAGCTGTTGCATGGGGACCTTGCTCCAGAAGTGCAATTTTTCAGTGTGAATCTACTCCTTAGTAAAGTGAAGCATGCATGGCGTAAGCTCCAACCTGATGCACGGCGGCAAGTTCAAATCTTTGCTAGGTAAAAACGCATTGCCATGCTACCTAAACTGTCAAAAGAAATACTACGTTTTGACTCAAGGCCCACTGCCCGCACTGTCAGGAGCAAGCTTGATGAGGTGGTCAGCAGTTCCAATGCAAACAAGCTCATCAAGCAGCGCCTGTGCCTGTTGCTGGCAACAATGGCTGCTTCAGATGGCGCAGATGCTGGAGCTGAGCTCATACAACATGCCATGCGCTTTGCTCAACCACAGTCTCGTACTGGGCATGTGAGCTGCGCACATGCATATGACGCAAGCATGCGCATTCTTTTGAGCAGTGCCTTTACAGAGCACGGCACACCTGTTGTCCTTGTCAGCACACTGCACACTTCAGCTAGCTAGGTCTTGTGGAAAGGATCTTGCATGATGTCAACATCACAGGCTTGCGTCGATGCTGGACGCACACAGTACATCCTCCTTACACCATCTCACATAACACATGCGATGTCAGCGCCTCTCTGTGGCACTATAGAAAGAGCGCTGTCTGTGGTCTCAGGCCAACCTTGAGGTCACACTGGATCTGCTTCTCAGCCTTGCTGAAGAAGCTGCTGCTCTGGACAGCAGGAGACAG
>JAABUK010013712.1_pt1 | contig 10069 bp, 10 predicted proteins | sample 5559141 | NCBI WGS metagenome assembly JAABUK01 (sample SAMN10711869, study PRJNA513367) | rock metagenome | isolation source: Antarctica rocks | place: Antarctica: Victoria Land, Pudding Butte nord | collected 2016-01-03 | reverse complement strand
GCCTGCATATATCGAGCCCGAGCAGCAGCAGATGCTCGATGCACTCGGCGATAACCATGACTACTTCGGTCTAGCCGAGGAGATCGGACGAATCGAGGCTGTAAAGGCCGTCAGCTACCATGTTTCCCGCCTACGGGGCCCAATTTGGAAGGATCGCGGCGTGCACCTACTCGCGCAAAGACATATCGAGGTGTTGAAAGCTGTTCTCAACACCACCCTAGCTCAGCGCGCTCAGCTCGATCTCTGGGATAAAGTCCGCGTGCCGGCGCAAGGGCCCTTCAATCCCAAGCCAGAGCTCGACGCGGTAATTTACGTCAATATCCTCGCCGATAGGGAAGGCAAAGGCCTGACCTGCAATGAGTTCGAACACTTCCTTGCTGCCATGAAGCGTGCCGGAGGCTAGTGCCGTGATAATCCAGGCCGTTTCATCGCCAGTGGCAGAAGTTTGAGAGCCGGCATAAACGGTAATTTCGGCGAGTGTCGCAAGGGCAACGGCACTAAGGATTTCAATCAGCATATCGGCAAAGCGCGACTGCAAGCGATGGAAGATCATACCAATGACTTTGTCAAGGCCAATGAGGCCACCTTGCAGAGGGCGAGGGACGCGAATAGCAATCACATCATGCTTAAGGGCGAAGTTGGATGGACGTGGTGTTGCCGTCAGAGGTGCTATGAGCACCGAACGCTGACCAATTCACCCGAAGTACTCCAACTAGCGACCATGGTCTTGCAGCATCTCTATCGACCCCGAGGCTTCAAGCTCCATCAATTTGTCCTCTTCGACATTGTACAAGAAGACGAGGCCTCTGTCGGCGAGTCGATAGGCTCCCAGTTGTTCACATCCTACGCCACATATGGAGGCTTCAATGTCGATCAAGCTGGAAAGTCAGTAAACCGAGCTTGGCAGATAGATGGCGGTGCATGGATGGATAGACGTACCCAAATCACGAATACCGAACTCAAATACGTCCTGCCCAACTTGGAGCAGATGGCGAATTCGTATCTCGAGCAGGAGCGCAGCGTAAAGGATCGAAAGTGCACAGAGGATGCCCTGACCGAGCTTGAGGCGACTCAAAAAGAGCTAGCCACCGAGGAGGCGACCTCGCAGCGTCGAACTGGCCGGTTGCAGCGCGTCACTCAGCAAGCCCAGGCGCAAGTCGAAGAGGACGAGGCCACAATTGACGCGAAATATACTGGCAGGCTCGAGCTTGCGAAAGCAGAAGAAGACGGGTGTGAATTCCGCGACGAGCTTTCTGCTCTGGTGAAGGAGTTCGGGTGTGATTGATGGAGTGGATCTTGGGGTTTGCGCGTAACAACACACCGTAGCCAGAGACTTGGTTTGCGGCTACGGTGCAAGGTCACACGGTGTCCCAGAAACGGTCTGGACGTGGAGATGGCGTGGAGATGGAGGTGTGCCCGGGTCTACTGGGTCGATTCTCAACACCAATGGCTGGAGCGAAAGCTCGCTGTCCGGTGCGTCGAGTCGACCAGATGACTTGGAATCACCTGGGACTTGTGTTGTGTAGGCGGGTCAGGCAATAATTCTTGTATCAGCTAAATACGCAAGAATCGTACTCGTCAAAGAGCACATATTTCCGCGATGAAGAACAACGATAACCACTCTTTGGAAGTGCAGGAGCAAGCGGTACCTCCGAGAATTAACTGATTCACTTCCCGTGTCTTGGCAGCTTTTCCCCTTCGAGACGTCTAAGTCCTGACTCCATGCCGCAGCCTAAGGTATTCCTCGCTTCCATGTTGGCGTATCCGGGCCTTTCCACGTAGGTATACTTTAGAGCGCTCGTCGTATCAAGAATTGTATATAAGTGCGTGGTGTCGATTGGAGTGAGACGGAAAGGAAACGATGGACGTGACAGCCTCATACACGTACTCTTGGATATAGGTAGCATTGCCATTACCAGAACACTAAACTTGAGCTACACAGGCACCCACCCTACAATGGTACGCCCACGAGAAGCACCTCCCGCCGGAAAGGGAGCTCTTCATATGAAAAGAGCAGCATCCATTCGCCAAGATCAAAATCGGAGAGCAACACGAAGGTGAAGATACAGAAGAAGAGATATTGAGAAGGTCACGCAACGTAGCTGAACAAGTGGCAGTAGCACAGAGTTCTCCAGCATAGCCTATTCTGTGTGCTAGCACATCGTCTGCGGTTATAGCAAGGAAGCCAACTGCCATAACGAGAACACTCAGCTGGCCCGAGTCGACCGCGACAGAGCAACGAGTCCCGAGCCCTGTACTGCCACTCGTCGCGTTTCCTGGACACTTCCGAAGAGCACCTCGATGCCCGAGACGGTCGGTGAAGTTGACATCGTACGCAAGCGGCCTAGAACGGCGTACCTTTCCACAGCGTTGGCCTTGCGGGTCGTATGGTGAGGGACAGAGGAGCCGCGTTGACGTTTCCGCGCATGGAGCCTGTTGTTGTCGGTTGAGTATCCATTCCACAGCTCTTCGCGCTTCCGTCTCAACTCCTTCGAACGACGGTGACTTCTTTGCTTTGCTTTGCGCCCCGAAGAGTAAGTTGAATTTTAGGTTTCGCTTGCGGGGACCGCCCGCTGCCTTCTGAAGTTCTGAAGTCAGCTCATATCAACACTACCACATTGCACACCGCACACAGGCACCCATCATGGCACCTGCGACCTTCTCGCAGAGAGCGACCGGCTCAAAGAATCACACGGAGCAATTCACTCTAATAGCACAATGTCGCCTCGTCAGGGAGAGGTTCCAGAAAATCGAGTAAGTGAGCCAGAGTTCCTGGAGAGTCCTCAAAGCACCATACAGTGCTTTGTACCGTCCTGCATCACCCACGAGGCTCCTGAAAACCAATCACATCACTGACTTTCCGGCGTAGATCTAAATTAAAGCCTCTGCCACCAGGGCCAGCACTACCAGCTGCCCAGGTCGAGCAGAGTGTTCGCACCAATCACGGTGAAATACACAGTCTTCGGACGATTAATCGCGAGCTTTCCGACACCGAACAGCAAATGGCCCAGATGCCTGCCGAAGTCGGGACGCTGCTCGCCACCCTGGAAGCAGCACTTCCCGTAGACGATCCGGAGCGCTGGAATAATATTATTCGGCTACGACAGTGCGCCTGGAGATTCATCGACAAGACATTCTCCCGGCAGTCTCCTGCGGACTTCGACGGGCTGAAGAATTACGGGCCACACAATGCACTGCATGCACCACTGCTGCAGGCGAACGACAGTAGAGGCGTAGCAGAACTCCAGGCTATCTTCAACGACAATACCAAGCAATCTTGGGGCATGGATGAAGTATTTGCCAAATTCCAGCACTACCAACGAACTATCAAGAAGTCCGTGGATGAGATCGCTGCACTCCATGAGGAGATCGAGGAACTGAAAGTTTTCGCCAAGCAAGACAAGACAGAAATATGTAATCAGAAAGCAACGATCCGCGGCTTGCAGGAGGCCGAAGACGAACTGCGGCGCAAATGCTTCTCGCTGCGTCGCCTGGCCACCGATACCGAAGCAGCAACCAACCAGGTACTGGGACAGCTCGGGTGTTTGCTGGTTGCAGGGTCTACTGGCGTTGGTCCCGATTTTCGGAACAACGTCTTAGATGACCTTGCACTCCTCGCAGACGGCGCGCAATCTGAAACCAGGACCATTCTCGAGAATGATCGTTGTCTTGACTGGGACCTAGCAATTGTGCCGCCCCAGCTGTTGCGCCACCCGGTCGACTCAAATTTGCCTAGGCGACTCTGGCTATACACATGCGAATGCTACTGTAACCATGGGACGTTGGCCCTCATCGAGCTACTTATCCACGCGATGCACTCCGGCGTGCAGTTGGAACAACCTCAATCCGCACAACTTGTGCTAATCGCGGCCGTACGTATGGCCCAGGAAGGTCCTGATCCGGACGACGATACAAACATCCGCGCTCTATGTGCTCTTAGAGCTTTGGAGGTTGTCGTGCGGTTTCGACAACCCGTCAATACACAGCTCGCGCAGTCAGTCTGCGACGGTGCCGCCGCAATCTTGAGCGACGGGAATGTGCTCGGCCATTCCTTGCTGAGATGGCTTCGTGGCTGCCTGGCCGATTCCACGGTCACTACCACGCTTTTCGACACAATTCGTCAAGGTGCCAAATTTCAGCTCGATGCAGAGGGCGACAGCCGCGGTGTCTTGTCCGATCACCAGCTCCGCAAATCACTCATAGCTGAGTCAACCGGTGTCCTCCTCCTGGACTACAACAGCTTGACGTTGAGCCGTTATTTACACGACGAAATTATCTACAGCTCCGGTTACAAGACGTTACCATTCGACGTTATAACTTTCAGCTCCGCGAGGCGTTGGCGAGGCGGTCTCTCGGCCAAAGCTGACCCATTTGTCACAGTGACCTCGGCGGCAGCCCATCGATGGATTTGTGACAGCCTTCCGAATCAGGTCAGGGATTGGGTGGAGAAGGAAATGGATCTGGAGGAGGAGACCTGAGGTGGACCTGCCGACTACTTTCGGGTCGTCCATGAAGGTCGAAGCAAATGACACAAGGAAGTCTCACGACGACCCAGCTGTCTGCTGTTTTGGAGATCGACGATATTCTGCGTGAGTGTCACAACCACTCATGCAGACCATCGTCTTTCAACTGCATGGTATCTGCCGTGAGTGCTCCAACACTCACGAGTAGCCACCATGCCTGTCCAATAACCTCGTGGGTGCTTCAAACACTCATGCTGGTTCTGGTCTATATGGAGATCGTGATAGCATCGTTAAGTAGCATATACAACGCAGAGCAAATGGGGTTTCTGTAGGTTTGCGCCCATCTGAGAGGCGGAGACTTCTGCTGACCCTCTCAATCACGCCCAGGACAGCCACACCAGATCGCTGGACGGAATCTGAAGGCGAGGATCTCTGTGTGGGACACGAGTGCCTCGGATGGGACCTCTCCACATTATCGGTGAAAGGTCTCATGGGTATTTTTGTCGACAGAGATCATCGACCCGAATCTCACCGTGGCAAATCTTGTCGAACCGGACCTATCACTTCCACAAATGCTCTGGCGCGACACCCATCAATCCGCGTGTGACGATCAGGTCGCTGCACTGATTGAGCTGAACATTCACGCACTCAAAATCGGGCATATGGACAACACGCCGATACCCGCACTACTACAGCTGCACGCGGCTAACAGGCTCGCAAACGAAACTGCAGGGGGCCAATTCGATCGCCAGACGCTTGCAGCCATCTGCGCCTTGCGAACGCTGGAAATGGTCCTGCGATGCAATTGGCCAGTGGACCTCGAGACGGTGCAGCGGATTTACGACAAAGTCGCTGGCTCTGTCAACTCTGACGGAGTCCGGTTGTTGCAAGCGTTACTCAAATGGCTTCGGAAGTCAATTAATGACCCAGCCTCTCCGGACACACTTTTCGACGTGCTCGACAGCATGGAGTTGAACAGGCTGGAGGCGGTCTGTGAATCCAGCCATCTTCTGGTCGAGCCGTTCTTCGATGGGTCCTTAATTGCCACGTCGAATGGCATGCTGCTGTTGGATAACTGGACTGGCATGATGACGCAATACACACACGATGAAATTCGGTACTAATACGATGACCAACTGCCTGGGCTTGCGCTGCATGTCGCCATCTTCGACGTGCCACGCCGCGGCAATAGTGAGCTCGCGCTTACCTCGCCGCCATTCAGAACCCAGCATACGGCTGAGATGTCTCAGTGGTTCAAGCAGCATCTTCCGCAGCATGTCCAAGCCTGGAAGCGGCAGCAATCTGGGCTGATATAGCTCACAGGCATGTGAGTGGTCTGATGCTTGTTCGTTACTTACGGTGAGGAACCTTCGTCTAACTACTATCATGCGCTTCGAAACTTGCCGCAGATCTGTGCTACGGCGACTTGTCCTGCTGCCTCAACGCAGCAAGGAACGCGAGGATCCTCTTCTGCGCTGTCTACTCAAGCAAGAAGATTGAGTCCATAGTCTGAGGCTGACAGCGATGACCACTCTTTGTTGAGGTGGTCTGATGCTGACTGCGATGACTGCATGCGCAGTCGGAGGAGGGGAAGTGGACCGACAGTCAGATGCTGTCTACGATGATTACCTTGGTGGCCTGATGCTGACAACACTGACTTGCCGCGTGTGTGCCGTTCGCGAAACACAGGTCGAGCCTGAGTCAGTTTGTATTGGAAAAGATGCGAGCAATAGCGGTAGATATTGTACAGACAATTGTGCCTCCTCTTTCAGCTACACCATCAATACGTTCCCAGCAACGCGCCACTCGTGATCCTGCCAACACAGCTCTACCGCCTATGTCTTGAGGGACACCAGCAGTGCAACTTGTGATCCCAACGCAGCTCTGCTACCAATGTCTCGAAGGACACTGGTATTACAACTGGTCGTCCCCACGCAGCTCTACCGCCTATGTCTTGAGAGACACCAGCAGTGCAACTTGTTACTCCTGCACAGCTCTACTACTGATGTCTCGAAAGACATCGATAGTGCAACTTGGTTCCACCAACCATTACTCCTTCGTCTTCATCCAGTATTGAAGCTCATCCCTCGCTCGACCTGTCCGCTGAAGTGCGGGAAGTGGCATGATGATCGGCCTCTTTGTGGCGTTATATGATACAGACCTCGGACCTCGTGTAGTAAGATAATCCGAGTCTCCGGCCCTGGATCTTAAGCTGCGACTAGAAGCCGAGAGTCCAGGCGACGCAGATTTGTTACCTGCCGACTTCTTGTTGCGGGAAGGTTTGGTACTCGTGCCTCGTAGATCCGCCTACTTCGAAGTAATCTTTGATGATGTAGTAGTAGTGGTCTCGCCACTGGCTGCCCCACTCATCGCTGCCGTGTTGTGAGCAAAGGGAGGATTAGGGTCATGCTCTCTGACCATATGTCTCTTCGCAGTCCCTTTCAATGTGTAGAGTTGAGTGCTTGGACAGTCTGCAATCGCGCACCGCCATCTTTCTTTGACCTGCGTCGGTGGTGGCATCCCAGATAGCTCAGGCGGTTGATGCTCGACTTGCATGTGTTGTTGGACAAAGAAAGGTCTGTTGTAAATATGAGTATTCAGGCATCCCTCGACCGCACACTGCCATCCTCCGTCCACGTCACGTGGTGGAGGTAATTCGAGTGTTGTTGTATTGCGGTCGTTCGCCATGGCCTCGTCCAGTAGGCCCATCTCTTGATCGCTTTCCTGACCCCCAGAGTTCTGCACATTGGTGTGAACCCCGTGTTTCACATGGCTTTCTAGATTGACAAGGTTCTTGTATGTTTTGTCACAGCCTGGCACTTGACAAGCAAAGCGCGGACCAGATACTGGCTCATGAACTTTCTGTATGTGACGGTCCAACAGATCTTTACGCCTAAAACCTTTGCCTACTTGGCCTCGTGGACATCTAGGATTTGGGCACAGTAGCAGAACAGTGGCATCGTGGATAGCCATGTGCCTGATGGTGTTGAATTTGCTTCCGAACAGATCAGTGTTCGCGCAGTCTTGCACCGCACATCGCCAGCCACCCCCGATCCTATGGGGCGGCGGTAACCCGTGAGCTGGCACATCGGCATGGCTTGACAAACTTGCTGTGGATCCTAAAGTGCGGCTTGGAGCGGGCAGAATCCATTTGAATGAGCCAGCCGCCGCAGCTCCACTTGATGGCGTCCAATCCGCCCTCGGTAGCATCAGGACGGTGCTCTCCTCTCGGTCTCAGGCTTCGACTACGAGCGGACAATGCCGACTCCGACGAGCCAGCGGCAGCAGCTCCGCCTGATCTTGGTTGCTTAAAAGATGATAATCTGGTCCGCGTAGTTGCCGTGCTGGGGTCCAAGCCGCCTTCGATAGCATCAGAGCGGTCCTCTGCTCTCGGTCTCATGCTGCGGTTGTTACTTTCTTGTTAGACGTCGGCTGCTTTCCGTGAGATGATCCGCCTCCTGAGTTTCGGGGTTGACCTTTGGAAGACATCCACGATGTTGCAACGTCGAGAGTTCGCGCTTCGATTGCTGCTAGAGTGTGGTTCCGGTGTGGTGTCTGGTGTCGGTGTGAGTAGTATTCAGAGTTTGGGTGTGGGAGAGTTGTTGATAAGTCAACAGGCCACGCTGGCGGGCGAAAATCGCTTGTAGGCCGTTTCGGATCGATGACCACGGTGTTTCAGTCGTTGGTGACTCGACCGCGGATCGATGATTTTGCTAGGCCTCACCAAACAGCAAACGCACGTTATCATGTGGCCCGGATCTGTTTCTTACATGTATCAAATTGGCTTGCTCTACCACATCTGACTGGAGCAAGCCTGAACCGCTGCCATTTGCGGCTGCGGAACAGAGGATTGAGATTACGGAGATGGAGACAGTAAACTTGTGTGAAAGTTACAGATAGCTGGAGTAGGATACTTACAACCACACAAGTTTGAGAGAAGGAAAGCGTCATTGACAGAGCACAGAAAGAATGACTCAAGCCAGCACGCAGCAACCATAGTTCTGGGGCCTACCAGCTTACTGAACAACCGAAACGCGGGATCCGCACAAATTGAACTTACGTGAAAGTTCAGGGATGAAGGACTGCAATGCAGAGAAAGTCCTTACTTCCTGTTTGCGGGTCTGTCGGGCTTCCGCTTCTTCTTGGGGCTCTCGTTGGCCGAGCCATCAGACTCAGACGGCGGGTCGGAGTCTTGACGGCGGGCTTGCTTGGTAGCGGTCTCCAGCCCAGGCAGCAGGCTGTCGGCGGCGCAAGTAGTCTGAGCCAGCTGACCGAGCGGTTGGCCGTAGCCTGAGGGTGCATTGACACCATTCTCGCCAGAAAATTCGAGACTGGATGTCGCCGTAGCCCTGGCGTTCGTTTTTGCTGTCGCTTTGGCGATGAAGACATTTGACATCAACGATTCAATTTCGTCTTGAGTCTTTCCGTGCTTGTTCATTAGATGCACCCTTAGGACATTGGTCCTCGTGGATACGTGGGTACATCCCGACTCGGGGCAATCATATTGGCGATTCCTGTTCTGGTAACCTTTGGGCATTCCTGTTGTGTTGTGAACTTGGAGCTTGTGTTCTGTCAGGGACTGCGAGTGCATATACATCCTGCTGCAGCCTGGCTCATGACAGGCGAAGAGTCCATCGCCATGCTTGGCCCGGGTATGTATCTTTGCATCGGTAACAGACGTGTAGACGAAGCCGTCTGAGCACTCTACAACAGCGCATCTCCAGCCACCGCCTGCGACCAGTCTAGGCTCCGGTAGATCGGGTGTTGCAATGGAAGGGACAACATGTCTGTCCAGAGTGTGTCTCTGAGCGTTTTGTTGCTCGCGGAAGACGTGGGTGCTTGAGCATCCCACGACAGCGCACTGCCAGCCACCTGCGACTTGTCTTGGTTCGGGTAGATTGTGTGTTGCCAGATCAAGGGCGATATGCTTCTCGCGAGTATGTTGCACTGCAGTCTGCTTCAACTTGAAAACGGTCGTGTTTGAGCATCCCACGACAGCGCACTTCCAGCCGCCGCCTGCAATTTGGTTCGGTTCGGGCAAGTCGGATGGGTACTTGTTTCGTGTCACAGTAGGGACAGCGTTAGGACCATGATTTTTCTGCGTGTGGTGCCGTGCGTTGCCTTTCTGCCCGTAAACGGTGGTGCTTGGGCATCCTTCGACTGCGCACTGCCACCCACCTTTAACATGTCTCGGCTCCGGTAAGTCATCTTCCCCCTGATGCGGTTCGGATACATCATCTTCCTCCTGATGCGGTTCGAATACATCATCTTCCTCCTGATACGGTTCGGATACAGCATCTTCCACGTGATGCGGTTCTGGAAGTTTTGATGCTGCCGCAGAACCCGGCGTGGATGTATGCTTTGTTTGCATGTGCAGCGCTGCATTCTCCCACTTCGCGAAGATGGCTGTGATTGGACATTCGGCGACAGAGCACTGCCATCCACCTTTAGCCTCTCTCGGCTCCGGCAGATATAATGCCGCCGCAGCAGGGAAAGTGTTGATGGGGGTAGACAGAACGGAAAGTCCGAGGCCGTTACTGGAGCTGCTTTCAGGTGCCGGTGTTTGACGGACTGTTGATGGTGGTGCCAACGTAGGTGGATCCTCC
>JAABUK010013709.1_pt1 | contig 10070 bp, 9 predicted proteins | sample 5559141 | NCBI WGS metagenome assembly JAABUK01 (sample SAMN10711869, study PRJNA513367) | rock metagenome | isolation source: Antarctica rocks | place: Antarctica: Victoria Land, Pudding Butte nord | collected 2016-01-03 | reverse complement strand
CCCCAATTGGTCAGACTGCGGAAGTTCTCGCTTGAAGATAGATGAGATAGTATTGTGTGAGACGACTACACCGCTGGAACCGATACCGATAATGTGAAAGCTTGGCGCAGCTTGGTCAATAGCAAGCTCTTTCCGAAGGTTTCTGAGGGTTTCCAATTGTTGGAGCGGAAGCTTGCCATCGTTGATCCTGTCTAGCAGAGGTAGATCCCTTGCAATCGAATGTATGAAGTTAGTCCCGGTTTCTCGTTGAAGACCAAAACGATGATCACGCTGGCCATTACGATTGAAAATACGAATGTGTCAACGGAAATCCGAGTTTCACACAAAGACCAAAGAACAGGATAAATACATTCTTTCATGGTGAAAGTGCGTTCCGTAAGTGAGCCATGGCAACTGCCACGCTCTTTCCAAACCCTCGTCCAGCGCTCTTTAATTACAACCTAAACGTACTCTGCATGCTTGAGGTTGGCACCTAAATTACTTACATTAACAAACAAGAGACTTGACCGTTCGATAAATATGCTCTGCTCTGCTCGTAAAGTTGGACCGGCAACGACATGATTTGGGATCCCTTTCTGCTGGGCATCAGATAGGGTTGTCAGGGGCAGCTGGCGGGCGCCGAATGACTTGCTTAACAGGTTATCATAGTCTCCCAAACCTTGAAACCTGTAATCCGATGAGGTGAATAAGAATCAATAACACTCGTCTTGACACATGTACGCCTAGGCATTCGAGGCAATATTTCGACAACGTCAGTTTCTGCCTGTTTCCATGGAACAATTGAGGGAAGAGCAGGATGTGAACACAGGGCGATGTGTAGCAACCCCATGGTGGTAGTCTTGTAAGCTTCTAACATACCTCGTCTCTTCCCACGGCGGTCTAACAGAAGGCTATCAATGAAGATCTGTCTCTATCTTAGATACAATAATCAAAACTCGAACATAAAGATCTCGACTTTTGGTGTTCGTCCTTTATGTGGACGTCGAGAGATCGAACGGTCGAAAGTCGAAATTTGAAGATTGCTTCCTTTCTTGTTGGCTTTAGACATTTGCAAGAAGTAATCAGTGACCAATATCCCAGCTTCTGATATCAGATACTTACGGAACTCCACTATTGCGACACTGTACTTCCTATGAAATCTGGTTTCGCGGTTCTAAAATCCTCGATTCTCGATGTTCGACTCTCGAAGTTCCGTTTTGCTAATGGGTCCCTAATAGACCGCCATGTCCTCAACTATATGCGATTCCACAGTCTCAAGAATCCATCAACACGTTTCGTCAGTATTTGATCGATCGCACAAAGGTGGAGTCAGAACTTGAAGGTGGTGCCGTTTAGCTTTTGCTCAAATAAATAGAAGGTGGACATCTGTCGAAGGGGTTTGATGTAATGACTGAAAGGAGAGAACAATTATTCGATGTCGCAGATAGTATCAAAAGCAACAGTAATGCTTCCAATTTGGATTTTCATACCAACTAGCAGCGACAACATGAACGAATATGGAGCGGCAAGTCCCTTACTTATCACCTTTCCTTTCCAGCCTTTTATTTTATGGTGCCATCAAAAATAAAGTAGGCGGCATGGCGGGTAGGTGGGTAGGTGATCTACACCTGAGCTGGTCAGGAGGAGCCTATCCAATCCTTGAGAAGAGAGTCTCAGGGAAGATCCTTTCAACTCAACTGATTTCCATGTATATGTGTTCATGTGGCAACCGACCTGCTGTACCGATTGACAGAAACGCAGCCGTGTGAGCGATTGAAAGCGCTTCCACTTGTCTGCGAAGACGTACAGGCTAGAACACCTGAGGCTGCCGTAGAGTCCCGCTACTTCTTGTTATTAGCCATGTAGCCATCGGCTTCGTGCACCTGTACCTATGAATGCTGTTTCGCATTTGAAGCCGCAGTGGACAGCTTGAAGTTTGGCTTACGAGACCGTGTGTGCCTGGATGATCAAAGCACATCAATTCAAGTTGTGTAGGACAAGCATATGGCTTACCCACGCCCTACTACTTGGTAACTCCTCCCCCCAGAGACGAGCTCAGATCTTCTCAATCATGTTGCCATGTCAATATGAAATATGCGAGTCTTTGAACCGAGATGGCAAGGATGCTATCCAGTAGACCCATGGTTCTCAAATTTGCTCAATCCGGTGTTTCCCCAACAACAGCTTGTAGGCATTAAAACCCAGCGCCCCATCGAAACTGTTTTCTTCTCCGTCCGTGCCATAGTCGTATCGCTGAGCGTATACCTTTGACCCCCTGTTCAAGCTATTAAGCCGGTTAGTCTACTAAGCCTTCTTAATCATTAATTCACCAACTTGTCGAATAGAAGTAGAAAAGAGTCATCATCGTAATCGGCTTTGAGTCAAACGAGCTTGTCTTTAAGCAAGAAAAAGGTAGTTCTCAGCCTGAATGTTTGAATGGGTCGTATTCCTGGGTTCGAACGCTGACTAACATGAGCTGAAATAGGATATAATCGTAGGAATGGAGAACCTTGGACAATCCCGCACGAGATCATGCTCGACGATGCCTACGGATCCTCTCATCCCAAAGCGTGCTACAACACCATTACACGAACTGAACGCCAGTACACTTCAAGAGGGCTTGAAGTTTGTACAGCGCTGCCAGAGGCGTACGCCCTCGAAACGATTCATGGCGTTCCTTCAGGACCTAGAACATAGCTACCGTCAATGTTTGTTGTACGAGGAAGTGGTTGAGAATTCTGGACCAGGAGAATGTCTTCTAGAAAAGTCGCAAGATAATGAGGCGAGAAAGAGAAAGATTCAAGCCGCAGAATTTATGTTGGAATCGCGAGCCGATTCTCTGAACAGGTTAAGTCGACGTCTCATTGATGTATTGAGGGATCTGTTTGAGCTAGAGTTATTAACAAAGTACGGCGACTATTTTGGAGCTCTCTGGAATGATATGAAGGTGCGACAAAGAGTAATTGGGTATGAATTCCTACACCACAAGTTTGTCACGGACGTCGTTGCGACATTGGATAAAGAGACCAAGGAACTGCAGCAGTGGAGCAAGGATCCGTCAAGTCCATACCCCGATCAAGATTATACGTCGCAAATTAAGACTTTAGCGTACGAGATGGGCATTGAAAAGGCAGAGCTCGTGTTTCGATTGCGGGTATATGCAAGTAGGAACACTCTAGCCCATAGTGGAGATCTCAACATGAGAATCGAAAAATGCCATTTCGCAGCAGTTGCAACAATCCTCGCCGGTGATTATAATCGTCTCGAAGAAGTCCTTCTGAAGGCAGATCGTGTGAATGAACGAGAGCACTGGGAGAATGCGTTGAAGAAGTTTGCAAGTCTTTACTTTATAGATTTCGACTTCAGTGACTCCGAAAACTTCTTTTTGACGCAGTCTGCACGTGACAGATCGTTTCGTCTAATTCAGGAAGCGAAGAATGCCAAATTAAATGCTCAAGCCAAGGCCGTCGAGGAAGCGGGCTTGCTTCAGAAGCAAAAGCAAGGAACGAAGAAGGAAAGACGACAGAAAACAAGAGAGTCCAGCGCCGAGTATCAGGTCGATGCTGCCAACCACATGGACAAGTTTTTCCAGACCAATCCGAACCATGAGCTTTGGGACGTGTATCAGAAGCAAAAGCGACATTACGCTCGATTGGAAAGTGAGGAAGCTGGCAAGGAATTGTGGAAAGGCCGAGCGGAAGCCGCGCTGGGTCTGCTTGAGCATCTCCAGAAGTCTAGACTGGATTGGGACGACGTGATGGGGAAGTAGAAAAAGATCGAGGAAGACGAAGAAAGCATACCAGCAGATTTTGAAGCCATGAGGCTTTAGTGTGGGGTGTAGCGAAGCTGTAATTGTTATTGCTCCGCATGAACATGGTTTCCACTAGTACTGACGATGTTTGTTATCAGATCATCTGCCCAGAGTCTCAGACAGTACATGTCTCAAACGACTTCAATGGTGTATCAGACCCGACATCAACACTCTACATTTCGGAAGCTTCCTTACTCTTTCAACATCACTTAACTCCGGTAACGAAACAGTAGTCCTTGCTTACGCTTGACTTTCATTAAGAACTACTACAAACTCCTAGCGCTTCTTGTTGTTGACAATGTGACCATCAGCTCTGTAGACCTTTAATACCCATGTGTTTGAAGTTGCAACGGGCGACTTAGAGTGGTTTTTAGATATAGAGTGGCTTAGAAACCTTCCTTCTGCGCTACTCCCGTCAAGCCGGCGTGAACGGATGGTGAAGGCACATCAGTTCAAGTTGGTGGAGAAAAAGCAGCTGTGGCTGCCATAGTATTCCAAATTGCTCGTCGTCCACCAGAGGCCATACCCTAGGCCAGAGATTCATCATTATTGTCGGTAATCGATCACGCTCTTTTTCATTCAAATCAACAAGTTGAAGAGTTTGATCAAGTACATAAGGAGTGGAACAAAGCCGACGATCCAGACAGTGCCACCCTTCATCTGCTTCTGGGTTTACAACCCTAAGATCCATCTCTTTAATAGCTCGGTTGATTCGCAGCGTCTTTTCTGTTGAAAGCGTCACGTATTCAGGGCCCACGACCGAGAAAAGGAACGAAACGACTCCACCGTTGTACTGGCGCCATTAGGAATCGAACCTACTATGAATCAAGTACTCCCTGTCAGACCGCAGACCCATGCCGAAAGTCAGGTAGCCACTCGGTGCAGCTCGTGGTGCTTCTTGATAGTCCGTGGCTGTTGTTTCTTCCAATCTGACGATTCTGGTCTTGCATACTGTTTGCACGATAATAGGTATTGATTGTACTGAACGGGAAGAAGCCACCATGTAATGGATAGATAGACCCGTACCAGTAAACCTCCTCGCTCATATGCGGGTCCAAGACTGGGCGCAATGGTCAGGGCGAAAGTGGATTCCGGCTCATACGGACCTGTCGCCAAAGCCTGATCACCAAGGACCTTGCATCTCTGTCTCAACACGTTGTCCAGGTCGTCGTTGCTGAGATCCGTGAGATCCCTGTTGCATGCCTGCAGTCTCTTTGTACCCCAGGGAGAAGTCATGTTGGATAATTGTCCTTTGAGGGTATAGAGTACTCTCTACGCGTGGAGGAACTCTCCAACACCCGGACACAGTAACCGGGTCTAGCTGTGTCTAGCTGTGTCAGGTCACAGCTCTCATTGATATTGCATATACTATAGAAATGGAAGCCTGAACGAATCCAGACTATCCGTACCCCGCACTAATCTCATTCTTAAGCGAAGAATGCGCTTAGTGCGGGGTACGGATACTGTACATCCGCAGCCGATAGCGTGACTTAGGGATCACGTGACCCATGATTTCCAATCATTCACCTTTTGCTTACCGAATCTCGGATCGATCGGCGCCCGGAAAGGGCCCTAACCCTAGCCCGGGCGACTCTTTCCTTCCCTTGAATCCCGTCATCTGAATCTGGGAGTTGTGAAGCAATAGATCAGCCAATCAGCCATGCATGCACCATCTAAGGTACCTCGGAACGAACACTCACGTCTCAATAAATACCTCCGCCCCCGCCTTCCACTCCACCGCCCCCTCCATCTCCCTTCTACTCTGCAGCCGCGACAACGATCGAAACCTATCAGTTCACCCAAATCTCAACCCAGCACACATCACCCGCCATGAGCAAACCTATCATTCTCTATGGCCATGCTCAGGTGAGCTCGTTGTTCGTAGGACCCCCCGTTTCATTCATTGACAGTTTACCCCAGGGCCCCAACCCGTGGAAGGTCGCCATTATCCTCGAAGAACTCGGTCTTAAGTACGAGCACAAAATGTTGGATTTCCCAGACATGAAGAAAGAACCCTATGAGTCTATCAACCCCAATGGTCGAGTGCCATCTATCGAAGACCCTAACACAGGACTTGCCATTTTCGAGGTGAGCCCCCAGTCCCATGCCTTTCTTACACTTCTTCTACGACTACCTCTCCCTCCCTCCTCCTCTTGTGTCATCTCTTACACTTCGGAACCCTCCCCCCCCATTAACTTCCCCCAACCAGTCTGGCGCCATCATCGAATACCTCGTCGATACCTACGACAAATCCAACTCCTTGCACTACGACACCCCCAAGGAGAAATACGCCACCCTCAGCTGGCTTTACTTCCAAGTCTCAGGTCAAGGCCCCTACTTTGGCCAAAAGGTCTGGTTCACCTTCTACCACCCCGAAAAGGGCATCACCTCCGCCATCGACCGCTACAGCAACGAAATCAAGCGCGTACTCAGCGTTATCGACCGCCACTTGAAGAAGCACAGCACAACATACCTGGTTGGCGAGAAGTGCACCTTTGCCGACTTGGCGTTTGTGCCGTGGGATATGAACATGGCGGACATGTTGAGGGATTCGGAGGGCAACGCGCCGGATCTAGCAAAGGAGTACCCACATTTCCATGCATGGAACGAAAAGCTTATGAACCGCCCAGCGGTCAAGAAGTGTGCCGAGGACAAGAAGAAGGCTACAGCTGCTGCATCTGGCCATTAGGGTTTCAGCGACGAGGCACGTTTGTCCGCTGGGCCACGAATTCTGTTCCAAGACTTACGCGAAGTTGGTAGCAGTGATAGCACTCGCTTTGAAAGGCGTTTCAAATTAATTGCTTCGCCTGCACGCCACTTTCCCCGTCTTTTCGAGAGTATATTCGATAGCAGAGGCTCGCTCAGTTACCACCCCCATTACCTCGTCTTCTTCCGCCGTGTGATCCGTTCGCCCTTCCTTTCACCTATCTATTATGACGTTATTATAACTTCTTACTCGCATCACAATTTCCCCCCACCTCCCACTTCCACCCCCCTTTTATCCAATCCCCCATCTTACCCCGAGCATTGCCCGAGCGGTAAGGGTTTCTTTATGGGAAAATAACTCAGCGCACTTATGCAAGTTGGACCGGAAGAAGAGCGCTTCTTGTAGACGAGGCGATGAGACAATTGTGGTGCGGAACAACTGACAGACACGCTGGGTATGGACCAGTAGGTCATACATCGGAAGCTGAAAGAGAATGTGTTCGAGGAGCCCGGGGATGGAGAAGATATTGGGGAGTGGGTTTACCATCGTACTGGGGAAGACGTCTAGTATGGAGAGGCCTAGCGCTCTTGTCACTACGCTATTGGCGAGCAGGCAGATTAAGCTGTCTGGGCGGTGGGTCGAAAGGCCCCGACCTATCACTAGTAGTGAGGTTTCAACCGGCCTGTCGCCGAACGAAAGAAGGTAAGCTGTGGTGCTGGACTTGAGACGTGCTTAGTCACGATTCCTTATTAGGAATGGGAGGCTTTGGGTTGAAGGTGTATGGCTTCTGTTTTCGCCAAGTAAACCGTACATCGTCCATCTGAGGCCCCAACATCTGATATCTAGCAGAGGCAACAGCCGGATTGATTTTCATTTTTCAATATTGTTGGATAAGAAACGCCACTATACAACATGTCCGTCTCTCTTCGTAAAGACAGTACTAACATTTTATACAGAGTCATAAAGTGTAACAACCTAATGGAATAAGAAGACGTACAGTCCTGCGCCTTAGTCGCCGCGTTCAAGAGCCCTTACCAGGCAAATTTCGGGAAATCTCGTCCACAAGCGCCGATACTCCTCGATTCCCTGAAACGCATATATCAAAAATAGTAACTGATAGCATTGGAATTACTCAATGCGTCAATGACGACGTGGACATGAGTCGATCAGGGTTTTTGAAAAGATCTAGGATGGGTAGATCATGTGTCTTCAGGACTGTCGCTCTAGCATATAGTCAGTATCGACTCCTAACAATATGGAGAATATCCAACTTACGTTTCGACGCCATGACTTGCTTTAGTAACTCCTCCATCTCTTCCATGCTCATGTCCTCATCGTCTGACAAGTCCTTCTCGACAGCAATTACCGTGATTCCGGCATCCTTCTCGTTCATGACAAAGGACGGAGGAGCTACAGTCTCGGTAGGCAGATTTTGTGCAGATGCCATCTTCCTTAGTTGCTTCAAGGCCTTCTTCTCCTTACTATGTTCGTGTCGTCTCTCCATTCCTTGCTCAGCCACAAATCCAACGCCATCAAAGACTCCATGTGCTACGGCTTCCACAGTGTGTGGGTTCATGGCTATTGCGGCAATCGCATGTTCGGCCTCCAGTATACCTACAGCCTCAGCTCCTGGTGGAGCAAGTCCCAGAGTGAGACCACCGATAGTGCCACTCAACGCCATGGAGCCCATCACGTCCCGTTTCCTGGTGTCATGGGTGGTACCTTTGGCTTGGAGGTGCGCCTCGATGATAGCACGCTTTTTCCGAGCATTGTGGATCCGAGGAGTAGCAAGTCCAAGGCCTAGCAGGGAGGCCCCTAGGGTGAAGGGTGCGAAGCCAACGGACATGGCAGTAGATGTTGCGCCTCCGGATATGTGACGCGTGTAGATGTTCCATTCGTTGTTCAATTGCTCGACGGTCATGCTGTCGCACTTGGCGGAAAACTCCTTGTAGTTGAAAGGCATGATGTAGACTGTAAGAGAATGGAACGGAGTAGTATCGCAAGATGAAGGAATATATAGAATCAAACAATGATAGATGAAAGCGAAAGGAAGAGTATGGAACAACTTTGATACCGAGATTTAGGCTTAGAAATAAGGATACCTTAGAGATTCTATACATGTGGACGAAGTGCGGCTTTGTCAAGCCCATTTGTGAATCTCATGCGACTCTACAGAAGCAGAGGTATCGGTCCAGCAAAGGTGTGGGTGAACCCAAGGCGTTCGTAGAGAGAGATTGGTCCAAAATTCGCTTTGCACTGTGCCATGGGGCGCAATACTTGCCTGTTTGCTCTGGCCCGACATTCATGCAAGCCCACTCCAGTAATATCTACTTGTGCTGTTTCCAGCAGACAACGTCAACGCAAGAGGTTAAGCGCCATATTCTACGGGGGATCCAAGTCTGTTTCAGCCTTTGGTGTGATAAGGAGAATTCGAACGCACGAATGCGACAAGGCTCAAACGCCCGATATTGCCAATTGTCGCAGCGTCCTGCAGATATCTCATGCGGCATAGCATGAGCACATGGTAGAGCTGCGTTAGCTCGTCATGAAGAGCTGCGTTCGTGGCCCTATCTATTTGGAGAGAACTCATCTCTGGCGAACATTGGTAATTGCCATAAGCAATGCATGAGCTGATGAGAGCGCTAGAACTATAACATTTTTGAGGTACCTTGTTTACACAATGACCACTTCTCGTAGTAATAATAGATCTATTTGAGCTCAGGAAAATGGCCAGTAACATCGATAATATGCGTTCTGTCTTTCGGTGGTGAATAGCTTGTTCCCCATATATGATTCAGACAGATGCCTCGAGTAGCCACACCCAGCTTATCTCTAAGCCTTTAAGATCGGTCAGCCCATGCAGATTAGCGGCTGGTACTATTCTAGTCATTGACATTGGTCCCCGTTACTTGTGCGCAATTTTTCACTCGTTGTGGTCTTTGAGCACACGGCGCAAATCTCACAGTAACTTTCCAGTTCCAACATCTGTCTTTTTCGACTTCTCGAGCCTCACCAAGATCAGAGCAGACTCATACAATCCCATTGATTCTGTACTATCGTCAGCGTAGGAGTTGATTATCCTAAATTAAAGCGTCGCAGAAGAGAGGAGGACCAAAGCTTTTCGGCGACGTACTCCCTCATGATATCATTCAAACACTCATAGCCTTCCCGATAACCGTCCCGCAGCGCGTGGTTACTATGATCTATTCGAGTCCGGCTGATGTTCTTTATATGAAATGGTTCGGAGTGTGGGATGAAGACAACCCAGAAAACCTGGCCCTCTCGCTCGAAACGTAGGACGAGCTTATCTTGCAAGCTAGCAAGGACTGACAACAGTGCAAGTTCTTCCTGCAGAAGTAGCTCCCCAGCTGGCGGATCATCTCGTTTAGCCAGAGGCTTTCCTCTGCGCCAGAGCTCGTCGTATAGCTCGGTATCAGAACGTACATCCCTTTTACAGATAGAGTCCAGGAACCAGCCCGGAGTTCCAACCTCTGCACGGCTGGGTTCTGGCAGGGTGAGTTTGACCTTCTTCGCCGAAGGCTGTTCGTGGTCTGGGGTGCTGAAGGATTCTGA
>JAABUK010013708.1_pt1 | contig 10070 bp, 10 predicted proteins | sample 5559141 | NCBI WGS metagenome assembly JAABUK01 (sample SAMN10711869, study PRJNA513367) | rock metagenome | isolation source: Antarctica rocks | place: Antarctica: Victoria Land, Pudding Butte nord | collected 2016-01-03 | reverse complement strand
GAAGAGCGCTCCTACGCGCCTCGTATGAGCCCTCGTTCACCAACATCAGCGCAAACCCCACCAACCAAGGCAGCAAACCTGGTCAGTTCCGGGCCGTGCCGGAAGGTGGGCGTCGGCTCCCGCTTACGGCGCAGGAACCGTGTCCCGTCCTTCTGGAGCGCCACGCCAAGGCCCGCTCGCAATGGCTCGGCAGGCTCAGGCGGGGATCGGTCAGGGTCAAGGGCGGTTGGCATCAAGGCATGCAATGACGGCGGCGCCTGCGGACCCCTCTGCGAGCCGGGCCGCCGTGCGTGCCAGGGCGCCGGCCGGGGCGGCCCGGCTACCGCAGGGCGTCCCCGCCACCGCCCGGCGTCCCGGCCAGGAAGTCGAAGTCGCAGCCCAGCGGCGCCTGCGTCACGGTGCGGCGATACAGCGCCTTGTAGCCGCGGGCGGGCACCGGCGGCGGCTGGAACGCGGCCAGGCGACGTGCGACCTCGGCCGGGTCCACCAGCAGGTCTATGCGCTTGCTGGACACGGACAGGCGGATGCGGTCGCCGTCCCGCACGGCCGCCAGGGGGCCGCCGATGGCCGCCTCGGGCGCGACGTGCAGCACGATGGTGCCGAAGGCGGTGCCGCTCATGCGGGCGTCGGAGATGCGTACCATGTCCTTGACGCCGGCCCGGGCGAGCTTGCGCGGGATCGGCAGGTAGCCGGCCTCCGGCATCCCGGCGGCGTGCGGACCGGCGTTCTGCAACACCAGGATGTCGGCGGGGGTCACGTCCAGGTCCGGGTCGTCCATGCGGGCAGCCAGGTCTTCGAGGCTGGTGAACACGACGGCGCGGCCCTCCGTCTCGAACAGGGCCGGGGTGGCGGCGGCGCGCTTGAAGATCGCGCCGTCCGGGGCCAGCGTGCCGGACAGGGCGATCAGGCCGCCCACGGGCGACACGGGATCGGCGAAGGGCCGGATCACGGCGCGGTCCACCCAGTCCAGCGGCTCGTCCAGGCGCTGGGCCAGGGTGCGGCCCTCCACGTCCACGGTGTCCAGGTGCAGTAGCGGGCGCAGCTCGCGCAGCACGGCGCCGACGCCACCGGCGGCGTGGAAGTCCTCCATGTAGCCCTCGCCGACCGGCTTCAGGTCCACCAGCACGGGGGTCTCGTCGCTGATGGCGTTCAGGCGGTCCATGCCGAGCTGCGCGCCGATGCGCCCGGCGATGGCGGCGAGGTGGATGACGGCGTTGGTGGAGCCGCCCAGGGCCATCAGGACGCGCAGCGCGTTCTCGACCGACTTTGCGGTGATGACCTGGCGGGGGGCGATGCGGGTCTCGATCAAGCGGACGGCGGCGCGGCCGGACTCCTCGGCGGCGACCAGGCGGTCGGCGTGGACGGCGGGGATGGCGGCGGTGCCGGGCAGCGACATGCCCAGGGCCTCGGCGATGCAGGCCATGGTGCTGGCGGTGCCCATGACGGCGCAGGTGCCGGCGGTGACGGACAGGCGGCCCTCGACGGCGGCGATCTCCGCGGCGTCCACGGTGCCGGCGCGATACCTGGCCCAGAAGCTGCGGCAGTCCGTGCAGGCGCCCAGGCGCTGGCCGCGGTGCCGCCCCGTGCTCATGGGGCCGGTGACGAGCTGGATGGCGGGGAGGTTGGCCGACGCCGCGCCCATGAGCTGGGCGGGCACGGTCTTGTCGCAGCCGCCGACGAGGACGACGGCGTCCATGGGCTGGGCGCCGATCATCTCCTCGGTGTCCATGGCCATGAGGTTCCGGTACATCATGCTGGTCGGGCTGAGGAACACCTCTCCCAGCGACACCGTGGGGAACACGCGCGGCAGGGCGCCGGCCGCGAGGACGCCGCGGCTGACGGCCTCCACCAGCTCGTCCATGCCGCGGTGGCAGTTGTTGAAGCCGGAGGGTGTGGCGGCGATGCCGACGACGGGCTTGTCGAGCAGGGCCGGGGAGAGGCCCATGGAGCGTGCGAAGGAGCGGCGGAGGAAGCGGGCGAAGTCGCGGTCGCCGTAGTTGGTCAGGCCGCGGTCGAGGCCGTGGGGGTCTGTCATGGCGGGAGTTCCGGGAGGTGGATGGGTGCGGCGGGCGGCCTGCGCCCGAAGCCGCCTTCTGGTTGCGGCTTGCCGTCAGCATCGGGCGTTGAGTCCAGCAATCCCTGGGCGTCAGCAGGCAAGGCGGCGAAGCCAGTCAGCAAAAGCAGCCTCGTCCAGATTCCGCTCGACCAGCCGGACCACCTGCTCGACCGCTTCAGAGGTCGCCGCATTCAACCGCCGCCCGTTTATATCCAGGAACACCACGCAACAGCTCCAGGCGGTGCGCTTGTTGCCGTCGTGGAAAGCGTGGTTGCTGGCGAGTCCAAAGGCATAGGCAGCCGCGAGGTCGAACAGGTCGGGACCAGGCATCTCAGCATAAGCGACCTTGTTGGCAGGACGGTCGAGGGCACTGTCCAACAAGCCTTCGTTCTTCACGCCGCTTACGCCGCCATACTCCCGAAGGGCCTCGTCGTGCAGGAACAGCACGGTGTTCCTTTCCAGGAATGTCGGCGCTGTCACCGCTTCGCGAGTTCCCGCAGAACGTCGGCTTGCTCGCACAACACCCGCCGCGCCACTTGGAGCTGCCGCTCCAACTCCGAGTCGCCCCTCACCAGCTTCAAGCCATCCGGCAGTTCCACAAGGGTCAGGTTCTGGCCAACCTCGAACCCCATGCGGATGCGGGTCTCATCTGGGATCGTGATCCCAATCGCTTCGCCCTGCTTCTCAAGCGTCACTGTCGTCATTGCAATTCCTCATCAGCCACCACCCGATAGGTATATCAGGACGGGACAGTGGAACGGTCAACTCTTGGCGGGTTGGTGCTGCCCGGATGCGCCGCTTCTAATCCCGCGTCAGCAGCGAGATCACCCCGTCCAACTGGTCCAGCGTCTGCACATGCAGCCGTATGCTCCCAGCCCGGCCGTCGAACGACACCTGCACCCGCAAGCCTAGCCGCGCCGACAGGTCGCGCTCCAGCGCCGCCATCTCCGCATCCGGCGGCGGCCGTGGCGCGGCGGGTGCCGGGGGGTGGGCGATGCGCTGGGTCAAAGCCTCGGTCTGGCGCACGTTCAGGCCGCGGGCGATCACGGCGCGGGCGGCGGCCGCCGGCGCCGGGTGCGTCAGCAGGGCGCGGGCGTGGCCGGCGGACAGGGTACCCTCGCGCAGGTGGGCGCGCAGCGGCGCGGGCAGTTGCAGCAGGCGCATGGTGTTGGCGACGTGGCTGCGGGACTTGCCGACCAAGCCGCCCAGCCCGTCCTGCGTCATGCCGAACTCGGCGGTCAGGCGCTTGTATGCCTCCGCCTCCTCGATGGGGTCCAGGTCCTGGCGCTGCAGGTTCTCGACCAGGGAGGCCGCCATCGCGTCGGTGTCGGACAGGGCGCGCACCAGCACCGGAATATCCTGCAGCCCGGCGGCCTGCGCCGCGCGCCACCGGCGCTCGCCTGCGATGATCTGGTAGCGGCCGGGCTGGTCGGGGTGCGGCCGGGCCAGGATGGGCTGCAGCACACCTTGCAGGCGGATGGACTCGGTCAGCTCCTGCAGCCGGGCCGGGTGCATGGCGGTGCGGGGCTGGAATGGGCCGGGGTCCAGCACGGTGACGGGCAGGGTCGCGCGGGGGGCGCCGGAGCCGGCGTCGGGCGGGGCGTCGCCGAACAGGGCGGCCAGGCCGCGGCCCAGGCGGGGGGCGCCGGGCCGGGCGCTGGCGGACGGCTCCTTCATGGGACGGCCCGCTCGGCTGCGCGCTCCTGGCGCAGCACCTCGGCGGCCAGGCGCAGGTAGGCTTGGGCGCCGGCGGAGCGGTAGTCGTACAGCATCACGGGCTTGCCGTGGCTCGGCGCCTCCGACACGCGGACGTTGCGGGGGATCACGGTCTCATAGACCCGCGCGCCGAAGAAGCCGCGCACGTCGGCGGCCACCAGTTCGGACAGGTTGCTGCGCCGGTCGAACATGGTCAGCACGATGCCTTGCAGCTCCAGCCGGGGGTTCAGGTTCCGGCGCACGCGCTCGATGGTGCGGACCAGGTGGCTCAGGCCCTCCAGGGCGAAGAACTCGCATTGCAGCGGGACCAGCACGGCGTCGGCGGCGACCAGGCCGTTGACCGTCAGCAGGCCGAGGCTGGGCGGGCAGTCTATCAGGATGAAGCCATAGGCGTCCCCGGCGTCGCGTAGCGCGGCCTGCAGGCGGTACTCGCGGCGGTCCATGCCGGCCAGGTCTATCTCTGCGCCGGCCAAGTCGGGATCTGCCGGGACCAGGCTCAGGTTGGGGATGCCGGTGGGCAGGACCGTGCCGGCGATGGTGTCATAGCCGACCAGGCTGGCGTAGGTGCCGCGCCCGCGCTGGGCCGGGGCGACGCCGAGGCCGGTGGAGGCGTTGCCCTGGGGGTCCAGGTCAATCAGCAGCACCCGCTCCCCGGCGGCTGCCAGGGCGGTGGCGAGGTTGACGGCCGTGGTGGTCTTGCCGACGCCGCCCTTCTGGTTGGCGACGGCCAGCACGCGGGGCGGACGGCCCGGCGCGGCCCAGCGGGGCAGGACGGGGGCGGGTCGGTCACGCATGGGCGGCCTCGGCACGGTGCAGGCCGGTGATGGACAGGATGGCGCCGGGCTGGCCGGGGGCGGTGTGCTGCGCGACCTCCATGCGCCAGGTGCGGCGGGCCTGCTCCAGTTCCTCCCCGGCGCGGGCGCCCTTGGGGAACAGGGCGGTTCCGCCAGGCGCGAGCAGCGGGGCGGCGAGGGCCAGCAAAGCATCCAGCGGGGCGAGGGCGCGGGCCGTCACCAGGGGCGCCGGAGGCAGCGGCACTGCCTCGATCCGGGCGCAGTGGACCTGCACCGGGGCGGCGGTGATGCGGGCGGCCTCTTGCAGGAAGGCGGCCTTGCGGCGGTCGGATTCGATCAGGGCGAAGGGGATGCCCGTTGCGATGGCCAGCACCAGGCCGGGCAGCCCGGCGCCGGAACCGAGGTCAATGCCGCGCGTGGCGCCATTCGGGATCAGCGGCAGCAGGCGCAAGCTGTCCAGGACGTGGCGGGACCAGATTTGCCCGCGGTCGGGGGCGCCGACCAGGTTGATGGCGGCGGTCCACTTTTCCAGCAGCGCGGCATAGGCGTGCAGCCGTTCCAGCGTTTCACGTGAAACACCGTGCAACGTCGGATGGGGGGTGGAGTCGGCGAGGCGGGGCATTTGTTGGGGTTAGCATGATGGGCCGGATGGGGCTACGCGGCGTGTTGAACTGCGGGCAGCAGGGGGTGCTTCTGCTCCCTCTCCCTCCGGGAGAGGGCCGGGGTGAGGGGGTCTTGGGGCGCAGTCCGTGCCGAAGCAGGAGCGCGTCCCGCCAGCACCCGCGGTTCTCCGCTCCGCAGCCAAGACCCCCTCACCCCGACCCTCTCCCGGAGGGAGAGGGAGAAGGACGGCGCCGGTTCGGCGTACGGGCGCAGGGGCTGCCAGCTTGACAGCGGGGCCGGCAAGGGATGCCATCCCGCCGCATCGCATGGGGACCGCTGTTGCCGCAACTCTCGCTCCACACGCCGCTCGGGGCGCTCACGATCTCGGAGGAGGACGGCGCCATCGTCGCGCTAGACTGGGGCTGGGGCCGGGACCAGGCCGAGACGCCGCTGCTGCTGCGCGCGCGCGGCCAGTTGCACGACTATCTCGACGGGGAGCGCACCGGGTTCGACCTGCCCTTGGCGCCCCATGGCAGCGCCTACCGCCAGCGCGTCTGGGCGGCGCTGCAGGCGGTCCCGTATGGCGAAACCCGGACCTACCTGGACATCGCCGGGGTGGCCGGCGGCGCGGCGCGGTCGGTTGGGCAGGCCAACGGCGACAACCCCCTGCCGATCCTGATCCCCTGCCACCGTGTCGTTGCCACCCACGGCCTGGGCGGCTACTCCGGCGGCGATGGGATCGAGACCAAGCGGTTCCTGCTCGACCTGGAGGCGCGCACCCTCGCCCGCGTCCCGCCCCCTGCCCCACCCGGAGACCGCCCATGACCCACGCCGTACGCATCCACGCCCATGGCGGCCCCGAGATGATGCGGTGGGACGATGTGCCGACCCCCGAGCCTGGCCCGGCGGAGGCGCTGGTCCACCACACCGCCGTCGGCCTGAACTACATAGACGTATATTTCCGCACCGGGCTGTACAAGACACCCTCCCTGCCCGCGATCCTCGGCATGGAGGCCGCCGGCGTCGTCCGCGCCGTCGGCGCCGACGTGCAGGACGTGAAGGTCGGCGACCGCGTCGCCTACGCGACCGGCCCCATCGGCGCCTACGTCACCGACCGCGTCATCTCCGCCGACCGGCTGGTGAAGCTGCCGGACGCGGTGGACGACCAGACTGCGGCGGCGATGATGCTGCAAGGGCTGACGGCGCAGTATCTGCTGCGGCGGACCCACAGGGTCGGCCCCGGCGACACCATCCTGGTCCATGCCGCCGCGGGCGGCGTCGGGCTGATCCTGTGCCAGTGGGCCAAGCATCTCGGCGCCACGGTGATCGGCGTCGTGTCCACCGACGCCAAGGCGGAGCTGGCCCGGGCGCACGGTGCGGCGCACATCATCGTGGGCCATGCGAAGCTGGCGGCGGACGTGAAGCGCCTGACCGGCGGCGCCATGGTGCCGGTCGTGTACGACAGCGTAGGCAAGGACACTTTCGGCGCCAGCCTGGACTGCCTGGCGCCGCTGGGCCTCATGGTCAGCTACGGCAGCTCATCCGGGCCGGTGCCGCCGGTGGACCTCGGCGTGCTCGCCGCCAAGGGCAGCCTGTTCCTGACCCGGCCAAGCCTCGCCACCTACACGGCCCTGCGCGCCGACCTGACGGCTGCCGCGGCGGAGCTGATGGAAGTGGTCGGCAGCGGCGCGGTCCGCATCAGGGTCAACCAGACATTTGCGCTCAAGGACGCGGCGGCGGCGCACATCGCGCTGGAAGGCCGCCAGACCACCGGCAGCACCGTCCTGATCCCATAAGGGCCTGACTTGCCGCACACGCCCGGAACAGCCGGGCCGCCGGCGCCCAGCCCCGCTCCCCCACCTGCCCCCGATCCCGCGCCGAACCCGGGGCGGACGCGGCTCACGGCGCTGATCGTCGCCTGCGCCCTGTTCATGCAGAACCTGGACGGCACCGTCGTCGCCACCGCCCTGCCCGCCATGGCGCGGGCGTTCGGCGCCGACCCGCTGCACATGAACGTGGCGCTCACGTCCTACCTGCTCAGCCTGGCGGTGTTCATCCCGGCCAGCGGCTGGCTCGCCGACCGCTACGGCACGCGCACGGTGTTCCGGGCGGCCATCGCGGTGTTCACCGTGGGGTCCGTGCTGTGCGGCCAGTCGCACAGCCTATGGGAGCTGGTGGCGGCGCGCGTCGCGCAGGGCATCGGCGGCGCCATGATGGTGCCGGTCGGGCGCCTGGTGCTGCTGCGCTCGGTCGCTAAGTCCGAGCTGGTGGCGGCGATGGCCTGGCTCACGGTCCCGGCGCTGGTCGGGCCGGTGGTGGGGCCGCCCATCGGAGGGTTCCTCGTGACCTATGCCGACTGGCGCTGGATCTTCGACATCAACGTGCCCATCGGCGTGCTCGGCTTCGTGCTGGTCACGCGCTATGTGGACGACGTGCGGGCGCCGGTGCCGGGGCGGCTGGACGCGGTGGGCCTGCTGCTGTCGGGCGTGGCGCTGGCCGGGCTGATGTTCGGCTTCGAGACCATCGGGCGCGGCGTGGTGCCGGCGCCGCTGGCCGGCGGCCTCATCCTGCTCGGCGCCGCGTCGGGCGCCCTGTATATGCGCCATGCCCGGCGCCGGCCCGACCCGCTGCTCGACCTGTCCCTGCTCCGCATCCCGACCTTTGCGGTGTCGGCCTGGGCCGGGTCCATGTTCCGCATCGGCATCGGCGCCATTCCCTTCCTGCTGCCGCTGATGCTGCAACTGGGCTTCGGGCTGTCGGCGGCGGAAAGCGGGCTGATCACGCTTGCCAGCGCGCTCGGTGCCATCGTGATGAAGCCGGCGACGACGTGGAGCCTGCGCCTGTTCGGCTTCCGCACCGTGCTGGTGTGGAACGCGGCGCTGTCGGCGGTGCTGCTGGGCGCCTACGCCTGGTTCCGTCCGGCCTGGCCGGTGGCGGGGCTGTATGCGGTGCTGGTGGCCGGCGGCTTCCTGCGGTCGCTGCAGTTCACGGCCTACAACACCATCGCCTACGCCGACATCCCGCGTCCGCGCATGAGCGCCGCGACCAGCCTGTATGCCACCATGCAGCAGCTATCCCTGACTCTGGGCATCACGGTTGGGGCTGCGGCGTTGCAAGCCTCCACGCTGCTGTCCGGGCAGACGCAGCCGGGGCTGCCGGATTTCTCGGCCGGGTTCCTGGTGGTGGCGGCGGTGGCGTTGCTGGCCGCGCCGATGGCGCTGCACCTGCGGCGGGACGCCGGGAACGAGATGTCAGGGCACCACGCGGGGTAGAAGGGCCAAGGGCTTCGCCCCTGGACTCCACCAGGTGCGAAGCCTCTGGACACCGATGACCGGGATCGGGGGCTTGCGGCTTCGGCAGGTCGAGGACAGCGCCACCCCATGCCAACGACCATTCGCCCTGACCGCCCCCGTCATTGCGAGCCGGCTTCGGCGCGGCATAGGGGGGCCGCAAGCGAAGTTCCTGCCGCCCCTGGATGCCGCGCCGCGAGCGCGGCTCGCAATGACGATAAGGGTTAGAGTGGATGGCCGTTTGTATTATACCAACCGCCCCTTGCTCTGACCGTTCCTATCGTCACGGCGCACCCTTGGCCAAGCTGGTGAAAACGGTCGGAGCAGAGGGCCGTTGGTATTACGCCAGCCCCTTCCCTTCCACGGTGTCCCGTGGCGCCAGTCCATCCCCGCGCAGCAGCGCCACCCGGGCCGCCGCATCCTCCCGCAGCACGGCGTCCAAGAACAGCCGGCACAGCCCGGCGACGCGCGGCTGGTAGGTCGGGTCGTTCCAGCGCCCGCCGATCTCTGCCTCTCCGGCGAACGAGGCATGGGCCGCACCGTCCAGCACCGCCAGCGCCCCCGGCGCCGTGGCGGTGCGGAAGCCCACGGTGCGCGCCCGCCAGTCCGGGGCGCCCATGCCGCTGTCCTGCGTGCCCGTCACATGCAGGATCGGCGCGCTGATGCCGCCGAAGGCGACGCTGGCCGGGACCCCGAACACCGGGATCGGCAGCGGAGGGATCGGCGATAGCGCGATCCCTGCCCGCAGCCGTCGGTCCGGCAGGCTCAGGCCCCAGCCGCCCAGCGGCAGCCGTTCCCCCAGCACATGGCTGACGGTCCATGCGCCGTAGGAGTGCCCGGCGACCGCGATGTGCGCCGGGTCAATCGCACCGCGCAACAGCGGCTCCTCGCCGGCCAGCAGGTGGTCGAGGGCGAACACCACGTCGCCCAGCCGCGCCACGGCGGCGCCGGGATTCATCGCCGCAGCGCCCATGGCGCCGCGCGTGTCGGAAGCGCCCTGCCAGATCGCGGCGTCCGACCCATGGTGCTGCAGGTGGACGGCCACATAGCCGGCGGTGGCCAATGCCGCGCCCAGGTAGGCCAGGCCCTCCCGGGTGTCGCCCAAGCCATGCGACAGCAGCACCAGGGGAGCCGGGCCGGCGCCGGCAAGGATGGATGCCGCGGGACGGCGTATCAGCACGGGCACGGTGCGGTTGCGGGCGGCATCGCGCCACGCCAGCCGTGACGGCGGAGCCGGCGCGTCAGCGGGCGCGGCGTCGGCAGCGCCTGCGGTGCAGGCCGCGGCGGCGCTCAGCAGGGTTCGGCGGTCAAGCATGTTGCATCCAGGAAAGGTGTGGGTGCGGCGGGAAACAGGACGCAGGCCAACCGCCCCGCAGCTCGGGGCATCATGGCAAGCAGTCCGCTGCCGCATGGTGAATAACGGATATGGTGCGTGCGGACGCCGCGCTCTAGGGGTGCAGAAACGCTGCCCGGAATGGCAGGGTGTCTAAGCAGGCTTCCTTGGCTCCACGCACGGATGGTAATATCGGGCCATTGTTGACGTAAGCTGGGTGGTTGTCATGGCGGGTCGGTCTTCGTTGGTTGCGAGCGCTGAGCAGGAGGCGGAGTTGC
>JAABUK010013706.1_pt1 | contig 10071 bp, 9 predicted proteins | sample 5559141 | NCBI WGS metagenome assembly JAABUK01 (sample SAMN10711869, study PRJNA513367) | rock metagenome | isolation source: Antarctica rocks | place: Antarctica: Victoria Land, Pudding Butte nord | collected 2016-01-03 | reverse complement strand
GTCGTTCCCCAGTCGATGCCGATCATCCGACGCCGGTCATGGTCGTGCTTGGTTCCCACGGCCCTTTAATTGCATGTTCATCTATCCGTGATCCAATCGCTTTATTGCGGAGGGAGATGCTGATGCGGCTGATCCGAGTTGCGCTGTTCCTGGCGACCTTGCCGGCGCTGCCCGCCTGGGCCTCCGGCCCATATTGGCATCGGTCGGCCACGCTGGACTACCGCGTCGCGGCAGATGGCGCATCCGTGTCGAGCGAGACCTGGGAGGTCCGCGCCGACACCAACGCGATCGCGCAAATCATCGCCCAGCAGAGCTTCAGCGCCATCGCCGACCTCGAGCAGGTCGACCTCGTCGCCGCCTACACCCGCAAGCCGGACGGGCGCACCCTTCCGGTCTCGCCGGGTTCGGTGATGGACAAGGCTGTGACGACGACCGCGAGCGGGCCGCAATTCAGCGCGCTGACGGTCCGCACCATCGTCTTCCCGCAGGTCTCGGCCGGCGACACCATCCATTACGAGCTGCGGCGCACCACCAAGGAGACGATGTTCCCCGGCGAGTTCACGCTGAACCTCGAATTCGGCGGCGCGGCGACCGCGGACCGCGTCGAGGTCGGCATCACGCTTGCGCCCGGCCGCCTCCTGCATGCCGGCGGGACCGGTCTGGCCGAGCTGCCGGTCGAGACCGAGGCGGACGGGTTCGTGACGCATCGCTGGCGGATGGCGCCGAAGGCGAGCGGGACCATCGCCCTGGAGGCCTCGACCTTTTCCGACTACGAGGCGCTCGGCCGGGCCTACGCCGCCCGCGCGGCCGGCCGCGCCGTACCCGGGCCGGGCATCGCCGCCCTGGCCGACCGTCTCGCGCCGGGCGGCACCGACCCGCGCGAGACGGTGATGCGTCTCTATCGCTACGTGGCGAGCGAGATCCGATACGTCGCCGTATTCCTGCGCGAGGGCCGCGTGGTCCCGCGCGCCGCCGAGACCGTGCTGGCCGAGGGGTGGGGCGATTGCAAGGATCACACCGCCTTGCTGCAGGCGTTGCTCGCCGCCAAGGGGATCGAGGTGGTGCCGGCGCTCATCAGTCTGCACAGCCGGTACGACCTGCCGGCGGTGCCGGGGCTCGGCGCGCTCGACCACGTGATCGCCTATGTGCCCTCGCTCGACCTTTATCTCGACAGCACCGCCCCGTACGCGCCGTTCGGCCTGCTGCTGGCCGGCGAATACGACAAGCCGGTGGTGCTCGCCGACGCGCGGGCGCCCCGCCTGGGCCGGACCCCGGCGATGCCGGAGAGCGGGATCGCGTTGATCACCCGTACCGAGGGGCGGATCAGCGCGGATGGCGTCGTCAGCGGACGCACCACGACGATCGCCACCGGGCCGCAGAGCATCGCGCTGCGGGCGATGGCGGCGTGGTTCGAAGGCCGCGGCACGGCCTATGCGGCAAGTACGCAGCTGCAGTTGCTGGGCACGCCCGGCACCGGCCGCTACGCGTTCGACTCGCCCGACAATGGCGACGGCGTCTACCAAGTGGCGGGCGAGTTCGTGCTGGATGAGCCGCTCGCCGAAGGCGGTGCTGAGCCGTTCTCCGTGCCGGGCGGCCTCGGCGTGTTCGGCCGGCCGGGCAAGCTGCTGCTCAACGCCGGCTTCACCGAAGATGGCGGCATGCCTGCTATCCCGGGCGCGAGGTCGAGGAGATCACGCTCGAGCTGCCGAGCGGCATGACCCTGCAGACGATGCCGCAGGATTTCAGCGTCCAAGCCGGCGGGGCCAGCTATTCCGCGCAGTATGCCGTGACCGACGGCGCCCTCACCATCCGCCGCGAGTTCCGCGTCACGACGTCGCACCAGCTCTGTCGGACCCCGGAGTTCGAAGCCATGCGCGGCGTGCTCAACGCCGCCCGCCGCGAACAGCAGCGACAGGTCAGCCTCGTGCGCGACCAGCAACGCCTCGCCGGCGCGCCCTAGAGCATAAGAACAGCATTACTTCCGCTCAGGTGATTCCACCTGATCGGAAAATGCTCTAATCAGGCGGCCAGCTCGCGCATGGCCGCGATCAGGTCCGACTTGCCTTCGAAGCCGATGCCCGCCAGCTCCGGCATGGTGATGTGCCCGTCCTCGACCCGCACGCTGTCGGGGAACCCGCCATAGGGCTGGAACAGGTCGGGATAGCTCTCGTTGCCGCCCAGCCCGAGCCCGGCGGCGATGTTCAGCGACATTTGGTGCCCGCCATGCGGGATGCAGCGCGAGGGCGACCAGCCGGCCGCCGCGAGCACGTCCAGCGTGCGCAGATACTCGACCAGCCCGTAGGACAGGGCGCAGTCAAACTGCAGCCAATCGCGGTCCGGCCGCATGCCGCCGTAGCGCAGCAGGTTGCGCGCGTCCTGGTGGCTGAACAGGTTCTCCCCCGTCGCCATCGGCCCTGGATAGAACTCGGCCAGCGCCGCCTGCAGCGCATAATCGAGCGGGTCGCCGGCCTCCTCGTACCAGAACAGCGGATAGTCGCGCAGCATCCGGGCGTAGGCGATCGCCGCCTCGAGGTCGAAGCGGCCGTTGGCATCGACGGCGAGCCGGGCGGAGCCGATCTCGGCCAGCACCGCCTCGATCCGGGCCCGGTCCTCATCGAGCGGAGCGCCGCCGATCTTCATCTTCACGACGGTGTAGCCGCGGTCGAGATAGCCGCGCATCTCGGAACGCAGCGCGCCGAGATCCTTGCCGGGATGATAGTAGCCGCCCGCGGCGTAGACGAACACGCGCGGATCGGCTTGCCGGCCATGCCGCTCGGCGAGCAGCCGGAACAGCGGCTTGCCCTCGAGCTTGGCCCGCGCGTCCCACAGCGCCATGTCGATCGTGCCGACCGCGACCGAGCGCTCGCCGTGCCCACCCGGCTTCTCGTTCTGCATCAGCGCCGCCCAGGCCCGGTGCGGATCGAGCAGCCCGTGCTCGTCGAGCAGGCTGTCCGGCACGGCCTGCAACAGCCGCGGCGCGAACCGCTCGCGGATCAGCCCGCCCTGGCCATACCGCCCGTTGGAATTGAAGCCGTAGCCGATCACGGTGCGGCCGTCGCGCACCTGGTCGGTCACCACCGCGACGAGACTCGTCGTCATCTTGGTGAAGTCGATATAGGCGTTGCGGATGGGCGAGGCGATCGGCCTCGTGCTCTCGCGGACATCGACGATGCGCATGGGGGAGGGCCCTCTACCGTTCGGGAACCAGCAGGGTCAGCGTCACGAATCGCCCCCGCGAATAATTGAAGCCGCGCACCACGGCAACCTGCTCCGGCTTCTGTCCGAGCCGGGCGAGGTCGACCAGCACGGCCGAAAGATCCCGGTCGCCCACCAGCAGGGACGCGATCTCGTGCGAGGCCAGCGCCGCCGCCCCCTCCTTCGGCCGAAGCCACTCGGTCTGCGTGCCCGCCAGGAACATCAGGCTCGGCTCGGCAAATCCCACCGTGCCCAGCCGACCTGGCGGCAGCACGGCGGCCACCTGCGGCGCGATCCAGACCGGCCCTAGCCGCGGCAGCTCCCAGCCCAGCGCCGCCCAATACAGCACCGGCATGCACAGCAGCGCCGCCGACACCGCCCGTCGCTCGATTTGCCACCGCGCCGGAATCGGCCGGCGCAGCAGCGGCGTGAACACGGCCGCCAGCAACAGCCCGGCAACCATCGCCGGCAGCCCGATCGCGACCGGCAGGCCGAGCAGGATCGGCAACGCGCCGAGCGCGACCGCCAGCGCCACTGCCAGCACGATCGGCAGCAGCGCCGCCCAGCGTTGGATCGGCCGCCGGTCCGGCCGCAGCACCCAGCACGCGGCCAGCAGGCACAACGCCGGATACAGCGGCAGCGTGTAGTGCGGCAGCTTGGTCGGCACCGCCTCGAACACGATCCAGGACGGCCCGGCCCAGGCCAGCAGGAAGCGCAGCACGGGGTCGGTGCGCTCGCGCCAGGCCCGCAGCAACGACTGCGGCAGCAGCGCGGCTGCCGGCAGGAGCAGCAGCGGGGCGAGCAGCGCGTGCAGCAGCGGCGGCCCCCAATGCGAGTCGTCGCCGGAGCTGAGCTTGCGGCCCAGGTCGCCGCCGACCGCCTCGGCGAAGAAGCGGCCTCCGGTCGCCGTGCCGATCGCGACGAACCACGGCAGCACCGCCGCCAGCATCAACGGCACGCCCCATGCGGGACGCAGGCCGCGCAACCAGGCCCAGCGCCGGTCGGCAAGCGACAGCGTCACCGCGGTCAGGGCCGCCACTATCGGTCCGATCGGCCCTTTCAGCAGGATGCTCGCCGCCATCGCCAGCCAGAACAGGACGGCATGCGATAAGCGCAGGGTCGATGGCTGCAGGTAGGCGCGCGCCAGCACGCCCATGGCCAGCACGACGCTGCCCAGCAGCGCTGCATCCGTCTTGGCGATATGGACCTCGCCGGACAGGATCACCGACGCAGCCAGGAACGCTGCCCCGAGCATCCCGGCCGGCTGGCCGAACAGCAGCGCGCCGAGCGAGAACGTGCCCAGGACCGCGATCAACCCGCCCAGGGCCGAGGGCAGGCGATAGGGCCAGATCGGGTTGGCGCGGGCGACGCCCAGCGCGTCGGCGGCGGCAACGAACGACGTCTGCAGCCAGTAGATGCCGATCGGCTTGCGGTTGCGCGCCTCGTTGCCGTTCTGGATGCGGACGAAGTCGCCGGTCTCCAGCATCTGCTTGGTCGCCTGGGCAAACCGGCTCTCGTCGCGGTCGCCGGGCGGCAGCGTGAAGAAGCCGGGAGTCCAGAGAAGCAGGCAGAACAGCACGAGAACCAGGCGAGGCCGGCTCGTGTCGAGCAGTCGGAACATGGCTGGCCCTAGAGCATTTTCCGATCAGGTGGAATCACCTGATCGGAAGCAATACTCTTCTTATCAATGACGTGGAGCACTACTCCCGAGCCAATTGGCTCGGGAGGTGCTCTAGCACGCGAACCGATTAAGCGCCATGAACCCTGCCCATGAAGAATAACCGGCCAAAACCGCAGGCCGATCCGACCCGCGAGATCGCCTTCGACCTGCTCAGCGCCGTGCTGGATCGCCGGCGCACGCTCGATGAGGCGTTGGAGCGCGCCGGCGCGGCCGAGCCGCGCGACCGGGCGGCGGCGCATCGGCTCGCCGCGTCCGTGCTGCGCCGGCTCGGGTCGCTCGACGCCGTGCTGGAGCCGTTCCTCAACCGGGCGCCGCCGGATGCCGTGCGGCACGTGCTGCGCCTGGGCGCTGCCGCGCTGCTGCTGCTCGACACGCCGTCGCACGCCGCGGTCGCGACCGCGGTCGAGCTCACCCGCGCCCGTAAGCTGGCGCCGTTCGCCGGGCTGGTGAATGCCGTGCTGCGCCGGGTGGCGACCGAGGGGCATGCGGCGCTGGACGGCTTGGACGGGCCCCGGCTCGATACGCCCGCCTGGCTTTGGGCGAGCTGGGGCGCGGACGCGCGCCGCATCGCCGACGCGCATACCAGTGAGGCGCCGCTCGACCTCACGTTGGCCCCCGGCGCCGAACCGCCGCCTGGCGCCACGATGCTGCCGACCGGCTCGGTCCGGCTTCCGGCCGGAACTCGGGTGACCGACCTGCCGGGCTTCGCCGAAGGCCGATTCTGGGTGCAGGACGCCGCCGCCGCCTTGCCGGCGATGCTGCTGGCCACGAAGCCCGGCGAGCGCGTGGCCGATCTCTGCGCGGCCCCCGGCGGCAAGACGGCGCAGCTGGCTGCGACCGGCGCCGAGGTCTTCGCCGTCGAGCGCGACCCCGGCCGGATCCGCCGCTTGAACGAGAACCTTGCGCGCCTCGAGCTCGGCGTCGATGTGGCCCAGGCCGACGTGCTGGAGTGGCAACCGCCGGGCTTGCTCGACGCCGTCCTGCTCGATGCGCCCTGCAGCGCGACCGGCACCATCCGCCGCCACCCCGACGTGCAGCGCCTGCGCCGCCCGCGCGACGTGACCGAGTTGGCCGAGGCGCAGGACGCCATGCTCGCCGCCGCCGCGCGCATGCTGCGGCCTGGCGGGCGGCTGCTGTATGCCGTCTGCTCGCTGCAGCCCGAGGAGGGCCGCCTCCGCGTGACCGACCCCGGCCGGCTCGGCCTCAAGCCCGATGCCTTCCGGGTCGAGGAACTCGCCGGCATCCCCGAGGCGCTGACGCCGGAGGGCCACTTGCGCACGCATCCCGGCTTGTGGCCGACCCTTGGCGGGCTGGACGGCTTCTTCGCCGCCCGCCTGGTCCGCGCGTAAACGCCTTGCCTCCTCGGCCGGCTGCACTAGAACCGGTCGGCATGACTGGAGCGAAGATCCTGGCCGCCTCAGCAAGGCCCGCATGATCGACCCGCGGCGTTGGGCGCGAGACGCGCGCCTCGTCATGGCGCGCGTGCCGAGTCTGCGTATGGGCCGGGTGCCCGACGCGCCGGCCTTGCCGGTGCGCGACCCCTGGCCCGGCGACGCCGGCAGCGGCGCCCGGATCCTCAGGGGCGAGCTCGAATGGAACGGCGCCGTCCATCGCCTCGCGCCCGGCGCCTGGGTCGACACCTCCGGCCACGAGGCGCTCCGTGCGCTGGCGCACGGCTTCACCTGGTTGCGCGACCTGCGCGCCCTCGGCACAGACGCCGCCCGTACACGGGCGCGAGCCCTCGTCACCGACTGGATCGCCGCCCCCGGCCTCGAGCGCCTGGCCGAACGGCCGGACGTCGCTGGCGCCCGCATCACGGCATGGCTCGGTCACTATGACTTCTTCGTCGCCTCCGCCGATGACGGGTTCCGCCATCGATTGATGGCGCGACTGCTGGCCGATGCGCGCCGCCTGGCCGCCAGCTTGCCGGCCGACGAGATGGACGGGCGCAGCCTGACCGCGCTTAAGGGGCTGATCGCCTCGGCCGTCGCGCTGCCGGACCACGCCGCCCACCTGGCCCGCGCGCTGCGTTTCCTGCCGCAGGCGATCGCCCGCCAGGTGCTGCCGGATGGCTGCCATGCCGAGCGCAGCCCGGCTGCGCAACTGCACGCGTTGCAGGATCTGACCGAGATCCGCGCGCTGCTGCAGGCGTCGCAGACGCCGCCGCCGGCCGCGCTCTCGACGGCGATCGAGCGGATGGCGCCTGCCCTCCGCGCCTTGCGCCATGGCGACGGCGGCCTCGTCCTGTTCAACGGCGCCAAGGAGGAGCATTCGGTCCTGATCGACCTGGTGCTGACCCAGGCCGGGCGCGGCGGCCGGGCGCCCGCCGGGTTGACGGAGGGCGGGTTCCACCGGCTGCAGGCCGGGCGGAGCGTGCTCGTGCTCGATTGCGGCGCGCCGCCGCCGCCCGGGATCGACCGCTTCGCCCATGCCGGGACCCTCGCCATGGAGCTCTCGGTCGGACGCGAGCGGCTGATCGTCAACTGCGGCGGCATGCCGGCCGCCGAGGGTGCCTGGCGCGACGCCGCCCGCGCCACGGCGGCCCACTCCACCCTGATCATCGCCGACATCAACTCATCCGAACTCAAGCCGCGCGGGCTGGGCCGCCGTCCGGAGGTGGTCGACGTGCAGCGCCAGGAGGCCAACGGCGCGCACCGGCTGGAGGCGACGCATGATGGCTACCGCCGGATCAGCGGCGCGGTACACCGGCGCAGCGTCTACATGGCCGAGAGCGGCGAGGACGTCCGCGGCGAGGACGCGGTCGAGGCGCCGTCGCCGCTGCCCTATGTCGTCCGGTTCCATCTGCATCCGCTGGTGGTGCCGTCGCTGCAGCAGGACGGCGAGACGGTGGTGCTGCGCCTAGCCAGCGGCGTCACATGGCGGTTCCGCGCCGTCGGTGCGGCCGTGAGCCTGGAGGAAAGCGTCTATCTCGGCGGCGACTTGCCCCGCGGCAGCCAGCAGATCGTGCTGACCGGCTCGCCCGACGGCCCGCAGCTTGTTAAATGGGCCATCAATAAATTCGGCTGATCGGAGAACACTTCATGTCGTTCCTGCGTCTGTTGTCCGCCGCGTTGCTTGTCCTTCCCTGCCTGGCGCGCGCCCAGGACGCACCCGCGTTGACACTCGAGCTGAACAAGCTCGAGCCGGTCGCCGGCGCCGCCGGGGCCGCACCGGGCTGCCGGGCCTATCTCGTCGCCGCAGATCCCGAAGGCGGCCCGAAGGTCGATGCGTTGCGGCTCGATCTCGTCCTGTTCGGCACCGACGGCGTCATCGCCCGCCGCATCGCCCTCGATGTCGGCCCGGTGCAGCCCGGTCGCATGCAGGTCCGCCCCTTCGAGCTCCGTGACCTCCCGTGCGATGGCATCAGTCAGATCCTGGTCAACGACGCGCTCATCTGCAAGATCGGCGGGGCCGACCAGACCGACTGCCTCGACCGCGTCCGCACCGCCTCGAGGGTCTCGACCAAGCTCGTGAAATAACCACACGATCTTGCGAGGCGAGCGCAACCTCGCCGGGTCCTCCGCGCTTTGGCTCCTGTTAGGCGCACGCGTCGCTGCGACCGCACCGCATGCTTGAACAGGAGAAATCCATGACATTCCGATACGTGGTTCCCGCCCTTCTCGCACTGACGATCGGCGCCGCTGCAGTCGATCAGGCCACGGCCCAGACCAGGACTACAACGCCGAACACGACCACCACCCCGGGCACGCCGCCCTCGAACACCGGCACGTCGATGACCACGGCGCCGGTCCCGAGCGCACCGACCTCCGGCGCGGACAACAACGCAGTCAACACGTCGCCGCAAAACAACCCGGGCGCTCCTGTGCCGGGCGCGAACAGCTTTACCGAAGGTCAGGCGAAGTCGCGTATCTCCGACCAGGGCTTCAGCCAAATCTCCGACCTCAAGCTCGATGGACAGGGCGTCTGGCGCGGCAAGGCGATGCGCGACGGCAAGGGCGTCGAAGTCACCATGGATTACCAGGGCAACATCGTCGCCAAGTAATCCGGCCCGCTGACCCCTGAACGAAAGGAAAGAAGCCATGACCATCGTTATCACCCGCCTGTTCGACACCTATGAGCATGCCTCCGAAGCGGTCGCCGAGCTCGAATCCAACGGGATCTCCCACGGCGACATCAGCATGGTCGCCAGCAACGCCGACGGCCGCCACGGCGACATCGCGGCGCCGACCAGCGGCACGGCTGCTCCGGTCGATGGGACCGGCGACACGGGCGCGGGTGCTGGCACGGGTGCCACGATCGGCACGGTGCTCGGCGGCGGCGCGGGCTTGCTCGCAGGCCTCGGCATGTTGGCCATTCCCGGCGTCGGCCCGGTGGTCGCCGCCGGTTGGTTGATCGCGACGGCCGTCGGCGCCGGCGTGGGTGCCGGCGCGGGCGGACTGCTCGGATCGCTGGTCGGGGCCGGCGTCGATGAGAGCGACGCGCATGTGTATGCCGAGGGCGTCAGGCGCGGCGACACTCTCGTGACCGCCCGGGTCGACGAGGCGCAGCGCAACGGTGTCGAGCAGGTGATGGCGCGTTTCAACGGCGTCGACGCCGGCACACGCGGCAGCGAATATCGCGCCGGCGGCTGGGAGCGGTTCGACGAGAACGCGCCGGCCTACGTCGCGGGTGCCTCTCCGATGCTGGGCAGCGCTCAGGTCACCCCGTCCGGCCTGCCGCCCGTGATCGGCACCACCAAGCCAACGAGCACGACCGGCCTGTAATCCATCGGACCCGTTCGTCATTAAAGGAGGGCGGTGCGCACACCATGGCGCGCCGCCTTTCTTTCGTCCGCCGTCCCCCCATCTCTAGTCGTATTCCAGGGGCAAGATTCAATGGACGGTATTTCCTCGCACCGGGCTCCGAGCGCCGTCGCGCACATCAATCGGATTGGCACCGCCACCCCCGAAAACGACGTGCACCAGGCATTCATCGATTTTGCCGGCAGTCTCATGCCGGAGCGCGCCCGGCGCTTGTTCGCGCGTATGGCCGAGCGGGCGGGCATCCAGCATCGGTTCTCCCATCTGCGTCCCAACCCCGCCGGTGCGGAGTCGCTCGACGACACGGACTTCTACCGGCGTGGCGCGTTCCCCACGACTGCGGGCCGTATGCGCGCCTACGAGACCAACGCCATCGAGCTGGCGATGCAGGCGATCGGTCGCCTCGCCCTCGATCCGGCCGAGATAACCCATGTG
>JAABUK010013705.1_pt1 | contig 10072 bp, 15 predicted proteins | sample 5559141 | NCBI WGS metagenome assembly JAABUK01 (sample SAMN10711869, study PRJNA513367) | rock metagenome | isolation source: Antarctica rocks | place: Antarctica: Victoria Land, Pudding Butte nord | collected 2016-01-03 | reverse complement strand
AGCAAAAGGCAGATTTCGTGTAGATGGGTGCAGGCGGATTGTTTTTCTTCGGCGTGCTGGCGGCGCTGGCAAATTTGCTGGGCGGAATGCTGCTCGCCTCAAAAGCGGCGCAGCGTCTCGATCAGCGCTTTCTTAAATATCTCGTCGCACTCGGTGCGGGCTTTATGCTTGCGGCGATCTTTATCGAGATTCTACCGGAAACAATCGCGATCTGGGTGAACGGGCGCACAAACGACGCGGCGGCGCAAAGCGTGATGGGCGCGATGACGCTGCTTCTCGCGGGCTATTTATTAATACAGCTTTTCGAGCATACCATCGCGCCGCATTTTCATTTCGGCGCGGAAACGCATCCTGAACACGTCGTGCGCCCGTCGGCGGCGTACACGGCAATCGGCGGCCTCGTCATACACAGTTTTTTCGACGGCGTTTCGATTGCCGCCGCCTTTCTCGTCAATTACAAAGTCGGACTGCTCGTCTTCATCGCAATCCTGCTGCACAAAGTGCCGGAAGGCTTTACCGTCGCCTCGATTATGCTTGCTTCAGGGCGTTCGGCGCGGCGCGCATTGACGGCGACATTGATAGTCGGCGCGGCAACGTTCGCGGGCGTCGTCAGCGTCGCGTTGCTGCAAACAAAAGTCGGAACGCTGGTCGCTTACGCCCTGCCCTTTTCTGCTGGCGTCACGCTCTATGTCGCCGCGAGCGATCTGATACCGGAAGTCAATCACAAAGAAGAAAAGAACCCTGTGGTCTCAATCGTCGTATTCGTCGGTGTCGCGCTTTTTTATTTACTGCATCGTTTGATTGAAGGATAAGCTTGCCTCGAAAGCAGCAGACAAAACTCTTTTCGATCTTGCGCAAGCGCGCAGTGAAGAAGTTTGATAAGATTCTTTTTAATATGATCGTTTCTGTAAAACAAAGTCATCGTTCGTTAAGTTTGCTTGCGGCGCTCCTCTTTTGTCTGGCAGCGTGCGCGGCGGGCGCGCGCGCGCAAACATCTGCACAGCCGCCGATTCCGCAGCCCAACCCGCCGCGCCTCGTCGTCGATTATGCTGATGTGATCGACGCGGCGACAGAGCAGCGGCTGGAGACGATTCTCGAAAATCTACAGCAACGCGCGGGCATTGAATTCGCCGTGGTGACGGTCAAAACAATCGGAGACCGGGACGTTTTCGATTACGGATTGGCGATAGCGCGCGGCTGGCATATCGGCCCTGCCAACGGAGAGAAAGAAGGCTTGCTGCTGCTGGTCGCCGTTGACGATCACAAATACAACATACAGGTCAGCAGGCATCTCGAAGGAGATTTGCCGGACGGAATGACCGGCGAAGTCAATCGCCGTATGCGCCCGGCCTTCCGCGAAGGCGACTACGGACGCGGCTTGACGGAAGCAGTCAATACATACGTCGCCACTCTCGGCAAAGCGCGCGGCTTCAGCATCGAAGGCATAGATCAAAGCGCTGCTTACGACGGCGCGCCCGCACAGGAATATCGCTCCACGCGTCGCGGCGGCATATCTCCGTGCGCGATAATTTTCATCATCGCCATCGTTTTGATTTTTCTCATGTCGAGCAGAGGACGCGGCGGCGGTGGTGGCGGCTGTTTGAATTTATTGCTGCTTAACTCTTTGCTCAACAGCGGCGGATCGAGCTGGGGCAGCGGCGGAGGTTGGGGCGGCGGTGGATCAAGCGGTGGCGGCGGTGGGTTTGGCGGCTTCGGCGGCGGCGGCGATTTCGGCGGCGGTGGCTCAAGCGGCAGTTGGTAGTGGAATTAAAGTAGGAAGCAGGACGGCGGAAGTATAAACACTTTTTATACGGATAAAATACAGATGGTTTCTCCAACAACACGAAACAGCTTGAATCACTTTGTCGAAGATTTGCGCGCGACGCACGGCGACAATCTCGCGTCTGTGGTGCTATACGGCTCGGCGACAGCCGTGAGCGATGATAGCGAATTGCCTTCGGAAGTTAACATGCTGGTTGCGCTCAACCGCATTACGCCCGAAGATTTGCGGCTTGCGCAAGCGCCGATTCGCGGATGGCAGCGTCTCGGACACGCTGTTCCGGTTTACTTTACGCTCGCGGAACTATCCGACGCCGCAGACGTATTTCCAATAGAGTTTCGCCAGATGGAGCGCGCACGCGTTGTGCTCTACGGGCGCGATCCGTTTGAATCGGTTGAACTCTCGAACACGAATTTGCGGCATCAAACCGAGTACGAACTAAGAAGCAAATTGATTCAACTACGGCGGCACTACATTCCGGCAAGCACATCTGCGGAGAAACTTTCGCAGCTCATGAACGACAGCCTTGCGACCTTCAGCAAATTCTTTCGTCCCGTGCTGATGTTGAGCGGCGTGGAGCCGCCCGTCGCCAAAGCGGAATGCGTGCGCGCGACTGTAAAAACATTGCAGCTCGACGCCGCGCCGTTCGAGCGGATCATGGACTTGCGAGATGATCGTGCAAAGGCTTTAACGGATGTTGAAGCGAATAATCTTTTCGCTGCGTACTTGACGCAGATCGAGCGCGTTATCGAAATCGTTGACCACATGCCGGGCGCGGGCAACAATCAAGCAAACACCGCGTCGTCGTAGGCTTGAAGTATCGCCGGAGATAAGGCTTAATATCCGGCTTGTATCTAAACAAACATAATTAAGTCTTATTCAAACAATGGAGAAAATAAAAATGAATAAAAGAAGAATGTTGCTGCTGGCTTCTGTAATTCTGATGTCTGTGGCGGCAAGCGGTTGCGGCTACAACACGCTTCAGACCAAGCAGCAGAACGTCAAAGCGAGTTGGTCAAACGTCGAGAGCCAGCTTCAGCGGCGCTCTGATTTGATTAACAATCTTATCGAAACGGCTAAGCTTGCGGGCGTGCAGGAACAAGAAGTCTTCGGCCAGATAGCGCAGGCGCGTTCGCAACTTTTGAATGCGACGAGCGCGCAACCGCAGGGCGAGAACGGCGACAAATCGCCGGAACAAAAAGAGGCTGTCATTAACGCCAACAACAGTTTCGGCGGAACAATCGGCAGGCTGCTTTCGCTGCAGGAAAACTACCCGCAACTGCGCTCACAGGAAAACTTTATGAAAGCGCAGGACGAAGTGGCTGGAACCGAAAATCGTATTGCCACATCACGCAAGGACTACAATGACGCCGCACAGGATTACAACACGTCGCGCGGCAATTTTCCGATGGTTATCGCCGCCAAGCTCTACGGCTTCAAAGAAGAGCCGTATTTCAAGGCCGACGAAGGCTCACGCCAAGCACCGAGAATCAACTCCGAATCGCTACGCCGGAATCAAAGCAACACGGGCGCAAAATAACTTTATTGGAGAGCCATCACGCATTTCAAAACTCAGCGCGTTAGCATAAAAGAAAAGGCCGCTTGCATTTGAATTGCAAGCGGCCTTTTCTTAAGTCTCCAAACTTTACGAGCGAAACCTTAAGGCTTACGGCTGTTCGTTCTTAATCGCCGAGTTTGCGATCTTCGTAAGCGTTTCTATTTTGGCGGCCTTAAGGCCGACTGTGTAACGATAGCCGTCCTGCTTCCAACTCAATGTTGAATCCGTGCAATTAGCGCCGCACGTCGCGTTAACAAAATAGCCGGTGATGCCCTTGGTTAACTTCACGGCTTTGCCCTTCAAACGTCTGGCACTCAACGCGGCGACTTGACCGGCGACGAATCCGTAGCGGCAAGCGTTTCCGCCATTGCATTCGGGATCGAACGCTAGCTGCACTTCGTAACGCGCGAGCGTCGCCGATTCGACAATCGCATACAACTTATTTGTTTCATCTTCCGTAGCAAGGTATGTCGGCAACCGCAAAGGCACGCGAGTCTTCTTCTTGAGCGATGGCAGAACGCTTTGAAAAATCGTTTTGTCATCGAAAGACCCTTGCGCAATTGGTTGCTGCGTGCCGTAACTCAAAGTCGGCGCGAACAAAACGAACAATAGAAATAAACTTGTGCGGAGTCTCATGTCTTTGCCCATGAAAGTTAGAAGCATAAGGCGATGAATTCAGAATCCACGCGAACTGCACATCGCGCAGTGATCGCAGGGCTTGCCGCCCGGTTCGAGTTCGCATGTCTTTGCGTTCTCGAAAAAGTCCACGAGTTCGGAAACCGCAGATGCTTCGTCAATCCCGAATCGCTCCGCGCTCGGATGCGTCGCCGGAACATACACGCCGCTTAAGAACGGCGCGCGTTGCGGCGGCGAAACGGGCGTCGAGGTTTGCGTATTGATTTTAGAATTCGCGGAACTAATTTGTTCGTTGAAATTCGCGTTCTTCGTTTTCACGGCAGCAACGCAATCTTCATCGTGCGTGATGTGCGATTCGACGTGCGCGAGCCGCTGTTGCAGTTCGCGCAAAGTCGCGCGTAGTTCCGCCACTTCGCCTGTGGACTCGCTTGTTTCTTTGCGGCCTGTGTCCGCTGCAACGTGTTGTTGTGACAGGCGGCGCGCGATACGCTCCGCGATAAGGCGCGATTGGTCTTGCTCTTTGCCTTCAACGCTCATCCGGCTTCGTCCTTTGCTTCGTCCTTTGCTTCGTCCGGCAGTAAATCAACTCTATCCACTATGCCGACAATCGCCGAATCAATCGCCGCGCCCGCTTCCTTCGTCGCCGCCGTCGATGCGCCCCAGCCTTCCTGTACGATCAGCACCATATCGCCCGCGCCCGCGTCCACCGAATCGAGCGCCAGAAGCGTTGCGCCTGTCAGAGCGCCTTCGAGCGTCACGGGCTGGCAGAGCATAATCCGCGCGTCTTTGTAACGCAGATTCTTCTGTGTTGCGACCACGTTTCCGAGCACACGCGCTAAAATCATTTTCTCGAGTTGCTGTTCAAAACATGCGCGTCCGAATCCACGATGCCGACGATGGTGCAATCCGTCGGAGTGTCTTCGCGCTTGAAAGGAAAGCTCGCTTCCTTGCCGCGACACCAGAACACCAATTCGCCCACGCCTGCGCCGACGGCATCAACGGCGACCAGCGGCGTTCCCTGCGGCTTCAGCGCAGCGTCGAGCGATTGCACAATGAGCAGCGTGCGCCCTTCGAGCGAATCATTCTTCACCGTTGCCACAATTGTTCCGATGACGCGCGCTAATTGCATAACAGATAATGAATCGTCAGTCGCTCATCACGTCTACCGTATCAATGACGCCGACGATGGCTGCATCAACGGGCGCGTCTTTCATGCCTTGCGCGAGGCGTGCGCTGGAGCCTGCGACGACCAGCACGCGTTCGTGAAAGCCTGCGCCGACGGTATCAACGGCGACAACGTAACCGCTTGCTTCCGTGCCATCCAAGTTAAGCGGGCGCACGATGAGCAGCTTTTTTCCGGTCAGCCGTTCATCCTTTTGCGTGGAAACGACAGTGCCTAAAATACGCGCGATAATCATCGCTTAATGATTGCCGTCACCGATGGGCAAAGCGTCGTCAACGCTTCCGTGCGGGCGCGGAATGACATGCACGCTGACGAGTTCGCCAACGCGACGCGCGGCAGCAGCGCCCGCGTCCGTCGCCGCCTTAACCGCCGCAACATCGCCGCGCACAATCGCCGTCACAAAGCCTGCGCCGATTTTTTCGTAGCCGACGAGCGTCACGTTGGCGGCCTTAACCATCGCGTCCGCCGCTTCGATCATCGCCACCAAACCTTTGCATTCCACCATGCCGAGTGCTTCCTGCATTAAATTTTCTCCTATGTCGCTGTTATCAAGTGATAAATCATTGAATCATTTGAGATGCAAAACTCGATGTAAAATCCTCGAACTTCAAATCCTGCGTCAACAGATTACTACGATCTTTGCAATCGCGCTGCTTCGCTTAACAATTCAACCAACTCTTCGCGCGTCAAATTGATTTTGCCCGCGCCGTTTGACGAAGCTTTTGCTGCGCCGTGTGATTTCGATGAGGCTTGCGCAGCATCGTTCGTCGCGCATGTAAACTGCGTTTCGTGCAGATAGCCGCACGATTGGCAGCGCGCGTTCTCGTTTAAGTAACCGGCCTTTTCGCGGACGTTGATGAGTTTTTCAATCGCGTCAACGGGCAAACTTCTGTGGCCTCCGAGAAGGCGCGAGAGAATCGTGATCTTCGCCGTGTGCTCCAGAGTTTCGAGCCGGTCAAAAGCCTGCCACACGTCCGCGCCGTAAGCGACTGCGCCGTGATTCGCCATCAAAAGCGCGTTGTGGTGTTTCACTAGCGGCTGCATCGCGTCGGTTAATTCATTCGTCGAAGGCGTGCCGTAATCGGCGAGCGGCACACAGCCAAGAGTCAAAATCACTTCCGACAAAACCGGCTGGTCAATCGCAAGCCCTGCGACGGCGAAGGCTGTTCCGTTCGGCGGGTGCGCGTGGCAGACGGCCTTTACATCCTCGCGCTCTCGATAAATCAAAAGGTGCATCAAAAGTTCCGACGATGCACGTTTGTCGTTGAGCGGCTTGCCTTCGATGTCCGTCAGCGCAAGCGAGTCTTCGGTCATGCGCCCTTTCGACATTTGCGTTGGCGTCGCAAGGATGCGCCCATCGTCCAAGCGCACGCTGATGTTGCCGTCCGAAGAAACGACGTAGCTGCGTTCATATAATAATTGTCCGACGCGCACAATCTCGCGCCGCGCAGTTTGCTCATCCATTAAACTTCTCAATACAAATTGAAGACATACTCGATTGTCACATACTGCGACACGGCACGCCCGTCTTTCATCGCGGGCGTAAATTCGATTTGACGAGCGGCAGCCATTGCCTGCTCGGTTAAGCCGAACGGCAATCCGCTGATAGCTTGAATATTCGTCACTTCGCCGGATGATGAGAGAACTGCGCGCAAGCGTATTGTCCCTTGAACTGCGTTTCTGCGCGCTTCGTCTGTGTAGGTTGCTTCTGGTCTCGACAACAACACGGCCTTTTTCGTCACTTCGCTGCTACGGAACACTTCGCCGGATGTTAATATTTCAACTTGTGATTGAGGCGGCTTAACAATTAAAAGCGTGCGTGACTCAAATATGTTTGGCGCAACCAAACGTACAAGCATCGCACCCATGATTAAAGCTAATAGAAACGGCAAAACTCTTTTAAGTAAATTCATCGCAAACATTGCCTTCCCGTTTACAGATTAGAGCGAACTGTTTTCAAACTTTTCATCTTCCAACTTTTCGACGCGTGCGCGCAGCTTGAAGGAATCGTTGACTAGAGTTCTCATATGAGAATTCATGGCGCCGAGCGTGTGCTCTATTTCCTTCAAACGCGCGTGGACGCCTTCCCAAATCGGGCGCGTGTCATGAAGTCGCGCGTCAACCTTTTCTTCGAGCGCGGTCAATCGAGCGTTGAGTTGCTGAACCATCGCCAGCAATTGCGCGTTGAACTCGCGTTGCGCGGCATTCTCCTCCCTCATCGCAGCGAACTCGGCTAAAACGCGTTCCTCGAATGAACTTGAGCCGGATAAATTTTGTGTTGTGTCTTCGTTCATCACAACTCCTTAGTAACGCTTCACAATTCCTGTTCTTCACGTTGCGCGATTTCTTCGTACGGAAGAATGCTGCGCGGGTTGGTGACGCAGGTGATCTGCGGGCGCGTAAGAAAGTACGATAGGCTCTCCAGCGAGATTGTCAAGTCAACGGTTTTGACTTTGACGCCGAGCCGCGCATGAAGACGCACGGGCGCAAAATTCAACACGGCTTTGATGCCCGCCGACATCACTTGATTCAAAACTCTCTGCGCGACGCGCGCGGGCACGGCGATTACAGCCACGTCAATCTTTTCATCACTCACAACACGCGCGATCTTTCGCACGTCGTGTACAAGAATGCTATCCGCGCCGTTTGGCCTGACACTGCGCCCGATTTTTTCTTTGTCGTTGTCGAAGAGTGCGACGACTGTAAAATTCGACGACGTGAAGCCGTTGTAATTAGCCAGCGCCGTGCCCAAGTTTCCTGCGCCGATAATGCCGACGCGCCGCGCCGTGTCGAGGCCTAGGATGTTTGTGATCTGCTGGCGCAATTCTTCGACAAAGTAGCCGACGCCGCGCACGCCGAACTCGCCGAAGTGCGCGAGGTCTTTTCTGATCTGCGCCGAATTCAAATTGAATTGATCGGCAAGCGCCTGCGAGGAAATAGTCTTAATCCCGGCGGCTGTTAAAAGATTCAGACAGCGCAGATAAACGCTTAAGCGGTTCGTCGTTAGCTCTGATATTTTTTCCGATTTCATTGGGTCGCTCTCTTCCGTGCAAGGTTTATTATAACGCGTTTACGGCGCTTGCGGAAAGAGACTTTCGCCGAAAGCGCCGTCCGGTGTTCTCTTTATATAGAATGCCGAAACACGCCCGCGCGTTGCCGAAAGCGCGCGGCATCAACTACAATTCCCCGTTGCATGAGAACGCTCCCGAAATTCTTTTCTCCGTGTTTCAATAATCAATGATTGCACATTTATCCGGCACTCTACTCGTCAAACAGGCGACTTCCGTGATTATAGATGTTGGCGGCGTCGGCTACGAAGTGACGATTCCGCTCTCGACCTTTTACGATCTCGAAGACGCGGGCGCGCTAGTCTCGCTTCGCATTTACACGCATATACGCGAAGACGTTTTGCAGCTTTTCGGTTTCAAAACGGCACGCGAACGCGAGCTTTTTCTGCGGCTGATTTCTGTCACCGGCATCGGCCCGAAACTCGGCATTGCGATGATCGGCATTATGAGCGCGGACGAAATGATCGCTGCCATACGCACGGACAATCTCGCGCGGCTGACTTCGATTCCCGGCGTCGGCAAAAAAACTGCGGAGCGAATCGTCATCGAACTACGCGACAAAATCGCCGCGCTTTCCTCGCCCGCACTCGAAGAAGAATTCGCATCGCAAACCGGAAAGAACGCGCGTGAATCCGAAGACGCCGTGCGCGAAGACGCTCTCTCGGCGCTGCTCAATCTCGGCTATCAAAAGGCCGCTGCGGAGAAGGCCATCAACACCGCCATGCAGGAAGGCGGCGACATTTCCGTGCAAGTCATTTTGCGCCGCTGCCTGCGAGTGCTAGCGAGAAGCTGAAAGCAGTGGACAGTGGGCAGTGGGCAGTGAACAGTGGTCAGAGAGAAGGAGTGCTGCGGGTTAAGTTTACGTTGAAGACCTTGCTGCTTGTTCTGACCCCTGCCCACTGACTTCTATTTATGATTGACGAAGCAGCCAATACGCGCGACGCAAGTGTGATGGACGACGAGCAGCAATTTGAATTGTCTTTGCGCCCGGCGCGGCTCGCCGAATACATCGGGCAGCGGCGTGCGACGGACAATCTGGGCATCTTCATCAAGGCTGCGCTCAAGCGTCGTGAAGCGCTCGACCACGTTCTGTTAAGCGGCCCGCCGGGACTCGGTAAAACCACGCTCGCCAACATCATCGCCGCAGAGATGGGCGCAGAACTGCGTTCGACTGCTGGCCCCGTAATCGAAAAAGCCGGAGACCTCGCGGCGCTTCTCACGAATTTGCAGGAAGGCGATGTTCTTTTCATAGACGAGATTCATCGCCTTAATCCGGCCATCGAAGAAGTGTTGTATCCGGCGATGGAGGATTACCAGCTCGATTTGATGATCGGGCAAGGCACGGCGGCGCGCTCCATCAAATTAGATTTGCCGAAATTCACATTAGTCGGCGCAACCACTCGCGCAGGACTGATTACCGCTCCGCTTCGCGGGCGCTTCGGCATTCCGCTTCATCTGGATTTTTACAGCCACGATGATCTGGAAGTCATCGTCAATCGTTCGGCGGATATTCTCGGCGTGCAGATTGACGAAGGCGGCGCGAAGGAAATCGCCAAGCGCGCGCGCGGCACACCGCGTATCGTCAATCGCTTGCTGCGGCGCGTGCGCGATTATGCCGAAGTGGATTACGAAGGTCACATTACGCGCGATGTCGCCAAAGACGCGCTCAACCGCATGGAAGTTGACACTTACGGCCTCGACGAAGTTGACCGCAAATTATTGATGTCGATCATCGAAAAATTCGGCGGCGGCCCCGTCGGTCTCGGCACGATTTCCGCTTCGATTCATGAAGAAAAGGATTCCATCGAAGAGATCATCGAACCGTACTTGATTCAAATCGGATTTCT
>JAABUK010013704.1_pt1 | contig 10072 bp, 8 predicted proteins | sample 5559141 | NCBI WGS metagenome assembly JAABUK01 (sample SAMN10711869, study PRJNA513367) | rock metagenome | isolation source: Antarctica rocks | place: Antarctica: Victoria Land, Pudding Butte nord | collected 2016-01-03 | reverse complement strand
TATAGAGTAATATATAGTTAATTAATTAATTTCTATTTCTATTTTAATAAAATTAATTTATTATTAAAAGAGTTCTTTAAATAATTTCTTAATAAGATTACTCTACGATAATATTTATTAACTATTAAAGAAATCTCTTTGACTAAAAACTTCAATTTATTAATATATTTTTCTCTTATTATTAATCGCCGGCTATTAACTCTATTTATTTCAAAATATTATAAAGTTTTCGTAATTATTTATTTTCCGTTTTAATTTTTATAACTCGATTAATCTACTTTATAAACTTTAAAATCCTAATTTTATAAATTAATTAAATAATTATATTAGTATATAATTTCTTAATTATTATTCTTTTTACTCTCTTCTTTTTATTCTTTATAAATCTAAATATTTCGTTAAATTTTAATAATAGTTTAGATTATACTAGTTATTTTATAATAAAAGAGAATTAGTTAAACCGTCTTATCTTTATTATCTATTATAAAATTGTAGATTTATTTTAAATTTACGTTAATATCTTCTTAAAATTTTATATAATTATAATTTATTAAATAAATTCTATTTTATTTTTAACTAACTCCGGGTAAAATAATAATATATATCTCGAATTCTAATCTTTCTATCTATACTAGTAATTAACTCTATAAACCGCGAGTACTTTTAATTATTAAAGAAATTCGTTAAATTTTATTTTATTATTTTTAAATTTTACCGCTATAAAGTTTTTAGTCTTTTCTAAATAATTTATTATTATAATTTAATTAGTCCCCGAATATATTCCCCTTTTAGGCTAGAGTTATAATATCTATAGAAATTATAGTTTTATATTTAATTTAGTAATTTAATTATTATTAATATATTTAATCTTTAACTCTTTTATTAATAATCTTTATATTTTAATATTCTTCGATATTCTCGATCGAGTTCGTTTACTCTTTTTAGTTATTAGAATAATTATAATTTTATATTATTCTTTAAACTCTAAACTTTAGAGTATTAAATTTTCTTTTATTATTAATATTAAAAGCGCTCGTCGCTGCCTAATTCTCTTATATTAACATTTATTTTAAATATATTTATTTTTTATATACGTTATTATATAGGTTCTTTAACTAATTTAATACTTTAATATTAAATAATTTAATAAGAGTTTAATTAAAGCGATTATTATTTCGACTTCGAGTACTAAAATTAAAATAACTTTGAATACTCTGTTATTTTTAGATTATTATTCTAAATAATAATAAATTCCTTTATTTATTTTTATAACTTCTCTTTTTCTTTTAAATTAATATTAAATAGAGATTATAAATATAAATATTTATTTTATTGTTATATTATATACTACTCTATATTTTATAGATATAGCGCTTTCTAATAATCTAGCGAGATATTTTATAACTCGACTTTAATTAACTACTTTAAATTTTAATTAAATTAAATATAATTCTTATTTTAATTTCTAGTTAAATCTATAATTTTAATACCCGAAGATTTATTCCTAATTTAATAACTATATTTACGAAGTTTATTATTATCTTTATATTAATTTCTTCGATATTCAAGATATATAAATTAGTTTGTATTTATAGAGGGCGGATGATACTCTATAAATAAAATTTAATTTAGATAACTATCGTAAATTTATTTTAAATTAATATAAATCCTCTTAGTACTCTTATAATAAATAAGTAAATAAACGTCGTTGACGAATTCTCTAATTTATATTAATAAGTTTATTATAGCGTACTCCTTAATTAATAATATATTAAAGAATAGAAAGAAAATCGGCGAATATAGAATATTAATTATTACTCTTTTTATAATATTTATTCTCTTTTTTAATATTATAGATATAGTTTTATCTTATAGAAAGTTTATAATTTAATTAATAATAAATCTCAAGGTACTTTTTCTTCGTAAATTATATAAAAAAAATTTATATAAAATATTATCGAACGCCTTTACTATATTTAGTAATAGTAGGTTTACTATTTTCTTTTTATTATTTCTATCGTAGTTCTATACTATATATACTATTTCTATAAAGATCTCGAGTATAGTTTCTATAAAATACTTTCGTCTAACTTATAATATACTTTATTATTATTTTTTAATATATTATATTATTACTTTATAATATAACCCGTTATTATTTTATATTTAATATATTTTCTTATATATTATATATAGCTTTATTTATTACGTTATTATAATTTTATTATAAAATTAATATATATTAATCGATAAATTTATAGTCTATCTATCTTTTTTAAAAATTGATATTTTATTCTATTTAATATTATAAATTAGTTTATAGAAATTAAAATATACTAGTTATTCGTTTTTATTCGTTTTTATTTAAATTTACTCTCGTTAAATTTCTTCGAATTAATATTTATTAATTAAATCTTCTTAAATTAACTTATTAACTACGTAATTTAACGACAATAAAATTAAATATAAAATTAGAAAATACTTTAGGTTCGGTTTATAGTAAAATGAAACTAAATTTTAATATCGCGAATAATTATAATATAAGTATTTTTCTTTATCGTAAAATATATTTAAAAGTAAATATTATATTAATTTAAATAAAATTTTTTAGAATTTTAATTGATAAAAAATAATAAATATATAAAAAGATATAATATATAGTAATTTCTTTAAATTAATAATAATCTAAAGTATATACGAATTCTTTTCGACGATCTCTATTTATTTTAATAACTATAACGAACTCTAATAAAAATTTATATATAATATTCAATTATTGATTTAAGATTTTATAACGATCGAAGAATTTTAAAACTAATAATTAAAACTTCGAAAAACGACTTTTAGTTAAGGTAAATTTATAAATAATATAAAATTCTATATTTAGACGTCGTAACACTCGTTTTATTATTAATTATTCTATTATTAAATATAATTAACTCGAAGAGACTTGATATACTACGTCTAAGGAACTAATATAATATTTATTTACTATTATCGTAGTACCTAATTAAGCCAAGTTTACTTAGTCAGGTACTACGATTAGTGCAAGGCTCTGTATATGGATCGACGTTGCCAAGAAATTGTAACACGCTAAATCTACCCCTCTGCCCCTCGTACTATCAAGCCCTCAACACCACACCAACATACATATCCAAACCTAACTTAACACCTTGTCTTACTCAACGATAAGCATCAAAAAGCTTTCATAAAGACGTTGCATTATGTATCTTCTATCTGCTTTGGGTAATATCCTCAGTAAAATGCCGGGGGTCCGATGCCCACGATGCGCGGAGCGGGGAATCGAGACATGGGTCTTGTCTGGGAAGCATTGTCCTAAATGGTTTGTGCTACTACTTATTTTGGTATATCGCAAGCTAAATATATATAACAGTAACCATCCATGTTAAAGTAGTTGAAGAAAAGAGAGGAGAAGGAAAAAGGAAGAGACAGGAAAGAGGGGGAAGAGTTGGAAAAGCGAATAACTTCTTATTTATTGAAGCTTTTACATCACAACATGTAACCTGCTAGGTTCTTGATTTGTAGATACTCTTATATCATAATATATAATGAATTAGATTCTTCTTTAGTACTTCCTTGTTTTTAAAAATATAGTTCTTGGGTAGACATTATGTACAAAAGTGTAGGGCCTGAGAATCCCTAAATTTAGATATACGCTACTAATTTATACCCCTGGTTATGATGGCTCTATGCCCTGTCACTGTATGATTGTCGCTGTCATACCCTTAAATTCTTTCGTGTAGACCCGGCGTCGCGCGAATCGATCGACTCCGGGAATCAAAAGTTGCTGGCGTTGGAAGTGGTTCTGGGGGGTCGCTGCCGTCGATAGGGGGGATCATAGAATATCATCTATACCCGCATCCATGGGCCATCTATGGAGGCAGTAATGGCTAAGTATGCGCGTATCTATGGCAGCAGCAGTAATGGCGTGTAATGCGCGCATCTATGGCAGCAGTAGCAATGGCCATGTATACGCGCATCTATGGCGGCAGCAGCAATGGGATGTATGCGCGCATCTATGGCGGCAGCAGCAATGGGATGTATGCGCGCATCTATGGCAGCAGCAGTAATGGCATGTAATGCGCGCATCTATGGCAGCAGCAGTAATGGCGTGTAATGCGCGCATCTATGGCAGTAGTAGCAATGGCCAAGTATGCGCGCATCTATGGCAGCAGTAGTAATGGCATGTATGCGCGCATCTATGGGGGCGACAATGGGATGTATGCGCGCATCTATGGCGGCAGCAGCAATGGCCATGTATGCGCGCATCTATGGCAGCAGCAGTAATGGCATGTATGCGCGTATCTATGGCAGCAGCAGCAATGGCTATATATACGCGCATCTATGGATGGCAGCAGCAGCAATAGCATGTATGCGCGCATCTATGGGGGCGACAATAGCATGTATGCGCGTATGTATAGGGGCAGCAGTAATGGCCAAGTATGCGCGTGTCTATGGCAGTAGCAGTAATAGCAAGATTGCGCGCATCTATGAGGGCAGCAATGGCCAAGTATGCGCGTATCTATGGCAGCAGCAGTAATGGCAAGTTTGCGCGCATCTATGGAGGCAGTAATGGCATGCTAGGATTCTAGGAGTTGGAAATAATCGCACAAAACCTCCCAAAGATCTCCTTGGCCACCTTCTTAGAGCTTTCGTTTCAGCACTTAAAGAAGTAATCTAGATTACGATTCTACCCGAATTATTAGCTTGTATTTCAAACACGTCTTGAAGGATAGAAGACTCACCGTAGGACTATAATCACTATTCCACCCTCCCACATTACACCTCGGCGTCCCCGTATCCGGATCATTAGTCGTCCAACTCTGCCCCCCAATAGTAAATTGCACGTAATCCCTCGGATGGCCCTGCGCCTCACTCGTGATGACCAACTTATCCGGCAACTTCGTCTCCCAATTCAACGGATTTTTATCCCCCTCGCTTTGAGGATCTCTATCTCCGCTATCTTTCTTGAAACCCAGTCTACCGATCTCGTTGCCCGCGCCGTCTTTCATGAGTGCTTGTTCTATTTCGTAGGACCAGTGGCGCTCGGTACCGGGGCCGTCGACGCCGGACCATTGCTCGTCTTCTCGAAGGTGGAAGGAGCAGGTACCGGGAGCGTAGCCTTGGTCTTGGGTGGGGATTATATTGTACCGGACTGCGTCGACTTGGTCGTACCCGCCGTGTTTCCAGTCTAGTGGGTTTTTGTCATCGTTGCCGTTGCCGTCGCAGTCTGGACGTCACGTTAGTATACTGATCTTGGTGGAGGGCACTGGGCGGCTTACTATCCATGATGCTTGTCATGTAATGTTTGCAGTTGTCCTCCATGTGGTTGGTGATGTCTTGTCCTGACGGCCAGTCCATGGAAATGATGACTTCATATCGTGCGCCTTCGTTGTATTTGCGCACCGTGGATCCGCTGTCCTTATCTTGCACCTTTTGTGCAGCGGCTTCAGCACAGAATTTGCCAAGTTTGTCGTTCATGTCATCACGACCGATGGATTTGTTGTTACCAGTCCCTGTACACTTGAGACCGTTTGGAGTCGATGGTGTGCCACCGTTGCCACTATCTCCTCCTGATGGACGATGCCTGAGAAGATTATCAATGATCGTATCTGCTATCGGTGCGTAGCCAGAGCCTTTGGGATGCATAATACGAATCCAGGCGATGGGTAAGACTTGGTATTTGATATCGTCTTCGCTCATCTTGGTCAAGGCAGCAGTCATGGAGTCGTAGTCCTTGTAAGCATCGTTGAGCTCAGCGAGGTCTCCATTCACTTCCTTGATTTGGTCTTCTGTTGACTTACCATCCTTCTCTGGAATCAGAATCGAGTTGACCTGGTCGAAGAAGCTACCACTACTGAAGCCTGTGACTGAGGAAGGATTCTCGTAGGGGCTGTCGTAGTGAATGAACCAAGTCTTTTCATCAAGCGGGCTCTTATGATATTTAGGGTCATCTTCCTACTCGCAGAACCGGTGTCTAATAAATTTCTCTTGGAACCCATCAACGTAATAGATACTATCATCGAAGAGGCTTAGTCCCTCAACTGCTTGCTTGATAAGGTTATTCAGCTTATCAACAAGAGAGTTTATGTCTTTTCGAAGCGTCGTGGTGAGATAGGCGGCTTGCCTATACTATGGTGCCCAGCTCACTGTGTCACATTGAGTGTTACTATTATTCCAGAACTGAATGTAGCCGGTGACGTAAAGCTGAAAGCTTGGGTTCGCCCCCCTGCCTTTGGCCATTATCATGGTAAAGACTTTGATAACCTTATACTTAAACGCTTTGCCAGGATCATCCAAAGCAGTATGGGCTTCTTTGAGAAGCTGATTACAGTCTCCATAACGAAGCCAGTGGTACAGGCAAGCGTTGACAATCTGATCCGTATCAGTAGTTGTTCATCGTCATTGTATGATCGTATAAAGACTTACCTCTCCGAACTTGAGGTCGTTCCCAGAGATACTCACCGTTCCAATCTGAGGCTTTCCAATCTTGGGATAGTTCGTATTCAGGTCCGGATTCCCTGGCTCAAGCTGATGGTCCATTAGATCCTGCATCTTTCCTCCAGAACATGCCCCAAACACAAACGTCCGTGAAGTAGAATATCCAGGAAAGCGTGGGTTTTCGTTCATCTGGTTGGGGTAGGACCTCTTGAAACGGCTATAGCTCCAATTTATTTCGTCGTTCGGGACGTCGGCACTGATTCCGGCGGAGAAGAAGTCCCCTATAGCAAGCCAGTCTGTGATATCGCGAGTTGCGGTAGTGGGAGCGGTGTATTTTGGGACGTTCGCGGAGGCTATTATAGAGGCGACTTGTGGATCTCTATCGCGGGGGCTTAGTAGGAAGGTAGTAACACTGCTGACCAGAAGAGCTAGAAGGAGTCGTTTAGCTGCCATGGTAAAGGCTAGGGTTATAGATTGTTTGTCCCAGAAAGGTGATTTGGTACGGAATTGTAGCTATATCATGGGAAACAGCAAGGTTATATCGACCAGAATAAATGTTCATCGCGCTGTTGAAAGCCGAACTTGCCAGGAGATGTAGGAGAGGCGTAGGTAGGCTCGTAGCTATGCCCCCGCGATCTAGGGCCATAATCACCAATCCTATTTACGCAGTTACCCTGAAATTCATGCCGTATCTCGAAAGGCTGAGTCGAGTACAAGCGTGAAAGTGTGGACTGGGGTAAGTGGAAAAGGAAAGGACTCTGCTCTGTGTCAATGATTGGGCTCTATGAGCTTGAAACGGCGAAACGCACAACAAGCGCTCAAGCTAAAAGGTTTCTCGTCATATCAAGTTTGCAGATGGATGGAGGTACGATAATACTATGCCGCGAGCACTTACTCTGGCTGCGGAAGGTTATCTGGCAGCGCATTGCGGCATTGATGTGTCATTTCAGCATTCTCTTTGAGTTGCATGCATTGGCTTGCTCCCACGACTGGCCGACCATAGGCGTGCATAAGGATGAGGATGAGGATGAGGATGAGGATGAGGATTGAGGATGAGGGATGAGGATTATCGAGGCGCATGTCAAGAAAGATCCTTGTATTCTTTGTGTATCCGGAAATGGGAAATGAATCCTTACCTTATGCAGGTATACTAAGGCTGGGGGCGTTTGCACTGATAACGATGTGACGAGGCCCAAAGCATTGGTCGTTGATAGACCGTACGCCCGTATGTTCGGAGGTCGGAGCTTCCTAAACAACTCTTGTGACTGCCGTGACTACTCGTACTGTCTATCATTAGTGCGGCTTGGCAAGGTCGCTCGGAAGACGATTGGTTACTATATAAGGTAAAGTACCTTAAAAGTAGTATTCTACGGCATGGTGCCTCGGGTGCCCCGGGGGCCTCGGGTGCCTGAGCTTTAGGGGTCGTCTGATCGTCTCTCCCGAGGGTGCGTACCTGGGGCATCACAAGGATCATCGCTTAGAATATTCTACTTTAGCAAACTCGACAATATTCCCATTCCCGCTGATTCTCCTCATTCTCCTCATTCCCCTCATTCCCCTCATTCCCCTCATTCATTCCCAATATCAACTAAAGTGAACTTCCTCGATGCAAACTACTACACTCCTCTACGTCGCCTCGCTCCTGCTGCCTGATACAGTCTCAGCAGCGGGATCGTCAACGCCGCGAATACCAGCCCGACCGATCGCGACAACGGATTCATCTTCAGCCTCATCTTCATCATCATCATCATCACTATCCCTGAACCTGAATCGCCGCATCAAAGTCCCAGGCGAATCTCCAGCATACTACTGCTCCGATCCTAGCCATGACCTTTTCCAAATACGCCGTCTCGACTTTATCCCTACCAACCCGCGCATGTGAGTTCCCTACACTCAGCCTTGGCTCCTTTCCCAACTTCATTCATACGCACCAACCCCCGTTTCTCGTTTCTTTGCGCCCTTCACTAATACTCCATCCCTCCAGTGGCTACTCCCTAACCACCCGCTTCATCGGCGACTTCGTCTCCTCCACCGGCGACGTCTCCTGGCTCAATATCACCGGCAGTATTAATGGACGTCTCGAGCGAGAGCCTCTGTATTACTCACCACTCTGTGACATCGATGTCTTCCAAGCCATCACAGTCCAAAGTCCTGCAGGTGACTATGATGAGACGCCCCGCTTCCACCGCTCTTGTCCGCCTAGTATCCAGGAGGGCTACGCACTCGTGAGTTCGCCACCCATGCCTTTGAGTCCGCAGACGGTGCCGGAGGGAAGGTATGAAGTCAGGGCGGACGCGATGACGCAGGATGGGAGGAGGATATTTTGTGTTGAGGGGAGCTTTTATGTCACGAGGTGAACAGGGCACAGACAAAATTAAGCTCAGAAAGCCTTTCCTAAGACTTCATGGGCGGTCCCTAAGATAGATCCCCTAGGCCCGCCCTTAGCTCACTTAAGAATTTAAAGCGCGTTTCGTTCACATGTAAAATAACTCAAGATTGATACCTATTCCATTCGTGCCTGTATCCAAGTAATCTAGTCTACGGTCTACTGCGAATAGCAAGGTCTCTGGTCGATTGGATAAGTAGCTATAAGGAACTGTAAGTACCTTATATACTCTCAGGCCCGTAATCGTGTTAGCGAGTTATACCTAGGGTAGACGATGGGTTTAAGGAGTACTAAAACCATATTAATATAAGGACGCGAACTACTTTCTATTATTTATCTTCTTATTTCTTTCTACTTTTTTCTTCTTTCTCTCTCTATCTTAATATCCTTTAAGAGAAATAGGACTTTTATATTATAAATAAATACTATCAACTCTTTAAATTCGTATATATTACCGATAGTTTTTTTTAATATTTTAATCGTTATTAATAATTTATTAATAAATATTATATATTAAATATTAATAGTATTAACCTCTACGAGATCTCGTATATTCTTTAAAAAAATTAATATAAAGAGTTTTTATCTTTATTATTTATTAAATTATAATATTTAAAGTATATATAATAATATAAAAATAAATATATAAATCTAGTAAAGATCCTTACTACTCGATAATAGAATTAATTTCGAAAGAATTCTAGAAGTCGAGAGTAAATAATTATTTATATAATAATTATAATAATATTATATTTTAAATATAATATTAATAATTTATTAATTATATTATTAATTAACAAAGTTAATATAAAAGTTATATATATAATACGTATCTTTAACTCGAATTCTAACTATTAATATTTAGTTTTAATATAATATAATAATTATTTTCCTTTTTAAGAGATTCGCCCCGAATTTAAATATAAAATTATTTAAAAATCTCTTTAAACTTATAAAGAAAATAAGATAAAAATTAATAAATAAATAATATAAATAAATTATATACTTCTTAATAGATAATAGAATAAAAGACTAATTACTTTTATAATTATCTCTTTTTTAATATATAATAATTCGTAAAAGTCTCTAAATTTAATAGAATAAATAAGAGAAAAGATATTATAAAACTAGTATATATAACTTAAAATAAAATATAAATATCTTATTATTAATTCTTTTAGAGGAAATATAATAATATATATTCACGAAAATTAGTAGTTATTA
>JAABUK010013702.1_pt1 | contig 10074 bp, 16 predicted proteins | sample 5559141 | NCBI WGS metagenome assembly JAABUK01 (sample SAMN10711869, study PRJNA513367) | rock metagenome | isolation source: Antarctica rocks | place: Antarctica: Victoria Land, Pudding Butte nord | collected 2016-01-03 | reverse complement strand
AGACTGTTACAGGCGGCGGCCAGCAGCGGCGGCTGCAGCAGCCGCTGCGCCACCGACGGTGCCCGGCGCGCACTGTCCTCCGGCGGCGGCGGCAGCAGCAGCCGCTGCAGCGTTGTTGGCGGCGGCGGCAGCTGCGGCGGCGGCTGCGCTGCCCGTTGCGGCGGCGGCCGCCGCGGCTGCGGCATTGTTGGCCGCGGCGGCTGCGGCCGCAGAGGCAGCACCTGCTCGAGTACGAACCGGGAAAATTCAGTCAAGGAAACCTGCAGGTTTACATCGTACGAGGCTGGCTAAGCCAGCCCAAGGCTCACAAATTGCAGCGTCAATTGAAACAAAGTGGGCTGTTTAGTGCAGAATATAACCGCCGGCCAAGAAGCTCACCGCAGTTGCCTGCCGCCGCCGCAGCTGCCGCCGCAGCTGCAGCGTTCTGTGCGGCCGCGGCCGCCGCAGCTGCAGCGGCCGCGCCAGTGCTTGTGCCGGTCGTGCCTGCGTATTTGTGTATGGCATGTGACACGTGTTTTGCTGCTTTCCGGCTTTTCAAGCAGCTGCACAAGCAGCTGCACAGTTGTCGACTGAAGCAAAAAGCTGTGTGCCGCCATATATGCCGGCAGCAGGCGTCAAGTGGGACTTCTCCAGCAATGCAGAAACACCCAATATGAGCACTTGCCTGTCGTGCTCGCCGCAGTTGCAGCCGCCGCCGCTGCAGCGTTCTGGGCGGCAGCCGCCGCAGCTGCTGCAGCGGCAGCGCCGGAGCCCGAGCCTGTGCCTGAGCCTGTGTATGGCATTGATGCATATCGTCATGCATGCCTACAAGCAGCAGCGCACGCAGCTACGGGCTGAAGCAGTTGTGTTCACATGCACATGGTACATTTTTCAAACCGGCAGGGTCTAGGGTTAAAGTAGGGAAAAGCGCATTTTTCCATCATCGGCACGCACCTGCTGCAGCCCCTGCGGCAGCAGTACCGCCAGCAGCAGATGCAGCACCAGCCTGCTGCAGCTTGCGACCTGTGCAACGCGGACCTTGATGATCGCGGACATGGCAAAATGCTGCGCATGACAATGTTCCTACCCCTAGTAGGAGCGTGACCAGGAGCCAACCACGAGAACGGCACAACGAACACCTGTGAACCGTTCAAAGATCGCGTCCGTCTGTTGGCAGGATTAATTGCTTCAACTAAATCCTGCTCATCTGCCGTGCAAGGGCATCATGACCTGTGAATGAGTTGATCGCTGAGCTGTAGCGCAAGAACAACTGTTTTTTCTGCAATGGCGTAAATAAAGGAACGTACCGGCAGCAGCAGCACCCGCAGCGGCAGCGCCGCCCGTGCGGCTCGAAGATCCGGCAGCTGCAGCTGCGGCGGCCGCAGCGCCTGCGCTAGGTGCGCAGTTGCCTCCCGCAGCAGCGGCAGCGGCGGCCGCTGCAGCGTTGTTGGCGGCGGCGGCGGCGGCGGCGGCGGCGGCGCCACCGGTGGCCGCGGCAGCAGCTGCAGCCGCGGCATTGTTCGCTGCCGCGGCAGCCGCAGCGGCCGCAGCGCCTGTACAACAATCTCAAGTGTTCATCGACCATAAGGTCCTATAGCAGGCTACTAAGCTTGCTAATACACAAGGTTGGCAGACCGGCCAACCTTCCAGCCGAACACAACAGCCAGCAGCAGGCCAGACTCTTCAGTACACGATTGTTAGTTTGTAATGCAATTGCTGGACATCCGCAGCGGAAACAGGGCATGTCGTAGCGCACCACAGTTGCCGGCCGCGGCCGCAGCTGCTGCTGCCGCCGCGTTGTTCTGGGCCGCGGCAGCGGCTGCGGCAGCCGCTGCGGCTGCGCCGTTGCCTGTGAACAGTGATGCAGAGGGCTTCGGCTGTCGTGCAACACGTTTGTATATACCTGAGGCTGTGGAAGCAGCACAATCGTTGTTGCAACTGGCGCTCTACGGTTGTCCGAGCAGCATCCCATGCACAGACCCAGTCACGCACAGACCCAGTCACGCACCTCCTGCAGCTGCAGCCGCAGCCGCAGCTGCGCCGCTGGTGCTGCCGACCTGCAGCATCTTGCGACCTGCACGTACGGACAGCACAGGCTTGGAAACACTGAAAGTGAACACTATCTTCAGGATTTGGACGAAAAGGGGTCTGCTTTGTGGCGCTGTACAGCGCCACACATGTGTCAGGCTTTGATTATGTACACAAATCTGGCCTTCTCATCTAGTTCTGTTGTCGCCCCTTCCAAGCTGCCTCAGTTTTGAGATTGTTTCATATGCACGTTAAAAAGGCTACGTTCCTGAGTTCACTTTGCTAGTGCAGCATAAAAAAGACAAAATTTTCGCCCTGCCAGTCAATGCTGAGGCGAGCTAGGTCTGCTGCGCACTATGGCGAGTTGTTAGTCTGCAGGCGGCGGCGGATGAACAGCAGGCTGCCGACATTCGTTCGCCGATGTTTCCGTCCACGGCGGATGCGGAAATCTTGCTGCCCTTGACGTCCTTTCAGAGTAAGCAAGCTGACTTTGCACGGGGCGCCGAGCTCCTGAGGCGATGCGAGCGGCCAGGGAACATGCGCACCATCATTTCCGGATGCCTGAACGTTGGAGGCTGTTAGGCAGCAGAGCGCGACCAGCAGCAGCACGGAAAACGCGGTGGATGCGCGTGTGGCCGCCATGGCGTCGGTCGACGGAATGGAGAGGCGAAGGAAGGAGCAGGAGCCGATAGATGGCGCAAAAGGCGGCGGAGAGCTGGAGCAGGCAGTGCGGAGCGGGCTGGGAATGCTGTGCGGTCGGCGCGGCCGGAGCCTTTGAGCCTTGAGCCTCCGAAGCTACGTACACGCGTCATCTGAATCAGGCCCCAGCTGTCCCAACTGCCCCAGCTGTGTGGTTCAGTGTCTTGTGCGACGCCACCTGTACAGCGAGGGAGTCTTGAACGCGTCATCGTCCTTGGAATCTTCGGCGGGTACGAGAGATGGAACTACAGAGAGAGAGAAGGGTTGATGACGAGGAAAAATCTGGTAACTAGCCAGAGAACGGTGTAAGGCTTGGAATTAACCAAGCCTTAGAACCACCGTCCGAGCCGCCATCGGCATACTTTTTAGTCAGTTTTGATGGTTGCGTCGGGTCGTTTCCGCAGGTGTCTGCGTAGCTTCCCGAGCCTGCCGGTTGACCACGAGGGCCAGAGAGAGAGAAGGATATACACAGACTACATGACTCGGTGGCCGAGTGGTTGGGTCTGGTGGGACATGCACACGAAATGCTCCATCTGCAGATGAGACAGCTGTCTCAACCTGCCATTCATGCATGTGCATTACCGTTCACTAGTGCAGTACTGCCGGCGGCGAGTTGCCGCTGCAGTATTAGTAGGCGATGCACTGCGTGTTGGAGACCACCGTCTTCTGTTGAAAAATGCAGCATCGACTATGGATGGCATCGACCGCTTAAATCGCCGCCACACAGTCGAAGCGGGTCAGTGACGACACAGAGGTGTAATTTCAAGCGCAATTAAAACCGCTACGATTGGGCTGCCTCGATGCCGCGTGGTCACCAGTGGTGATCGAGCCACCCGGCTGTGCGGCCTACGACAACATGACGGCTGTCGCGAGCGCCGGCCAACAGCCTGCGCTGCCGCTGTGAGGCAAGGAACAATTTCCAATTCGAAACATGCCGTGCGTGGACCTGCTGTCGCTTCGGAACGGCTACGTAGGTGCCGTAGATCGAAAGCAGGATCAATTCACTCTCGTGCGCCGGAACTGGCGGCCGTTGCAAGCGGCCAGTCCGCGCTGCCATTATGAGGCCAAACAGGGTATGTACATCAGAGCAATTGTTCACAGTTCTGCACAGAGTTCAATAACGGTGGGAATGTAATGCCCTCATGGATTTGCTGAAAACCTGGGGGTTCCAGTTCGTGTCCCCACGGCTGATGGCTTGTTAACAACGTGTGGTTGTGTCTCTGGCCCCCGAGAGGGTTCCCATGTTGTAGCAATGATAGTGCTGCCGTCAAGCTGGGATTGACGGCGTCCCTGACAGCGCTGCATTACAGGTGGCGGCATGCAGCATTGGCTTGCCGATGACACGTTGCCTGGTGTAATCAGGGAACAAGTACGGCGTCAAAGGCATGAAAGACATTGCGAAGGACTTCCTGAACGTCACCGTCAGCCTGCATGCGTGCGACCTGCCGGAGCTGCTGGCTGCGGTGCTGCACCACAAGCTGCAGCCGGCGAAGGGACATCGTCCGGAAGTGGGCGGCTGTCCACATAGAGGCCATCATCAAGTGAGTTTTGCAGATACATACGATGGATGCTCGTGGACACCAGCGTCTGCTCGTGACATGCAATTAGATAACGGTTCACCTGTCACCATTTTTTGCCTGTTCTCCAGCACCGCTGAATGTGCTCAAAGCACAAAAACTATACGAAGTGAAAAGCTCTGCTGGCATATGGCTGCTGGGCCAAATTTTCAGACAGCAATAAGGCCTCTCCAAATGTTCAATGCTTGACAGGCAGCATGTCGTGCAGGTATAACGGCGACGGGTGGCTGAAAAGCCTGCCGAGTGAGGACCTGCAGCAGCAGCTGCTGGCGCGCTCGGCAGCGGATTTGAAGCTCATCGGCCTGCTGACGTCCACCATCGAGCAGTGGAACTGCATCATCAAATGTGGCGACCTCAAGACGGCTGCGGCTGGCACCGGGCAGGGTGGCGGCTCAGCGGCGCAGACGCTGCCCAAGCGCATGCAGGACGCTGTGCGCACGGAGCGCCTGAAGCTTGAAAAAGGTGCGCTGACCCTGAGGCTGCAGTGCCGGAGTGCACTAGAGCTTGCTGCGCTGGGTTTCCAGCAGGTTTGAGGCGCAAAAAGAGAGCGGAAGCTCCTTGCTGCACACACTGAGAGCTGGCTGCATGCCCGCAATGGCATGCAGATGCATACACGCTGCTTGACCGGGCTGGTGTGGAATCTCAACACCGGTTTGGCAAGGGACAGTGACTTGTGAACGCGTCAGCCACAGCACCGCAGATCGTCGTGCAGTTGCTGCAGATTATCGCAACAAGCGTGCTGCTGCTGGCCACATGCATGAGCAGTCTGCCGCTTCATGCCCCTGCAGGCTGCCTGGAGCTGCGCTGCATGGACCGGATAGCCTCCATGCTGCACGGCGTCGCCAGCCGGTGGGGCGCGCGACAGCGTACGAGAGCGTTGGCGCCTTCGTGCGCGCCAGCAGCAAGCGCAGCCACGAGATCGATTCGCCGGGCTCAAAGCAGGCATTTCTTCTGCCTGTGCAAAGATGAGAATGCGCGAGCACCTGATGGGCTGGCGGTGTGCGCTGGCGGAAACACGGCAGGTGGTTTTTTGAAAGCGAGAGTCTCCTGCAAGCACAAGCGGCATGGCGCACACGGCACAGCGTTTAAAGATACGAACACATCTGCACAGGTCGTGCTTCATCGTTTGTGTGCCTGCCTCAACAATGTTGATGGATGTTAGGATGCGCAGACATTGAGTTTGGCCAATTGGCAGGTTGCAACGATTGCAGCAGTAAAACCTTGAGCCCGATTGAGTTAGGAATCGAGTCCCATAATCGCTGAGCTTTGCGTCCCATTTACAACATCCTAGAACATTCATTTCGCAAAGCTCCCATCGGAACATCAAACCTGCACCTTTTAGCGCCTTGTCTCTTGTTAGTGATTTGTCTTTGCAGCAAGCACAACAGCTGGCGGAATCAGCAGCGGCCATCGAATCTGCTCTCTCTCCGAAAGCACACAAGGCAGGCACACAAGTCAGCCACCATTCGAGTCATCAGGGACCTGCGCAGCCGGCTGGCCGGCACACGCGTCTCGTCGGAGGAGCAGCAACCTCAGAAGGCGACCGAGGCAGCGTCCGCGGATTCTAATATGGACGGTAAGCAGAAAGCTGTGCTGGTCACGTCCTTCGACGAGTCGAAGGTCAACTCCAGCTGGGCCAACCTTGAAGTCGGCGAGCGATCGATGCCTGACCTCAAGAACGGCGAGGTGAGCTGCCAGTGATCGATGCAGCATTCGGCCTCACCAATACGCATGCTGGCAGAGCCATTCATCTGGACGGACCGCTTGCTTGGTGGGGCAGCCCGCTCGCTGCCGTCGTTGCCATTGCAACAAGGTTTGCAGGCTGCGAGAAGCAGTAAAATTGTAAAAGATCATTCCTTCTGCAGGTGCTGGTGCGCATGGTGCTGCGTCCCATCAACCCGACGGAGCTGATGCTCAGCCGCGGCTGGTGCGGTCATTTTTGCTGATGCGCCAAATGAAGAGCTCCTAATGCACCTTGTTATCTTCCTTTGCTGATGGCTGCTGGCGAAAGTGCGGGCCACTTCTTTGACAAATGGCCCACAGGAGGCCGACAGAGTTGCCGGAACTTCAAGACCGAACACGACATGCTTTTATGATGCAGTGTCACGTGATGCCTGTGTTTCCTTGCAGGTGTGGCATGCCGGAGTACTCCCCCAAGTTCCCGTTCGTGCCCGGTGCGTGACAGCAGAAGACGTCAGTGGTGTCCTCGGTGGCTGTGAGGAGACGCGGCTCTGCTTCAAACTCAGTGGCTGCCTCTCGCACTTGCATGCTGTGCAGCAGCAGAAGACTGGCGAGTGACAGGCCAAGTGGTCTGCTGTCTGCAGGTTCCGAGGGTGCGCTGCTGCTCCCTTTCGGCCCGGCCGTCCAGCAGCGTCTGCCAATTTGCCGCGCATGTGTATGGGCATGCGTTGATGCCAACTATAAGTGCTTCGCATTCAGCAGGCCCTTGCACCCTTCAGGGTGGTTCATCCACACATTGCTTCTCGTGTGTGGTGCAATTCTGCGGCAGGCGTGGGCAAGGTGGAGAAAAACGGCCCCGGTACCAGCGGCAAATTCAAGGAGGGCCAGCGCGTCACCGCCGGCGGCTGGTGCGCGTCCTTCTCTGAATGCACGCGTTTGTGACATGTGCTTGCTGTGAGTCGTAATCAAGAGCTGCCCATCTGTGAGGGCTACCTTGCGTTGTCATGTGCAGTGGCAACTGAGTTTGTCGTTCTGTGTTTGTGAAGCGAATTGATAATATAAAACTTAATTTGTGCAGGACTGACGGCACCTGGTGAGCACCCGATCTCTCTGACCATCTTGTTTCCCGCCAACATGAGGTCGTGTGCAGTCAGACGCTCTTGCACCAATGCGTTGCGTTTCGTTGCATTCATCTGGCCGCACGCGTTTGCAGACAGCACGAATAATGCAGACTTGGGATATAGTGGCCTTGTGTACATAGATCTTGCCCATATACTGGGAACTCATCAATGCACCCGCAGGCAGCAGTTCATCGCGATGCCCGAGAAGGACCTGGTGCGTACGGTATACTTGTTTGACCGTATTGTCGCCCTAAAATGTCCAATGAGTTCTGTTTTAATTCGGTGCTTCTGTTAATCTTATGTTCATCTTATGTTCGCGGCAGCTCCCAACACGCTTGAGGTTGTTTGTGCAGAAACCAAATCCAAGAACATGAACAACAAATGCGTGGTTGGGCACAGGTGGCGGTGCCGGACCAGATGGATGACCAGACCGCCGCGCAGTTCTACGTGCTACCTTGTTTAACATTCTCGTATTGCTGCCTTCGGCATTCCGACACACGTGCTGTGGCCGCAGATATAGTTTTGCGGCTGGTCGCCGCGTTTTTTACGCACGGCATGCAAAGAGCACATTTTTTGAATTTTTGCGGGGTTTTTACTGACGAGTTGTCTGAGTGCAGATCAACCCTGTCACGGTCTACGGCATGATTCAGGCGCGTTTTTTTCTCAAGACCTGACGCAGAATTGCCATCAATTGTGTGCCTGTCACAGGGGAGCAGCAGCAGCGGCATCGAAAATATGGAGATTGTGCCCATGGCTGACACTCTGCGGACATCTGACTCTTTCCTTCCATTTCAGGAATCAGCTGTCCCGAAGGTGGGTCCTTCTGTGTGGCCAGCTGCTTGGTTCTGGTCGCGTGCGCGGATCACATGCAATTGGACCTCCTGTCTCACAATGCTTCCAGCACATTTCACTATTCGCTTCTGTGCAAATCGTTCCCCTGCACTCCTGTCTTCTTGTCTTGCTGTTTGCTTCGTGATTATTTGTTGCAGGGCGACTGGCTGCTGTCCAACGCCGCCTCCTCTGCCCTGGGCCACATGGTGCTTCTCAAACCCTATATGCCTGCACGCTCGGCGCTCCATGTGTCCGCCTCTGTGCTTCCTCCAATCTTGTGTGGATGCGCTGCTCGATGTGCAACTCATCAGCAGCTCCGACATGGGCATGATCTGAGGATCCTCAAGGCGGCTGACCGCCTGCCTTGCATGCTCTGACTGCAGCTGATCCAGTACGCCAAGCACGAGGGCATCCAGACCATCAATGTCATCCGGAACGACAAGCACGAGAAGGAGCTCAAGGACTTGGGTGCGTTTCAAAGGATGAAGAATCCTTACGCAGTAGTTTAGGGCGTATTGTGACATGCCAGGCGGCGATGTGGAACGCTAATCAGCCTGAGTGAGGCTGGATCAGTGTAATATCTCTCTCTCTGGTGATCAATGCCCCCAAGGCGGGACAGAGCGTATTGCATTCCTTGGCGCAGCGCTGAATACATTTGAAACTGTGTGTGTCAAAACTGGGCAGGCGGCGATGTGGTGGTCAACACAAGGCGGGCCGCTTCTCGCTTTCCTTGACACTGCGCTGGTTGACATCTTCACAGCGACGTTTTTCTATAATGGACACAGGCGGCAACGTGGTGATCAACTCCATCGACGTTGACCTGCTCGTCTTGCATCATTTCCTGACACAGCGCTGACAAGCGCTATTGGAAAAATATTGGGCAGGACGGCAATGTGGTGCTCAGCTCCGCCAAGGTGGACCCGCGGTTCCTGCATGCTTTGACACACACACACACACACACGTCGACTGACATCGCTTTCTGATGGTCAGGCGACGGCGCGGTGCTCAGCACCTCCGGGTGGACCTGCCCTTCTTGCATTGCCTGACGCAGCGTGCTAACTTTCAGCAATTTTCAATGTGACAAAAATTTCTGTCAGGCGGCGACGTCGTGATCAACTCCACCAAGGTGGACCTGGCCAAGGAGGTGCACGACGTCACCAGCGGCAAGGGTGCGGCTCCAAAGATGCTCCATAAAACCCGAGCTGTGACGAGCTGCGTGGCGAGAGTTGCGCTCTTGTGCAGTCATGCTGAACTTGTGGAATGGCAGTGCCGTCCGGGGTCCGGTGCACGTGCAGCTCCAGAACGCAGTTTACAGTCATCACTGCAGCAGCTCTGCGCGATCCTGCGCTCTTGCTCAGTCTAGAGGCAGTCCGACTTTTGTCATGACTTTTTTCTGCATACATGATAAATGACGGAGCTGCTTGCCCGTGTGCACAGGTGCCTACGCGGCTCTGGACCCTGTGGGTGGCGACGCCACTGCCAAGGTGCGCCAATATGTCAATGTCGGAGATGGAAGTCGAAATCAGCTATCCTGCCTGTCGCAATTATCGACATCTGCCTTTATGTTATGCTCCAAAGTCGTCTGTGGGCATGCCCATCGGAAGGGTGAACGAGCGAGCCTGCTCAGCACGCATCTTGTGGGCTAACGCTTCCCCTGGACAGCTGTCGAGGAAGTGGCAGTCATCAACCGCAGCTGGTGACCAGCACACGCAGGGAGCGGTGGATGCGGACTGTACCAACGCGCTGGCGGGCACACCGTGTATCACGCGGTTTCCCGCATTATTCCTGTCTCAAAAGATCCGTATCAAGAATAGAACCTCGTAATGCAGGTGGTGGCCAGCACGCGCAAGGGCGGGTGCACGCGCCTGTACGGCGCCCTCGCCGGCACCACTGCCACCGTCGGCATCATGGACCTCATACTTCACTCCCGCACCCTGGGATCCTTCATCATCTACAACTGGTGCGGCCGGGGATTCCTGGTTTTTGCTGGAATCGTTGTGACGGAACGAGCATGTTTTCCATGTCAGCACCTTACAGGTTTCGTTTTGAATTGTCAGATCTGCCTAGAGCTTCAGTTCCAGTCAGCTGCCGGATGTGTGCATTGCAGTCCTGATCCGTACGTGATGTGCAGGCTGCCCAAGGATGGCCACGAGAAGAAG
>JAABUK010013701.1_pt1 | contig 10074 bp, 14 predicted proteins | sample 5559141 | NCBI WGS metagenome assembly JAABUK01 (sample SAMN10711869, study PRJNA513367) | rock metagenome | isolation source: Antarctica rocks | place: Antarctica: Victoria Land, Pudding Butte nord | collected 2016-01-03 | reverse complement strand
TACTAGTGCCAGACTGTGCCAGACTATAATCAGGTAGGCTCCTTGAGTTCATGCTACAACAGCATGCATCAGCAGTTTGCATCCACACCTCAAGGTATTGTGTGAGAGCTTGGTCAAAGCCACACTGAAAGTTGGCTCGCCTTCCATCACTCCAGATGATGGTGGCCCCGACATGTAACAACACGCCCTCATTGTTATACAGAGGACCTGCACAATATATCTGCAAATCATATAAAGGTGACATTGGCGCCTTTATGCGTGAGTGTATGTATCTTGTCGCTGACTGTTTGAAGGAGTGGCAAATGCTGTAGGTAGGTGCCAATTGAAAGCGACTCAGGTTCTACACTGAGACAGAAAGCCAGCACAGGATGCTTGCTTTCAAAGTGACAACCCTGCTCACAAGATCAGCACAGCACATGAGTAGGTCTTCAGGTGATCCAGCCACAACAGGCTGTCCAGAACCTTCTCTGACTCACAGCTGAGTAGCTGAACAACAAACGATGCAGATCAGGGCGCAGAGTGGTTACACATGACAAATGTTTACCAGCATGAGCGCTGACTGACACAGGCTTCTCAAAGCCATAGGCCCACAGGGCTGCTCGGACACAGTACCAGCCCATGTCCCCAAGACAGCCTAGCCCATCTAGCCCTTTCTTCACTCGAATGTCATTGGCCAGGAACTCAGCATCCCCTGCAGAGCCATCATGTGTGAGTTGAAGGCGCCTGCTGCACCTTGCTTATGTCCTGATGCAACAGTGCCAACAAGCTGCTGCTGTCTTACAACAGTGCTCCCATGAGTTCAATGGTTCATTGATGCACTTGCATGCATTTGGTGCTTTGCAGCTACGTAGTCTTGACATCAGTGCACAAACAGCTGTCACACTCAAGGACCAGGCTGTGTACAACAGAGACAACAGCGACATGCAAGTTGACATTGCGGCTGCTGCTGAGCCAGGTTCTGCTTACCAGCAACGCAGAAGGTGCAGGTCACAGCTTTCAGAGGTCCCATGCCAGCAGGATCAAGCCTAGCTGCAATTGCTTCTTGCATGCGCTCTGCCCTGTCACTGTGCGACCACATAGTCCCATCCATCAGCTGGATGTTGGCTTCTTCACAAATAGAGATGATCTCATCAGTGACCTCAGCAGTCTGTGACACACGATAGAGGTCTGCACTGCTCAAAGTGGAGGCTTGTGAGGGTAGGACAGATTAGCATAGACCTGCTTGGGCATAGTCGAGTCTATTGGTGTCAACAATTCGCTGTTCACACACACACACAACCCTCTCAGCGCATTAGCACTATTGCAAACCATACAGCTGCTGAGCAAAGCAGGTGACAGGACAGCCGCTTACGGTAGCAATAGGCTTCTCCAGTAGTATGTGTTTGCCTTTGGCGGCAGCCTTCTTGACCCACTCGAGATGGAGTGAGGTTGGCAATGGTATATAGACACCATGCACAGCAGCATCATTGAGCACCTCCTCGTAGCTGCCATAAGCTTTTGCTGAGCTGGCACCAGTTTCTTGAATGAACGCCTGAGCCTTGTCAAGAGTCCGGCTCCCCACAGCAACCACGACTGCAAACGAGGACAAGTGTTGGCTCTTGAATATCACTCAAAGTGCTGTACGCTCTATACCGAGGGCTATGCATGCACTGCAACAACAAGGAGACACTGTTGACAATGCGCTGACTGCTCGCAGGTTGTACATTCGCAAACGGGTCCTAGTATACAACTAACACATGAAGGCAAGGAATGCACAAAGCTGCGGGCGTTGCTGTTGCACCAGTGCGATCACCTGTGCCATTGCGACACTTAGCTATTGCTCGGGCATTCTTCTTTGCGATTGATGCTGCCCCAAGAATGCCGATGCCAAAAGATGATTCAGCCATGATAAGCGGTGCTGTGCTGGGCTTTGGAGGTCCTTGAGAGTAAAACGCGACGATATCGATATTAGCTTACACCATTTTCAGCTGAGTTCAAATGAGCACAGTTGGAGCAGAAAGCCATGCCAATTGCTGCAGTGTACCAGTCTCGTTATACAATGCTGTCGACGAGCTCGTCACGCCTCAAGAAAAGGCACCAGCACACCCGCATGTCGCTGTAATGCAGCGGTTCTGGAGGCTTGGAGCTTTTCATTGAGATCAGCCATGCTGACGGATGTCAGTCGAGCAGCAGGCACTCTTGCTGGTCAGAAGGCCATTAAACCGGTATCGAACGCCACACGACGCAGGGTAAGCGCTGAGCTTGAAGCGTGGGCTAAGTCGCTGCAGACTCTGTTGTCATAAGCCTCAAGCTCTACATGTGAATGACCTTCAGGTGCTAAATAAAGTGCTCGCAAGCCGACAACCTGACAAAGAGTCTTACAGGCCCTCAGAGGTGATGCACACATAGACTGCTGACCTTGCTTATGCGAGCCTCAAAAAGATTATTGTCCAGCTGCAGGTTGTAACCTTTTTTACCTCAGATGGTCTTGTGCAGCTACCAAAATGGCAAGCTCCTTCCAAGGTAACTGTCTTAGAAGCCTGCGGGGTTGTAACATGCAAAGTCCTGATCCCACCTGATTGCCATAGACACCTTTGCTTGGAATGCCCTGCCGCCCTTGTCCTGCAAATGCATTACCTGCTCATACCTGTGCCAGGCAGCAATCAACAAGTCACCTTGTAACTCGGTCTAAAGGCTGCCTTGTCAACACACGCAAGGTCACATACGTGCAAGGTCACATTGGCTTGCTTGAGGACTGTGAAATTCCGCACTGGCATGCAGGCCATCAAAATGAAACAGCACAATCCTCTACCAACTTGGCAGGAGCAAGGGCTGTGCATAGGCAACACCTTTTGGGTGACAGCCACAAATGGTCTTGACATCTATCGACGGCTAAACTTGATGGGCTACTGCCGCTGTACAGAATTACTGTCTGATGTTGTAGAACATACTGTACTGAGCAGTGGTGGCGAAATTGTCATCCGTGAGCACAAAAGCAGCAGGTTGGCTTCTCTGGGTTGCATACACTGTTGATGTCCTGCATGGTAAGTAGCCTATATGGTGCTGCAAAGCTGATGATGTTGCAATGCTGTTGGTGGATGTGCCAGCATTGAGGGGCCGGTGGAGACGTTTATGCTAAAGTGTATGCTGCTCCTGTGCAAAGGCAGCTGCTAGCCGCGGTGCTGTAGCTAATGGTGCTTGATTCTGCAAAGCGTATATTTGCTGACATTGTCATGTGTGCAGTGGATTACACGAGAGTCTGCACATGACAGTGGCCATACCTTTGCTGTGGGGAATACCACCACGGCATGAGACACTGAGGTACGTAGCAGCTGATCTGCCGACTGCTTTGTCCTGCAGCAGAGAGTCTGACCACGTGTTATCTGCAGCACCGCCATCGTCTCTGGTGGAGGCTATGTAGAAAAGGTGTATAGGCAATGGCAATTGCTGGGGGAATAATATGTATGATTGGGGTACAGTATGCAATCAAGAGGGTTTAGTCTCCTGCCAAGCTTGGCAGCCCTCCTGTACAGCTTATAGTCAATTGTATATACGACACAGCTGCATGGTCTTGTACTTTAATGTAGTTTTCTGCAAATATACCTTTATATTGACTGCCTGTTGTTGTGGTACAGACAATTTTCGGCATAATCTCATGAGACAAGAAGTCGAGCCACTCTCGTTTACTTGAGTGTAATCGCAAGTAGACCAAAAGCCGAAAGTCTTTACAACACTGTCCACTGCAGATACAGTAGTCTAGCTTTATCTCACAACATTTTCCTCTATGAATCAGCGTTATTATTTTCAGTGTCATCTTCTCTTCTCATCTCACCCAAAATCTTATGATAAATTTGAAAAATGTCAGGATGTAGCTGAAAGCATATGTCAAGCATCAAAACTGCACAGTGACGGTGTGGGTGACAACTCAAACCTGTACAAACAGAGAATCAGCCATGGCGCCAACAGCACAGCTGCAAATACAGCTGGTCAATCTGCAGGCTCAGTATGTACGAAAAATAACCTCGTGCACGTCGTGCTGACAACAGTGTAGTTGAAAGTACAGGACAGGAAAAACCTAAGGAACTGTGCCATGTCTGATAAGCAGACAGAAGAACAACCCAACTGACACCCTGCTTAGAATCAAGGAAGGGCCATAGCAGCAATCAAGATGAAACAAATCACAGGAGACACAGTAAAAAGTATACAATGTGCTTTGCAACAACACCTTACCAAGGTCAACGACAACGGACAATGCTGTCAACTCATGCTTGGTTGCGTGGCCACACTAGGTTTACTCTCAACCTTGATACCCATCCTGCAATGCAGCAACAGTTCTGTCAAACCCCCAGAGTAGATTACAGTGCATCATACCTTTACAGGTGAATGCTTGGGACTACAGCACATCAGACAAACTAAAGACCCAACCATGCTTTGGTCAAAGGGCAGGGACAGTTTTCATGACTTGACAACACGAGTTGTGTGCATGCACTCCAGCATCAATATGGGACAATGCAGCAGGTAGCCCTGCAAAAAAATTGGTCATGCATAGGTACATACATTGTACACAGATGCACCGATTGCCGACCATCACCTTCAGTAAAAAGCGCAGTATGTCGTCCATAGTGTCGTCTTGCTTGACTGCGTAATCATTGACAGAGTCTTCTCCGAGTGACTTTCTTTCTGGTTGCTCCACTCCAGGTAGACAAGTGTTCTGTGCTGCATCGCTGGATACGGTTTCGCTAGACAAGCGCACAGGCTGCTTTTGTACATGTAAGCCCTGTAGACTCTGGTTTTGAGCCAGCTGATCCTCAGGAATGAAGACGGGAAGATCCGACTGGTATAGGGAATGGTCTGATAGTGGAACGATGTCTTCAGGAGACAGGGCGTGCTGAACAGTACTCTGGTCGACGTACATCCCATTGCCCATGATGGAGTTGAGCAGGGAGCTTTCTGATGCATCCCTACCAATGCCTTGCAGATGCGGAGGGGCTGCAGCACGTGTCACTTGTCAGAAGCACTCTTGGAGAGCCCGGTATAATGCCTGGCTATGCATTCAATTGACGCCGAAAGGTGTAGTCTTCGTTTCTTGTCAGAGGCACGTAGGATCCACAAGACAAAAAAAGTTAAGTGGCCTGGCAAGACTCAGCAGCCCTAGCATTGGTGTGACCGGAGACTACTGCACATTTGCAGCCTTTGCATGCACAGACTGCCATGTTGTGATTGCTGCATCCTGTGCTTGACCTCGGCAAACACTGTAACACAGATTTTGATGCCTGACAACAGTCAGAGGCTCCACTGTCCAAACACTGGCATTGGCTACAAATTCAGAGTCAGCAAACTCACTTGGACTGCCCACCACCATGCTGGGACCAGTGTAGGGTCCCACACCATTCCCCCCTTGCATGACCATTGGTGATGGTCCCTGCATGCATTGCTGTGAGCTAAAACATCACCAGGATGTAGAAACGCGCTGTTACTGTCCCCAGACGTTTCTGAATTTAGATTTCCAGTGTAGGGATGACGATTCTGAATTAAAATATACGTTTCGGGATCGAACAGAGCTGACAATGACAATGACAAGGACCTCGCAAAGTGCTGTTTGTTGTGCATAGCATCATGGCCGTATGACACATTCACAGGCCCCTATAGCTTCATCAGGCGCAACAAAAGTTTCAACAACCAGAGCCAAGAAGCTCTGCAGCAGTTCTCGAAGAAGGCGGGATCAAGAACCTTTGAACAGGAAGAATGCAATGGTGAATTGAAGACGGTATCAACAGCTTTTGAGCAGGAAGCATGCAATGGTGAATTGTAATGCGCTGAGAGTCGGAGGCAGGAGTACCTGTTGCACGCCAGCACTCAAGCACGCTGCTGCACCAGCAGCCATGCCCAGCCCCAGGTGCATGCCTGAATTGGTGGGTGCACCACCAATCACACTTGAGCCTGTCACGTGCACAGAAGAAATCAAGCCAATGCTGTGCGTTCGAAACCTGGCGCACAATCACAGCACAGCATGTGACACACTCACAGCCATTCATAGGACTACTCTCACTCCTCTCACACAACCAAGGCATACATACATACATACATACAAACACACACACACATACATACACACATACATACATACATACATACATACATACGTACATACATACATACATACATGCACGCACGCATGCACATACACACACACAGGAGCAAGCAGGCAGGCAAGTCATCTGTGTCACCTGGATAGCCTGCGCCCATGCGCTGCAGATCCATTCCATGCAGCTGCATCTGCATGAGCTGCTGATTGCTCATGTTGCCCATGGGTACCCCGTTGTAACCCATGCCCTGTGCACACAGCCTTGGTGACCACCACAGCTCACACTTGAAAACCCAACATTTCAGAGTTGGTGGACAGTAAATAAAACTGTCAACCATGCATGAGGTGGGGCCAGCTAGATAAGTGTACATTGCTGTGATTAACGCAAAGCATTGCTATTGTGAAGAGCCTGAAAACTTGCACATGCTGATGCAAAAGCTAGGCTCTAACTGAATGTTCACGCGCAGTATGTACAGATGTATGCAGGTGTATACATCTCAGAACAATGCACCACGTTTGTAGCTAGTCAGCCTGAATTATGAGCCTATGAGGCAAGTACATGTCGGTACAGTGCAATTCTGCTGCAGATGATGACGATGCAGGGCATAGATGGTTGCAAAGCGTGTCAAAGCAATTTGGTGAGGTCAAAATATGTTTGACCAAGGACCCACAGGGAGTCCTGCCAATATCTGATCAAACTGAAATGCATCAAACTGAAATGAGTTAATCTGGATCATTTTTACACCAACAGAAAACCAGGGTGGCTCACAGGAGGCATTGGGCCCATTGGGGACTGGACAGGTCCCATCCCCATGCCAACATGGGGCCCCATCATTTGTGGCCAATCAGGCTGTGAGCCCACACCCCTCCTGCCTTGCGAGGGTGATACTCCAGACACCCGCTTCAGGTACAGCCGGTATTTCTGTACACAGCAGTTCAATCTTCTTGTCATTGACGAGGCAGAAGATCAAAAACGATGGGGGGAGGGAAAAAATGAGTATTAGTAGGTATGGCAGCACTTGAAACCGGCAGGCATCAGGATGAAAGCCCAATGCTGTGCACATCATGACATTCAATGCTTACAGAAGCCTGCTGGCACTGTTGCCAGCGCATCAGAGCATGACAGGAAAACAGGTGCCAGCATGTCTAGGATGCAGCCTGCCCACATGTGCTAACAGCATAAAAGTAAGGAATGCAGTTGCGTCTGTGAGCAGAGAATTTTGGTAGCCAGCAGTAGCTGACCTGTAAGTGACTTGCCACATTCTCACGGGTCAAACCTTCAACGTTCATCAAATCTAATATGCGCTTGGGGACTGCCTCTGCAGGCACACATGACAAAGGCTTTCAATGCACCAGGCTGAAGAGCAAGGCATGAAGTCTATGCTGACAAGTTCACACAAGTGTGCTGTGCTCGTGCAGCAGGGCGTACTTTGCAGGATGTCCAAGCAAATGCTCTGATGTCAAATCTCGTGACAGTCTATTTGGGCTTTGTCATGCACATTGATACATGCAACACAGGCCAAATGGCCTGGAACACACTGCACAATGCTAGTGTGTCTTCACACCAAAGTTGCCAGCTGATAGGCATTTTAAGCAATCTTTTCTTGTCGGAATGATGTCCAATGAGCATGCATTGTTATCTGAGGCAGCAGACTTACTGTCTATGCTCAGCTGATTGACAGCATTGACAAATTGCTGATGCATCTCGACTGACCACACTACCCGAGGCTTCTTGGTAGATCCATCTCTCTCTTCTTCGTTACTGTCACGCCGCTGCAGTATCACATCTTACAGTCACTCTTCAGTCTTACAGCGTACGATAACTGCGGGCTGCAACGCGTGAGTGATGGGAACACTTGCTACACAAGACTCTGTCACAGACTGAAGATATTGCCACAAGCTCAATGCAATGCAGCACGCATGAGAATGTGTGCCAGACGAAGATGAGGAAGGGTGCAGGTGGCTTACATCCCCTTTGCGCTTTTTGTCACTGCTGGATCTTTTTATGCCCCCTGTGACCTCATCAGCATCCTCATCAGATCCTTCTCTGCCTTCCTTCACCTGAGCCAAGCATGTAGTGTGAGCAAGTTGAGCCATGATGGACAGTCACTAATCATAGGCAGTGTAGTGGCTGGGAGTGTACTAACAACCCCTGATCATGCACCTACGCCCCATCAAAAGACAGCAAAAGCTGTCAGTGGCCAAGTCAAGCTTTAGCTGTTCATTTGATCAATCACATGCATTGTTTATGAACATATTAGACTCTATGGCGGGCTTGGCTGCCAGTGTAGGTGCATCACAGTCGTGTCGCTGCAGATCTTGCATGCTATCTCAGGTCAGCATAAACAATACCTGATCCCGTTTCCGCCTGACGACGTGCTGCCAGACATTACGCAGTTCCTCAATTCTGACTGGTTTGATAAGAAAGTCGACTGCTCCGTGTGTCACACCACGCAGAACAACGCTTGTCTCTCCATTTGATGACATCACTACATGAAGGCAGCAGATACTGAGAATTGTTCAAAACCGCAGGCTAAGATACATGCAGCATGACCATCATTCCAACAGACAGTACTGCTTACTGATAACAGGAAGATCTAGTTCCAAGCCTATTTCCTCAAGAAGCTTGAAACCATCAACATCTGCATGTGAACCACATTTCAGTTCCTTAATGCTTGCTGAGTTTGCCAGTTTATCTGCAGACGCTCTCATACCTGGCATATAGACATCAGATAGGACGAGGTCGAAGTGCTGACTTTTGTCACGTAACATCTCCAGCGCTGTGACACCATTGGGGCAGGTTGTCACTGCAAATGATGAGCAAAAGTCATGAGTGAAAGTCAGTGACACTGCCAGCTGGGTACTTTACAAATACACACCTGTGTAGCTGCACCTTCTCAGCATATGCTCAACCACTTTCAGACACAGTGGATCGTCATCAACAACCATGACCTTGAGGCCATTCAAAAAGTCGTCCCAGCCATCCCCGCCTGAGCTACTTTGTCCACTCATGACAGCTCAGGTGCCTTGTTAGCGACGGATGACCACCAACAGCTCGAATGCCCAACACCTCAACCTCGAACAAATTTTCGCTGCCGTGAGCACAGGCGTGCACTTCTCAAGGCCCAGCGTTATCTTAGTTGGGTTGTGAAGTTGCACTTCCAAAAGGATAACTTGCAGGCAACCAGAAGTTTCCGCCCACGAAGTGTTCAAGCGCGATGCGATATTTCTGTGATTAACATTGCCAGCCTTGGTTTACGCCGCTAAGTTATGCTCGAGCGATAGATATGATGTTACACGTGAGGCGACTGTGCACAAGCGCTTGTCATCAAAAGCACCTCTCGCAGCGTGATGCGACATGCTCATCAGTGCTGTTTTGCGCCCTTGCTTTGACTAGGCTGGTGCACCCGTCGCGGACCAGAAGTGATGAGTGTGCAGAGCCCCGATTAGCAACAACAGGTTTGGACATTTAGATGCCCAGTGTCATTGCTTTGGTCGAAAGCTGGAGATCAGCTTCCACAAATGCGCGTTCCATGTTACTGAAAAGCTGGTCCCAGCAGTCCCCCTGCAGCAAAGATTGCGTTGATCCCTCGCGAGCTTCGTATCACCTATTAACGACACAAGACACAAAATCTGAGTCTGCTTTGTCCGGTAAACAATGCAAACAGGCGTAGGTATGCGCTTGCGATCGGACTGGCTACGACCTTGTAAGCATACCTGTTGTTACAAGCAGTAGGAGCCTTCTCCACACTGGCCACTAGTGAGGCACAGCTGTCATTGTAACAGATCGTCTGGCCTTCTTAAGTTCTGTTTTTGATAACTGCACACCAGAAACTGTCTGAAACTTTGTGTGCAACAGTAGTGCTCAGCTGTTTTTATCATCTTCATGCACCTGGTCTGTTTAAATGGACTTTCACTTGTTTCTTGGTCCAGCTGAGTGGTGGCCGTGCAATGTACTTTGTGATGTGTTGCCTATTTTTGCTGCAAGCTCAATGTTGCTTGTTGTTTGC
>JAABUK010013699.1_pt1 | contig 10075 bp, 8 predicted proteins | sample 5559141 | NCBI WGS metagenome assembly JAABUK01 (sample SAMN10711869, study PRJNA513367) | rock metagenome | isolation source: Antarctica rocks | place: Antarctica: Victoria Land, Pudding Butte nord | collected 2016-01-03 | reverse complement strand
ATCATCTTCTTGATCAGCTTCTATTGACTGCAGCTCAAATTTGTCTTTCGACAATAGCATCTGATGCTGATATAGCTTTCGATCATCATTTGCTTCAACTGACTTGACGTCTGACATTCTGATCAGCACGTCGACTTTCAGATTCTATTTTTTCGACTGATATATGATCTTGAAGTTATATTCAGATAACTTCTCAGCTCATTTAGCTTGTCGTCGAGTCAGTTCTTTGATGATCATGAAGTACTTCAAATTCAGATGATCAATGAAGATCTTGATCAAAATATTCGTACATTTTAATTCAAGACGTCAATGTTTCAAACAGCGAATAATGATCAACAATTCTTTGTCATAGATCTCGTAGTTGCATTCTGCAAGAATCATGTTCTTGCTATAGAAAATCATTGAATGTAGAATGTCTTCATCATCATACTGAGACAATACTTCGTCGTTCACATAGTTCAAGAAGTTCGTTTTCAGAATAGCTTTTCTGATCGAGTTGAAATGCTTCAGAACGAGAACTGTCATCATCTGTTGCTTTAGTTCTTCAAAGATTGTCTGACAGATCTCTGTTCATTCAAAGAGATAATCTTTTCGAGTCAGCTTTATCATAAATTGAGTGATCTTTGAGAAGTTCTTTATGAATCGTCGATAGAAATTGCAGAAGTCAATGAAGGTTTGCACATAAGTCAATGATTGTGACACTTCTCAGCTTCGAATCACATCTACTTTTCGAGAATTCATTCGTAAATCATTGATGAATATCAGTAGTTCAAGAAACGAGGTTTTCTGAATCTTGAATTCGCACTTGTCAATGTTTATCTGCAAGTCGACTTCACGAAGCTTATTTAGCACTTCTTTCACATGAGTTCTATGTTTCTTCAAGATCTTACTGTAGATAAGAATATCATTCAAATATGTCTGACAGAATTTATGCAGACATTTGAACAATACATCATTGATATAGTGCTGAAAGAACGCAAATTCATTGATCAATTCAAAGAGCATTATTCTATACTTGTAGACGTCGAAGAAAGTAACAAAAGTAGTTAAATTCTCGCTTTCTGAACTCATTCGCAGTTTATTGAACGCAGCGATAATGTTGAGTCGAGTCAGATACTTACTGCCTTGAATTCAAGCTAGTACTTCGTCTATCAAGAGTATTGAATAACGATTTCTTTTGATCAGAGCATTTAGTTTTTGATAGTCTATGCAAAAGCAAAGACTATTGTCTTTCTTTTTGACAAATAGTATTGACGAAGCGAAGAGAGCTTTGCTGAATGTAATAAACTTCTTCTTCAAGTTCTCTTCTAGATACTTCTTGATCTTCTGCAACTTGTGACTCGACATGAAATACAATCAACTTCTAGAAGACTGATTCTCACCTTTTAATTCAATCTTATGATCGTATGATCGATGCAAAGGCAACTGCGTTGTCTTTTCTCTATCAAAAACATTCAGAAAGTCGTGATAAACTATCAAAAGCTTCTTCTTCAGTTCATTTAATGACATGACAGAGATCATTTCATTCGATTTCGCGAAACCTTCGACTGAGCTAAGCACTTTGTTGATTTCACTAATAATCAAGAAGAAGATCTTGATCTTTTTATTCTTGACTAAAGTTCAATATGCAACGACTTCGATCATGATAATATTAACGAGTCTCTTTTTCTCAGTTGATTGAAAGAAGCGAAGTTGATCGAAGTTAACTTAAGTGCTTTGCTTTGCTATGAAAGCAGATTCAATGAATCTATTTACTGATTTCTGATTCGAGAATCTCTTCAAGATGATCGTTGATGTAACAATCAAGTTCAAGTTCTTTCATTTCATTTTGCAAGTTTCATTTGACTCAGATCTGTGAAATGCTGATTGACTGCTTGCTTTTAAAACAACAGATTTCAATGTTTGAATCTTCAACAATGATATTAATTGATTGTTTGCAGAATTTACCAAAATTTGATTTCTTTTCAATCAGAGATTTTCAATGATTATCTTGTGCTGATCTAGACGAGTTATCAATAGAAACATCATTTCATTCTTGTGTTCTTGAATCATGATCGATGTATACAGAGTGTGTGTAATCAACTTTCAATCAAAGATTTCATCATATGATTAAATTGACTTTGATTTTGACAGTGATATTGACTGAATATCAAAGCATTCACATAGCTCTGACATCAAAGATTCATTGATGAAAGTCATGTCAGTGACTTCAGTATCTATCAGAGCGAAGAATCTGAATATCTTTTCTAAACTACTCAAGATGACATCAACAGTGAACGACTTGAAATCAAATGAATCATCAAACATGCTGATGAAACAAAATATGAGTATATCACTCTCAGTCACTACTTTGACGAAAGCAGATCGTTTTTTGAATTCGCAGCGATCTCATGCACTTGAGTCATTTTGAAACAGTCATATGCTCTATGTTTTGACTTCTTGCATTTGAAGCAGAGTTCTTTCTTAAACAACTCTTTCTGAATAAAGTTGAGATTCGATCTTCTGAGTTTCTTTCACGCAGAAACTGGTGACGTAGGTCAAGCAGACGAAGTGCTAGCGACAGAGCGAGCAGCTGAGATCGCTGAGACTTTGACGATCAATTGAACGTTCAATTCAATCAATCTAACATCGACTTGCATGCAAATGTCAACAAACTCATTCAAATTCGTGATTTGTTCATTGAGTGTTGCTCGTTGAAGATCTGAACTGATCTTATGCTGAAGATCATCTAGTAAAGTCTCATTATTGTATTCTAGTTCTGCGCTGAATCTTTGAAATTTCATTCAAAATTCATGAAAGAAGATCTTGTTCTGATACAGCTTCAAGTACTGTCGTTGAGTCATGTGATGATGATTGAAATCATCGTACATCTTATCAATGATCAATAGTACTTCTTCAACTTCTAGAAATGAGTTCAAGAAGATATCTTGCATGCAAGAAGCTATGTGCTTGATTGCAGCTTCACTGACTCGACTTTCAATGTAGACAATCTTCAACTTTTCGATAGAAAAGTGATTCTTGTTTGCCTTCAGCTTATTTCACATTCACGATAGTCAATTGTTTACATTCTGCGACGAATCTTCAAACAGTGAAAAGTTCAATAATTTGATTGATTTCAAGAAATGATCTTCAGAGATTGAAGTGCTTTGTTGACTTGATGCAGTTTCTAAATGATGTATAATCACGTTCTTGTTTCTCATCTCTTTCTGCAGACGCGTCTGTGCAGCTTTCAACGTGATGTTTATCTCGTTGACATCTTCTAACATCTGAATCATGTCATTGTAAGTCTTGATTTCGATGTCGTGCTGTTGACATATGTACTTGATAAAGACAACAATGTCGTCTGCTTCATGAACGCTTATTCAAGCATTCAGTTCAGTGCTGATGCTGATCTTGATCATTTTGTGATCAAAAAGCAATGTGTTCATGTTCTCTTCTTCTGTATCTGACGATGCATTCATGTTTTCTTCTTCTGATGCTGTTCAATTCTGTGATAGAAGTGATTCTCTTCTAACATTTTAAAAGTCATAGCGAGTAATGCTCACTAATTCTGATTCTGTGCTTCTAGTCATGATATGAGTAGAAAATTGCTGGTCGAAGTTTCAATGTTACTCTATCAAACTTTCTGAGTTCAAGTACTGCTGAAATTTCTGATTTCTGATGATGAGCTCAATAAAGAGTTAGTCAAGAGCAACGCGTTCATGTTCTTTGATTCTGATTCTACCGAAATTTCTGGTTTCAAATCAAGATTCTTCTTTAGAAATTTCTGATTTCTATCAAGCTTTCTGAGCTTGAGTTCTGATTCTGCTGTTAAAATTTCTGATTTCGACTTCTGATTTGAATTGTGTAACTTGTTTTTATATCGTCTACACGTTGATAGCAAGATTAATGAGCTTTGAACTAATGTTATGAATCTGCATAGAGCGAATCATATGAGTGTATTCTAACTAGAAGTTCAAAGCTGAAGAAGAAAGAAGATGCAACACGTCGTGAGTTTTACTCACGAAGGCACGCTAGGCCGCTAGCGTGTCAACATCAGCCCTATACTAGTTTATGATAGTCTGACATGATCTATGTTAGGCTAACCCGAAGTGCACGATCGCAACACCCGTCGCTGAAGCTCAACGACGTGAGTCTCACATGCTTTCTTCACTGCTTTGAAACTATCAATGATCTGTCTCTTGAAATTGCGAGAACAATTGACTTTGACAGCAGCGTCTGCAGTGTTTGCTTTGACAGCAGTCTCTACAATGATTCTAGCAGCGACGTCTGCTTTGACTTTGCGAGCAGCGTCTGCTTTGACTTTATCAGCAGCGTCTGCTTTGACTTTGACTTTATCAGAAGGTTTCTTCGTTGATGAGATGCTTAAGAGAATGAGTGAATTCTCTAGAGATAGTTTCTGACTTCGACGTGACGACGGCATGATGGCTTCGGGGGTCGAGGGGGGCTAAAAGAATGTCAGCACTGTGAAAGGTTTGAACAGCTTCAAATTTACCGGTTTGATTTTTCTATTGATTTTCCAATAGAGCGTTGAAGGTTTGAGAATGTCAAGAATGTCTGAATTCAATAGTAAATTTGAGGGGGGGCGCGACAATTGCGATGCCAAGAATTCGATATCTTTCTGCACACGCTAACAATAACTTTGTATGGTTCAACTGATATAAACTCAGACTGAGTGGTAAATTCGAAAGTCAGAGGATATTCAGTAGCTTTGACGATGAGTCGATGTAGATAGATGTTCGAAAGGTGCATGATTCTTTAGGGCTGAATGCCGGACTTTAAGCTATTGATTAGATAATCGGTAAATCAAAGATTTAGCTGCTGTTTGCCTTCGGTTAATTTTAAGGTTGACCCTAACCAGATGTGGTAAGGCTCGGTCAAAAAGGTTATTTTTTGTAAATAGAAACAATATCAACAAAGCCTCCTATCGTTCTTGCCCACCTCGATAAGAATGCCTTCCTGCGATGTAGTACCTGATTCAATTGATTTAGGAACTGATCGTTCTAACCTGCGTTCTATCACTGTTGTAGGCGATCGATTTGAGCCTATTCAGATGCCTTCAAACGTCAGTTGAATCAATATACCTACGCATACAACCGTCGATGTAGATTAGGAGGACACAAAGCCTCGTACGAGTTCTTGATTGAAATCAGCATTATCAATGCCTACAAACTCTTCTTGCATTCAGATATTTCAAAGAAGGCTAAATACACTGTTCATGGCGAGTTCAGAACGACTCTGGCTACGTGTCTTATTCAGGCCTCTCAAAGGCAGTTTCTGAAGCGAAAAAGAACTTCAATTGGGCCTGCAATTGAATGTTCAATGGTACGTTTAGATGGTCATTAAATTTGCAAAAGAAAGAGCCCTGAGAACTGCCGTGGATGTAAGGAGATAGGCTTAACAGCCAGGCCTAGAAAACGACAAGTTCTCGGTGAAATTACACCAAATTTAGGTAGCAGCAAGCGGAGAAAGCGTTCCATCTTTGGCTGTGATATCTGTGATATTCCCCTATGTAGAAATGGTCCTTGTTGGGCTGCATATCACAATGGCATCTGAATAGCATCAATAAAATCAGTTCAGGGTGATATTCTATGGTTCCTATTGGTGAACTAAACGAATACGCTAAAAGTGGCCTCCCGACAGCAGCTAAAGGGATAGTAACGCACTTTGGCATCAGTAAGGAGCAACTTGATGTTCGTCCATGAGGCATCTTTGAAGGTATCATAGCATACTCGTAAATATGCACTTGTTCTTAAAGCTAACCTGCACCAGACATCCTACCCAAGACTTAAAAAAAACCTCCGTGTCGCCCAGACGCCCCTAACACCATAACCCCCCACCACCTAAACCCCTTTCTCCAACCCCCTAACCCTCGCCTCTACCTTGTCCCGATGCAGCCGATTTTTCAAATGCACCTCGAAATTGTTCACCCCCATCTCCGGCCCCGGCGTGTAGAGTTTCCCGGGGCAATCTTTACATTTAATCCTTGGGTAGTACATGTATTTTACATTGTCAGGGGTTGGGGCCTCGGGACGCACGCTGATGGGGAGGTCGGTGATGGTGCTGACGGCCGTATAGCGCATTGTGCCTTCGAAGGAGTCGGAGGGGTAGGTTTGTTGAAGGCGGGCGAGGGCGTTGTTGAGCCATTGTGGGGGTTTGGGCTGGGAGGGGGAAGGGTTAGCTCAAGGGGGTGGAAGCGGAGGGGAGGAAAACAGGGAGAGGGTTGGGATGGAAGGTTGAGCAGTGTGACTGTGCATATGAGAGATGGATGGCCCAGTAGGCGGAGATCGACTTGAGGGTCTGACAAAACGTCTCCCTGAGCGAAGTTGCTCTCTACGCTTTATATTCGAAGGCCGAATGGTGCATGGAAGGTAGTTGCTACATGAGTTGGAATAAGACTTACAATAGGATTCTCGGGGCTGGGGGGACCAACGGCATCCACCCTGCCGATCTGTGCAGCGTGTGGATGAATCGACTGTATCGGTACTGACGAACCTCCTGCTGTTCCTGATGCCGTGCGGTCGTGATGTCGAGGTGATGGCTGCGGCTGCGATCCTGGCGTAGTTGGAGGTGGGCCCATTGAGCCCGGTGCCGATGTATCGCGATTTTGATCTACACTTTGTGATCGACGTGAATGTAGATGAGATGAAGAGTTTGCGGATAGGAGGGGCTCGGGTCTGCTTTTGCTCTTGAGGTCTCGCAGTAGTTGCTTGTACCGCTGAGGATTTATGCGCAGCTTAATGATATGAGTTAGTGAGTCGTCAACACTCTCTTCTCGATAGTCTTTTCCACCGAATCTTCGGCCTGAGGTTCTTGTTTCGTGGTGATGAAGTATTGATGCTTCTGGGGTTGCAGAACGTCCGACGTTACCCCGCATGGCAGCCTGTGCGACAGTAGCTGCACCTCGTATGCCTCTGGTTCGTGCGGTACCTGCAAGTAAGTTGGTTTGGATCGCGGGCGAGTCGACCTCGGACTCTTCACTATCGGAATCGTCGGAATCGTCGATGCCATCCTTCTGACCGTGGCCAGGTCGCCTTCCTCTGCCAGATGCCGTAGCAATACGCTTCATTATCCGGCTCTCTTCTATGGTTGTTGACGCACCAGGGAGAACAGAAGATACCACCAACGTGTGAATTGTCCGACGACGGTCCTTGAGGTCTGGAAGAGCCGGCCCACCGCGCCGGTTAACGGAACGCTTTTGACGACGCTCTTCCCTCGACAACGACAGCTCTGTTTTCTCTAACTCGATTTCGTTGAGTTCGTATAGATATGGAGTAAATTCCTTTGCTGCCTGGTATGGTCGGAAGGCCGATTGAAGTGGAGAAGGTAGGAAACTTGATTTAAGCTCTTGGTCTTCGACTGGGCGGCCATCAAATGGGTGGCCTGTGACGTAGAGACTGCGGGTAAAAAGCTGACTCTGCTCTCGAATCGAGTGTGCAATGGCGGTGGTAAACTCCCCCACAAGTGAAAGGTCACGCGTCATTTGTCTCGCGAAGTCCTCGGGCGAATTCAAAGGATTGTTGATTTCCCATTCGAATTGATCCACTAACGTATTCTGACCGATGGTGATGTTGAGCTTGATGGTAATGCGCATCTCATCATCTTTGTACGCGTGATATGGCAGGTGTGGGTCCAGGGCTTCTTCGTCAATGAAAACATGAGGGTGAAAGTCCTGTATCTGTTCCTTGATACTTGCGCATACTTTATGCAATAGAGGCCCACAGTGCTCGAGTGGCAACTTGAAGTCCTCAACTAGCTGTTCCGCGAATAGTTCGGGGGTTACCACACGATCGTGTAGATTCCAAGTGAAGGTATCTCGTAATCTAATTTTCTCCCACTCGATGTCCAGTCTTATAGGTACAAGCTGGTCAAGTTGTTCTGATTGCGTTAGAAGGTCCTTCTTGGGCACACGCAGCTCTCTGGTCCTTCTCCCTCCAGGTCTTCTCCGCTGGATAGGATAGACAACGACTGACCCTCCATTGGGAATGTTGGTTGTGTTGTTCCCCCAGCCCGCATACCCAGGTCCGAATACATGCATACTTTTGAAGTCGTTATTCTTGTATTTTTCCTTCTCAGTACGTTTGCCTATCTGAAGCTTGACGTGCTCGTCATCGTTATACTTTCTGGCCGCCGCATGCATCATATCGCGATTCACATACTGTTCAAGGAGCACCTTATCCGCAATCTCTTTCGTCCTTCGTGGAAGACCTTGAGCATCTGATGTATGAGGTATTCGCGCACCGGACCTCGAGCGCTTCCTGCTCTGGACGGCGCCATTGCGCACTACTTCATCTGTTACGGCTGCGCCATTTTTCTCCGTGGCCGCTCCTCCATTTGCTTGAGGGTCTGGAGCCAGTCCTGATGCGACCATAACAGCCTTTGCTTTTTGCTTTCCTTCTTGAACTGGGTCGGTAAGCCGAGTCTCCATAGTATTGCCATTTCGCTGCGCCCCATTGCTGATCGCTGTCCTCTCCGTCTCGATAGATTCATCTGAAGGCACAGATTGCTGAGAGAGATCGGGCTGTGAAGGTGTGGTATTTTGGGGGTGACTAGGGCTGGGAGAAGGCATTATCAGACCCAGAAGGATGCCACCGCGGAGCTGCTGCGCCGAGAACGCTCAACCATTGGCATAGATTAGGCGAACATGGTTCTAGAACAGCACCTCTATCAGCTATGGACCATCGGCAACCAGAGAAGTAATGTGTAGCCATGACGAAGTGAAATATTTGCTTGCACGCAAGGAACGTTCGTTTCCCTCATCGCACCATGGGAAACTTAGTTGAACACTGCTCCGATGGAGAGCCGTGAGTGGGCAGCGACCGGTCCAAGAGACGTCACATAAATTGGGAAAGCAGAGTTCAGAGAAACAACACATACCACACTATGGATTTGACCCGCGATAATCGCGTTTGAAGTCAGTTTTGGGAAGATTATTGGCCTCGGCGTGTCGCAAGCAAGCAAACACTTCGCCTTGCAACTTTTGCCGGGATCACATTCCTGTGCCAAGCCGCCACAGCTCGGGATATATATTTATCCGTAGGACTCAAGCTACTACTAGTACTGGCTGAGTCACCACCTGATGCTCAAAACAGCGACACCGCTCAAGGACGTTTCTCTATTCACTTGTTTTCGGACCAGGTACAGTCTGAGGCATTAATTGACTACTTCAACTACTAGACACTATGGTGGAGCATTGAAAGTCTATCACATGTTGTCCTGTCCGGCCATGCGACGGTCCTTCTTTGGCCATCTGGATATATACCCTTGAGCTTGGTTGATACCTCTCGAAGCTTGTACTATCTCATACTGCTTTTACAGTTGTGCCGAGTGAAATCAACATGGGAGGCTCGGTGCCTGAGATTCCTGGAACCAAGGCTCAAGGAGAGCTACTTTCAAACTTTCAGCACGAAGTAGCAGAACTACTAGGCCGGACGTCTTTAGCCTTCCCTGGGGCTCAACCCGTCAGCTTTGCTGCTCGATATAAGCTTGAGCTCCAGAAAAAAGACTATTATGTCTGCGAGAAATCAGATGGCATACGCTGTCTTATGTACCTGACTCGGTCGGATGAAGCGGAGGTCACTTATCTGATTGACCGGAAAAATGACTATTATTGGGTTCAAGGCCTACACTTCCCACTAAAGGAATCTGAAATTGAGTTTCACATAAACACCTTGGTTGATGGTGAGCTTGTCAATGATACACTTCCGAACGGGAACATGGAGCTTAGATATCTTGTCTTTGATTGTCTTATGCTCGATGGCAACAGCTTGATGCATCGGACCTTGGACAAGCGGCTCGCATATTTCAAAGAGAGGGTACACGACCCTTATAAGGCCTTGTACAGGAAATATCCGACAGAAATTCAGCATCTACCCTTCATCACGGAGTTCAAGTCTATGGAGTTTAGTTATGCAATCCCGAGGATGTTTCAGGATATTTTGCCTAACCTACCTCACGGTAATGATGGCTTGATCTTTACATGCACAGGGTCGCCGTATCAGTTTGGAACAGACCAACATATCCTGAAGTGGAAATCTGAGGACGAGAATTCCATCGATTTCAGGATGCATTTTGA
>JAABUK010013695.1_pt1 | contig 10078 bp, 12 predicted proteins | sample 5559141 | NCBI WGS metagenome assembly JAABUK01 (sample SAMN10711869, study PRJNA513367) | rock metagenome | isolation source: Antarctica rocks | place: Antarctica: Victoria Land, Pudding Butte nord | collected 2016-01-03 | reverse complement strand
GTTATGAGTGGGTGGTATCGTAAAGTGCTGCGAATGGGGCCTGGGACAAATTCAGTCGAAGATGAGGGGCTGAAGATGAAAGTTTGGAGGTGATGTCGTATTAGTACTGAGATCTAGTTAGTTCGGATATGTATGCAACTCGCTGACAAATGAATTTGAACGGAAAATAGCCGTCAAGATGAGAAAGCTTGGAGACATTGGCGTAAGGTATATCTTGCACCCAGTTTGTACAACGAAGAAAATGGAACGCTGGCAGGATTCGCATGCTTCAAGCAGAAGGTATATCGTCCGCACACGATTCCTCCACAAATCCCTTGATCGAAGACTCGGACGCTCATCTCAATCACCCAGTGACTGTGGCTCACTCTTCTATTCTTCCGCCGCCAGCACCACCGCCTTCCCCCTTTTCCCCAAAGCCTGCCCTAGATCCACCGCGCCCTTCTTTCCCGTCCAATCCTCCTTCCCTTCCTCTTCGATCTCCGCCCCAGTCCTCTCTCCCCTCTCATGCAGAGCATCCCTATGCGCCTTAGTCTTCTCCTCCATATTCTCCGTCAGGTCATCCTCCTCTCCGTGACCGCCAAATTTCTTCCCAATTACCGCGGAGGCGACGTCTCCTTCGCCAGGGGCACGCATCTGCTCACCCTCGAGCTCGGATTTTGAGTAATTCTGCTCATCTGAGGCGGATATGTCCTTTTCTTTGAGGGGCCCGGTTTCGCCTTTGCCTAGCGAGGAGGGGGTCGCGTCGGTGGTATGGGTGGAGGGAACGTCATGGGGTTGGCGATGGTCAATAGGTGGGGCGGAGGAGGAAGATGAGGTGGCCTGGGATTGAGAATTTTCAGAGGTGGTTTGGGTGGAGGGGTTGGTCCGTTGGTTGTAGGCTGTTTGCTGGGAGGGTTGAGAGGGACCTTTGGGGTCCATGCTGGGGGTTTAATGTATGTAAGAACTCAATCTGAAGTGATGAGTTTTTCACCTTCGCTCTCACGTTCACGTAGATAAGACCAAGTGGTTGTTCCGTTGTATGGCTATGTTGGTGGAAATTTTGCATGCAAGGGAATGTGGTAGAAGCTAAGAAGAAGGCGGGTTTGGTGCAGGCGGCTAGGTGTAATTGATTGCTCAGCTTTCTGTGCAATGAACAGCGGAATCAAGTCATGATCATCTTTATCTCAGACAATCAGTGATGTCGGAGAAAGTCCAAGCGTTGCAAACCAGTTCGGACAAGTTGATCTTCGACTGTGTTGGCCGAAGGGTTCATGGCAATCAGAACGGGAAAGTTTACGGACGACAGCGAAACCAGCCGCGCAGAAAGTAGGGTTCGGTACGGCAGCTCAGGAGAGCCTCTTGTGCAACATAGTCACAGTGCCTTTACACATAACGGTCGATGGCCGCAATTTGATGTTGACTCTGGTCTATTGATTCTTCTCTGGATGTCTCAATAGATGCAGAGGAGCAAGACTGCATCACATGCTGGTCTTGAGAGACGTTGCAACCATTCCATTGTGTATGTTAACGCATGCTTAAGACATGCATGGACATTGGAAGGTATTTGGTGCTCTGCCTGGCCGATCCGGCACCACTCAATCAATGTGGCATCAAGCCCATTGACTTCTCCTCTTGCATATCCTTCATCTTCTCCAACCGAGTCTTGTATCCACTCGGTCTGTGCGGAGAGGAGAGCATGCTCGATTCAAGGTCTCCCAAAACGCCCCTGTCTTCGTGCCAGCATCCTGTTAACCGCGCACAGTCGCTGGTGTTCTCTCTCGACACAAATGGTGCAACGAGGACCGAAGTCGTGAGCCTTCTTGCTGCTGTGCTTGATATCGTGATAACTGGTGTCCCCGCCCCAGCGGAGAAGGCCAGAAGTCTTGGGGACGTACTTGATACATCCAAAACAGAGACGGTATCGCTTAGCAGGAAAGAAGCCACGGATCTGTCGAAGAAGGTCGAGACGGACGAACTTATTGGCGGCTTTCAGAGTCTTACCGGCGTCACGAGCAATTTTTTGGGCGATGGGCACGGATTTTTTGTCCTTTTTTTGGGCAGCAGGAACGGAGTTGTGGGCAGTCCCAGCAGCTCTCTCAGCGTCTCGAGCAGATTTCTTCCTTTCTTCAACTGTTGCAAAGTGCTGACGAGCGAATTGTGTTTTTCGCGCGAGTACCTTGCACGTAAGTCCCAGGGAAACCTTGTCAGGCCAGCTCAGTTTGTCGGTGATCTCAAGAATCAGCTCCTGTGTCAGATTCGGAAGCTGACCATGCTGCTCGATGGGATCCTGCTCGATGATCTGTCTTATTCTCATTAGTGTAAGGAACGCTCGAAACTTGTATGTTGCTTGTCTTGCCTCGCGGGGGATCCAGGCCGTGGCTTTCGTAGGAGACCGGCGGCGAAGCAACTTCAGGTCGTCATGGAAAGTATTCTGGTGAGCAGAAGCCATGCTGACGGCTGGATAGGAGGTGGTGCTCTGACTTCGTAATGGTGCCGCGCGTGGCTGATAGGTGCAGAGAGAGTACACCTGCCGATAGTCTTAGTTGGGGTTGACTCTGGTCTCACCCTCATACCTTTTCCTTTGCTCAATCTGTTAAGGGGCTCATCATCTACGGTGCTAGCAGTGCTCACGTACCTTCTTGCTATGAGAACTTGGCTTGTCGGAGCGATTAGTATCTGGTGAGGATTGGTTGTTCCAAAAGTGATCCAGAAGGCGGGAAGTAGGTGAACGCGGAAAGTCAGGCTCGGCACGATGTCATAGACATGAAGACAACACGCCAGCGTGCAACTGGGAGAAGGTTCCGGATCGTGTTGTGTTCTGTTCGGCCTGGTGCTGCTCAAGCGCGTTCGTTTATTCAATGTGTTAAGCATGTTATGGCATTCGCGTTGTTCCAGAAGCTTTCTTCACCATGCATTGTGAGAACTCTCTCGTTGCGTGGTAGTCTCCAGAGGGAGATAGATTGATCTCTCATCCCACAATACTGACTGAACGGTGCAAAAATCACTCTTTGCTTTCTTTCCTAGTACTGTCAGGTACCGGCTCGAGCTTGTCAACGAAGGGCCGATAAGGCGCGGCAATGACATGTTCTGGCGGTCTGCCATACTCATCTCTTCTTGGAGACCCTGGCTCCGGTCGTTGCCTTTGCTCGTCATGAAGTTTGTCCAGAGACTTACCAACAATATGATATTTTGCCCAATTGATGGGCGGGGCTCGGATCACACTTTGCGGATTTGGAAACTGCCCGAAATCGCAATGCCGTTCCGACTTGTCTGAGTCAGCCACTCTATTGTCTGGCTTCTCTTCGTCACTCTCAGCCTCATCATCAAGATCGACGAGAGATCGTGGAGGCGCTTTGTTCAGCTTTCCGGCTTTAAGAGCATCAACAAAAGCTTCAGGCGCCTCGCTGGCTGCAGCTCTCATCTTGTCGAGCTGCTTGATGTCTCTCTGGCTTTGCTGCTTCTGTAGTTGAAGAATGGAGAGCGCGGCTTTTAGAGCAATAGCATCGGAATTTTCATTCAGGCCAACGGGAAGCAGGACAGGTTCTTCAATGAATTCCGGCTGCTGCCGCTTTTCAGCCTGGACGTCCGAGGTGCCCGCTGGGAAAGGGGGTGTTACGGGAGAGTAGGAAGGCCGTCGAGCATTATGCTCCAACCTTGGGGATGCCGCCAAACCATCCACGTTGGCGGAGTGGGTAGGCGACGGCATGGTCAATTTGAGCCGGGTCGTCGGAGGCTTACTCGCTGGTGAGTCTGCTGTTGAAGGCATGCGTCCCTACACTGCTATGGTGGGAATGGCGATGCGAGTGAGGACCGGAAAGGAAGGTGTATCACTACGAGGTCTTGTGCGGTGGCTCCAGGGGTGTCCGGGATGATGAGGTGAGTGGATTTTATTGCTCGGATTGGCTGAGCAGAGTGTGTCTGAGGTCCGGCTGAACCAAGCGGCTGGAAGCGTCTTCTGCGGTCTAGGCTGCTCTCCGTGCCGGTGCTCTGGAATAGCTCTGGAACAAGATGAGGCCTTTCCAGAGATGCGCCCACCAGTCGCATCGTTGCCACGCTTTTTCCTGACCGTTGGCTAAGCAGCCCCGGCAGGCTTGGTGTCTAGCCTGCAAACACCTTTCCCATTCCAAGATCCGGCGTCTCCGCTCCAAGGCTTGTTGGCAAGGACGAGGCAAGAGCCAGACTCGGTGATCATCGACTGACCTGGGCGATGCTCACGTTCACAGTCGTCTCTGCCAACTACTCTGCGTGGCGTGGATGGCATCAACAAGCATGGTCCAGCGGGCGGCTGTCGTTCTGCTCGGGATGCCTGGGCCGCCTGGCGTCCTGCTTCGACTACGCAGAGGAGGCCCTGCTAGTCAGCCTTTTCGCTACCTAGGCAGGAACTTCCTCCTTGAAGCCGCGAAGCGAAGAAGGCCAGGTTGAGGGATCGCAACACTAATCCACTCGCCAACTAATCACACGTCAAAGGTGGGTTTCCACCAACCAGGACTGTACGTTTAAACCCTCAAGCTACGGAGAACGGAGGACCACGGACACTTCTACCGCCCTCAGCTGATCCCTGCGAGGCCGTGAGAAGATGAGGTGCCCTGGTAATGTACCGTGTCCAGCAGTAATCGCAGGACAAGGAGGATGGTCGTCCGCACGGAATACATGAGGCGCAGCGCCTGTCCGTCTAGTGCTATTTCCCAGATTAGCAGAACACGCCCGCGCCAGCATGAGCTGACAACTGGGCATGCTGGTGGGTTGAGAGCGGTCATTGTGGCGGCGATAGTTCGCTGGGGGACTTGCTGCAAATGCCCCCAGCCAAAGGTCAATCTTCGACTGCATTGTCAGCGTACTCTTCCCGAAAGAGCACCACATCCAGCAGTGCACCGCCTGGCCCGAAGACGCCCGGCAAGTCTTGACCATCCTGGCCTTTCTTTGCATTCGTACAGACAGCAGAACAGCAGAACAGCAGAACAGCAGAACCAGCCTTGCAGGACACTCGATGATTCCCGGAGATGCAGGTATGAAGGGGTGCACTTCCGGGTGGGTCACCTTACTTGGGCGTGGCCTGCGCTTGCGCTTCGACCGTCTCTCCACCATCGCCACCCTATCGCGCCGCTTACGAGTGTTCCCTCCCCGAATCCTATTGGCATGTCTTTCGATGGCCACCTACCTGGGTAGCCTTGCCCTCCACCCTCGTTCCCCAGCCTTACTGGCAGCTGTCCTGGCCGTGTTCCAGAGGTAGCCTCTTCCTCGTGGTCAGCCGCATCCACTCACTGCCGCCTGCCGCCTGCGTGATCCAAGCAACCAGGATACTCTCCTCCCGCTTCTTTGCGTTGGACTTGCATGCTCTTACTCCACACTGCCCTGTCAAAGTACCGAGCTTGATGATCTGATATGACAACTTCGTCCGCTCTATAACTCCTCGCGCGCGCTCTCGCGGGATACCTCGAGGATTTCGCACGCATTTCGCGCACTTCATCGCCTTGCCGTTGTTCCGCTTTCTTCGAGACCACCACCACCACCACCACCATGCCCACAAAACAATCCATCGTTTCACCAAGGCCCGAATATCCCACCCACGTGCCGCACCTTTCGTACCGGAACTCCCTACCTTCCGACTATCTATCTGTCGGGTCAGGGCAGTCGACAAGTACCATTGGAACAGCCGTGACCACCAATACCGCTGCTACGGTCTCTACAATCACCACCTCTCCCTCCGATGTCGAGAGCGGTCCTGGGTCACCTGGCTTCCCAGGCCTAACACTCTCATCCTCCCTCACCCCGGCTCCAAGATTCCCTTCCCCACGCTCTTCGACCATGTCGACAACAGCATCGCCTGCAAAGAATAAAAAGAAGCCTTCGTTTCTCGGCACCCTTTTCACGAAGGAGCCTTCTACAGACGCGTTCCTGCAGATGCAGAATCAGTCGAGGAAACAGCTGGCGCAACATCCAGGACGGAAGAATCCTCCTGGAATGTCCGGTGTATCGTCGGTCAGGATGCCTGAGCATGTGCCGAAGGTGAACTCGAGATGGGATGGGATGCCGCAGAGAGCGAACGAAGACCATGATAGATCAGATCCACGCTCTGACGCTCGGAGGAATTCAACGAGGACATCCTCGACTAGCTCTTGCAGCCCCGATCCACGCAATCGTGGGAGCCACCGCCCGCCGTTATCTAGCTCTAATCCAACCTCGAACCATGCTGACAAAGGGAGATCGAGGAAGACGACTACTACCCACCAAAATGACAAGCGTGTTGGGTTGGGCGAAGTTGACTCGGTGGCAGAAAGTGTTTCGAGCTGCAACAGCATCAAGCATCCCCCATCGAAGAGCATGTCCATCCGTACGCAATCACTGAGATCGCCATCGGGCAGCAGTCTTCCTCAAATTACATCCTTCTTTCCCAATGAGATACCAGAGCCGCCGGGTTTCCCTCAGATAGGCAGAGTACATGCTCTCTCAGTGCACGGCGCACCAGACACGACCGACCAACGTGCCACACGAGATCTTCCTAGACGGGAAGAGCCTGCCGTTGGAGCTTTTCCGTTTCATGCATCGTCTTCGAGCTTAAGTTCACCAGAGCAGTCGCCCATTACGCCGTTGTCCGAGCCGATCTCCGTGCACCCCCTAGGCCAATCTGTTGTCAAGAGTGACGATTCCCTGTCGTTCTTTGAATCTGACCTCGAATTCAATGAGGTAGTCCTCCGATCGTGTGGGTCGGATGGGCTCGGTCCCCCCACTGTCGCCAGAAAGGTCTCCAAGGAGTCTGCCCGAGCTTTCTTGGCCGGTGAGGCTCGGCCACTTCGGCTTTCAAATGACGAGGAGCGGTCTCCAAGACCAAATCCGATACTCAAAAACGGACATAGACCACAAGTCTTTGGCCCTGCAATCCTGGTCCAGCAGGACTTGGAGAAAAGACCAGATTCTTCGAGGGCGCGATTAGGTCTGAGGGCGAGCATGATCAGAAGTTCTGATGCTGTTCCATGGGATTGGGATGAAGAGCAGGATTCTCGATCCGATACTCCGAACCGAGCAGCCTCTCCCAAAATCGTGCTTCCTAAGAGCTTGGGGATATTTGGCAAAACTTGAGGCCCACCGCGATCAAGGTGTCTGGAACATGAGTTATATGGATAATCTACGCATTCCTTTTCTTACCTTGCAATGTTTCAATGAAGGAGGGCTGACGTACCAGCCGATTCCGGTCATGAATTTCGGCGTCAGCGTTCGGCGAAACATGCAGAGGCCGTCACATTTACCTTATGAAGTAGGAATATCTGGGTTAGGGAATTATATTTTAATTGGACGAACCGGTCATATGACTTCGTACTATATAGTGGCAGTCAGGAAGTGCTGATAGCGTTGAGTTTGGCATGTCTACTACTGTGTTCAGTAGCTTTTGGTAGCCGCTTGGGCTTCTGCGAAGTAATAGTACTACTGTGTGTATCAACAGTATAGCTTGACATCAAAATCGTAGATCAAAAGATCCCCAACTGCAGACACACCAAAGGATCACACCTCTGACCGGGTTGACATGAAGTGGAACAATTTTTCTCCTCCCACGCCATAGTCATGTTCAATGCGCTTGATACAACAAATTCCAAGGTCCTGCCTAGTGAGCAGTCACCATGAAGCGGAAATACGAAGCGGAGCCTTCTCCTACCAATGGCATATCTCAACCCTCAAAGAAAGCGCACCTCTCCTCCACTTCCACTACTAAAATTCACTCTCGCTTTCGGCCCGGCCTCTTCAAACCACGAACATTGACCACGTACCAATCAGCCTACCTAAACTCCGAACCATATCGCCATGGAGTCATTCCCACCCTCATCGCCGAACCTCTTCTCCGCTCTGTCCGCACCGAGATTCTCACACACATCTCCTTCACTCCAAAGGAGACAGACATCTACAAGATCCAGCAATCCGGGGATCTAGCCAATCTCGATGGCCTCGATTCTGCGCAATCGGCGCACCTGCCCAGTCTATTTAAATTGAGGGATGCGCTTTACAGCGCCGAGTTTCGCGCTTTTCTGGAGAATGTGGCAGGAGCAGGGAAATTAAGTGGGAAGAAGGCGGACATGGCAATAAACATATATACCCCCGGCAGCTATCTATTGTGTCACGATGATGTTATTGGGAGTAGGAGAGTGAGCTATATACTGTACTTGACAGATCCGGACGAGCCCTGGCGTGCTGAATGGGGTGGTAGGCTGAGGCTGTATCCTACGGAGGAAAAGACGAACGAGAGAGGGGAGAGGGTCAAGGTGCCCATGCCGGAACATGTCAAGGTCATAGCCCCTGGCTGGGGACAATTGAGTTTCTTCGCTGTGCAGCCGGGAGAAAGCTTTCACGATGTCGAGGAAGTCTATCATCCGCCGAAAGGCAGGGAAGAGGATGCAAAGAAGAGGGTGAGAATGGCGATTTCGGGTTGGTATCATATCCCACAAGAAGGTGAAGATGGATATGAAGAAGGTCTTGAGCAGAAGTTAGCAGAAAGAAGCAGTTTGAGCCAATTGCAGGGGAAAGAGGCGGATGAATTCGACGAGCCCAGACCACAATTCCTGCGCTTCGACGAAGTTGACCCGAAGCAGACCACGGAAGCTTCTACAACAGGCAAAGACGGCATCAGTGTGATACTTGACGACCCGACCCTCCTTACAGAACCCGACCTCAACCTCCTTCTCCAATACATCTCCCCAAGCTACCTCACACCCGAAATGACCGAACAGCTATCCTCAAGCTTCGAAGAGGACTCTCTCCTCCAACTCGACCGCTTCCTCTGCGATAGATTTGCAAAGGTGCTGAGAGACTTCGTGTCCAAACACGACAGCCTAAGTCCCAACGACGACTCCGACGGTAATGGATGTCGCGTGTGGAAAACAGCAAGACCACCGCATAAACACCGCTTTCTGTTCCATCAAATACCACGTGAGGACTATCGTCGACCTGCAATGGGCTCACCATCCGAGAATTTGCCCATAACGAGTCTGATGACACACCTCTTCCCCAGCACGGCATTTAGGAAATGGCTATCCATTATCACGGGCCTGAACATCGAGGGAGATGCATCCTTCGACCTGCTAGCGCGGAGGTTCAGAAGAGGGAAAGATTATGCCCTTGCTAGTGGCTATGAAGGGGAGAACCCGAGGTTGGAATTCAGTCTGGGCTGTACATCGTCGGCCGGGTGGGAGAGCGGTCAAACAAATCATGATGAAGGGGATATAAAGGGTGATGACGCGAGCACGCTAGAGAACGGGGACGCGGAGGCCGTTGAGAGCAAGATAGCAAAGAGAATCGGCAACGACGACGAAGAAAACCACATAGAAGTCGGCGGCGACGAAGTCTACATGGCCGGCGAAGACGACGATGACCCCAAGTCCGAGTTCGAAACCGGCGCCACAGCCCGCAACAATACTACGACCACGACTACTACTCCCCACACCGGCGCAGCTAAATCCGACCCCGCGATCTACAAAGACGAGGCAGATGACGCCATCCTCTTGACCGACCCGCCGGCTTGGAATAGGTTCAGTGTGGTACTGAGGGATCAGGGGACGTTGAGGTTTGTCAAGTATGTTAGTAAGGCGGCGGAGGGAGATCGGTGGGATGTCAAGGGGGTGGTTGGGTTGGGTGGAGGGGCGTGGGATGAGGAAGGGGAGGGGGAAAAGGAGGCGGAGGAGGCGGAGGAAGGAGATGTAGATGGCGATGGTGATAGTGACGGTGAGCTTTCTGCGCATGCTCAGGAGGAAGACTTTGGCGGATTTGAATGAGAACGATGATTGATGAGAAGGAAGATGAGAAGGAAGAAGAGGAAGAAGAAGAAAAAGAGGAGGAGGAGGAGGAAGAAGAAGAAGAGCGCCATTCTGAAAAATGACAACGATACCTAAGTCAAGAAAGAGCCACAAAGCTCAAGAAAGAAGAACCATCTATCTAACGGAAGCCTCGCGAGGATCACATCCCAAGAGATATACTACTCCTCCTCTCCTCCTCTGATTCACCCAACCTCAGACATCTACCCGACTTCTTACCCTCCATTCCCATTTCGTACATGAACCTCCCGACCTTTGCCCGCTTCCGAGTCCAAAGTGACCAAACTTCCCGTCACCAGGGCTTT
>JAABUK010013694.1_pt1 | contig 10078 bp, 5 predicted proteins | sample 5559141 | NCBI WGS metagenome assembly JAABUK01 (sample SAMN10711869, study PRJNA513367) | rock metagenome | isolation source: Antarctica rocks | place: Antarctica: Victoria Land, Pudding Butte nord | collected 2016-01-03 | reverse complement strand
CATCCAAAATGCAAAGTCATGTCTGGTGTCGTTATCTTTAGGTCTGCTCAAAATCACACCGAACAAGAACTGATTGTAACTCTGCAAGTCATGTTGCCACAGCAGGCCTGTAAGAGTCGATGCCCACTCACACAGAGGCAGGGCACCGTCCAATTCAGCCACATGCGCTTTGACACCCGACCGCCCGTGCTGGACTTGCGGGCAGTTTACGTCACAGCACAGTAATTCGCCCGCGCCCGTGTAATAAAGGATCATCGCCACTGCGTAAAGTACTGCTGGGGTCGACTCACGACATTACGAGGGCGTACAGGACACCACAACTCGGCGGCGGCACATCGGTGGTCCGAGTGAAGCTAGGCCGACCTTTAAACGCTTTGAGCATCTTTCTGTTACTTTCACCCGTTCGCCCGTTGTCAACTGCTATTTTCTTTCGCCTTTCTCCTCATCAATCAGCCACTGCTCATCTTCGTCTCAAGGTCCGCTCACACCTTTACTTCCGAGAATCTTGTTGATGCGACTTGCGACCACAGTCGGTCGTAAGGCTGGTGTTGTCATCAGGCTAGCGTGTGTAGATGGTAGTCGCATCGTCTGAAGCATTCGACATTGCTCTGCTTGTCGTGGTCTAGCGTAGGTCTCTAGTTTCAGCCTAATTGGCAAGATCATGTTGCTCTCTTTGGTCTCAGGTCAAAGGTAGTCAGGTTGATTTGATCTAGGTGATGCCAGGAGATTTGCAGTCTGCAGATGGTTCCGATGTTGCACTGTTGTGTGCATTAAGTGTATAGCTGAATGTTTGCGGTTTGTTGTTTCGCGATCTTAGGTAGCTTCCTTTGCATGGCGACTTTTGCTTACCTCACGCCAAAGCTTGCTTCCCTCTCGCCAATGCACAATGCCTCATCCGTTACCTGAATGAAGCCACGTAAAGTGTGTAAGGCGGAGATCCTATCGAACAGGGCTGTGTGCTGCAGGAAAATGAACAAGGTTAACGTCGCCCTTTTCTTTGCTGCCCTTATGGTCATCGGTGCCTGCGCCGAGCCACGCAAGCTTTTGGCCACCACCGAGGGTCGCGAGCTTGTCGAGGCCGAGGAGCACCAGAGAATTTTGGCCGAGCTTGAGGAGGTCCACCAGCTGCGTGAGAGGATGCTGCAAGCCGGTACGCAGTCGCGCTGCAGCGTGTTACTCGTGTCAGTGGCACCAGCCTACTGACCATGCTTGTGATATTTGTCTGTTTGCACAAGCCTTGCCTGCAAGCCTGCTAATTCAGCCCAGCACTTACAAGCCTCTCCAGCAATTTGCACTGAAACTGTATAGAAGGCAAATCAGTTTTAGAGCAAAGCCCTCTGGGCAGTGCTTTTGCACAAACGCATTTGTGGTGTATGCAATTGTGACAGGAGGTCTCACTGTGAAGTTTCAGTCCCTCACTGTGAAGTTTCAGTCCAGCCCAATTCCATCTGACAGGGCTTTGTGATTTGCAGCTTCCACGTACACAACTACAAGCAAGGCTCCAGCGCCAGCACCTGCAAGCGGTTAATTTTGATGATGAGCCCGAGCCTGTCATGACACCCTATTTCTGTACAAAACCCATCCTATCACTTCTTTGACGTGACAGACGCAGTGGATTTTGGCGTCAGCTTTTCAGCCCAACAACCACATTTGCAGTGGTGCCTGTGGACATGGCCAAAGTGTCTGATAGACTAGTACAATAGCCAACAGGGTGTGCTGGCATTTCAAATCATCATGATTGTTGACATTATACAATTGTGATATGCTGCACTGTATGTGCTACTGAAGTGTAACAGTGATTTGTTCTGCACAAATAGCAAGCACAACTGTAGCTAGAACCATATGTTGCTGCCATAATCATTTCATCAATAGGAAGTTAGAACGTGGTTTTCTTGTAAATATGGAGTTCCTTGTTTCATGAGCTAATTGCCTATTCTGTAGCTGACCAGGTGCGCCCGACATTCTGCCATGCAGAATTGGGGCTGACAGGTTGTCTCACCCGTAGGAATCGTACTAGTGATAGGCCTTCCTGGGCGGCTGGCCGGCTTGTCCTACTAGTGCCAAATGACGTTGTGCAGGACTCTGTGCTGATCACAACCGTCAAAGAAGATATGTCTGAACTCCGCAAATTAGTGCAGGAATGCTTTATACCAGTGAATGATAATAGTGCTGAGCATGCTACGAAGGTGTGTACATGTGCACAGCTGTACATGTGGTGGGCTGCATGCAGCTCAGCATCAATGAATGCTACTATGTACCGTGACACATCTGACTCAAAGTCAAAGTGTGTAACTTCCAGGTAACAGCCAACATATGCGTGCACAGTATGAACGCATGTACATGGTCAGACAGTGCACTACATGCATGCATGCTACCAGACAAATTTATTTCAGCTGCCTGTCACCTGCAGGCCTATTGCGAGTTATGCCTGCTAGCTGTGTGCATGTCACACCCAGAAACAACCAACCTATGAACTGCAATGTGTGGTGCAATGACCATATGTGTGATGCACAGCCTGCACAGCCTGCAAAGTCAGCTCACATACAACAGACCCTGAGATCGTTCCATGCAGGTGCAACTGCAGGTAAATTGAAACATTTTGAGACACTGTGCCTAAGGTAGACACTCGACATTGCACCAGCAAAAGGGCAATGCTGAGGGACTGTGTGTCAACTGTATAGCAGTGGTTGCATATTTGGCCAGCTTCAAGTTAGCGGACTCCATTTCAGTCAACATGTGGTGCACAAAAACAGGGGGTGAAGGTAGGGAAGAGCAAAGGCAAAGGGCAAACGCAAAGGGCAAAAGGCAAACAGCAAAAGGCGGCAGATTGTACATGTACAGCTAGCAAGTGACAGCTCTTCGCCAGGTGTGCCACCCATTGAGCGTTGAGCTTTGCCAGAGTTCAGTGAGCTGTAGATCAAAGCACTGTAGCAACAAAGCTAAACTGTCAAAATGCTGGTTGCAGTGCTCTGATGGCAAGCAACTGTGACTGACAAAGAAACAGCCAGAGCTTCACAAGACGCTCTGTGTCCTGAAGTTGTTGGGACCCAAAAGCAAGTCCTCAAGGATGCGGTGACTGTGATGAGAAGCAGCTGTGAGTGACAAAGTGTGTGCCTTGCGCCTTGCCAACGCTTTATATGATCATGATGCTCTGTGTCCTCAATTGCCCAATCCAGAACCAAATCTCAAAGCATGCAAATGGTTGCTTGGATTGCTGGGCTCTGTGGAGGCTCTGCTTCAACTGAGAGGCAGGATCAACTGAGAGTCAGAATCGTTTGAGCATTAGGATCAATCAAGGCTCAGCATTAGTTGCGGAGCAGGATCACTCAAGCAACAAGATTTGTCGAGAGTCTTTGGCGTCAGTTTAATGAGAAACCAAGAATTCTACCGGGCTGCCCAGGGATGAGAGTCAGGCACATTATGTGCTCAAGCAGCATTGGACGCCACAGAAGAACAGCAGACAGTGCTTAGGCGGCAGCATAGAAATCCCCATCCACATCCAGACGCTCAACGCCCTATGTAACAAAGTGTAACAATATGTGATAATGTGTAACAGTGTGTCAGCAGCAGTGCCGCAAATATGACACACTTGTTCAAATTGTACTGTTCAAATTGTACTGTTCAAATTGTACTGTTCAGAATACTGACACTTGAAGTGTTGACACGTGCAGTGCTACAGAATTGGTGGGGACTGCTTCAATGCTGGTGGGGACCGCTTCAATGTTGGTGGGGACGGCTGCAATGTTGGTGGGGACGGCTTCAATGTTGAATCTGCAGTGCCATTGCATCAAACAGTGCAAACATCACCTGCAAAGGTTTGTTACATCAATAGACCAGTGCCAAGGCAGCCATTTGCAGACAATCTGTGTCAACCAGTCTGTGCCAACCAGTCCGTGTCAAACAGTCTGTGATGTCTCGTGAAGGCTGCAGGAAGCAGTATTGTGATGAGTGCATATGAAAATGGGAAGGGTCAACACAGACTGTCTGCAGGTGGACTCAACCCATCAAGGCTGCAGGTTGACTCAACTCATAAAATCTGCAGGTTGACTCAGCTTGTGAAAGCTGCAGGTTGACTCAACTCAAGAAGGCTGCAGAAGACAGTGTCATGATGAGCTTTTGTGAAGATGCAGAAGCCAGTGCACGCCAGATTTGTGATCAGTGATGCAGTGAACACTTTGAGTTGTTGTACCTCATATGTTTGTCAGTTGCAGCATGCCCTTGCTCAGGGGACATGTGTGATGCCTGTCAAGACATCTTGACCAAGCAGTGTCAGAGACAAGCTTGAAAGCAGACGCCCACGGGCGCAGCAGTAAAGACAATGTAAGTACCCAGTAGGGCAGTGTAGGCAATCTAAGTACCCAGTAAGTACCCAGTAGGGCAGTGTAGGCAATATAAGTACCCAGTAAGTACCCAGTAAGTACCCAGTAAGTACCCAGTAAGTACCCAGTAAGTACCCAGTATGTACCCAGTAACAGTAAGGCCAGGTGCAAATGTACAATGAGTGCATTGCTGTGTCATTCAGGCGCATCATGTGAACTGTTGTCAGTCTCATTGCAAGTGTGCATGCCTGGGAATCAAGCCCAATACTACAAAGCAATTGAGTCTGTCTCCAGCAGTTGCTGCCGTAATGTGCTGCGCTTTCCCACAGCATATGTATGAGACAAGGTTGGGGATGCGACAAGCCCCTCACCAGGCACACAGCTGGAGGGTCAGATCTTAACGGTGTGTCTAGTCTTCTCACTGTCTGCTTTTTCCTCATTTTCTTTTGCAGACCTGACTCATTTGAACACAGCCAAACTGTTACATACAACTGGTTTTACGTATGTTATATTACAACTGTGTTCACTGTTATGTGCGCTTTGTCGTTGACGTATGCAAGCAAAGCAAGTGAACATTTGATCGCATGCAGCAGCACCATACTGGGTGACAGGCACTTTGCTTGCCAGCATGCTGTGCAATAGTGAGGTGGCATGCTGTGCAGTAGTGATCTGGCATGCTGTACAATAGTGATCTGGCGTGCTGTGCAGCAGTGATCTGGCACGCTGTGCAGTACTGATATGTTGTGTTGTGCAACATTGATCTGACGTGCTCTGCAGCAGTGATCTGGCACAGATGTGTGTACTCTTGCAGAATCCTTGTACCTGTCCTTCGTTGATTGACTGGATCTCAGATACACTTTCCCAAAGATACACTAATTGGCAGAGCTTAGTAACGGGTTAAACATAACGTTACATTTCACAAGCAGTGTTAGGCTGCACGATGCATTGAAATGCACCTTGGAGGGTTATTCACGGTCATGGAGAGGAGAATTGTTGACTGAAAAGCTGTTGAGACAGCAACCATGGCATTTGTTGCTGACTATTGTGGCGAGGGTGAGTCTTGACCACTGGGCCAAGCACATGCAGCTGCAGGGCTGAGATGAGAGGTTGTTTCAGTGGCTATAGCTGTATCAGCACAGTGAAGTAAACTCTTTGCCGGCAGCTGCACATGTACACCATGATTGGTTGCAAATTGCTGTGCACTGCATTTTCCACCATGCCTGCCAGGCTTCCATGCTTTTACCTTATCTGACGAGTTCAGCAAGCATGCAGCAAACCAATGCATCAGGAAAGTGATGGCTCAGTAGTATCCACAGACAGGTGAACAGATCAACAGCTGGACTAGACAGGAATGCGGCCAGTGAAAGCAGGTGCACTTTTTGTCACAGCCGATAGCAGAACATTGCCTCTGCCAAAAGGCTCTCTTTGCAATGCAGCAAAGGCGCAACAGCAGCATCAGCCTGACTCCTGGCATGACGGTGACTTAGGCAGGTTCTCAATGTGTTGCATTACCTTGTGCTAACCTGTCTTGTGATGCATTCCCTCACATCAGAATATACAACATGTTCATACAAACCAGGTCATGCAGCTGTCATGTCCAGAATCTGTATTTGACTGAACATAAAATTGCAGGTACACCCATACTACAATATTAATATGTCAGCAAGCAAGATGATATGTGTGCTGAGCTGCAACCGCTGGTTGCAAGAACACATTTTTTAGTTTTGCATTGCACAGCTCATCCAAATTTTAGGAGCCTTGGCAGAATCAAATGTAAACAGCGCAAGCTGTCATAGTACTAACGTGGAACAATGGAGAATCAGCTAGTTTATTTACACAGAGTCTTTTGGCTGACGTAAAAGCATCTTTGGAAGACAGATTGTAGTAGCGCTGCTTTGGTTCTCTAGCCTAACTACATGTAAAAGAATTGTACACCTGTGCAACATGTTTGTTGCAGCAGGTTTGCATGTCCTGATGCAAACATAGCGGAGCAACCTAAACTATCTAGTTGACTGTCATAACTGCATATCTACACTTGCCAGTCTCACCAACATGTAGACTGTCTGTTGAGCAGAACAGCTAACAAAGGTTCAACGGCCGTCAGTAGTGTACAACAGGACTCATCAAAGGCGTCTCTACTTGGCAGGCGCAGGTGCAGCTGCGCCTGGAGTGTACATCTCAGCTGCAGTCATACACAAAAAAATCAGCTAAAAGGTCCTGGAAAGAGCAGTGTATCTGGAATCGGTGAAGGTAAAACACAACGTTCAGGCGTAAGCTAAATGTCACGGAGCAAAAAGCAACGATGTGCAGGAATCTTACCCTCTTGCAGCATTCTTTCGCGCAGAGCTGACACTTCCTCCAGCTCAGCAAGGATCCTCTGGTGCTGCTCGGCCTCAGCCATCTTGCTCTCCTCGGTGTCGGCCAGCATCTTGCGGGGCTCGGCGCAAGCGCCAACGACGAGTAGTGCAGCGAAGAAGATGGCAACGTTCACCCTGTTCATTTTGATGATCTGCGCAGGAGGGACAGCTGTCAACAAGCTGTGATCACGTTCGATCCAGATAGATCACCAGCAAAGGCAGTATGCATAGCTTGCACAATGATGGCACGCCAAGTAGCAAGAAGCAGAGCCTTCAGGAAGACGTCTACCTGTAAATGGGAAGGACGAGAAGACAAGTTAGCCTCGGCTGCAGAGGGGCAGCTGCAGGATGCTAAGAAGATAGAGAAGGCTGAAGGCAGACAGAAGGTGGAAGGCGACGGTGTGGCAGGAACACTACAACCTCGAAGCTTTATATTGTCTTCTCCTGCCAGGAACACCGCGTATTTTCGCGCTTGCGTGAAGTCCCTCCAAAAGCTTCGGTGTACGGTGCGGCTTGAAAGGTGTCCAAAAAAGTTGACTAATGTTGAATAACCTTGCAAGGGCTACTCAGTGATGCAGTTTGCGCGGAGATCAGACCGGCACAAATGTCTGCATCTAGCCAGCAGCGCTCTGTGCTGATGCACATGCATGCTCAGGCGAATCAGGGTCGCATGCTATTTTATGTATTGCTTGCAAGCGATCAGACTTGTGCTGGCTGATTATAAAGCATTCTACATGCATGCGTATGTTACTTTACATGTGATGCTCCTACTGGTCATATGAGCTTTTGATGAGCGCTGCAGTAACGTCATACAAAAATCGTGCGTACAAAAATTCTATCAAAAGTGCAGCTAAGTCTGAGCTGTTGCATTTTTGCAAGGCTTGGCAGGTGTGCATGCAGAAGAAGAGTCAGGGTGAAACGCATGCAGCTACGATTCAAAGCGCCTAGCGAGTTGACTCAAGATTTGGAGGGATGGTGGGACACGTCCATGAACGGCGCAAAGCGCTTCTGTCACAAGATATAAAGTTGATCCACCAGAGCTCCGGTCATCACATTTGCTCATTTCGCTGTCCTGTCTGGCTGTCCAAGTTTGCACAAGTTTCTAGCGTCAGATCCAACCTCTCTCCAAAAACGTCGTTCAGGTAACGTTGCTTCGAAGCTGCCTAGATGACTTGCTGCACCCACACATTGCTAGCATTCACGTCTTAGTGAACTGCTGTATCTCTGCCTTCGAGATCACTGGCTACTTCGTGCAATCTTCTTATTTCAGCGATCTCCCTTGCGTGGTGTGTCAACGCTGCCTTGCTACCGTATCTGCCGAGTTTGCTGTTGTGAAGGCGCTGTAGTCTGACAGACTTGATTACTTGCAGGCGTAGATCATGAACAAGGTCAACATCGCAGCCTTCTTGGTGGCTCTTCTTGTTGTCGGTGCAATCGCTGCACCTCGCAAGCTGCTTGAGACAACAGATGCTAGCGAGGCTGCTGCGTCTTCCGAACAACACCAGAGGATCCTGGCTGAGCTAGAGGAGGTCAGCGCACTGCGTGAGAGAATGCTTCAAGAAGGTGAGAGCTTGTTGCAGTTCTGCAGATCTGCCTTGATTTATGTTTGCTTTTATCCTGTGGGTGCCAGATGTTAGCCCGAGGTGCTTGTGCATTCTGGCTGTATGATGGCAGCTTTGCATGGATGCAACTGTAAGTGCTGTCATAGTTCCTTATCACACACACACTTTGTAGCTCAGCCATGCTGTCCCACACATACGCTGACATTATACCGACTTGTTCTCTGCAGCTGAAACGTACACCTCCAGTGCCTCCGCACCAGTCCCAGCATAAGTTTGGTGAAATTGGCGGCAAAGTACTGGTGTTCATCGCTGGGTACTTAATCAAGACCAATTTGATGCACTCAAATGAGAAGTAGCTGAGCAGGGACGCGTATCGGATGGTGGACTGAAGGATTATCTGATAGTAGACCGAAGGAATTTGACTAGTCAGTTGAGTAGATATTTGTCAGTCTGTACTGATACTTTAGCATGCCACATTGGCCAACACAATGTAGAGTGGCCCAAGCACATTTAGTTTTTGTAGATAGGTTCACTGCCATTTCTTTCGTACTGTTGCAAATTCAGGATTGTCACAAACTGGTGTGCACAATTGACTCTGCACTGTAAAGGGCTTGCAGCTTACCTGACGGCCTGGTGTGCTTTGCATCCTGTCCAATCACAGCATGTACAAGCAGCATGCTCTGTGTTACACATCTGCACCACTTGGAACTACTGTGTAATGCACCCAAAATCTTTTTGCGATTGGCTTGTCATTGTTAGCAAGGACTAATGTCATCAGTCAACACTGCTTGAAAATTTTCAAAACCATACCTCTGAAGTTGGCTGCATCATTGTTGTTGCATGCACGACACCTGTCCAATGTTGTAGTTTGCTACTTACTGACATGGACCATGGAAACGCCTCTGTGTGCACTTGCTGATGTGACATTCTCAACTCAGCATGTTTTTGCTCCTGACTCCAAATCTACAGCAAGCCTTATTATGGCATGACCCTTATCTTATTGTGTATCCACACATTTACAGTTATTCTTGCCACCATAACGCTGTTCAGACACAGATGACAGTCCTGGTAGGGTCTATAGCCTGTTTCAATTGCTTGTGTCAAGGTATATGCCAGCTGGCTTTGCATGTGCCAAGGGTGCTCTCTGAGCCACCAGAATGTAAGGCTGAGACAAAATGCTTTCACACGTCTACCCCTGGTGTGACACCTGCTGTGAGTGCGAGAGTGAGACACAAAGCTAGAGCTACCTACAATCATGCTCTAATTGGTAGTATACATTGCAGTGCTACCCAACAGGTGACCCTGAAATGCTGGAAGCAATTGACCTGACATGGGAGGTAGAATGTGCCAGCCAGCTGAGCCAGCTGAGCTGGCAAGGCTTTGAATTTTGAATGATGGTTCGATTGGCGGTACCGAGAATATCGAACGGCAGGCTTCGCCCAAAGCACTTGAGAGCAGCTTTGCAGTCTTCAAGCTTTTGTCTTGTTTTTCCTCAAGCTCGTCAGCATCCAGCCGATAGGGCCTCACAGACATCGCTCAGCCGCTTGGCAAAGTGCTGCGGTCAAAGTCTGCTGGTAGTCTTCAAGGTACGCTGGGGCTTCAAGGTGGTGTCCTGAATTTTCCTGCAGGCGGGCACTGTCGTCAAGCAATCGCAAGCTTGCCGACAATGAATGCTGCCTCATGTGTATCACTTACTGTCTGCGCGACATTGCCTTTGTTCGATTTGTCACGACAGCCTGAAACTGCTCGCTGGCGGAACAGTCTCGGCTGATCACTGTCATCACGTCCGCGTAATGCGCGCTCTCCAGCCTGAGTAAGTCTGATCTTTGCAGGTCACTAG
>JAABUK010013693.1_pt1 | contig 10079 bp, 9 predicted proteins | sample 5559141 | NCBI WGS metagenome assembly JAABUK01 (sample SAMN10711869, study PRJNA513367) | rock metagenome | isolation source: Antarctica rocks | place: Antarctica: Victoria Land, Pudding Butte nord | collected 2016-01-03 | reverse complement strand
TGTCGCCAATATACGGAAAACTTTGGCTGACCGCTCGACACGACTGCACACCAACGAGTGGATCGACACAGTTGCATCGAACGTACAGCGCAGGTAATCAGAGAAGCTGGACAGTCGGGCCATGATCGTCTGGAGTCATCAATTCCGAGCAGCATATCGAGACGCCAAGTCGACATGACTGTACAACGACGTGTGCCTGAGGCGGAGTATGGCGGGATGGTGTAAGGTTATGAGGCTCTAGTGGATATGTGCAGCACATGCACCAAAAGTGTGTTGAGAGTTCGCTACACACAGATTTTGTGCCTCGGAGAACGCGTTGATCACATCCAATGCCTGTGGGTAAATTCACAAATCTTCAAAGACTGACTTAACCGGCTCGGTCTAACGCAGGACCTATAGACGGCAAGGTACCATCCGAGTGCAAGTGTATGATCGGCAAGCAAGATGTGGCTGAGCCACGATCCCAAGAGTTCCAGAAGCACCAAGCACCTTCCCGAAGTAGAAGACACAAGCGGTAGTTGCGGTCGGATAGAAAGGCAGAGATCCTCGCTCGACAGGACTCAATTCACAACTCCAGCATAACTGCTTCTCTACAGCACAACATTGGGAAGCAATACTTCCCGCACACTCGTTATTTCGTCGGATCCGAGTTATACAGCCGGTCGCTCTCTCGTTCCTTCCACAGACGATTGAGTTCGTTCGTAGTAGCTGCCAAGCACGCGGAGCGAAACTTGCCGAAGTGCGCTGCGTCATCGTTTCTGGGAGAGTGAAGTCGACATGAGTTCATTTCAAATTCTCCCTCCGACACAAATCAACTTCTACTCCGACTTCGACACGAGCTTACCAACACCCTTACACACAACACACTCAGCACCAACAAGCGACGACGGAGATTGTGTTATATACGACAACGACAGCACCTTCCGCCAAGTACACGCCGTACTTCAACCACACGACCGCCACTGCATGAACGGCCAGTACTACTTCTCTCACCCAGACATCCGGGTAGAGGCCTCCACACCATCGCCGTTGCCACCGGCATACGACACGCGACAGGATTCGGTTGCATCGGGTAGCGGCCCGGTCGGCAGCAGCGAGTACGACTGGCAGGTGTATGGAATGGGCATGGGACTGCCTGTTACGACGACCCACCGACCCTTCAAAAGAGCAAGGACGCACCAGCGAACGCCCTCGGCGAGCACTGTTGCATCGACTGGACCCGCATCACCATACACTGCGAGTTCCTTCAATCCGCAAATAGCAAACACCGATTACTCTCCCAACTCCCCGGCCCAGGCAGCGTACGCTGACCAAGCGCTATACCCGAAGAATCTGCCTACACCATTACAGACACCTACGGAACCTTCCTTTTACAACTACTACATTCCAACCCAGGCTGCGCAGAACGCGCACCTGGCTATGAAAGGCTTTGCCATCGACCACCACACCTCGGACGACATTGCCTCAGGTTTCTACCAAGGTTCTAGACAATCAATGTCGAGCCACGGCAACGATTCTCCATCAACGCCACGATCTGGCGTCGGCGAAACCTACGACGCGAAGAACTACGTTCAAAATGGTTCGTTGAACTCGAACCCGAATGTGCAGCTCTTCCGTACAGAATCGCAAGCGTACCAGGACGAACTCTACAACTCTTCCACGAACTACACCTCTGTTCCTGCCACCACATCAAAGCGCAATCCTGACCGACTTACACCCCACCGCAACCTGGTCAACGAGCGATTGCAGACAGCGAATCTTGCCCGATCCACCTCTCCATCTTCTGCGCTGTCCCGCGAGAGGTCGCCATTCAGGGATGGCTCTGCGCTAGGAAGTGATTGGAGCACTGTGCAAGCTATGGGCACAGCCTCCAGTATACGACAACAGCAACGCGCGGAAGCAGCGGAAGTAGAGTATGCACAGCATCAACCTCAACTGCGGCGAGAACCAACGAAGACCATCTCGCCAAAAGACGCCATGCTGGAATACACAGAGGGTGATCAGTCATCACTGTTTCAGGACAATATTCCTCAAGGATACAAGCAGTTCACCGGAAGCAATGACACATGGCAAAACGACTTCGTCAGCCAACCAGGCGCTTCTTTTGGCAATCTTGTCGCGGCCGGTCCCATGGCTCCATTCCGGGCGAGCTCAGCTGATGGCAACCATGAGGCGAATTTTAATTTTGGTCAATTGCCACCCACTCAACAGCATCAGCCCTCTCAAATACAGGCCGTACAACTGCAGAACAACTCTTACGCGGCACCCAAGATGAACTTCGCGGATGAGACGCCCGAATTTCCGGCTCAGCTGACTTCGATGGAGTCATCCATCAGCGACCATGGTCCTCCGGTCTCGTCGCAAGAGAGCTACCACCAGTCCTCGATGCCGCAGAGACCGTCAGATACACGGGCACGCACCGGAACGTACACATGCACTTATCACGGCTGCACCCAGCGCTTCGAGTCTCACAACAGCCTGAAGAAGCACAAGCTCGACACCCACAGGTCGCAGCCCAAGGAGCCCATGTCAGACGACAACACGGACGGTAGCACCTCGCCACGATCCACTGAGTCACCTACACCTTCGACCGCAGGCATGACTTCCGCCGCTATCCAAGCGCGCAACTCGCAAGCTGGGCCACACAAATGTACGCGTATCAACCCTTCGACGAACAAGCCTTGCAACACCATCTTCTCGAGACCGTACGATCTTACGCGTCACGAGGAGACTATTCACAACGGTCGCAAGACGAAGGTTAGATGTCCGATGTGTCGCGAGGAAAAGACGTTTTCGCGCAATGATGCGCTTACCCGACACATGCGCGTCGTTCATCCCGAGGTCGAGACATTTGGCAAGCGTGGCCGTCGCGACTGAAGTCTGAATTGAGTGATTACGAGAGCTGACATACGATGGAAAGAGGTGACCTGGTCGCGTGCCATGGCCAGACCTGGGCACTGGGACGGTCTGACGTGGGCGATTGAGGCTCAGCAGGTCTTGGCAATGATTTTCAATACCTCGTCTGCATACCTCGGACCATACACGATACCTATCGCCGTCGAAAAGGTTCGGTGTACGACCCGACTTCGCAAATGTCCCGATTACGTGGGCGAGTGGCGGAATTCCGGGCGTTCGCTCGGTCTCGGTCGCATCTTCGGCGGATGCCGGCACGGCCGGGCGCGGAAACATTCTGTTGGGACACGACTGCGACGACTCTCAACACCACTACAACACGACACGACATGGTTACGGATCATTCATCCGTGGCTGGAGCGGATAGCACGATTCTATCTTTACATCGCATGATGGGTGCATGGCTAGCCGTTCAACCCGCACGAAGCGACGGGGCTGGGAGGAATTTTCTTCTGAGCGATTGTGATTTAGCATTCCTTACTCTGCATGGCAATGGCGCGTGGCTCAAAATGAACGATGGAGACGATGTATGGGTTCGCATGACGATAATTGATTGTATGACTAGCTAAAAGATCGAGAGCATCGAGCGCTGGTCGCTCTGTATGATTATCATAGAATGAGAACGTACTTCAATAATTTCTAATACATACTCTACCTTCTTCACCTTTACTCGACCGTCCAATGCCTGTAGGAATGAATTCAACGGACGTGTGTCGGAATTGTAGGCGATGTGGTCGTGACATATATCACGGGACCTAAGTATATACATACAGTGGCTAACGGCTCACCCAGCTGGCCACCGGTATATTGCGCAGCTCAGTCACGCTGTGTGGCGAGATGTCTCCAGGCAGTCGCGATATGTAGGCGTCGGCTCGGCCGTAGTGTGGTGTATGCGACGCGCGATCGTAGCCTGTGCCGCCATCAAGGAACTTACGTCTCATGTGGTCAAGCCAGTAGCGTGATCAGTTTGACCGAGGGTACGAACAGCGCGAAGTCGCCGTGGAAGTGGAGACTCTGATTGTCCTCGTTATAGCTCTGGGATCCGACTGCCGATAGTAAGATGAGTTGAAAGCATCGAGTTGATGGCGCGCCTGGGTACGGCTATGGTGGCGACTAAGCAGAGCACTTCAGTCTTGTCTCGGGTGTTGGCGCGTTGATGCCGGACGAATGCTTGGTTGCTGATAGCTGGTATCGAAAGATTGCCTGGTCGATTGTAGCTGGTGACCAAGAGGGCTATGAAGCTCATCGTATTCGTTCGAAACTTTCGCTATCCCACCTTATCGTAGCCGTGAATGTTCACAGAGCGTTGTTGCGCATTGTCGTGGTTGTTGCGCATTGTCGTGGCTATCAACCGGATCTTCTGGGGCGCATGCTATGTTCCTGGTATTGAGGAATGCGGGTCGAGGACCTTAGCAGGAGTGTTGCTTGTGCCCATGATGGAGTAGTTGGAGCATTGGTCTGGTTATTGAGATGTACAAAAGAGCCATTGATGATGGAATCGGAGCTCACTCGCCGCGGTCGAGCTTCTGACCCGTGTTTGTGTTCGCAGAGTGCTCGAGGCCGGGACGAGACTCGGCTCTGACACAGCGGCGAAGGGTTGTTCTTGTGCTTGGCGACAGTGAGCCCTTCATCACCTGCCATCTGTGCCAACGACCCCGTGTGCTTGCGACTCATGCTGTAGCATGTCCGTGACCTCATGCCTCCGCACACATTGTTCGATTATGTCTTCGAACTGCTGTAGCTTCGTTATCGTGCTAGGTATTGTCGGTGGCATACAAGGAAGCTATGCCCATCTCCAGGCACAATAGCCCGGCTTCTGTTACACTGTAGGCATTGGTTGGCATATGCACATTAAAGAGCACAGCAGGCGAGTGTATGCATAGCGAGGACGATCATGCTACAGCTCTTGCAGATCGATCCGATTATTTATGGCTCTCAACAGCGGTTCGATGACCTCGTCCTCCGAGGCGTGATGTCTGGGCCTCTCGCAGAGGATCCATTACCTACCCTCCTCCTGTCGAGTACTGATACTCGCCACTCGTGAGGCCTACTCGTAACTGCCAAGGGGTGTTCGCTGTGCCCCTCTTTCATATGGTGATGAAGTGCTGTCAGACCAGGTTCTCCGCGGACCACGACCCGTTCTGTGCTGCTGAGGAGGTGTTTGCAGCTTCGTAGCTATGTAGCTGGTACCAAAGTCGAAGAGCTCTGATCTCGTGACACCCCTTTTGCCATATTTCAGGCTGATGTCGGACCGCCCAGCCGATTTGAGATTGCTGTTGTTATGGGTACTGGGAGGAGGAGTGGATGGAGGATACGAGCGTGGCCCTTTCAAGGCAGAATGCGCCATGTTGGTGAATTTAGACGCCCTGTCGTCTGCAGAACATACCTCAAGATCTCCACATTGACTTTGCCGTCTGCATGTCCCCGCCTCCCCGTTGTGCGAACAATCTGCAGCAAGGTGGGACGGCGGCGTGTTTGATTGGAGTACGGTAGCATGAACCGAAGGAGATCTTAGTCAATTCCCGCCAGTGCTGCCGCTCTCGTGACTGTCGCCCGCTCAAAGTGTGCAAGTGCAGCATCGAGGTGAACAAGCTTGCCTCTTTCTCCGCACGCACACATACCCCTGATGCATGGCTGCTGGAGTCGCATGGGCCGCATTTGGCCTACTCCTCGACCTACTTAGCTGCAGGGCAAGCGCCGCGATGGACCCCCTCCGCTGCGGTACGTTCTGCGTCCATCTGCTTCGTAGCTTCATCAACCACCACACCAGCCAGAACACAACGAGTAGTCTCGAAGGAAGAAGAAGCTGGGCCTGTCCAACGTCACGAATCACCGATCGTCGGGCGGTAGTGGATCGAGGACAGTGCGCGCCCATCTGGCTCTGGCTCTGGCTCCTTCCCCACAAAAGTCTGTTCGCTCCCGACACCTGCAGCTCCACACCTCACCCGTCCCTTAAACACCACCAGTCGCCGCAAGCTGCTTGCGATAGACTCGCTGCTCCCTACGGATATCGAGTCTACGTTGTCCCAAGCAGGTGGCGCCAGGCGTGCAGGTATCAGGGTCGAGGGAAGCGTGCGGACGAGGCACGCGAGCCCCACACCACACCCGCAACACGCGAGCTTGCTATCGGTGGAGGGCGAGCCTCAAAACCCTGGATCCTCGATGTGAGGACCACAAGACCGGCTACCGTACACAAGCCGCTTTGTTCCTGCTACGGTATATAGACAGGAGCTTCAACGAGCGTTGAAGATGAGCATAGGTGAGTTCCACCACCACCCTACAGTACCGCTGGCCCACCACTGACGCCTGGCCAGACTTACATACGACATAAACGATACCCAAGCGCTCTCTTCGGCATGTAGCTTTAGCACACGACATATACCATAGGTGTGTGTGTCTGCATTACGAAGGAGCACCAGATCATGCTAATGTTCTTGCTGTCAGTACCAACTTGTAGACATAGAATAGAGGACGGGACGGAACGGAACGGATTATACGACCAAAAGTAATACTCAGGTACGTCGTCTCATTGTTTGTTTCCTTGAATATGCATTGGCGTTCTCTTCCAGGCGGTGGGCATAGCGACTTGCGGTCTCCAGGACGTCCAGATACAGGAGGCCTGCGGCTTCCGATGGTGTGTTGGAAAGACCTCTTGATCGAAAGCCCGGCCAGGCGCTGTCCTGTGAGGCTATAGTCTGCTTGACCAGCGAGCGAGCATGTCATATAGCATCACCGCCGAGCCATTCGACCGGGACCAGGTCATGACGCCGCATAGCTCAGGCCAGAATAGCACTTCTCACCGAGACATCGTGCGGGTGGAATAATCGCACCCTTGGAGTGTCATATGGAGTTGACGAGCACGGATATCATCATGGGCTTCAGCTGTCATGCTCTTGCTGCGTTGGCGTGTTCCAGCCACGCGTGATGCCTGATTCGGCCTTGTTGCTGCTGCCGTGTGCCACTCTCCATGTTCCCTTGCAACCACCGCTGCCATCATATGCCTGTTTTCCTGTGTGCTTTTGGTCTTCACATTGTTGTCAGAGGCCTTTGATCATAGCCACCAGGACATTTGCTGATGTTATGTGCAGGCCAGCCTACTTTTAGACCTTTTGATTTCGTGCGTGGATTGTTATTGATAGTGAAATCATGAATGTAAGCCACATTGTTCTCCTAAAAGGCGAGCATATGCGCGTCCGTGGTCGACAGGTCTGACTTGTGCTTCGTAGTCTTTTCGACGGGCAACCCCAGATTCGGAGGCAGTGGCCTCATCGGAAGACGAACGGCCCTGGCCTTCGGCAAAGTCGTTCGGGAGTCTCCCTCGCAAGGAGAACAGCGTTCCAGGCCTGGGCGGCACCATCTGGTCGACCCAGAAGCGGGATAGCTTCAAGATGGAGAAGGCTGCGCAGCGCAATGCTGCTCGGGAGGCTCGTCTGGCCGCTCCGAATCGCACTCGTAGCGGGTTGAGGGCCGAAGGCACGCCATCGCCAGCAGCCAGCGATGCATCTGGTGCGCTGCCGTTCCCGATACCAATGCAGCCTGTTCCCAAGGCGGGTCGTTCGATGTCGCATTCGCAGGGCCAGCGAGAAGTGCCTATCAGCTCGAATGACCATACTGTCCTACCTCTTGGCTTGCTGGCGGAAGAAGCTGACACTGAATCGGAGTCCGAGATGGGTGGAGCGCTCACGCATACTACCTCTCATCCACCCATTGGTAGTTTGCAGCGCACGTCTACCTTCCCTTCAACGTATGCATCGTTTTATGGTGAGATTAACGGGCGAGAAGGAGGCCAAGCTGATGGAGGAGCACAAGCGGGCTTCCGGGGTGACCGCCGCCTCGATGCAGCCTTCTCTAATCTCACGATCGGTATGTTTATGCCCTCAAGTTTGCCTGCATCTTGCTTCCCAGCTCTTTGCTACTTCCAATAGTTGCTCATGACCAGTTCCTTCCACAGACCATCCTCCTCGTCGCGCTCAGTGGCAAAGCAAGCTCGGTTGGGACGACGTTCCTAACGTTAACGAATCTCGCCGCCACTCCCTAGCAGATATCCCCACTCGCCGCGGCTCAGTCGCCGGTACGGACAGTCGACCACAAATAGGAGGAGCGGCATTCTGGCCTGATGGGCGGATGTACGATTGGGATGGTGGACAACATACGGAGGAGGCTCGGAACTACAGAAACTGTAAGTACACCCCCTCGTCGCGTTCTCGCTGCGTTCCCGCTTGCTTTACTACGAAGAGGGCGACCGGTCGCAAGACCGATTGCTTGAGCGCAACCACCCCAATGATTGCTTGCTTCGATCTACGTGATCAAAGCGATGGCCTCATGGTTGCTAGCAGTCTGAGCTGGCTTGTCACGATCTTCTTGGCCTAGCACAACTCCCTCGCGGGTCGATGGCGGCAGACTGATCCCCCAAACCGATCTCCCCGATCAACAGGGGGACTCTGCCTCGCTCAGAACCTGTGGTAGTTGCTCGCTTTGCTCGCTTTGCTCGCTTTGATCGTTTCAACGCCTCTCCTGCTATCTAACCATGTGGATCTTGCTCTAATGGTTGTTCTCACTGTCCTACCCTCGCTCCACTACCCTCCCCTGATAGCACTACCAAACGAGCACCTTCCCCAGCAACGCCGCAGCGCTGGCAACGGATCATATGACCATGTGACCCGAATTGTCACCCGTCAGATTTGCTTGCTTGCCACGCTTCATATCTGTTACGCTTCATATCACCCTCACGCTTCACTTACCTCCTTCCACTTTCCACTCTCACCCTCCAACCTGCACTCTATCCACTCACACTTTATCCGCCTCCTTACAATCATCATTAAACCAGCAGCATCCGCTTGTTTACAATCACATCCATTGAATCAACACTTCTAACACCGCAAAACAGCCACACAGCTGCTAGATAACGGCCACAGCGTGCCAAACCTTCACAACGCCAACGACCACCAACAACACTACAACCTCGACACTATGAAGTACTTCGACAAGGACGAGAAGGGCCAGCCGTTCGATATCCCGAACATGTACAAGGTTCCTTTCGTGAAGCTTGACGAGCACGAACGCAGTGACCTCGGTGGCTACGTCCCGGGCGCAATCTCCAACAACATGCCATGGGCGAACGACCAACGCTCTCGTAACAACAAGCAGCTCTTTATCGTGAGCTTCAAGTGCTCTCGTGTCGACGTCTTCTTCCTACTTGAGAACACCGGGCTCGACATCAAGGAAGGCGACATCGTCATCGTCGAAGCCGACCGTGGCCAAGATCTCGGTAAGTAACATGATCACACAAACTTGACTGGCAACCATCAACGCTGTTTGCTAACGCAACGTTTTTATCGTAGGGACCGTTCAGCACGCCAACGTCTCGCAAGATGAGGCGCGTCTCTACAAGAAGAAATACGGCGAAGAACAGTACAAGTGGTTGATGATGTTCTCGAAGAACAACAACCAATCGAGCGTCAACCCCAACGCACAAATCTACGGCGAGAATCGTGATATGAGCAACCGCACCAACTTGCTTGCCAACGCACCACCGACCATGCAAGGGACTCCACGTGACAACTTCAGCACAATCAAGGCCAAAGCGATCAAGCGTCTCGCGAGTGCCCACGAGATACGCATGCTCAGCGAGAAAGAAGGCAACGAAGCCAAGGCGAAGCGCACTTGCCAGCAGAAGGTCGCACACCTCCACCTCGATATGGAGATTCTCGACGCTGAGTGGCAGTGGTGAGTTTCAACATAATTGATTGTTTGGCATGTTACTAACTTTGCTACCAGGGACTTTCAGAAATTGATTTTCTACTATTACGCCGATCACTATATCAACTTCAAGGAGCTGATCACGGAGTTGTACCGGATTTACAAAACTCGCATCTGGCTCTCCGCCATCAACCCAGCCTCATTCTCGCAAACCGCCCTCGGTCAGCCACCAAGTGGAATCGGACCAGGCGCTGTAGTCGAGCAGAACCTTACCAATAACCAGGCTTATGCAATGATGTACGGTGCTGATCCCGACCCTTATGGCGCTGTTCCTCCGTACCGCATCGGATTCGACACGTACACCCCCAACTACCCGGCTATTCCAGGCGTGGCGAACAGCTTCCCTCCTATCATGGGATCGATCGGCGGTCCGTTTCAAGCGCCATACACGAACACTAGTAGCAATG